>Ga0268284_1000195_pt1 | contig 53050 bp, 51 predicted proteins | sample saktaG_14_FD_190137 | JGI IMG/M metagenome (GOLD analysis project Ga0268284, IMG submission 190137) | Saline water microbial communities from Sakinaw Lake, British Columbia, Canada - sak_2013_06_06_40m | ecosystem: Environmental > Aquatic > Non-marine Saline and Alkaline > Saline ...
TATAATCCACAAGGTCAAGCCCTCCGGGTGCCGGAGGCTTCTATGCTTGCATCAGAGGATGGTTAATAAAATAGTTCAAAACTCATCAGAAAAAATGAACCGGATCTCCGGAAAGTGGATATTTGTGAAGGATCTTCCCATGAATGCCGTGGGAAAGATTGACCGAAATAAACTTCATGAAATCAGCAATCGCTGATAACATTGACAAAAATAGTCTCAGTGCGCCGGACTGTATGGCAATGAGGAATGATGCACATTGATCCGAAGTTTCCCATCCTCATCTTTGAAATAGCCAAAGGTATATTCAACCATAGCTTCATCCCCGCTTTTGGCATCCGTGAAATAGTAATTCCCCATGGCAGTAGCCGTGTTTCCAGCTATGATAACTCCGGCATTTTCGAACCTCACATTGCTCCATGGCTGAAGGGCAAATCCATGGTCTTCAGGGACAACACCCGTTACAAAATAGGATAATGCCTCCTCTTTAGTCAACCTAAATGGATCTTCTGAGGCTTTCGTCGGTTTAAACAGTACCACACCCTGGTCATATCCATAAAGTGAATTAACTACATTGGCAGCAGTTAGGTTATAATCTTCGTTATTCGTGTAGGCATTACCGATGGAAACGATTGCCTCTCCCCAACTCTTCTGGGCAGCCATAACCTCTTCCTGGGTAATCTGATTGCCTGTTTCAATGCTTCCTGAATTCTTCTTTGCAGGTTCCTGACAGGAAGTCGTAAATATGCCTGAAAGCAGTATTACCAGTGTGAGAATGTTGATTTTCATTTTCATTGTGTTTGATAAAAGGTTTCAATTATTTTTTATTGCCCTGTTTCCACTCAGGTTTTTTAAGATATCCTATGAAGACGGGAATAAGGACAAAAACCAGTACACCGATTATCAGGAACCAAACGTAGAATGTCGGGCTTCCAACTGTGAGTTGAGAAGGGGGGAAGAATCCAATGATGAAGGCGAAAAGTACGGCCAGAGTTCCGATACCTGTGACCAGCCACATGCCAAATTTCCCACCCGGAAGTTTATATGCTCTGGGAACATCGGGCTGCGTATACCTTAACCTGATTGCCGTGGCATATAGCAGGAAATACATGATCAGGTATGGGGCTACAGTTAAAATGGACAGGATGAAGAATGCACTGGATATGTTGGGCATAACAAGAAATACGAGTGATACCACCGTGACAATACAACCCTGAAGGATCAAAATATTCTGCGGAACACCGTTTTTATTTGTTTTTGCCATAAACGGCGGGAGGTCACCATCTTCCGCTGTCGCAAGTAATCCTTTACTGGGTCCTGCGATCCAACCAAACACACTACCTACAGCGCCAAAAGCGACGAGTAATCCCATGACAGGAAGTAGCCAGCTAATTCCGAATTTGTGAAGTAACTCTTTGAATCCCTGCATGATACCAGCATTCAAATCAATGTCGGAAGCAGGCATTACGGTTGCGATAGCCAATGAACCAAGGGTGAAAATGATAATAATAATGAACATAGCGCTGAAAATCGCTGTTGGAAATTGTTTTGCCGGATTTTTCAATTCCGTGACGTGAACAGCTCCAACTTCCATTCCTGCAAAGAGAAGAACAATTCCAGCCAGGAATGCAATGCTGTTAAAATTACTGAAATCCGGTAAAAATGTGGTGGCATGAACGCTTCCTGTATTTAAGAATTCAACTTTATTTCCCAGAACAAGCCATAAAACCCCCAGTAAGATAATGAAAACGCCGGGGATGAGTGTCCCACCGATGACACCATATGTTGTTAGTTTCCCGGATGTCTTTAATCCTTTGAATGAAGCCAGTGTGGCAGCCCAGTAAACAACTAATATGACTGCTATATTGAAAAATTTGTTATTGGCAAGGGCTTCATCAAAAAACAGATAAGAGAGCGCTCCAGCCGCGAAGGAGAGTACAATAGGGTACCAGATCACATTCTGTAGCCATTGAAGCCAGATGGCGACAAAACCGGTACGTGCTCCAAAAGCCTCTTTGACCCATCGGTAAACCCCTCCGGATTGCTGCCAACCGGTGGCTAACTCGGCAGAAACCAACGATACAGGAACAAGAAACAGTAAGGCTGCAAATAATAAATAAAAGAACATAGTCAGCCCCTCTTTAGCCATCATAGGAAGGCCCCTGAGACTCATCACCACCGCGACACTCATCATAGTAAGTGCAAATACACTTAGATAGTGTTTAGAATTTCCGTTGTTTTTTTCCATAAAGTTTTTTTTAGGAATTGTTTATATCAATAAAACAATAGATGTATGCTAATCAAAGATCGTTACTTTGCATGGCTAAATCCCGTATCAGCAATTTTTTGGTTGTTTTGCAGTGACAAGAAGGTTTCGGTAGGATTTTTCAACAAATCCAGATCGGTCATATGGCGTTTCATGCTGTCAACTAATAGATTAGCCAGGTCAACCCCTGTTCCCTGGCGAACGACAGTACGCATCACAACAACATCTTCCATATCGGCAGAAAGAGTATAGGCAGGAATTTGCCACCCATCGCTTTTCATTCGATCGGAGAGATCATAAAGTGTCCATTTGCGTTTGGGATCCGGCTTCATGACCCAGGCAAAAAGAGGATTTGGCAGGTCTTGTGACAACAATTCGAACCCCATTTTGGTTACCTCTTTCCGGATGTATTCGCATACGCCAAGAATATTCTGCTGAATGCGTTTGTATCCGTCAAAACCGAGTCGAATAAACTGATAATATTGAGCTAGTACCTGGTTTCCCGGACGAGAAAAGTTAATGGCAATCGTTCCGACTTCGGCACCAAGATAATTCACATTGAAGATCATATCTTCCGGGAGATATTTCTTATCCTTCCAGATGATCCAGCCAAGTCCGGGATATACCATTCCGAATTTATGCCCCGAAGTGCTGATGGAAAGCACCCATTTCAGGCGAAAGTCCCATTCAATTTCCGGGTTCACAAAGGGAAGGATGAACCCTCCGGTGGCAGCATCAACATGAATAGGAATATCCCACCCTGTCTGGCTATTCAGTATGTCCAACGCATCGTTGAGTTGCTTAACATCATCATTCAACCCAGTGAGGGTTACTCCTTCTATGGGAACGACCATGATCGTGTTTTCATCACAAAGTTTAATTGCCGCTTCTGCGTCCATGGTTATTTTTTCTGTTGTTATCGGAAGTAGTCTCATTTCTACATCCCAGTAGTGTGAAAACTTCTCCCAAACAACCTGGAAGGCAGAGGAAATGATAAAGTTGGGTTTATCAGTCGGTTTATTGGCTGCTTTGCGCCGGATTTTCCAACGTTTTAAAGCTGCCATGCCTCCCAGCATGCACGCTTCAGAGGAGCCAATTGTGCTGGCGCCCGTACAATAAGGATGTTCGGGACTGTTCCACAATTTTGCCATGATGTTCACGCAGCGCCGTTCAATCTCTGCAGTCTGTGGATATTCCGACTTGTCGATCATGTTTTTATCCATCGTCTCCATCATCAGCTTACGGGCCGAATCATCCATGTATGTTGTAACAAAGGTGGCCATGTTCAGCCTCGAATTGCCGTCGAGCATTGCCTCATCATGCACAATCTGGTAAGCGATCTCTTCTGTTGAAGAATGAGGGGGAATTTCTGTCTTTGGACAAATACGCATCTCCTCAGTGGAACCAAAAACAGGGGTGGTAAAACTGTCATGAAAACTTGCCATACGAATTGTATTTAGGGTGAATAATCGGTTGGACTGTGCTAATAAGAATGTAAACATACAATAAGTTTAAGATTAAAAAGAAAAAAAAAAGGTGTAGAGTTAGCAAATTATACCATTCAATCTATTATCTTTGTTTCGTAATTCGACGAAATACAAAATGAAATGAAACAGGAAAGGCAGTATTTTACGAAAGACCAGGAGCAACTATCCCTCTATGCAAAAGCGATGTCGCACCCGGTGAGGATGTTTGTTCTGGATTTTCTGGCGAAAAACAAATGTTGTTACAGCGGCGACATGGCAGAAGAGCTGCCAATTGCTCGTTCCACCTTGTCGGAACACCTGAAGGAGTTAAAAAAATCAGGCCTGATCCAGGGAGAGATCAACCCACCCTATATCAAGTACTGCATCAATCAGGAGGCTTGGGGGATGGCTCAAACCTTGTTCAATGATTTTTTTAAGAAATAACTCTAGATGCTAGATGATGGAAATCAAAATTTTAGGCCCAGGCTGCCCAAAGTGTAAAACGCTCGACAAGATGACTCGTGAAGTCGTTGAGCAAAACGGCATAGATGCCAATATCTCGAAAGTGGAAGACATCATGGAGATTATGAAGTATGGCGTGATGTCCACTCCTGCTCTGGTGGTTGACGAAAAGGTCGTGATCAAAGGCAGGCTCCCTTCGCAGGACGAAATAAAACGAATATTAACCAGTTAATCCCATAAGAAACCATGAAAAAGATTGCAACTTCACTATTGGCCATGCTTGTGATGTCATCCCTTATGGCTTCTTTCCCTTTTACAGCAAACCAGGTTGATGTCTATTATTTCCACTTCTCACGTCGCTGCGCAACATGCTTAAATGTAGAGAAAGTATCCAAAGAGTCGATTGAATCACTATTCCCTGATCAGGTTAAAAGCGGGGATGTTACATTTCAAAGCCTCAACCTTGACGAAAAGGAAGGTGAAACCATCGGAAAAAAACACAACATTGAGGGACAAACCCTCATCGTCATTTGTGGTGATAAGCGCGTAGACCTGACTGATAAGGCTTTTCTCTATGCCAACGGGAGTCCGGAGAAACTGAAAGGGGAAATCAAGAAGGCCGTGGAGGATGTATTGCAATAACTTAATTACAATCTAACACCAATGGCACGCTGATGACGCTGATTTAACGTGGATCTTAACGGATTAAAAATATATGTGAATCCGCATGCCCGATTTCCCGGGATCTACGTCATCCGTGTTCTATTTATTTAATGACAAAACAGTAAAATGGTAAAATGGGGTATCTGCAGGCGATATTAGAGAACTCCCAATACGCTGCAATAACGGCTTTTATTCTGGGATTGATGACAGCGATCAGTCCCTGTCCGCTGGCGACGAACATCAGTGCGATTGGCTTTATCAGCCGGGATATTGAAAACCGGCGACGGGTGTTTCTGAAAGGGGTTGTATATACCTTGGGGAGAGCGATTACCTATACCGGCATCGGGATTATCATTTATGTTGGAGCCAGCAAGATGAATGTATCTCTGCTGTTTCAGGGATGGGGAGAGAGAATATTAGGCCCCGTCATGATCTTGATCGGTTTGTTTATGCTGGATTTCATCAGGATAAGGGTTCCGGGAATCAGTAACTTCACGGATAAAATGGAAGAGAGTAGCAGAAGAAGTTACTGGGGGGCCTTATTGCTGGGGATCATTTTTGCCATGGCTTTCTGTCCTTATAGTGGGGTAATCTACTTTGCCATGCTTATCCCGATGTCAGTTGCCAGTCCCGATGGCCTGTACCTGCCCATGATATTTGCCATTGCCACAGGATTGCCCGTCATTATCTTCGCCTGGCTGTTGGCGTATGCTGTGGGGAATGTTGGGAAGCTTTATGACCGTATCAAAGTTTTTGAACTCTGGTTTCGCAGGGTTGTTGCCATCCTTTTCATCCTGGTAGGGATCTATTACATATCAATTTTCTTTATCTAATATGGAGACACGAAATGAGTTGAAGATCCTTGGATGGATCGTGGCCACTTTTCTGGCTGTTTTTTATCTGCCAGTTACCAATCCGATCTTCAATACTGCCATCGATGCTACATTGGATCTTTCAAAGTGGTACGCCCGGGAACATGTGATCCTCTGCTTGCTTCCTGCCTTTTTAATTGCTGGCGTCATCTCCATCTTTGTGAGCCAGGCTTCGGTGATAAAATATTTCGGGGCAAATGCAAAAAAGTGGGTGGCTTACACTGTAGCATCTGTTTCGGGGACAATTCTGGCTGTTTGTTCCTGCACTGTTCTTCCTTTGTTTTCCAGTATTCACAAAAGAGGTGCAGGCCTGGGTCCTGCAATCGCATTTTTATATTCAGGCCCAGCTATCAACATTCTGGCCATCATTCTTACCGCCCGCATTTTGGGTTTTGAACTTGGCATTGCCCGGGTGGTTGGGGCAGTCCTTTTCAGTGTATTGATCGGGTTGATCATGGCTTTCATTTACCGGAAAGAGGAGAAAGTGAAGGCAGAAGAGCAGATGAATTTCCCGGATGTGCCTGAAAAACGCCCACTTTGGCAAACGGCATCCTTCTTTTTTACTCTGGTGATTATCCTCGTTTTTGCCAATTGGGGAAGCCCTTCCGCCGGTGACTCGAATAGCGTATGGTTCTATATCTGGGATTTCAAATGGTATATCACCGGTTTCTTTGGGTTAGTTCTTGCTGTTGTGATGATTACCATACTGAAACTAAAAAGCTGGTATGTCATGGCCGCTGGGGCGGTCACTTTACTTAGCGCCTTGTGGCTTGAGAATCCAATGGTTACTATGGTGATCGGCATTGGTTCTGTGAGTATCATCAGTCTGCTTGATAAAACTGATGATGGAGAAAACCGGGAGTGGATCCTCTCCAGTTGGGGATTTACGAAGCAAATTCTTCCTCTGCTGGCTATCGGTGTGGTGATTGCCGGTTTCCTGCTTGGTTCAACACACGGTGATGTCAGCATCCCAGGTGTGATACCCGATACCTGGATATCTTATCTGGTTGGTGGCAATTCCATCTTGTCCAACCTCTTTGCTTCAGTCATCGGGGCCTTTATGTACTTTGCTACTCTCACTGAAGTCCCAATATTGCAGGGATTGATCGCTTCAGGTATGGGAAAAGGACCTGCATTGGCGCTATTATTAGCTGGCCCTTCACTCTCTTTACCTAATATGCTTGTCATCAGAGGAGTAATCGGTACTCAGAAAACAGTGGTTTATGTATTGACCGTTGTTGTCCTGTCATCCCTTGCAGGATTTATTTTTGGGATGATCTGACTCTGCATAAATCATCCTTCTGTTATCCGCCGTCTGCTTACGGTTCAATCCATAGCACTGAATTTCCGCTCCCGTATTGATTCTCTTCCCAGAGGTCATTGTCGGGATCGAGGATCCATTCATTGTCCACGATGAATTTGTAGGTGTACTTCCCTGGAGAAAGGTAAATAGGAAAGACCCATTGGGTTTGCTGTTTCAGCATCTTGAAACTCTCGTCACTCCATCCGTTAAAGCTGCCTGTCACAATCACCTTCTGAGCATCCGGATGTTCTTTCAAACGGAAAGCAAAATTGGGCTTTACGGTGAGGAAAGAATTGGTGAAATTTCCAGAACCGGTGGTCAGGGAATTTGCCGGATCCGGCATCCATTCGCCGTCAACAACGAACTTATATTCATAATTTCCCGATCTAAGAACATATGGCAACTGCCAACCTCCTTCTGTTTTATTCATAAAAAGCTCTCCGCCGTTCCAACCATTGAAGTTTCCTGCCACGGCAACCTGTCGCGCCTGGAGATGATCGGCCAGGAGAAACCAGAGGGTGTCACCGATGCTGATAAAGGAGTTGACGTTTCCTTGACCATCGGGACGGTTGACCCGAGCGTTCGGATCAAGCATCCATTGTCCGTCTACGATGTATTTATAAGCATGAGTTCCTTCCCTGAGGTAGAGGTAAATCGCCCAGCCTCCGGCAACCCGCAGCATCCGGTATTCATGACTATTCCAATAATTAAAACTGCCTCCAAGGAAAACCTGATGGGCGTCGGGAAACCCCTTCAGAAAGAACCGGTAATTATAACAGAAGATTACTGAGTTGTAGTCGCCGTTCTGATCATCTTCCCGTAGTCGGTTGTAAGGATCTGCCGACCAACGGCCATCGATGATGTATTTATAGAGATATTTACCAGGAGAAAGATTTAATGTGGCTACCCATCCGCTATCGGTACGCTGCATGGGAGTTTTCATAGTACTCCAGTCGTTGAAGGTTCCCGACAAATAAACATGCTGGGCATTTAGCCGGTCAGGAAGGTAAAAATGGGCCTCTCCTTTCCGGTAATTGAATACATTATACCGTGTCAGGATATTGACCCCGGAAGCTTCGGATACACGGGTAGACTCCTGCTTTCCAAAGCTGATCCAATCATCCTCCAAAAATACAATGTCTTTAAGAGCAAAAAGCTCATCTGGTTCGTCTATAGCCGGTTTGAGTACCTCTACCCGGTTTTGATCTACAACCCTGATTTTCCAGGTGATACCATTTACCGTTATTTCCGGAAAGTTCTCAAACGCCTTGCTCATCAACAGGCTATCGACTTCAAAGAGTGCCTGTACCTTCTGTTTCTGCAAATCGGTCCATCGTTTATCGAAGGTGAGTATGACTTTTCCATCATCCAATCGGCAGGCATTTTCAGGCTCAATCTGAGCCCTCCCTGTTAACGACGAAATGGAACAGAATAGAAGGATATATATTATCTTCTGGAGTCTCATGGTTTCACCTCCCGGTTCAGGATAATACCCAGTTCGTGCTTCGTTAAATTAATATAGATTCTCCCTTTTTCAAAGAAGTCGTATCCAAGCATGCCGTTGATGGAATAGCCGTATTTTTGAGACAAACCCGACAGGTCGGTCAGGATAACCTGCATATTCCCGATTTTCTTCCCACTGATACTAAAATCGTTCATGTTTCCATACAACACTTCCTTGCTGTCCGAACCAGCTCCTTGCAAGGAAGAACGACGGAGAATTGTGACTGTGTTCAGGACCTTTTTCGGCAACCCTATGTCAAGCACATTTGATTCGGCGCCGGTATCGAGACAAAACTCAAGCATCTTCTCCCCAATCTCCACTTGCACATAAACCATGTTGCGATTTGCATCCACCCTCCCGGTAATGTCATATACGATCTTATCAGAAGGTGGTTTGAGGCGGTTTCCGGTTTTATCCAGTCGGTGGAGTTGGAGTTCATTATTCCTGACGTCGACCACAATCTCCATGTCCTTAATGAGGTTTATCCCGAACAGACCAAACACCTGGACCCCTCTCCGGTTTTCAATGTGGCTGAGGTTGGTCACATCAGCGTACAGGTTCTCAAATACCATACCCGAAAGTTGTAATCGCATCACCCTTACCCGGTGTGTCGCCCCAGTTGATCCTGTTATCCCACTGGCCTCGATCTCGTTTATCGGCATATAATTCCGGAAATAAGTCTGATTCAATACCAGGCTCGTGGAACCGGTGTCGAGGATGAAGGTCCCGATCTGGCCGTCGATAATGGCTTCCAGGAGCAGAAGCCGTCCGGCCCGCTTCAAAGGAATGATGACCGAAATGACATTTCCCTGCAGATCTGTAACAACACGTCCGGGAAACAGAATGGTGGCATCGAAAAGCGGAACATCCTCAATATCCAACCACCTGACCAGGGGTTCAGTTGAATGGGCGGGAGTAGAGAGGAGGATCAGAAAGGCAAGAAAATGTATATGGAACTTGTCGAAGAGAACAACTTTGCTTTGTCTTATAAAGGAGGTTAGTTGATGCATCCGTGAAAGGTACTGAGAGAAATAGTGATCAACGGGGTGTAAAGATAGTTTGTTTCCTGCGTTTTTTTAACCTTTAGGATGGAATTTCGTGCACTATGTTCGATGATTACGATGTAAAAAAGATCGCATCATACGGAGATCCAGAAATTCAGCGCTTGCTGGCCGATGCTGGCATCATCAGGAACAAGGCCAAAAATAGGCGGAAAACCCTAAAAGAGCTCCCGGCAAGCACCCCCTTGTCGGATACTATGAGCAACGACCTTAGAAAGCGGTGGGTCAAATTTGCGGGAACAACTATTTGCTATGCCTTCATGCAGGCTACCGGGATGGTAAATGACCATCTGGTTGCCTGTTATCGGTATGTTGAATTGAAAGAAAATAAATCGCATAAATAACACTAATTTCATTTTTTTTTGTAATTTTGTGCTTTCAAATCGAAACAATCATGGAAGCAACATTCATTATTCTAGGAGTTCTGGCAATAGGGATTGGATTTCTGGTTTTCCGCTCCTATTTGCGAATGAAACAGATCAAATCGGTGCCGGAGAGCGGTAAAATAAAGACTCTGACGGATCAGAATTTTAAGAACCAGATTAAAAGCGGGCTTGTGTTGGTTGATTTTTGGGCTGCCTGGTGCATGCCATGTAAGTTAATGGTACCGGTCCTGAACGAATTGGCTGAAGATCCTGATAACAAAGCGATGATCGCAAAATTAAACGTTGATGAGCAACGGTCAACTGCATCGAAATTTGGAATCCGTAGCATCCCTACCTCAATCCTATTCAAAAACGGCAAAGAAATCGATCGTATTGTAGGAGTCAAGAGTGCAGATCAGTTGAGAAGAGCGATCGGGAAACATGAAATACGTAAGACGTGAGACGTGAGACGTAATGAATATTCATGTCATTCGTCATTCCTGATCATTCATGCTCATTACAGGACCTTCTCCTTCTCCAGATACTCCATAAATTCCTTCTTGTATTTGTTCCCGATTGGGATTTTTTGGCCGGATATCATAATGGTATTTCGCTCAATCCGTTCAATCTTATCCAACGAAACGATATAAGATTTGTGTACCCGCATGAATCTTTCAGGGGGTAATACTTTTTCCATCTTCATGAAGCTCATCAGGGTCATGAGTCGTTCATTGGGAAGGTGTAATCTCAGGTAATCTTTCATCCCTTCGATATAGAGGATATTTTCCAGCTTCACTTTATGCATGTGGTAGTCGGCCTTTATAAAAATGTAGTCTGCTGGTGGCTTTACTGTCTCTCCGGTTTCAGGAGAGGGCCTGAATGAGCGTTCAGAACGGATCTCACCCCCAACTTTATTAACGGCCTTCAAAAAACGCTCAAAGGAGATAGGTTTAAGGAGATAGTCTGTCACATCTAGTTCATATCCCTTGAGGGCATAATTTTCGTAAGCTGAAGTGATGATAATCTTGGGAGGATTCCGGAGGATCTCCAATAGTTGGATGCCAGTAAATTGATCCATCTGGATATCGAGGAACACAAGGTCAGTTTTTTTGTCACGAAGGAATTCAAGTGCATCGATGGCGTTATCAAATGAAGCCAACAGGTCGAGATATGGAATTCGTTTGATGTACTCTGTGATTTTTTCTATAGCCAACGGTTCGTCGTCGACAACGATACATTTAATAGTCATAACGGTCTGATTTTTAATACGATCATATATTTCTCTTCATCCTCGTCAATCGATAGTGTGTACTGATCGGAGTATATCAGGTCCAGCCTCCTGATGACGTTTGCCAGTCCAATCCCTCTTCCTGCATCTTTGTCATGTTCATGATGCCTCTCCACAAAGTTCACTACTTCAAACCTAATCTCCCGGGGCTGAATCCAGAGGTCGACCGTAATTGCCGGGATCCTGCTTCCTTTGGAGCCATGCTTAAACGCGTTTTCAACGAAAGGGATGAAAAGCATCGGAGCAATTATCATCTCTCCCGGTGAACCGCTGATCTGAAAGCGGATAAATTCGGGGTCTTTGTGCCGGATCCGCTGCAGTTCAATAAAATTACGGAGGTAGTCAATTTCTTTCTCCAAAGGAACGTTTTCTGTTGTTGCTTCATAGATAAAATAGCGCATGATTTCAGAAAGCTTCAATACTGAGTCGGATGCTTTGTCGGGATCTTTTCTGATGAGAGTGTCGATGTTGTTGAGGGTATTGAATAGAAAATGTGGATTTACCTGACTTCGTAAAAGGGCCAGTTCGCTCTTTCGGTTCTGGATTTCCAACTCAGCCTTATCCTGCTGCGATTGCAGCCAGTGCCGTGAAATTTTGATCGCAGAAGCGAGGAGGATCACAAATCCGAGTGATACGTATATCATCAGGCCTGAACCAGAGAAATAGCTGATACTGCCTTGCCAACCTTCATAATCTGAGTAGATGGACGGGTAGAGAATGAAGAAGTTTATGGTCCATTCAATGATGACAACAAGGGTAAAGGAGAGTATGAAGGAAAAGATGAACAAGAGATACCTCTTTTTCAGCAGCAATTCCGGTATCAGGAAATAGATCAGGAAATAGGTGTAGAGCATGTCCAGTGGGAGGGTGCCGAGAAGCACTTCGAAGAGCTCGAAATAATTACCACTTCTATTCCCGTAGATAAACGTAAAGAATGAGATAATAAATATCCAGAAGAGGACATGAAAGAAGAACCGGAGAAATTTATTTCGAGTCATAATACGCAATGTTACAAAAATAAGGCATTTGCGTGAAAAAGTTTGGATCAACATTCTATTTCTATATATATAAATGAGCGATTGATCGAGTAATCTGTTTATGTATTTTTTATTTTTACATATCTTTGGTTCAAGACAACGCACAAACTCACAAAACTGATGAAGACAAAGAATGATGGCCAACTTTTGCTTGACCTTGTAAAGCGATCGGATGATTACATCATATACAGGGGAGACCACCCGTTGCTCACCAGAGCTGGGTTTGAGGTGGCGCACTCAAACGGCAGATTATTGAAGCATATCCTTACTGACCTTCTGATGGCTCAACCCGATGAGCCAGTGATCTCATTGCAACTTTTTGAAATCCAGCGTGATATTCTTGCACAGGGAGATGATCCAGTGGGTGGAATGATGACAGATATCCTGGCTTCAGATCCTTTTGTTATGGTAAAAACAGGAATGCCAAAACAGAAGCAATCCAGTGATGGTCATTTCCGTGAGGATGAGATGAACCTCTCTCTCTGGATCTTTTCAGAGCTACTTGCGGGCGTGAATGCTTTTTTTGAAGAGCGGGTTAAGCAGGACGAACTGTCTGCTGACGCCGAGAACCCTTTTGCTTCGGTTATTCGGACAACTTACAACCGGCTGTCTCCTGAGGAGAAGAGTGCGGTCATTTATCTGATTAGGGAGCATGAACCGGGGCTCGTTTTACCACTCTTTCTGGCAACGAACCGGATATCTCCTGCCGAGTATGCCAAGGGGATGGTTGCCCTCACCGGAGGCCATCCACAGAATCATGAGTTCTCTTCAATTTTATATGAATCATCGGCTATCCGGGATTATATCCTGGCGGGCGAATTACTCCCAAACCGGGTTGAGGAGCTGGAGTCCCTGATCAGGTTGGGTGAAAGCAACTTGCTGGAGTTTAAGTCCACCTTGCGTTGGGATCTGCGTCAGGGGAAAACCGCTCAGCATATTGAACGTGCCGTACTCAAAACTATTTCAGCCTTCCTGAATTCAGAAGGAGGTACATTACTGCTTGGGGTGCGGGATGATGGATCAGCAGAGGGCATCGAAAGCGACAGGCTTCAGACGGATGACCGTTGGCTCCTGCATCTCTGGACATTGATACGTACCTGTTTCGGCCGAGATGTTACACCATATATCCAGACTAAGCTGGATAAGCTTGAAGGTAAGACAATTTGCCTGGTTGAGTGTTCCCGTAGTCTGCGCCCTGTTTTTCTAAAACAACCCGGTTTCGAAGAGGAATTTTACATTCGCATCGGTCCTGCCAGCGCTGCTATGCCAGTGAGTGAAGCATTGAAGTACATTGCAGATCATTTCCCGTCTACCTAATTACCAGTTGAATGGTCCGGTGTTAAAGGGGTCCCGCTGAAAAGAAAAGGGGTGGAACGACCCTCCAGAAAATGATGATGGATCGTACATAGGGGATCCCATATAGGGTGAATATCCCCTTGTGTACCCGAATCCAGCCTGAATATGAACCCCTTCGGCAATTTTATAATCTGCATTCAGGTAGATGCCATAGGGCTCATTTTTACTATATGGGTTAAAAAAGTTGCTGTTATCAGTGATAGTAAACTCTTTAAATCCGGCTCCTGAGATTATCAGCTTATCGGTTACTTGGTAATTTCCCTCCAGGTAAATTACTGCTTTGGTAAAGTTTGCATCGAAGGATGAAGAGGCTTCGGTTACAAACCATGGCCGGTAATTGAGGAGTGTAGTATTGGATAGGGTCAGGCCACCTCTTACCGAGAAACGGGGGGAGACACGGTAGGAGATATTGGGGGAGACGAACGTGGTGAGACCTGACCCATACCGGGAGGAGCTGGAGAACTGGGTTCCAACCATCACATTTGTTTGCATCCGTTTCTGCGGTGTGATCGGATTCCCTTCTGTGTCAATGACAACAGAAGCCGGAAGGGTGTCAATTATCAGATCCTGCGCTCCTGATGAGAAGCCGATTATGACTAAAATCAGTACGAAGAAGGTTTTACGCATTCTTAAATTCTTGTGACAAAGATATCACCTTATTTTATGGCAATATATGGTAATTAAATGAATACCATGTTGTTCTTAGCCGTAATCTTTTCGCAGTACTTGCATCGGAGTTTGAGCTCTTTCTTGTCGATAACGGTAAAGGAGGTCTCCATCTCTTCGTTATTTGTGATGCAGTTGGGGTTGAAACATTTGACAATTTTCTCAACCTGTCCGGGAATTTTAACCTGCTTTTTTTCTGTGACGTTAAAGTCGCGGATGATGATAAGGGTCGCTGAAGGTGCGACCAGCGCAATTTTATTGATCTCCTGGGGAACAAAGAACTTATTGCTCACTTTGATAATCCCTTTTTTGCCCATCTTCTGGCTCTCCAGGTTTGTTGCAAGCAACAACTGGTTAGGATATTCGGTCAGGTTGAGAATCCTGATAACCTGGAAAACGCGGTGGGAGGGGATATGATCGATGACAGTTCCATTTTCAATCGCTGAAACCTTTAACTCTTTCCTGATTTCTTTCTTAACCATACAGAGGGATTATTGATTATGCTACTACACCTAAAATCGAAGCCAACAGGGCCTGGCGTACAAAAACACCATTCAGTGCCTGCGTAAAATAGTAGGCCATCGGGTTTGAATCCACATCGATGGCGATTTCGTTGACCCGGGGAAGGGGGTGTAAGATCTTCAGGTTAGGCTTTGCATCATCCAGCATCTGTTTCCTGAGAACATATGAATTTTTAACCTTTTCATAATCAATGGGATCCGAAAAACGCTCTTTCTGGATACGGGTCATGTAGATGATATCAACCTTTGGTACTACCTCCTTAAGCTCTGTATACTGGTGGTAAGTGAGTTTTTTATCCTTGATATGCTGCTTAACAGAACTGGGGAGTTTCAGCGCCTCAGGAGACACCAGGTGGAAGGTGGTGTTGTAATTGCAGAAGGCCATCACCAGGGAATGGACAGTTCGCCCGTATTTAAGGTCTCCAACAAAAGCAATCTCCAGGTTGTCAAGTTTTCCCTGTGTTTTTCGGATCGAGTAGAGATCCAGCAAGGTTTGTGTTGGATGTTGATTGGCTCCATCGCCGGCATTGATAATAGGTACAGAGGATACTTCACTGGCAAACCTGGCACTTCCCTCCCTGGGATGCCGCATGATGATGATATCGCTGTAGTTGCTGATGGTACGGATGGTATCCCGTAACGACTCCCCTTTTTGAAGGCTTGTGCTGGCTGGCTCAGAGAATCCGATCAGTTGGGCGCCTAACCGCGATGCGGCCGACTCAAAGCTGAGCCGGGTACGGGTAGAGGGCTCGAAAAAGAGGGTGGCCACCACAAATTCCTCCAGGATTCGCTGAGTGGGCTGTCTCTCGAAATCCTCGGCAAGATCAAGAATCCGGATATGCTCTTCGGGAGTAAAATCGTTGATGGAGATCAAGCTTTTATTTTTCATCCAGTCACTTTTTGCCTTTCAATTTAAACTTCTTAATAAAATCACCCAGGATGATGTCAAAGTTTGGCAGACCGATCTCCTGGAGGTCATAATAGACACGGGTGTTGGGCTTCTTGATCTTGATCAGCCGGTTCAGGTCAATGGGGGTTGCAATGACTACACTGTCACACTTGGTCTTGTTGATAGAGGTTTCCAGGTCTTTCACTTGCTGAGCACCATATCCCATAGCTGGTAACAGTTGTCCGATATTCGGGTAGATCCTGAATGTTTCGGCCAGTTTGCCAACTACGTATGGGCGGGGGTCCACCAGTTCGGCAGCGCCATATTTTTCAGCAGCCACCACGCCGGCACCAATCTTCATCTCACCATGAGTAAGGGTTGGTCCATCTTCGATTACCAGTACCTTCTTCCCTCTGATGAGAGTCATATCATCAACACTGATTGGAGATGCAGCATCCACCACGAGAGCAGTTGGATTCACTTTGCGGATGTTGTCACGAACGATCTTGATGTTCTCAGGATATGCAGAGTCGATCTTGTTCAAGACCACGATATCGGCCATGCGAAGGTTGACCTCACCGGGATAGTAGTTCAGCTCGGCGCCCGGACGGTGAGGATCGGCTACAGTTACCATCAAATCAGGTTTGTAGAAGGAGAAGTCATTGTTTCCACCGTCCCAAAGGATCACGTCGCATCCACCTGGATCCTTTTCGGCAGCGCGCAGGATTGCTTCATAATCCACACCTGCATAGATGACATTTCCGCGAACCACATGAGGCTCATACTCTTCCATCTCTTCAATGGTGCATTTGTGTTTGGCCAGATCTTTGACCGTGGCGAAACGCTGTACTTTCTGTGCAACCAGGTCGCCATAAGGCATCGGATGACGAATAGCAACTACTTTCAGCCCTTTCGCCATCAGGATTTCGATAATCCGGCGGGAGGTCTGGCTCTTACCACAACCAGTACGTGTAGCACATACAGCGATCACCGGTTTGGTGCTTTTGATCATGGTTTCTCTGGGGCTGAGCAGGAAGAAGCTAGCTCCGGCTGTATTTACGATGGCACTCAGGTTCATTACATGCTGATACGTAACATCACTGTAAGCAAAGTTACAGATGTCAACCTTGAGTTTTTTAATCAGATTTGGGAGCTCTTCCTGGGCGAAGATGGGAATGCCTTTCGGATAAAGTTTTCCAGCAAGAGCAGCAGGGTACTTTCGCCCATCGATGTCGGGAATCTGTGCGGCAGTGAAAGCAACAACGTTGAAGTCGGGATTGTCCCTGTAGAAGGTATTGAAGTTATGGAAGTCCCTTCCTGCGGCGCCAATGATGATAACATTCTTTTTCATTAAAACCTCGGTTTTCGTTAAAATAAATAGGATCTAGAAATGATTTGCAAACCTAACTCTTTTTAACAAATTCCCCAAATTCGCATGTTAAATTCGTTGAACTATTTACCTTTGCACTTCAACTTAAGAGCATGATTGAGCAGAAAATCAGGGAGTGTTGTGTTGAAGCAGTCAGGGTTCTCTATCATCAGGAGATCTCTCCGGAAATTATTGGGTTTGAACGGACAAAACGAGAGATTGAAGGAGACTTTACCGTTGTGGTTTTTCCTCTTGTCAGGTTTGCCCGTAAGGCGCCAGAGGCAACTTCTGCAGAGATAGGTGACTACCTGAAGTCTCATCTTCCCTGGATCCATCAATACCATATTATCAAAGGATTTCTGAACCTTGTGATGACGGAAGAGTTTTGGTTGGACTTCACTGAGAGAGAAGCATCTTCAGATGAATTCGGAAGGTTTCCTGACCGCAATACGGCACCGGTTGTTCTGGAATACTCGTCACCCAATACAAACAAACCGCTTCACCTGGGGCATATCCGGAACAACCTTCTGGGATACTCCGTCGCATTGATCCTGGAAGCGAATGGGTATCGTGTGCGAAAGGTCAACCTGGTCAACGACAGGGGAATCCATATTTGTAAATCGCTGGTTGCATATATGAAGTGGGGGGGAGGTGAGACTCCCAAAAAATCAGGAGTCAAAGGCGATCACCTGGTTGGAAAATACTATGTACTCTTTGAAAAACATTACAGAGAAGAGATCCGTGAATTGATGGCTTCAGGCATGACCGAGGAGGAGTCGGCAAAAGGAACCAATCTGATCCTGGAGGCACAGGAGATTCTTCGTCAGTGGGAAGCCAGGGACCCCGATATTATTCGGTTGTGGCAAACAATGAATGGCTGGACTTATGAAGGTTTTGAAAGGACCTATGAACGACTTGGAGTGGAGTTTGACAAAACCTACTACGAAAGTGACACTTACCTTTTTGGCAAAGAGCTGGTCTATGACGGAGTGGAAAGAGGCGTTTTGATCCGAAAGGCGGATGGCAGCATATGGGTTGACTTGCAGGATGAAGGATTGGATGAGAAATTGTTGCTGCGAGCTGACGGAACCTCTGTTTACATGACGCAGGATCTTGGAACTGCTGAGCAACGGTATGAGGAGTACCATCCTTCCAGAATGATCTATGTGGTTGGAAATGAGCAAATATATCACTTTGATGTTCTTAAGAGGGTCCTGAAAATTCTGGGAAAACCATCGGCAGATGTTGTTTTCCATCTCTCCTATGGTATGGTGGAACTCCCGGAAGGGAAGATGAAATCGCGTGAAGGGACTGTAGTGGATGCTGATGACTTGATGGATGAAATGCTTCGAACTGCTGAAGAGACCACATGTGAGTTGGGGAAAGTGGATGACTTTCCTGAGGAGGAGGCCCGGATCCTTTTTAATACAATTGGAATGGGTGCACTGAAATATTTCATCCTGAAGGTAGACCCAAAGAAGAATATGCTGTTTGACCCTAAGGAGTCGATTGACTTCAACGGAAATACAGGACCTTTTATTCAATATACGCATGCGCGGATACAATCCCTCCTGAGAAAAGCATCAGATACCGGATACGGGATCCGAGATACGGCATCCGCGAAACCCGAAACTTCGTCCCTCGTCCCTCGTCCCTCGTCCCACGTCCCACGTCCCACGTCCCTCGTTCTTCAGGAGCGTGAGTTGATCAAACTGCTTTACCAGTATCCCGCTATCGTCGAGCAGGCCGGAGAGGAACTCAGTCCTGCGCTGATAGCTAACTACATCTATGATCTTGCGAAAGAGTACAACCAATTTTACCACGAAGTTCCTGTGTTACGTGAGCAAGATCCGGCAGTGGTTACATTCAGACTTAAACTCTCAGCATCTACTGGTGATGTTATCAGGAAAGGGATGGAATTACTTGGAATTAAAGTGCCGGACAGAATGTAAAAAAAGAGCCCCCTGGCGAGGAGGCTCTTTGAGGAATTGGATATCCTTAATTCACTATAACTTTTTTATTTACAAATCCGTCAGCAATCTTGATCCTCAGATTGTAAACGCCTGTAGGCAAGTTATTCACATTCACTTTACAGGTATTGGCATCCATCCTTTGGACAAAAACTTTTTGGCCAACCAGGTTCATGATCTGAACCTCCTGGATGGAGAGTGTCCCCGTGATAGTTAAGAAATCGGTAACAGGATTGGGAAATATGGTCACCGTGGCCTTGGTGTTTTCGTTGATTCCTACACCACCAACTTCAATGTAGTCGGGTATGGTAAGCACGTCAGTTCCAAAACTATTTGTGACTGAGAGGGTCACATCCCAGCTGCCAGTAGTGTTGTATTGAATCGGGGGTGGGGATTCCATATAGGAAGAAGTGGGATCTCCACCTTCAAAAGTCCAGGCCCAGCTGGTGGGATTGTTTGTCGAAAGGTCGGTGAATTGAACAAACCCTCCGATAGCAGTTGCGGTAACATCGGCTTCAAAATTAGCAACCGGAGTTGACGGAGCTATCGGATCCCCATCATAGATATACATTCCTCCAGTTCCATCTGACGCTACAGTGCTTCCAGCCCAGCCGGTTTCATCATCAAGCCATGCAGAGGCGCTAAAATCATAACCTTCACTAATGGGTGACCAGGTGGTTCCTCCATCATAACTATAAGAGATCCCGTTAAATCCGGGTTCGCTGGAAGAGCCAACATAGGTGTTTGTGGTTCCCGGGATGTATTCAAAATACCGGGCATACATATTCCCGGAAACAAATAAACTGGTCCATGTTGCACCACCATCGCTAGTAACGCTAAGTTCCGGTTCAATCCCCATATTTAGATAGGAGCGATAGGCGATTCCGTTCATGGCATCTGCAAACTCAGGCGCCACGGTTTGGGTAGCACCAAAGGAAGTTAACGCGACATCCCAGTTAAATCCTTTATCGGTGGAATAGAATACCCTTCCCTGATTTGTTCCATACCAGATGTTATCCCCAAACGCACAATAGTTGCCTGTGATCCCATATTCGCCGGTAGTGGGAGCAGGGATGTTCGCTTGCGGAACCCGAGTCCAGGTTTCACCACCATCCGTGGTGGTATAGAGCTCATAATAACCACCTACAGGGTCTCCCTGGGCTAAACCATCGTTATCGTTAAAGAAATAGAGCACATTGGCAAAAGAACTTGAACCATAAGCGGTTCCTTTTTTAGTCCAGGTCACTCCACCGTCTTCTGTTTTATAGAGGCCCTGTGTTGCCCCGGTATTGAAAACAGCCCAGCAGGTATTCCCATCGATGGCAAACAATTGTGATAAGCCTGTGCCTGCATTAAAGGATCCTTGTGCCCAGGTCAGACCGCCATCAGTGGACAGGGTATATTCGTCAACAATGGCGCCGGAGGCATCGGTGGCAATTGCCCATAATGCATCCGAATCATTCATGCCGACAGAGATCTGGCCAACACCTCTTCCCGGATCCAAGTCAGAATCAACGAGAATCCAGCCGGTTTGGCCCATCATTCCACTGCTAAATGCAACGGAGATTAAAAGAATTAGTACATTTTTAATCATGATTGGTGTTTTAAGTGAATACAATATGAATTTACTTAGAACAAATATATATATTTTTTGGATTACAAGTAGTTGCATTCAGAAAAAAAAGAAGCCGTCCTTCTGAGACGGCTTCTTAATAAATTAAAGAAGGGTATTACTTTTTAATGAACTTCATGTTCGAAACTCCTTTATCTGTGAATGTCCGGATAAAGTAAATACCGCTCGAGAGGTTGCGGATATCCAGTTTCGTTTCATTTCCATTGTACAGCACTTTTCCGCTGAAGTCGGTAATCTGAACAGAGGAGATGGTGTTATCCGATTGAACGAGGATGTAATCCTGGGCAGGATTCGGATAGATCATCACATTGGTTTTTCCGCCCTCTTCAATACCTACGCCCGCAACAACCAGTTCAACAGGAACTGCCAGTGCAGGAGTAACCGGGTCATTGCTGAGGAAAGTGATAAAAGCGTTATACGTACCTATACCCAGGTCGGTGGCGTCATACATCACATCAATGTCCGTACTGGCAAGCGGAGGCAGAGAACCTGAAGTAGGTGTAGCGGACAACCATTGAGTTATAGGATCGCCTTCGAGGTTGGCACGGATGTTCCAGTTGTAATCTGAGGAAAGATGCGACCAACCCACTCCTGTACTATAGAAGTTGCCATTTATATTGAAGTTTGTTCCATCATCAGTACCTGGAATAAAAATACCTGAAGTAATCTGTGTATACTCATATCCAACCCAGATATCTTCACCGGTGATCATCACGGGAGCAGTGAGGGTGATTGTCGACCAGGTACCTGCCGGTGCAGTAAACGCTTGTTCGTAGAGCAATGCGCCAGGCTCATAGGAGTTCCCCATGTCATAGATTTTGATCATTTTATCATTTCCTCCAGAAGAGTTCTCTTCGTTGAGATAGACATCAACCGAAACAATTTCCATTCCAGCATAAGGCAAAGTCATTGAACCCGTAAATCTTGCCGCAACGGTTGCAGTTGTAGGAACGACGCTCCAACCAATAGCATTGGCATTTTCATCATCATAATGGAGAACAGCTGTGGCATCAGTTGTTGGTTCGCCACCGGGAACCGGGTTTGGATCTACCGTTTCACCTAAAAAAGGATTCTTGGAAGAGTGGTTGAGCGTTGGTCCTGGTTTTACAGGCGTTGAAGGGATTACATCCAGATCATAACTGATGCCCAGAGTCCAGTCCAGATCTGATGATCCGGCATTCGTAACGGTCAGCATATCGGTGGTAGTGCCACCGGCAACCACCCAATTGTTGAGCTCTGTAGGTGTGACTGTAATCTCGGGATCGCCGCCACCGCCAGTCTGAATATAACTGACATCGTCAAAATAATATTTGGGATCATCCGTGTACCCTGTTTGAGTTCCGGCGAAGAAATCCACAGCACCCAATTGTACAATACCAGTGGTAGCGAAGCATGTGTAGCTAAAAGGCCACTCATAAATGAGAGTGCCGTCGAAGTAAAGGATACAGTTATCAGCATCGAGGTCAATCTCGTGTTTAACCTCAAACCAGGTATCCTTTGGGTAGGTTCCAGTGACGGCGCCTGCCGCACCTACATCCATTAAGAAGGTTCCATCGGCGTTGAAATAAATTTGGAAACCATATTCATTACCTGGGGACTCGTATTTCTGAATATTGTAGTACCCGGCAAAGCCGGTCTCAATATACATCCACCAGGAGAGTTCAAACTGACCGACTTGTTTGTTTCCCAACAACAGAAGAAGGTCGGTTGCACCACCGGTTTCATCAACCAAAGCTGATTTGGTTGGTGAGTGTGCAAAGGCATCTGAAATGATTGCATCTTCACCAGTGCCGGGTGCATTTGACCATGTCGTGAACCAGGTTGGGTTCTCTACGGCGAGGTAGTCTCCTACACTGTAGGCTTCCATGTCTTCTGCTAAAAGAACGGTTTGCGCAAAACTGCCAAGCCCCATAAACATGACAATCAATAAAAAATAGATTTTTTTCATCTTAAACAATTTTTAGTTAATAATTGATACTTACCTAACGACAAACTTACGAAGAATTCGAATTATTTGTTCAAAAAAACGATAAAATTTTATAGAAATAATCACGGATCTACAATGGAGATGATCTCCAGATAATAAAAGTCAGGGTTCCCTTTGATCCTGAAAATGGCGTATGGTGTGAAGGCGTTGCCCTCTTGATCGATGTTGCAATTCCCACTAGCACCCTGGTAATCAACCCCATTATTTCTACATGCATATTGGATCGATTTCCATCCAAGGGTTGGCATTACCGGCGGATCCCCCTGTTTGCCATGTGATACTTCGCGGATCCAATCTTTGACTTTCGCCCGGAATATTTTCATGTTGCCGGTCCCAATCTCAAGCAATGTTTTCTCAATAGCTATCGAATAGAGGTATCCGATGTCATAAAACTGAGCATTGTATGAAGCAACTTCCTGCTGGAACCGGTTCATGAGTTCTTGCTGGAAGTAGATATATGGGCCTGTTGAAGTATCAGCAGATGGCATAGCTCCGAAATTTTTGGGATGCCCGTTTACCTCTCCAATCATGATATTCAAAGGGGCTTCTAAAATTGACGATGAGTAGAGTGCGTCGCACAATATGAATGTTGTATTTTCAAAGCCTTTGGAGTTATTCAGCTCACTTAACCTGGTCATAAACTCCACGTAGATTTTCGGGGTGAGCATTGAGATAAAAATCGCTTCAGGATCACCTGAAACCAACTGATTCAACTTAGCGGGGTAGTTCGGATCATTTTGCTGAAACTGAACGATTGCCAACGCTCCAGTACCAAATACCTGTTGAAAGGTTGTCGCTAGATTCTCTGAATAGATGTCTCCTTCTTCAACAGCTATCGCAACTGAATTAATACCGTAAGAAACAGTCTGCTGAGTCAATACTGTGGCTTCAAATTCATCGGGGGGGCAAAGGCGGGAAAAGTAAGGAGATATCCCTGACAGGTTCCCTGCAGTGGCAGATCCTGATATGACGGGATAGCTTTCAGGAATGGCAATTTGCTCTACAACTCCTGTGGTGGATGAAGAGAAAGCAGTGATGAAGCCAACCAGGTTTGGTGAGGATGCAATTATTTCACGGGAAGCCTCAGCCGCAGCTTCTTCCCTGTTCGCTCCTTCTGAACTTTTAACTACAAGGTCAATTCGGAACCCGGAACCAACACCTCCTGCTTCGTTGATCTCATCAATAGCAGTTCGAAGAGCTTTTTCACGCAAAGGGCCTTTGTCCTGATCCATAGGAAGGATTACTCCAAGCGTAAAGGATTGAAGTGGTTCAATTGGCATTTTTTTGTCTTTCTTGCATCCGATGAAAATCATCAGTGCGATCAGCAACGAGATTTTAAGGATATTGGGAAAAGTTTTCTTACCAGTCTTCATAAGAGCTGAATTTAATTGAATTAAAGATGTAAATATATGTATTATTTTGGAATGCAACTTTCAGTAGTCTGTTACTGAGGAAATCGACCAGATTTTATACCTTTGCACCTCTTTTTTAATAGTGATAGAACAGATTATGTTTGAAGGATTAAGTGATAAACTGGATAAAGCGTTCAAGGTTCTCAAAGGGCATGGACACATCACAGAGATCAATGTAGCTGAAACGTTGAAAGATGTCAGGAAAGCGCTCCTCGACGCCGACGTCAGCTATAGGATTGCAAAGCAATTTACCGACGACATTAAAGATAAAGCGCTGGGACAGAATGTATTGACAGCTGTTTCTCCTAGCCAGCTGATGGTCAAGATCGTCCACGACGAACTGGCAGTCCTAATGGGGGGGGAGCAGTCGGAGATCAACATGAAGGGAGACCCGGCGATCATATTGGTTGCAGGTCTTCAGGGCTCAGGGAAAACTACCTTTTCGGCAAAGCTTGCAAACCATCTGAAAACCAAACGGAACAAGAAAGTCCTGCTGGTAGCTGGCGACATCTACCGCCCGGCTGCAATCGACCAGCTTAAGGTGCTGGGCGAGCAGATAGGCGTGCAGGTGTTCACCGAAGAGGGAAGTAAGGAACCGGTGAAGATTGCAAAGAACGCTGTTAAGTACGCCAGGGAATATGGGTACCAGATGGTGATCGTTGATACGGCAGGTCGACTGGCTATTGATGAGGTGATGATGAAGGAGATTGCTGCCATCAAGCAAACGATCAATCCACAGGAGACACTCTTCGTGGTCGACGCCATGACAGGCCAGGATGCAGTCAATACTGCGAAAGCTTTCAACGACTTGCTTGATTTCAGCGGTGTTGTGCTCACCAAGCTCGACGGGGATACGCGGGGTGGAGCTGCCCTCAGCATCAAATCGGTAGTGAACAAACCAATCAAGTTTGTTGGCATTGGAGAGAAGATGGATGCGATTGATGTCTTTTATCCTTCCCGGATGGCCGACAGGATCCTGGGGATGGGTGACATTGTATCTCTTGTTGAAAAGGCTCAGGAACAATATGACGAAGAGGAGGCAAAACAGCTTCAGAAGAAGATTGCCAAGAACCAGTTCGACTTTAACGATTTCCTGTCACAGATTAAACAGATCAAGAAAATGGGGAATGTGAAGGACCTGATGGGCATGATCCCAGGCATGGGGAAAGCGATCCGGAACCTCGATATCGACGACAATGCCTTCAAAGGAATTGAAGCGATCATCTACTCTATGACCCCTCTTGAACGATCCGACCCTTCAGTGATGAACGGCAACCGCAGAAAACGGATCGCGGAAGGCGCCGGCTCTACAATCCAGGATGTCAACCGCTTGCTGAAACAATTTGAAGATACCCGGAAAATGATGCGCATGATGACAACCAGCAAAGGCCGTAACATGGCGCAGATGATGAGAAACATGAAACGGAATTAGGAAATACGGAAATACAGAAATACGGAAATACAGAGACAAATCGTACACATCTATCATTTTGTATTTCATATTTCGTCTTTCGCATTTCCATCAATATCATCATACATGATTTTACTTGACGGAAAAGAGTTAGCTTCGAAGATCAAATCCGAGATTGCCAAAGAGGTTGCGGCAATGATTGACCGGGGAGAGAAGACCCCCCACCTGGCAGCTGTGCTGGTAGGTGAAGATCCGGCCAGCCAGACCTATGTATCTTCCAAGGAGAAAAACAGCCACGAGGTGGGGATAACATCCTCGATATACCGCTATCCGGAGATGATCAGTGAACGGGAGATGCTGGAAGTGGTCGACTTTCTGAACCTGGATAGTGAAATCGACGGCTTCATCGTACAGTTACCACTCCCAAAACACATCGATGAGCAAAAGATCATTGAGCGGATCAATCCGGCAAAGGATATCGATGGGTTTCATCCGGTCAACCTTGGGAGGATGATGCTCGGACTTCCTGCTTTTCTTCCCGCCACCCCGATGGGAATCATGACTCTGTTGGATCGCTACCAGGTGGAGACAGCTGGTAAGCACTGTGTGGTACTGGGACGAAGCCATATTGTTGGAACGCCGATCAGCATTCTCCTGTCGAGAAAATCTTCTCCGGGCAACTGTACCGTAACGCTTTGTCACAGCTTCACGCAGGATATCCCAAAGATCACGCGCGAAGCCGATATTCTGGTTGTGGCCATGGGGAAACAACATTTTGTGACAGCGGAAATGGTGAAGAAGGGTGCCGTTGTCGTCGATGTTGGGGTTCACCGCATCCCCGACGATTCCAGGAAATCAGGTTTCCGGCTAACCGGCGACGTGGATTTTGACAAGGTCGCTGGAAAATGTACCTGCATCACACCCGTCCCAGGTGGCGTTGGACCGATGACGATTGTGTCGTTGCTGCAGAATACACTAAAGGCAGCAAAAAGAAATAGCGAGATAGCGAGATAGCGAAATTTTATCACGATGTAAGGAGTTTTCAACCTAGATCATGAGCCAAACTGACCTTCTCTCCACCGGCAGATTACTACCAGTAATGGAGTCGTTCTACTCTCTTCAGGGAGAGGGATTCCATACAGGTGAAGCCGCCTGGTTTATCCGCATCGGTGGGTGCGATGTGGGTTGTGCTTGGTGCGACATCAAGGAGTCGTGGAATGCTGATCTCTTTCCGCCTGTTGAAACCGATCAAGTAGTTGAAAAGGCACTGCTTTGTCCTGCCACAGCGGTGATCGTTACCGGCGGGGAACCACTGCTGTACAACCTGGACTATTTGTGTGAGCAGCTGAAAAGCCATGATGCACGAGGCATGAGGCACAAGCCGGGGAGCAGAGGGCACAGAGCACAGAGCAAAGCGTTAAGGGGACATATTATCCAGCATCCAGCATCCAGCATCCAGGATCCGGGCTATGACATCCGGCATCCGGCATCCGGCATCCGAACTTTTCTCGAGACCTCCGGCTCCCATCCATTATCGGGCTCCTGGGATTGGATATGCCTCTCACCAAAACAAGCATGGCCACCCCGCAAAGAGTTTTATAGCTTCAGCCATGAGATGAAAGTGATTATTCAAGATGAGGAGGATTTTGAATGGGCTGAGGAGCAGGCCGGCAGGATGAAGTACAATGCACACTTCTTTCTTCAACCAGAGTGGAGTCGCAGGGATGAGATGCTTCCGCAGATTATAAGATATATTGAACGGCATCCGGCATGGAGGCTTTCGTTACAGGTACATAAGTATATTGGGATCCCCTGAGGTTCAATGGTTCAGTTATGAAAAGGGATGAGGGTGATGAATTGCTGTCCCTTTTCTGAAACGGATGAAAGGGGAAAAGGAAGCCGGGTTTCAGCCCAATATGAATAGTTCAGGGAATATCAATAAATTTACATCCCAAACTACGAATGGAATCCAAGATATGAAACTATCCCTGAAGATTATCATCGTATTTTATCTATCTCTATTCACTCTTTGCAAGTCGCCAGTCACCGGTCATTGGTCATTGGAAATTGGTCATCAGTCATTGGCGCAAAACTTAAACAGCCTCTCCACCTCCTCTAAGAAAGCTCAAAAATTTTACCAGAAAGCCCATGATCGGTATCAGCTCAGAGAGTATGTTCAGGCCATTGAATTACTGGATAAGGCACTGGAAGCGGATAGCCTTTTTGCCGAAGCATGGGCGCTGAAGGGTGATATTGTTGCTGAGCAACGGGATATAGAAGGAGCAATCACCAATTACGACAAGGCGGTTCAATTGCTTCCCGACCTGGATTGCAACCTTTATGTGATTCTTGGGAATCTGAAACTGTTGATTGGACGGTATGAGGAGGCAAAACTTGATTATGAAAAATACCTATCCTACAATAAAGGTCCAACAAACAGGCGGTGGCAAACAGAAGAAAATATCCTCAGGTGCGACTTCGGAATGGAGATGATGTCACATCCGGTGCCTTTCGATCCGAAAAATCTGGGAGACAGCATCAATACCATCCACGACGAGTACATCAACGCCATCTCTTCCGACAAGCAAACCCTCTATTTCACTCGCCGCCTGCCTACCAGTGCCATCGTAGCAAATGGCTCAGATGACATTGAGGAAGATTTCTATCGTTCATACCTCTTTGGAGATTCGGCTTGGCTCAAGGCTTTCAACCTTGGGCCGCCAATCAATACCCGCGGAAACGAAGGGGGTATCTCCATTTCTCCCGATGGGCAACTGTTGTTCTTTGCCGCCTGCCAACGCGAAGATGGCTTTGGAAGCTGTGATATTTACTGGTCGTGGAAGATGGGTGATCGCTGGTCAATCCCCCGGAACCTGGGATCGGTAGTTAATTCAGAAACGTGGGATTCCCAACCCTCTTTTTCTTCTGATGGCAAAACCCTTTACTTCGCCAGCAAGCGAGGCGGCGGCAAGGGGAGTAGCGATATCTGGAAGTCAGAATTGCTGCCAAATGGCGACTGGAATCTCCCTGTGAATCTCGGCGAATCAGTCAATACAGCAGGTGAAGAGCAGAACCCTTTCATCCACCCCGATGACCAAACGCTCTATTTTGCCTCCAAGGGACATCAGGGAATGGGTGGATTGGATCTGTTTTATACGCGGAAGAGTCCGGATGGATCTTGGGAAAAGCCTGTCAATCTTGGTTATCCGATCAACACCTATGCCGACGAGATTACTCTGGTTGTGAACTCGACAGGAGATGTTGCCTATGTCTCTTCTGATAAATTCGGTGGGAAGGGGCGGCAGGATATTTATTCCTTCCCACTGTACCAGGAGGCTCAACCAAACCCGGTTACTTACCTGAAGGGAGTTGTCTACGACAAAGAGAACGGGAACCGGCTTCAGGCCTATTTTGAGCTGACCGACCTGGTGCGGAACGAAGTTGCCGTTCAATCGGTCTCCGACCCGATTGATGGCTCTTTTCTTGTTTGTTTACCCGCCGACAGAAATTATGCTCTCAATGTTTCCCGGGAGGGATATCTTTTTTATTCCGACAATTTTTCCCTAACCGGCATCCGGGATCAGGCAAAGCCATTCCTGAAGAATATTCCCTTACAACCAATCAAAGTAGGAGAGACTGTGGTGCTGAGGAACATCTTTTTTGATACGGATAAGTATGAGTTGAAACCAGAGTCATATGCTGAGCTTGAGAAACTGCTGGGACTTCTTCTGAAGAATCCTTCACTGAATATCGAGATCAGTGGGCACACGGACATAAGAGGTTCTGAAGAGCACAACCTGGAACTATCTAAGAACCGGGCAAAAGCTGTTTTCGACTTCCTTGTTGGCCACGGCATCTCACACGTCAGAATGACATATGCCGGTTATGGCTTCTCCAGGCCCATTGACACTAACGATACCGACGAAGGCCGGGCCACCAACCGGCGGACGGAGTTTAGAATCGTAGGGAAGTAAGAAACTAAGGCTTCAACGGCTTCACGCCTAATAGCTTCAGGTTGTTGTCGTGGTTGTGTTCAACCCCTACCCAGTGATTGTACCATTTGATACCAAGAAACTGTAACAAGGAGTCAGCCAGACGAAGACCTTACTTATAATCATGGGGAACATGGACAGGGATACTGTTGGCACTGATACCAGGCAAATCAGCCCAGAGATAGGGAATAACATCCAGAGAGTTGACCATCATATGGAACGAACCATCCGGTGGAAGAGCAGTAAGGAAATGATCCCTAAAACGTTTGTTTACGACATCGGGACCTGCAAATGCAACAGTATTGAAAATAAATTTATCCGTGAAGTTATGATTTTTCACCAGCCAGTATGCCATTTAATTTAATATCCAGCATCTGGCGTCGGGAAACACTTTTTCCCGTATCTTGCTCCCATGCAGGAGATCTACGACTACATCGTTATCGGCTCCGGTTTCGGGGGTAGTGTGTCAGCCTTACGGCTTGCTGAGAAAGGCTATTCAGTTCGTATCCTGGAGAAGGGAATGAGATACGGTACAGAGGATTTCCCGAAGAGCAACTGGAACATCCGAAAGTACCTTTGGATGCCCCGGTTCGGGCTGCACGGATTCCAACGACTCGATCTTTTTCGGAATGCCTTTATCCTTAGTGGGATTGGCGTGGGCGGAGGAAGCCTCGTCTATGCCAATACCCTAATGTACCCACCGCCGGAGTTCTTTCGGAATAAACAATGGGAACGATTCAACGACTGGGAGGCATTGCTTCAACCGCACTACGATGAGGCTCACAGGATGCTAGGAAGGGTGAAGTTGGACAAATTTTACAGGGAAGATGAGGTGTTACATGAAGTGGCAAAAGATATGGGGATGGAACACTCGTTCGACAATGTTTATGTTGGTGTCTATTATAACAAGGATGAAAACTCAGTAGATCCCTACTTCAACGGAGAGGGTCCCCTGCGCAAACCCTGCACCGAGTGTGCCGGATGCATGGTGGGATGCCGCGAAAATGCGAAAAATACACTGGATAAAAACTACCTCTGGTTTGCTGAGAAAAATGGAGCTGAGATCTTAGCCGAAACGGTAGCCTGGAAAATTGAGCATAAGGATGGAATGTACCTTATACACACCAAATCAAAACGGCATCGGGCATCAGGGATCCGGGAACTGCGACCCACGATGTTTCGTTCCCGGGGATTAGTGGTGGCCGGCGGCGTTCTGGGCACCATGAAACTGCTACTTCATCAGAAGCACATTTATAAGACCTTGCCCGATTTGAGTGATAGGCTGGGCGAATCGCTCCGGACCAATTCGGAAACGCTTTGTACAGCTTCGGCAGCAAATGTAAAACTCAACAATGGCGTGGCGATCAGTTCCATCTTCAAACCTGAAAAGGACACCTGGATCGAGATTGTTAAGTATCCCGATGGATCAAACCTGATGAAGACGCTTCTGACAATGGCTGTCGGAAATACTTCCCCGGTGTGGATCAGACCCTTCAAATTCATCGGGAATACTCTTGTTCATCCCTGGAAATTTCTTCGGATGATGATGAATCCACGCTGGGCGGAAAACACGATCATCTTTCTGGTCATGCAATCTGTAGATAATGCCATGAGGATGACCTTGCAGAAGGGGTTGTTCAGAAAACGGTTGACACTCAGGAATGATGGGAACAAGAGAGTGCCTGCCTTCATCCCCATCGGGCAGGAGGTGATGAACCGCTATGCGGAGAAGGTAGGAGCGATACCCCAGAACTCCACCATGGAGATCCTCTTCAATGTCCCCTCAACTGCCCATATCCTCGGTGGATGCCCCATGGGAGAGAGTTCCAGCGAAGGGGTGATTGATAAAAACTTCCAGGTTTTTGGTTACCCGAACATGTTTATTGTAGACGGATCAGCTATCCAGGGGAATCTGGGGGTCAATCCCAGTTTTACGATCACAGCACAGGCAGAATATGCGATGGAGCAGATAACCAGGAAGATAAGCGCCAAATAACAAATATCAAATAACAATAATACCCAAATTTCAATGAAGCAACAGCATCTGCAGTATATTCAGCGAGCAATTGATTTGGCCATTCATGCCATGGATGAAAACCATGGAGGTCCGTTTGGTGCCCTGGTTGTGAAAAATGGCGTGATTATAGGAGAAGGCTATAACCAGGTCCTATGTGTCTGGGTGCCATTTACTGGGCCAGGCTACAAGCGATCTATTATGCGTCAACCCGTGAAGAGGCTGCAGCAGCAGGTTTCGATGATCACTTTATCCACGAGGAATTCCTGAAAGAAAATGAGATACGGAAAATTAAGCTTAGCCGGATTCACCATGAAGATGCATGGACACTGTTTCACCAGTGGGAGCAGAAGATGGATAAGAGGGAGTATTGATCAGTAATTTGGAGGTCATTCTCTCGCATTCCTAATCAAGGAATCATTTTCAATGGAAGATGAAATACCTGCCACGACCTGATAAATGCAATAAGATCCTTTCTTTGTTGTGATGTCAACGCATCTTTGTGCGCTGTTGTGTCGCCCCAAACAGGCATCTCTGTTCCCGGTCTTCCCAGTGTGATCTCCCTGAGGAGATGGTTTGATACAGGAACTGATAATCCATCGCCAACAGAAAGTCCCCGTTCAATATCGCCGGATCAGTAGCCCTCTCGCTATGCTCCCCATGGCAGCGGGAGCAGAGGTAGAGGTACTCCAAAGATTAAATAACCTATCGTCTCATGCTTGCTTGTTCTTTTTATTTTAAGTTATATCTTTGCATTGAAACTACTTCAAATTGATACATGTAACGAAGATTAAATTACTCTTTTTATGCCTGCTTATGATGCCTTTGGGCTTATTTGCCCAAAAGGTTGAAATCACTCCTTTTGGCGGCTATATGTTCCCTGCCAAAATGAACGGTTCAGACGGATATGTGCGATTCCAGGGAAATGCTCAGTATGGCGGAATGCTCAGTATTGCTGCCAGTCGCGTGGTTGATATTGACCTGATTTATACCCGGACAGATACCAAGGCTGAGGTCAGCTACTACCTATGGCCATACGAAGAAGTTCCTGTAAGCATAAACTACATCCATGGTGGTTTTACAAAAAACTTCAGGGCCAGCTCTTCTTTCCCATCCAGGGTTCAGGATTCTCTTTCATGGTCGGATCGGGAGGCGCTGGTGGTGGCGTATCCTTATATGGCACCATGGTCCAGTTTGGGGTCTCCGGCGGCTTGATTCTAAGGCTTGGCAGGATCTAGAACTAGCCGATACATGTGAAATTAGAAATTTAAAATATTAAAATATGAAAACGAAATTATCCTTACTGATGATGATTGCAGTACTTGGGCTTCTTGTTGCCTGTTCCAAGTATCCACCGGGGGTGACACGTGTGCAGGAAGACCTCGTCGTCTATACCCAGGTCGACATTCAAAAAGACTTTAATCAATTCCACACCTTTGCAATCGTTGACTCAATCGCTTACATCGATAACAAAGACAGTGGCCATATTCTCACACCTGATGCACAGGCTGTTCTGGATCAGATTGTGATGAATATGCAGAACAGGGGTTTCCTGAAAGTCGGGAATAATGATAAACCGGATCTTGGGATCACAGTTTCTGTTATCAAGACAACCAGCACCTCGGTATATTACCCAGGCTGGTGGTGGGGATATCCCGGATATTACTACCCGTATTATTGGGGTTACCCTGATTATGGGTACTACTATCCCTATTACCCAACCTATATTACATCCTATTCCTCCGGTACGATTATCATCGATATGGCTGATTTTATCAACATCACACCAGATAAAAAAATTCCTATTGCCTGGTATGGCTATATACGGGCTCTTTTAACTGGAGGTCATACACTTGATCAGGTAAAACAGTCAATTGATCAGGCATTTGTTCAATCACCGCAAGTTCATACAACTGCGAATTAATACGAAAATGAAGAAATTATGAAAAAAATATCACTTTTAATCTGGATTGTCCTCCTGTTTGCAGGCTCCCTATATAGCCAGGATCTCAAACCTACCGGAGGCATGATGCCACATTCCTACTATAGCCTTAGCTGGAATACTACCTTTACTTTGGGTGATTTTAATAAATGGGTCGGAAGTCCCAGCCCTGCAGGTTTAGGTTTTGGAGGGAGGTACTTCATCGACAAAGGCTTCAATGCTGGTTTTGACATTGGGTGGCAGCGTGTCTCCCAGGCTTATGGTTATGAAACCTATTACGGAGATAATGGTTCGGCTATCACGGCAACCAACTACCGTTTTACCTGGATGGTACCCTTCCAAATTACTGCAGGCTACATGTTCAAACCTGCGAGCGTAATTTCACCATATATCTCTCTGGGAATCGGAGGCGATTATATGGAGCATCACCTGGTGATTCAGGAATATGATTTCTATGAGAAGGAGTGGGATTTTGCACTAAACCCGGAAGTGGGAGCCCTGGTTAAATTTGGCTATTACAAAAGTATCGCTGCTTTAGTAGCATTCAACTACAAATGGACATCGAATTCCATCGAGATACTCGATGAAAAATCCGGTTACCTCTCGATGCTGGGACTAAGGGTAGGGATCTGTATTATGGTGTATTAGAACATAATCTACACACTTCTGAGCCTTTTATCGCTTCTATTAAATCGTTTGATACTTCATTATCTTTTGTATTTTACTCCCAAAAGAAGATCCGTTCTATAAGAGTCAATTACGTCAAATTAATGCTTGTTTTCCTGGCATTGTTTGCAGGTTTGTTGTCAGCATCCGGCCAAAATGATTCCCTGGTTATGAGTAACGGGAATATTCTCGTTGGTGAGATCAAGGGAGTGGAAAAGTGAGTATTATGCCAACACCATGTTATCGAATACATATTTTACATTCATAAGCAACCTTCAGAAGAAGGATTCTGTTGAGATCAAGAACAAACGAATGGAAGGAGGGCTGACGTTCAATATATTCCTGATCAGGGGTTGGGTCGCTATTGTTGGTATGGATCTGCTGCAGAATGAAGAGCATAAGATCAAATTTCGACCTGAAATACGACCTTCCCCACGATCTCTTATTTTCGATTTACGTCCCACGTCCCACGTCTCACGTCTCACGTCCTTTCTAAAGTCCAAAAAACCTGAACGGTTGAGCATTCCGGAAGTCTTTGTCAACATTACCGGCGTATATCTCGCCATGGGCAATGGGCAATTTCTTCGTGGGAGCGCCTGCTGAGAAATCCAGGTCGTTCAGGTCCACCCAGAATATATTGGGAGTCAATGCACTCTCGAAATAGTAGGTTTTGTTTTTCTGATCTGCAACTGTTCTCCACCTTGTACTGGAAATATTCGGCTGGTCGGGCGTAGAAATGCCAAAAGGAACAGAACAATTCCTGATCACACCAAACATACTGGCAAGAGCCTCTTTTATATTGTCGGTCTGCGGAATAGCATGCACATAAAATGAAGCCCTGGCAAACCTGTCAGCTGCCCTGTTCGTCCCCGGAAGAAACGTGGTCCCGCCGATCTCATTCCAGTATTCGTTTAGCGCCAGTTGTTTATCATAGGTGGGAGAGTTAGTCATTACCTGGTAGGATCTGTCATGATGAATCATCAGCTTCCCATCGATATATTCAAAAATGGCGTTGTCACCCAGTGTGTCAGAAATTGCCAGATGAAGCGTGGCAAGGCGGTTACTGCCAGGAATATCGCTTGTAACGACAGCAAAACTTTCTTGCGACAATTCAGCAACTGCTTCGTCAACAGTCTGAAAATTATCAAGTACATACTGTGTCCACGCGGCAACCGATAAACCTGGTTTTGTTCCGTCATATTCAGGGTATTTCGATTCTGCTAACCAAAGCAGGTTTGCTACCAGCCCCTTTTCATTCATTCCATCGGTGGTAGAGATGTCAAAGCCGGAGAGAATCACACTTCCATATCTGGACTTCCATTTCAGGGAATTCGGGCCAGCTTCGCCATTTCTTTCCATTCCTCTTGGAAACAGCCACATATTACTCAGGATATCATCTTTCCAGTCCATCGATCGTGCGGTGATGATCGTTCCGTTCGGGCCCTCGTAGACAACTCTTGTGCAGGCGACTGAGTCAGAAGTTTGGGTAAAAACCAGGAATACTATAACTAGTATTGCTGAGGCATGTTTTTTCTTGATGTTCATGTTGTGGTTTGTTATTGATCATCTTTCTTTTCCGGGATATTTTTCTTCATCGGGTGTTATTTATTAGAACAAATTTACATGATAAAGAAACAGGTTCAACTACTCCTATTACTATTCCTTCCCCTGACGTTATTTGCAGGGAAAAACGACACCCTCTTCAAAGCCCCGGAACCCATCCACAAAAACGTAATCAAACTCAATTTGACTCCCATGATCCTTTGGAGTTACAGGAACGTGACCTTGAGTTATGAACGGATCCTGGGGTCACGGTAGTCGGTGACTGTGTCACTTGGTTATCTGGAGTACCCGCAACTATTTAAAGACACAATAGCGTCGGGTAACCAAGGCGGGTCACCCCGCCACATCCCTGATGGGCTTTACATAGCACCTTATACCGGCTTCTATGGATATTCATTCAAAAATGGGATCGACATTCTGAATACTACAGTTGATAGCGCTGCCTTTTTAAAGGGCCGGTTTTCCTGTTTCAATGTGGGATTTGAACTGGGCTACCAGTTTGTCTTCTGGAAACGTTTTACCCTCGACCAGGAAATCCTTGATGAGATCAAGCAGAAATACCCATTTGTCAGGAGCCTCTTTACCAGTAAAACGTTTGTTCAATAAGGGAAATTGGATCTTTTCAGCCCAGGCTTCAGGTATATGATCCAGATCGGATTTCATTTCTGATGCCTATTTCAGACTGAATGACCCGATTACGTTGTAAATACCTCCAATCAGCAGGATAGCGCCAACCCAAATGACCAGGGAAAATCCGGCAAATAGGGGATTGAACATGATGATGAAGGAAAAGATCAGCATGAGGATTCCTGAAATGGATTTCACCAACGCATTGCCATCTCCTGAGATGCCGTCTATCACTAAGTAGACTCCATACATCGCGCCCCAGAAGCCGATGATGACGGGGATGATAGATGCCGTTAGTGCCGGGTGTGCGATCAGGATGAAACCCAGGATGATGTCAATAACTCCTTCAAAGACCCTCCATCCCCAGTTGGGGACCAGGTTTCTGATTGCAAAACCTTGCCATATAACGATCAAACCTGTAATCAGGAAACCAATCCCAATGTATAGAGCAATCGCCAGCAAGGTGCCACCCGGGTTCTGGAATATAAGAAGCGCCAGTATAATCATGATGATCCCTTTGATCAGGAACCAGTACCAGTTTATGTTTTTCTGTTTTTCCATGATGTTCATTGGTTTATTAATGTTTGTGACTTGACTGCAATATCATGTTGACGGCGTAAAGATAGGTCAAATGTTTGTTCAGGTCGTGGTTAACCCAAAGAAAATTCATACCTTTGCCGCCCGAAATAGACTACAAGCAGGCGATGATAAATATTACCTTACCAGATAATTCCGTCAGGCAATACCCGGAAGGGGTTTCAGGACTTGAAATAGCCAAAAGCATCAGCGAAGGACTGGCACGCAACGTCTTATCCGTGATGGTTGACGGCGAAGTGTGGGATGCCACCAGACCGATTACTCAGGATGCATCAGTAAAACTACTAACCTGGAATGATGTGGAAGGCAAAGCTACCATGTGGCATTCATCGGCTCACCTCATGGCCGAAGCCATTGAATTACTCTTTCCAGGCGTCAAATTCGGAATTGGACCGGATATTGAGAGCGGGTTTTACTACGATATCGATTTCGGAGATCATCCGATCTCATCAGACGATTTTCCAAAGATCGAGAAGAAGATCCAGGAATTAGCAAGGGAGAAACAGGAATTCATCCGGAAGGAGAAGAGCAAACACGAGGCTTTGGAATACTTTTCAAAGAAAGGGGATGAATATAAGGTTGAACTGATCAACGACCTGGAAGATGGCGAGATCACCTTTTACGAGTCAGGTCACTTCACTGACCTTTGCCGTGGACCACATCTTCCAGATACCAGTGTGATAAAGGCCGTAAAGCTGCTGGCAACGGCTGGAGCTTACTGGCGTGGCGATGAAACCCGTAAACAGCTTACCCGAATCTACGGCATTACCTTCCCGAAACAAAAAGAGCTGGATGAGTATCTTGTGATGCTGGAAGAGGCAAAAAAACGGGACCATCGGAAACTCGGCAAAGACCTTGAACTATTTACTTTCTCTCAACGGGTAGGGCAGGGCCTCCCCCTCTGGTTACCACGGGGTGCACAGCTCCGTGAAAAACTGGAGGCATTCCTGAAACGGACTCAAAAACGAATGGGCTATGTACAGGTGATATGCCCCCACATAGGGAATGTGGAGCTCTACAAGACATCCGGACATTATCAGAAGTATGGAGAGAGTTCGTTCCGGCCTATCACCACTCCTATTCCGGGAGAGGAGTTCTTCCTGAAGCCGATGAACTGTCCGCACCACTGCGAGATTTACAGTCATAAACCGCGCTCCTATAAAGACCTGCCGATTCGGATGGCCGAATTCGGTACCGTATACCGTTACGAGCAGAGTGGAGAGTTGCACGGACTGACCCGCGTAAGGGGATTCACCCAGGATGATGCTCATATCTTCTGTACACCCGAGCAGGTGAAGGATGAATTCAACGGGGTGATGGAGATAGTAATGTTGATTTTCAAGGCATTAAGCTTCAAGAATTTTACCGTTCAGATTTCGCTTCGTGATAAGAACAACAAAGAGAAGTACATCGGATCAGATGAAAATTGGGAAAAAGCTGAGCAGGCCATCCTCGAAGTGGCTGAAGAGAGTGGATTGGATACAATAATTGTGCCGGGGGAAGCTGCATTTTATGGCCCCAAGATGGACTTCATGGTGAAAGATGCCATTGGTAGGAAGTGGCAACTGGGAACCATACAGGTTGACTACAATTTGCCGGAACGATTTGAGCTGGAATACATTGGGGCCGACAACCAAAAACACCGACCGGTCATGATTCACCGCGCTCCTTTCGGATCAATGGAGCGATTTGTAGCGGTCCTGCTAGAACATACCGGCGGAAACTTCCCGTTATGGCTTGCCCCAGATCAGGCTATCGTGTTGCCAATCAGTGAAAAATATCACGACTATGCAAAAAAAGTTTTAAATTTGCTGAATAATTCCGAAATTCGCGCCCTCGTTGACGAGCGCAACGAAAAAGCAGGGAAGAAGATACGCGACGCTGAGTTGATGAAAATCCCTTACATGCTGGTAGTTGGAGAGAGAGAAGCGACAGAAGGCACCGTCTCTGTGAGGAAACATGGACAAGGCGACCTGGGGCCTGAAAAGGTAGAGGACTTTATCAAGCGCGTGAACGAGGAGATGAAAGAGGAATTAGGAGACTTGTGACAGTAAAAAAATAGGCACACTTTCACTTTTCCCTCGCTTGCGGGGGTTGGGGGAGGGGTAACAAGTATAAATTAATCAATAGGAGGCATACCAATAGCAAAACCATATCATGGACCAAGGCGGCGCTTCAGCAGGCCGCAAAAGAAGGAAGACCCTCATTTTATCAATGAGAGAATCAAATCACCTGTTGTTCGTGTGGTGGGTGACAATGTAACACCGGATATATACAACCTGAGAGAAGCTCTGGCACTGGCAGAAAGTCAGGGATTGGACCTGGTGGAGATCTCGCCAACTGCCAACCCACCTGTCTGTAGGGTAATTGATTACAAGAAATTCCTTTACGAGCTGAAGAAGAAACAGAAGGAGATGAAGGCCAAAACAGCCAAAGTTGTAGTGAAAGAGATCAGATTGGGACCAAACACAGATGATCACGACTTCAACTTCAAGCTGAATCACGCGATAAAGTTCTTAAAAGATGGTTCAAAAGTGAAGGTGGATGTTTTTTTCAAAGGACGTTCTATCATATATAAAGACCAGGGTGAGCTGATGCTCCTGAAATTTGCCCAGGGAGTTGTGGACTTCGGAAAAATCGAACAGATGCCACGTCTCGAAGGCAAACGAATGATCATGATCATCGCCCCAAAAAAGTAAAGCCAAACGTTAGTGAGGCTCTACACAGTAAAGCCGCCACATGTGGCGGCTCATCAATATCAAAAAAGACAACGCAAATGCCAAAAATGAAATCAAAATCCGGTGCGAAAAAGAGATTTACCCTGACGGGCACTGGTAAGATCAAGCGGAAGCATGCGTACAAAAGCCACATCCTGACGAAGAAGTCAACCAAACGGAAGAGGAATCTTACCTATTCTACTATCGTTGATAAGACAGATGCAGCCAACGTGCGTGAAATGCTTCAGAGCTAAATCAGTAACTGTACTTAGCTGTAAGGTCCTTTAAATAGGGCGCTAAGACAAAAAAACAAGTAAAATGCCAAGATCAGTAAATTCAGTCGCTGCAAAAGCGAGAAGAAAAAAGGTCCTAAAACTGGCCAAAGGTCAGTTTGGAAGGAGAAAGAATGTCCACACGGTAGCCAAAAACTCCGTTGAGAAGGGCCTAACCTATGCTTACCGTGACCGGAGAACAAAAAAGCGGACTTTCCGCAGCCTCTGGATCACAAGAATCAATGCAGGTGCCCGTGAGTATGGAATGTCCTATTCCGTGCTGATTGGGAAGCTGGCCGAGAAAAACATTGCCATTAACAGGAAAACCCTGGCCGACCTGGCAATGAACCATCCGGAAGCCTTCAAAGCCGTGTTGGAAGAGGCCGCTAAATAATCCGTTACATCCGTATTTTTCATTCACACGATGGTGCCGTGATGCCGTGGTGCATTGTGCAACAACTGCCGACTGAATTACTTCACCAAATTGCCCGTTTCCCTCTTCACATAGTTGGTGATGAATTTCTCTACCTGGTCGGATTGAAGCCGCTTTGCCAGGATTCGTTTATCCCGGTCGAGGATATAGATCACAGGAGTGGTTTGGATGTCATAGAGTTCATGGTAATCTCCTGTGAGAGTCCGGGGACCGTTTACATTGACCCATGTCATCTTCTTCTTTTGAATGTGCTCCTTCATTTTTGCCATCGATGTGTCGGAGCAAACGGAAAAAATCTCCAGCTCATATTTCTCTTTATACTTATCATACAGCTCCCTCAGATGGGGAATCTCCTTTTCACAGTGGCCACAATCGGGATCCCAGAAAAGAAGTATCGTGATAAACGCGTTGACATTATAAAGAGAAACAAGCTGGTCGGTGGTGTCCATCATGATCATATTCGGGGCATGGCTGCCCAGTAACAACGGCCGGATGCGGTTGGCCTTTTTCAGGATATTCTCCAGCACCGGTCCCGAAACCCAGGTAGCCTCACCGGTCACATAGTATTGGTCAACAATGTCGACGAACACCTTATCGAATCCCATGATCTCAGAGTTTTCGTAGTGGTAAGTGATGAACCACACAATGTACTTGAACATCTCGGGATCAGGACGCGCTTTCTCGATAAGGATTACCGACTCTTTGAAAATTGAATCGGGATTTTGAACTACCACCTGGTCAAAATACTTCTTCAACTTATTGTGGAAGACAGGGGTCCGGATCAACCGGTTGTCGGCCAGGTTCATGTCATCCCAGTAGTGTTCCTTGAAGTATCGGTAAGCATAGGTTGAATCTTTTCTTCCGTTGGGCAAAGTGGGAACTTCAGTAATCACAGGCTCTTTCATAGCATTAATGAGCATTGCCAGGAAGGAAAACGGCCTCTCCCGGGCAATGTTGAGCTTGTAGTCAATAATCTCGTTATTCAACTGAACGATCTGATCATTGATAACTTTCACAGAATCCTCATTGTTTTCAATAGTTTTCAAATGTTGTTGAAGCGCCTGGATACGTTTGAACTTCTCCTGGTTATAGCGCATATAGGCATAAAACTCTTCGTTGTCAAGCGATCCGGAGATCTTCATCTCTCCCACAGGATCCCTCTTATCTGTCTCCATGGTAAATTTCATGTCGTTATTAAGCACGAAGTCGAAATAGACCTTATCCGAGATTACCAGGATATAAACTCCGCGTGGTTGATCGGCAGGTGCAGTAAAAGTTGCTATTCCTTTTCCATCCACTTCCAGTGTATCGGTGACATAGGTCCCGTTCCCATAATAATTAGCAACCAGGCAAATGGAATCTTTCAGCCCATGAATTTTAAACTTCACCACATAACCATCCTGTCCGGCAAACAGGGAGAGGGGAAGTACGAGCAGTATAAGGATTATGGAAGATTGAGTTTTAGTCATTGGTTGTTAGTCATTAAGTAATTAAGTCATTTGAAAAAGGATATGAGATCAGAAATACGAAATATGAAAATAAAACGCCTCACGTCCCTCGTCCTTCGTCCCTCGTCCCTCGTTCCTCATCCAACGTATATGGAACGAAAAAAAACTCAACAAAGATATATCCCAGCAGTTCATTCATAACTTCTCTGAAGCCTTTGCTGGATTTCCACCAATCATTTCGACCATAATAAAAACTTTTGATTGAAATAATTCCCACTTCGAAATTGTCGCCAAGAGCTGCCTGGAACATCATTTGGCTCCTGCGGCTGTGAGGCCCATAGCTCATCAGGTTTATTGCTTTCACTTCAGGGTGAAACTCCTTAATGTAGCCTGCCAACGCAAGAGCTGAATTGAATGTCCGGTCATTTCTGATTTCATCCGTTGCGACTGCCACTAAAAGTGTCGTATCAAATCCCATTTTTTTAAGGGAGCTTTCACTCACCGAAGCCGTATTCCCATAGTCGATAAGTAGATGGCCCCATTCTAACGGAGTTCCGGTTGTAATTAATAGCTTGTAGTGATTCACATTAAATTCATGAATAGCAGAATCGAGAACATAGTCTGGGACTGCTCCTTCCAGCACCAGCACGTCAGCTTCTACGCGGTGGGTAGGCGCCAAAAAACGATACGTCCTGGTTATCAACAAGAAAATAGTCAGAATGACAATCAGCAGGATCGATAGCCAGCCCCATATGGTAAGGCCCCACCTCATCCGTTTACTGATCACACCATAATGTTTAACTGATTTTGTCATATTAATCGTAATTATCTTCCAAGTGTTCTTTCCGCAGCAAATCATTCACTGTCTTCACAGGATTGAACGTAATGATAGGGGTCTCCACGAAGACGGTAATCCAGTTTGACATGGCTCCATTCCAGAGTCCGGGGAGTTCCTGTGCTTTCAGATTCCTGCCTTCACTCGACTTAAGGGAGATAAGCCCCGCATCATCATCCACAAATTCATCCAGGTCAAAGAACTCGCCCTGGAAATCCCGGATCGAACATACCAGGTCAACAGGGTTGAAGTGCGTTGCACTGTCAACGATGGCTTTTTGTTTCGGATTCTTCAGGTCTATCTGGGCAGATTCAACGATCTGGAGAGAATCAATGTCATCACTACCTTTTACCCAGAATGGGCCTCCCCCCGGCTCTCCCTCATTTTTGACCATCCCGCAAACTCTGATTGGCCTGTTCAGGAGCAGGATCAGTTTCTCCTGCTGCTCCTTCAGGGAGAGCTGGGAGAAATCGATGGGAAGTGTCATCCACATATGGCTACCCATAAACTTTACCATCTCGGTGATCTGCTTTTCAGGCAGATCATGACTGGTAGCAGCTATAAGAAAACCGTTGACGTGGTTGCGCAGGTATAGCAGATAACCTCCAATAAGCTTTTTATAACTGTATGTCGTAATCTTGAGCCTGTCGGGAACTATATTGTCAATGTTTTTAACAAAGATGATATCACCATCTAAATTATTCAGGTTTTTCAGGAGGGCACCGTGTCCGGCCGGGCGAAATAGGAGGGATCCGTCAGCATTCCGGAAAGGTTTATTCTTCTCATCAACAGCAATGGTATCCGTTGAGGGAAGCTGTTCTGAAAAACCGATGGAGAAGGTAACTCCGAACAGTTTCTCGTAAATTTCCTTCACCCTGTCGAAAAGCTCCAGGAATTTCTCTTTGTGCTCGGGGGAGATGGTAAAGTGGATCCGGGCCGTGTCATCGCTGTTTCTGGCATAGTTAGCTGCTTCCACTAGATGCTCCTCGGCAGCGGTACGGGCTCCATCAGGGTAATTATGAAAAAGGATCAACCCTTTGGGTAGGTTGGCATAATTCAATCCCTTTTCCTCCAGGATAAAACTAATGAGCAGATCATGCCGCCATGATTCAACCAGCTCTTCCGTATCGAGTCCACGCCTTGAGAGGATACCCTGAAGGGTACTAAAGAAGGCAATCTCAGGTAGGTGAGACACCAGATATGAAACCGAGTTGAAATCGCTATCCTTCTGAAAGGCATCTCGCTGGGCCTGATTACCGTTGAATGAGTCCTTAAACTCAAACAGATGTTTGAACATACGGGTAGCAGCACCCGAAGCCGGAACGAACTTCACCACCCGGAGTTCCTTCAGGTGGTTAGTATAATAGTGTATAAAATAGGAGAGTTCATCTTCACAGAATGAGAAGATCCCATCCCCGGAAGTAGCTGGCCTGACAAGATTAATAAAAGGAAAACCGCTCCTGAAATTTCCGATCTGCCTGTCAATAACAGAGAGCTTAATCCCTTTTGCTTCTATCTGTATCAGATCCTTTTCAGTGAACATAAACGATTATTTTGTACTTTTATACGCACAAATATATCTGAAAAAATGAGAAGAGTAACCGCTACCCTCGTATTCTTTTTGCTGTTCCTGGCTGTAAAATCACAAATAGCGCCCGATAAATACTTCGTGGAATTTACTGATAAAAACAACTCCCCATACTCCATCGACAAGCCCTGGGAGTTTCTCTCGCAACGCGCACTCGACCGCAGGGCAGTCGCAGGGATTCCGATAGAGCTGAATGATCTGCCTGTCAACCCTGATTATATTGCAGCTATCAGCCTGATTGGGGTTGAGGTTATTACACGTTCAAAATGGTTTAATGGAGTCACAATCTATACAACTGATCCAGCCAAGATTGCTGAGATCGAACTGCTGCCTTTTGTAACCCGTGTGGTAAAATGTGGCATGAAGGTTACCGAACCAGTTCCAATAGCGGATAAATTCGCTATGGAAGAGATGCTGGTGATTCCGCTGAGTTCACCTTCTGAAGTCCCTCTGAAGATCTCTGATTCAGCTGATTACGGCCTCTCATTTACCCAGGTTCACATGGTCCGGACCGACATGCTACACGACCTTGGTTTCCGCGGCGAAGGGATGATGATTGCCATACTTGATGCCGGGTTTAACCTTGTGGACCAACTCGTCCCTTTTGATAGCCTCTGGGCGAACAACCAGATCCTTGGAGCCCGGGACTTTGTTACGCCGGGAGGAAACGTCTTCATTGGGCATACGCATGGCATGAGTGTCCTCTCCATCATGGGAGGATATGTCCCGGGTCAGCTGATTGGAACTGCGCCTAAAGCCGATTACTGGCTATTGCGGTCGGAGGATGGCGGCTCTGAATACCTCGTTGAAGAGTATAACTGGGTTTGTGCGGCTGAATTTGCCGACAGTGTGGGTGCCGATGTAATCAACTCATCTCTGGGTTATACTGTGTTTGACGACTCTACCCAGAACCATACTTGCGCAGATATGACAGGCAACACAACACCGGTTACCCGCGGAGCTAACATCGCATCCAGCAAGGGGATTCTGGTGGTTAACAGTGCCGGCAATGAAGGGAATAACCAGAACTGGCAATGTGTCAGCGCTCCATCAGATGGAACTGATGTGCTTTCAGTAGCTGCAGTCGATTCGCTTGGTCACTATGCCTCATTTAGTTCAAAAGGCACAGTTGACGGATTGTACGTCAAGCCCAATGTTGCTGCAATGGGACGGGCTACTGTCATCTCTGGTTCAGACGGAACCATTATTCGAGGCAGTGGCACTTCTTTCTCCTCTCCGGTGATGGCTGGGTCAGCCGCCTGTCTCTGGCAAGCTTTTCCGGAATTCTCAAATGCAACATTAAAGATGGCTATCGAAGAGTGTGCCTCTCAATTTACCCATCCCGATATTTTTCTCGGATATGGAATTCCCAATCTCTTCGAAGCGTATGAGCGACTCACAAGTATAAGCCCTATATTCAGTGAAGGTTCAGTCGTTGTATATCCGAATCCTTCTAACGGAGCGGAATCGATCCATGTTAAGGTCAATACAACTTCAGCACAAAACTTACAAGCTCAGGTAATAGATATCACAGGCAAGCAAATTTATAAAAGGAATGATATCTGGTGCTTGGCTGGTGAAAACATCATCAGTTTCAGCGATCTTGCTTTTCTGAAGCAAGGAATCTATATCCTGAAAGTCTGGAGCCAGGATGGCCCTGCATTTTTCGAAACAAAAGTGATCCAAAGACTTGAATGGTAACTGCCAACTGTCCACTGCCCACTGCCTACTTCATCTCCTCCATCCCGGAGAAGAAAAAGCTACACTCTATCTCTGCATTCTCATCGGAATCTGATCCGTGAATGGCATTCCTGCCAAGATCGGTCCCATAGAGTTTACGAATGGTTCCATCAGCTGCATCCACCGGGTTAGTTGCTCCGATCAATGTGCGGTAATCCTGAACGGCATTCTCTTTCTTCAGAACTGCAGCAACAATAGGCCCTGAAGACATATAGTCGGTCAGGGATTCAAAAAAAGGCCGGTCTTTATGGACGTTATAAAAGGCTTCAGCTTCACGTTTGCACAGGTGAACCATCTTCAGTGAGACAATCAAGTACCCCTCTGCCAGGATCCTGTCGAGGATCTTTCCTGCATATAACTGCGAAACAGCTGTAGGCTTAATCATTGTAAATGTCTTATTTCCAGTCATAGTCAAGTTGATTTGCTGCAAAATTACAGATAATTTTAATTTATCTTAATTTTGCACCCTGCTCACTAAATTCATTCACTTGAAAAATACAGATTTTTCGAAGGTTAAGAAATTGCTGGCTTCACCTCAGAACATTTTACTTACAACCCATACGAACCCCGATGGAGACGCCATTGGATCGTCCCTCGCTTTTTACAGGTACCTTGCCATGAAAGGCCATATTGTCGCAATGATGGTTCCAGACGTCTTTCCATCGTTCCTGGCCTGGCTGACTGATGCAGAGAAGATCATCGTCTTCTCCATGCAGAAAGAGCAAGCTCTCCATGCGATTGCTGACGCAACTGTCATTTTCTCCCTTGACTACAATGACCTGAGCAGGTTGAAGGATGCCTGCGACCCAGTGAAGGAGTCCTCAGCCGTTAAAGTCGTCCTAGATCACCATCTATATCCAGCGGATCATTACGATCTGAAGATTTCAATAACAAATACCTCTTCGACTGCTGAACTGGTTTTCGACTTTATCCTTGCGATGGGAGATGAAGAGTTGATTGACACTGCAATAGCAGAATCTTTATATACGGGAATAGTTACCGATACGGGATCGTTTAGCTATGCCTGCAACTATGTGAAAACATACGAAGCGACCGCAGCCCTATTCCGGTGTGGAATTGACGGAGAGCATATTCACAGGTTGATTTACGATACCTATTCAGAACATCGCTTACGCTTGCTGGGATATTCTTTGAGCGATAAATTGGTTGTTTTGCCAGAGTTTCACACAGCATATATCTACCTCTCTTCAGAAGATCTGGATCGATTTCATTATAAAATAGGAGATACAGAAGGGGTGGTCAATTATGCGCTCTCCATTGAAGGGATTAACCTGGCAGCTCTCTTTTCCGAACGCGATAATTCAATCCGGATTTCGTTCAGGTCAAAGGGTGATTTTTCAGTAGAACGACTCGCAAGTGAATATTTTGATGGGGGAGGTCATTCAAATGCTTCCGGAGCAACCAGTTATCTCTCTATGGAAGATACTGTAAAAAAGTTCCGGGAACTGCTTCCTAAATACCGGGAAGCTTTATCAGAGGTCTACAAATGAATGTCAATTTAAACAGATTGAGAGAGAGCATTTTCGCCGGACTCATCCTTGCTATTTTGCTTATGGCTGCTTGCAAGGAGTCTCCCCGGCCCGCTACGGCTACATCACATATCCGCCTTGACAACGAAACGCTGATCGATTATAACCGGAGTGTTGTCAGGACCGAAGAGCAGGAGATCGCAAACTTTCTGACGAGATACGGATGGGATATGAAACAGACTTCCACGGGTTTGCGCTACCTTATATATCGGAATGGGATTGGCAGGAAGTCCAGCACAGGGATGATGGTCCGCTTCCGTTATACGGTGAAGTTGCTGAACGGAACAATTATTTACTCTTCGGATTCCCTGGGAGAAAAAACGTTTATATTAGGACATGGAGGGGTTGAAACGGGGCTTGAAGAGGGGATGCTGCTTCTCAGGGAGGGAGACCGGGCAAAATTTATCATTCCCTCATACCTGGCTTTCGGATTGCTTGGGGATCAGGACAAGGTTCCTCCGGCAGCCTCATTGGTGTATGATGTGGACATAATTGAGTTTAAAACAACTAAATAGAAACCCATGAATTACAATCGAACGATGAGTAAATTGCTGAATTTACTTGTTATCATGATTCTTGTTTTAATATGGGGATGCAAGTCTGGTCAGGATGACTTCCAGACAACCCCTGGCGGACTCTCCTACAAATTTCACCAACAGAACAAGGCAGGTATAGGAGTTTTGCCTGGAGATTTGATTACAGCAGATGTCATATTCAGAACGGCCGATACCGTTTTCTTTGTCAGTTCAAGGGACCTTACGGTTCCTTACCAGTTTGAGATACTGGAGCCCAGGTTCCCCGGCGATATTTACGATGCATTTCTGATTATGGCTGTGGGCGATAGTGCAACTTTTATCCTTAACGGAGACTCACTCTTTCTTCTCGATTTTGAGATTCAGGAGTTTCCCGATTTTATTGATGCTACTACAAACGTGTTCATGGATGTTAAATTACAAGATGTACTTCCCCGGGATGAATTTGCAAAAGAAAAAGAGTCCTACAAAGGTAGGGTTGATAAGATGTTGATCGAACTCAAGGAGAAGGAGGTGAGTGATATCAATGTATACATTAACCAAAACAACATTCATGTAAAGCCAACGGAATCAGGGCTTTATTTTATTGAATTAGAAAAGGGGAGAGGACCTTCCGTAACATCAGGAAAATCAATCAAAGTGGATTATTCTGCAATGTTCATAAATGGTGAAATCTTTGAGACATCGATCAGGGATATCGCCATGAAATATGATATATTTGACTCCACGTTTACGTATCAACCTTTCCAGTATCGGCACGGCGATTCCCTTACAATTGCTGGCTGGAATGAGGGGTTGTCATACATGAAACAGGGCGGACGAGCGCTTTTAATTGTTCCGTCCGCTTTGGCATACGGGGAAGAAGGTGTTGAGGGATTCATTCCGCCTTTTACACCGTTGATTTATACAGTTGAGATTTTAGAAGTAAAATAAATATAAACAAGTATTGAAATTGAATAGATTATGAAAAAAGTATTGATTAACCCGGTAACCGTTTTAGTGATGGTTGCATTAACCTCCTTTGCTTGTTCTTCAAAATTTTCGGGTTTTGATAAGACAGATTCGGGGTTGTTTTATAAAATTTATAATGTTGGCGAAGATACGACGAAAGCCAAGACCGGTGATTTTGTTTCGCTGGATATGAAATATGTCACCGAAGGGGACTCTGTATTATTTGACAGCAAAACCGGAATGAATGGACAACCGATCCGTTTCAAGTTACCTCCATCTGATTTCAGTGGTGATCTCTATGAAGGGATTAGGATGCTTACTCCAGGCGATAGTGCAGAGTTTCTGATTAATGCCGACTCGTTATTTACGATTACTTTCAAAATGCCAAAACGGCCTGAATTCATTGATAGTAACTCATATTTGAAATTTTTCGTAACGCTTCATGCGGCAGAATCTTTGGAAGGAATGAAAGCCAAAGAGAAGGAACTGATAAATCAGTATCTCGAGACAAACGGAATTACAGCTGAACCACTCGAATCGGGGCTTTACTTTATCGAATCAACACCCGGCAGCGGAATAGCGGTTGATTCAGGATATGTGGTCACATTCCATTTCGACCTCAAATTAGCTGATGGGTCTCAGGTATTCTCATCCTACGATAGGGGAGAACCGATGCAGCTGACTTATGGAAAACCGTTTGATACACCAGGTTTTGACATGGGAATTGGAATGATGAAAAAGGGTGGCAAGGCAATATTCATTGTCCCTAGTGATATCGCTTTTGGCTCGGCAGGCAGAGGAGCTATTATCCCGCCTTATTCTACGCTAATTTACGATGTAGAGGTGATCGACGTTATGACGAAAAGTGAATCTGACAAGATGAATGAAACAAAGAAAAAACAACAGGAGATGGAAAAAACGTTGGTTAAAAGTCAGGAAGCCGGCAAACGAAGTGCTTACCTGAAAGAAAATAATATCACTGTAAAACCTACCGCTAGTGGTCTTTATTATATTGAAACTGTTAAAGGATCCGGGCCCAAAGCTGAACCAGGGAAGAAAGTAAAAGTACATTATACCGGGAAACTGCTTGATGGAACGAAGTTCGACTCTTCGATTGACCGTGGGGAACCGTTTTCATTTACATTGGGAAAGGGAGATGTGATCAAAGGCTGGGATGAGGGCATTGGACTGATGAATGTAGGTGGGAAAGCTACACTGATCATCCCTTCTTCCATCGCTTATAGTGACCGTGAAATGGGTGTTATTAAACCATACAGCACACTTGTTTTTGATGTGGAATTACTTGATGTAGAATAGGAAAAATGTCGCTGGTGAAGAAAACCGTTATTGTCATACTCATTTTGCTAACATTACTGCCATTATCTTTATTGGCGATCAAGGCAAACTTCGAATATACCAGGGTATGTGTGGGTACGCAAACCATGTTATTTAGCACATCTATCCCAACAGACAGTATCATCAAGGTTATGTGGGACCTTGACGGGGATGGGGTGTTTAACGATGATGAGGGTGAAATCATTTTCAAGGAATTTTCAACAGCAGGCACTTACAATGTTGGATTGAAAGTCATTGACGCCAATGGAGAACAGGATGCCATATATAAGTCGGTGCCGGTTGCCTCTATTCAGATAGCGTTCTCTCAGGATGGATCCTGCCGAAATACGCCGGTTTATTTTCACAGTGATCCTCTGATAATTGAAGACATCTTGTATAAGTACACCTGGGATTTTGGCGATGGATCTATGGATAGTAGCCGACAAGATCCAATCCATAATTACACGGTTTCTGGTGAATATACCGTACGATTGTCAATGAAAACCTTGTACGCTGGATGCACAGATACAGTAGAATCTATCATCTCTATCCATAATCCTCCTATCGTTACCATCTTATTTTCCGGAGATACTATCTTCCCCTATGGGGATACGTTGATCGCAACAGTTATTGGGTTTGACAGCCTTCTCTGGAGCAATGGTGACACAACCACTTCGATCAGTATCACTGAAACAGGGGATTATCATGTCCAAGCATTCCTGGATGGCTGTTATGGAGAGAAGTTTTTCTCAGTAACAGCAGTTGTTGATCACAATGTTAGGATCATGACAGTGATTACGCCCAATTCAGATGGATATAATGACAGGTGGGAGATCATCAACATCAATGAGATAGAACCTTGTCAGGTTGAAATTTACAACAGATGGGGACAAAAGGTCTTTTCAGCCAATCCGTATAACAATGATTGGGATGGGACGTATAATGGCAGGCCTCTTTCGAGCGACACATATTACTATTTCCTGCGCTGCAAGGATGAACGTTTGCAGACAGGAACAATAAATATTGTGAATTCTAAATATGACTAGGATACTTAAAAAAGGAGTATCGGTTTTTATCTTACTGATTATCATTTCTGGACCTGCTTCTTCGCAGCAGTTTCCGATTATGGATCAGTACCTGGTATCGCCATCAAGTATCTCGCCTGCATTTGTAGGGAAAGATGCCCCCTTTGAGGTCTTCCTTACCAGCCGGATTGAATGGACCTCCATAACTGGTCATCCTTTCATCGGAGCGTTGAACTTGTCATCTGCCCTCCCAAAAAATATGGGTCTGGGCGGGAACATTATGTACAATGTAGCAGGACCGCTCGAAAACATGACTATAAATCTCAATTATGCCTACCACTTAAAGCTGGCTGTTGATCACAATCTCAGTTTCGGCATCAATGGGGCCTATTACCAGAACGTACTGGATCTGAGCAATGCTGTTCTTGCTGATCTGAATGACCCTGTTCTTGCTGGCAGAAGCACTATTTCGGAGTCCTATTTCAATGTAGGCTTAGGCCTCCTCTACTCGTGGCGAACCCTTGACGTTTGTGTGACGTTCCCTTTGTTATTTAATAACAAATCTTTTTATAGTAGTGAAAAGATTTACTCCCATGTCCTTTCACTTGACCGGAATTTCCTTGTCTACATGGGGTACCTGTTACAATCAAAGGGGGATTGGGGCGCGCACTTTTCATTCCTTTATCGACAAACACAATATACTCCTTGGTCATTTGATGTGGCTATCAGGGCAATCTACAAGGAGATGATATCATTTGGATTACTCTATCGAAAAAATAATATCATTGGCATTACGGGTGGACTGTCAATAGCCAAAGGGTTGAGATTCAACTATACCTATGAATATTCCCCCTCTGCCATGATGGGAAAATCCAGCGGGACCCACGAAATCACCCTGGGCTACAAAATGGTTCCAAAGAGCGTGAAACCCTCTATGAAGGATTATATTAAATGAAACATTTGACCAAAACAAATCATTCCTCTCTTACCGCCATCATTCTATTGTTGGTTTTTCTTCTTTTTATCGCAAGGACGCAAGATTCAGTAGCTCAGCCGTTCTCTGCCAAACGAGGAGGTATTGCATTCAGGGTAGATAACAATCCGGTATTATCAAAACTGCATAAACTGGATTCACTTTTTTCGCAATATGATCAGAAATTCAGCATGGCAATGACATCCTGGGTTTTCCCTCTGGCTTCCCAGGCTTATATTGATACCCTGATAAGCTTTAGCGCGAAGGGGTATGAGGTGATGGACAACTCTCCATCACAACAGACTCAGTATTTTAACCTGCTTAATCCGTTGGATACAGCTCTGTTTATCGGAAAGCCGGGGGTACATCATGTGACCTCGGACAGAGTGTGCCTGGCATACAGTGCGGTGGACACATCACAGTCGCATAATGAGGGACTGGTAGATGTCCTTGGGAATAGGGTTATCAGCCTCAATCCAGGCGAATTTGGCGACCTCACAGGAAATCCATACTTTTTCGCCCTCTACTTGAACACATTCAACCGCGTTTGCCTGTGGTATGACCGTTCTGCTGTGAACCCTAACGACCCTGATACCGTTTTCCTGAAATCCCTGTGGGAAGAACCGGTAAACTTCGGGAGTAAAAATGGTTTGCAATACCATAAACTCACGCAGGTAAATGTACTAATGCAACCTGAGGCAATTCGCCTTTTGGGACAGCGTTCGTTAGATCTCTTTGGTCAACACAATAT
>Ga0268284_1000197_pt1 | contig 52658 bp, 45 predicted proteins | sample saktaG_14_FD_190137 | JGI IMG/M metagenome (GOLD analysis project Ga0268284, IMG submission 190137) | Saline water microbial communities from Sakinaw Lake, British Columbia, Canada - sak_2013_06_06_40m | ecosystem: Environmental > Aquatic > Non-marine Saline and Alkaline > Saline ...
GGTGGAGGCACATAAGAGATTTAGTCCTGCTGATAGACTAAAGAGTTAGCTTCTTTGTGCTGCACTAGTTTTTGTGGAGCAGGTCACTTTATTTCTTCTTTTCTTCTGTTTTCCCAGCTTTCTTTACTGATATTTGTTTCTTAAGTTTTTTCACATTTTTTCTTCCTTTGCTACCCACGACTAAACCTCCTTTTTATATTTGCAGGTAGGATAGACCATTCAAATAAGAAATGTCAAAGAGTAGATAATAATTCTGCAACTGTATGCTCTACTTTAATGATGACAAATAGGTATTGCCAAGCAGTGGGATGTTAGTTGTTATCGCACTATCCAACCATGTTATTGCGAGGCACACAGTGCCGCGGCAATCTTGTGATCCCGAACAAGGGATTCGTCAAAATCACGAAGTCTATTTAAGTACCAACGTAGACCAAGGGATTTCTATTCCTAAGGCTATTAAAAGCTTTCTGTTAACATGCAAAGTAGAAGACAAGTCATATGGTACTATTGAATGCTACTCTGCCTCTATTTAACCAGTTGTACTGCCGGCGGTATCCAGGACTTGTCTACCACCGACTCCTTTGGCCAGTACAGGCGTAGCACCAGTTGAAAGCTGCCGCTAGCCGGGGCCGGCAACCAGTTGGGCGTTTTAGCAGAGTCGGGTGAATCGCGCTGCAGATATATATCAATCGAACCGTCGGGATTCTTTATTAGAGGAGGCTCACTTAATGAGCCCAGATTGTATTTATTGATCGGATTGGCTACGAACATCATTTTGTCATTGTACATAGAGAGCGACCAGAAGCCGTTTACCGGCGGTATCTCGTCCTGGCTGAAATGAATTACATATTTGTCATCACTGGATAATTTAGCCCCATCCTTGCCAGATAAGACTGAGGGATAGAAAGAATCATCCACCGTATTAGCACCCAAGCCCTGATAAGCTATAACTGCCCTAAGCATATAGTTCGTTCCATAATTACCTGTACCGTAAGGCAGTTGCCACCCGTTCTTGATAGTGCCCACTCCTTCAGTGGGGATTTTGTCCAGAGCGGATTGATAGCCGGTTTGAATTGCCGATTTAAGACCATCGTCCAGCCCGGCAAAATACGACTTATAGTCAACTCCAGGCTTGATGCCTATCTTTGCCATCTTAGCCAGTAATGGCGCATCTGCTTCATAGGGAGGGTTTTCAACCATCAACCGGCAGACATAGTTGAAATAGTCGGCTGCATCTAGAGCCAGCAACTGTTTCAGAGGAGAGACTTTGGTATTGACATTAGGATCGACCGGAACATCAGCCAGCGGAATATAATCTGAGCCCCAGGCGGAAAGAGGCGTCAGCTTCAGTTGGTCTTGAATTTTCCAGACGTTCTCGTAGTCTGAAGGACCGGTACAGGCGATGCGGCCGACTATCCAGACCCACCGGGTCGAAGACTTTATCTCTGTGAGGCCTTCAGGCAACTTACCACTCCAGTTCGGGCCGGTAATGGCAAAGTTGCCGGAGCCGGTACCGGTAGTGCGAGAGCCGGGCGAGGCAAAGGCATCCGTCCAGTAATTAAGCATGGGCATCAGGTAGTAGCGCCCCTGCGTGTCCGGCAAAGACATGACAACAGGTTCTTTCCCGGTATCAACCCAGGCTGCTGAATAAAGCGTATCGGCGTTAGGTCTTACTACAGTAGTAAACGTCGCATCTGGGAACGCCTTCTTATTGCCGAATTGGTTGACTGGTGCCCCGTTTGCATTGGGTGCAGCGACTGCCGTAAAGACCTGCCGGGTCAGATCCATTATGACCAGCGGGAAGCCGTACACGGTGGCATCGTAGGCGATTTGCTGGGCTTCCTGCGGGCTGCTATTTTGCCTGGCTGTGTCCGCAGTGAAAGCACATCCCATAGCTGCAGTACCCAATGTGATCAGCAAAACAATGAGAATTAGAAACCTATGCGGAATTACGTTTTTCATGTAACATCACCTCTTTACTACACCAGTTTTTAAGTAATTATACTACGACTCCTTCATAATGTTATTCCGCGTAGGGTGATGACCTTAGTCCCTTCCTCCAATTACACTCTTACAGCCGAGCCCTTGGTCGCTGGTTCAATCCCAGCCGCTGCCACCAACATAACACCCGTCATTGCGAGGAGCGAAGCGACGCGGCAATCCTGTGATCCCGAACAAGGGATTCGTCAAAATAACGAAGTCCACTTAAGTACCATCGTAGAACAAGGGGTTTCCATTTTTGAGGCTATTCAGGCGGTATCCTTTTCTCAAAGGGCTCTTTGCGAATCAAGCGGCTATAGTAGGCATGCGATTGGTATAGAGCTACCGCCGGGTTATGCCCAAAGACCCTGTCCTTGGTAACCAGCACCGTTACCGGCGCCCTGGCATATTTGAAAAACAGTGAATCATGCCCTACACACAGCCCTACCAGCACATTAAAATCCACTTCCGAATCATTTAATATTTCAGCCTGGGATATGGGACTACACATCGTCTCCCAGTGGCCTGGCCCAATGAAGGTACAGACTATCTTCTGGTCATCTCTAATTCCAATTCTCTCTTTAGGAATTCCACCTGCCTTACAGCAGACGGAAACGACTTCAAAACCGCGGTTTTCCAGTATTTGGGTAAGCATCTCCGCCTCTTTTTTTAAGCCAACGCAAAAGGCAACTCCCAACTTCCTGTAGCCCATCTTCTTCGAGAATTGAATTACCTCCTCCACTCTGGGATTACGCGACATCAGCCCCTCAGGCATATTCATGTAATTCTCAAATTCCTGAATCGATGCCTGACGGGCAAACTCCCTGATCTCCGGCTTATCGTATTCTTTAACTGCCTTTTCAATTACCTCTGCTTTTATCTTCGTCGGGCAGTTATCCGGTCCTTCCATATAATGCTCACTGCTGCAAACAGTTTTCAAACATCGGGCACAATTTATATTTATTTCCATAATATTCACCCATATCTCCATTATTTGAAGGAAGGGTTACATTAACCTGTCCCGTGATAAGTAGCGCTATTGTAGCATTGAATGCTATTCGGACGAAGCCAAAGGCTTCTTATGGTATACCAGGAATTACCCATTGAATGCCGAAATTGTCCAGTTTCAGTGACTCACTCCAGAGACTGCCTATCTCTTTTTACTTTTCTTTATCTCTGCCTCCACTTCTCTCGCGCCCTCTTTATAGAATTTCTCCTCATCGGGGGCTAATTCTTTCAACAATCTCATAAATTCACCGGCATGAACACGCTCTTCATTAGCGATATCCTTGAGCACCTCGATTACCAGCTTATCGTCTATTGATTCTGCAAGTTGCATATATAATTGAATAGCCTCATATTCAGCAGCTATCATAAAGCGTATTGCACGAATTAATTCTGCCCTGGTTAGTTTACGATCCTTTTTAAGACCGGAAAAAGCTGTCCCAAAATCAGGCATAATCAACCTCCTATTTATAAACCTTAGCTTAATTTTTCACAACACGAAAATTTGGGCATCAAAATATCCGGATGCCCAAATCTATTGAAATGCAAAAGTGCTGTTCAGTGCTGCTTTGTTTAAAGCACAAACATTCTAAATCTGTATTTTTATCCCTTACCTATTCGGTACATTTTTGTGCCGCATTTCGAACAAACACCTTTTGTCGCCGGTCTGCCGTTCTTCATTTTGACAGCCTTTGTATTGCTCATCTCTCTCTTCTTGCGGCATTTCATGCAGTATCCTATCATCAATGAACCTCCTTTATATACTTACAGGTAGGATAGATCATTCAACTAAGAAATGTCAATGAGTAGATAGTACTAGTGCCACTGCATTCCCTGCGCTGATGATGACCAATCCTGAGTCAGATTCAGAAATTGTCAGCGTTATATCAGGTGTTTGTAAGGCAGCTGTCAGGTGTACCCGGATCTACTCCTCTATAATAAGCATAAAGTAACAACAAGGGGAGGTGAAAAATGAAAAACAGGGTCTTTATTGTCTTACTGACACTAGTGGCATTAACAGCGTTAACTGCTACAAGTTGTACTTCGTATGCAACCAGTGAACAGGTTCTGGCTTTACAAAACCAGGTCAATTCACTCAGCAACCAGCTCACTTCAACTCAGCAACAACTGGCTGCAACTCAGCAACAGCTGAATTCAGCGCAGCAGTCTCTCTCTCAAGCACAATCCCAGCTACAGCAGCAGAAGACGTATGTTACCTCTGCTCAACCGGTCTATCAACCTACTGTCATCTATCGAAGCTATCCATCTGTATATCAATACCCGTATTACTATCAGTCCCCCTGGTATTCACGACCGCCGCACCCGGGCCCACCTCCGGGGCCACATCCGGGCCCACCTCCTGGACCACCACCTCCGCATCCGTAACCACTATATAATATCACCTGGCCAGCCATTATCGAGGGAGGGAATAGATCGCATCTATGCAATCAACGTTTCCTCCCTCGAATGGTTAGTATCGGGCAGGCTATATATAAGGCAAATTACTATACCAACCTACTACCTGACCCGTTCGCGGCCAACCGGCCTCAATCAACTATGTGCGTTATCAGCAGAAGGGTGTCTTATCAGATGTTATCAGCAACCTTGCTTTGCTCCAGCGCATATAAGGAGCATACGAGTTTGTTAACCCGGGCGGTCAATTTTCCGCTTGACTGCGCTATCTTCTCAGCGGGTAAAATTTATAGCCGGTGGTGTAGTTAGACTTCCCGCAGTGGTGCTGGTTATAATATCAACAAGGGTGGAGGCATTATTTGCGCGGACATTTTCCAGTGTCAAGATGGCCGCCGTTTGACTATTTCCCACCCTGCGGAAGGTTATAACAGCCAGTGAACCGTTACCGCTTATTCCATTGGAATCGACCATGGCCACCCACACCCGGCCGGAGCGTGTGAAGCTGAAATCAATCATGGCGTTGTCCGCCAATTCGCCCTTTGTCACGCTCTCCGGCTGTAAAATATCAGGGTCATAGACTAACTCAAACTCGAGGCTACCCAGGTTGCTGGCGTTGTTGGCATTTACCGGCACCGTCACCTGTCCGGTTGTTGCCCCGGGCTTTCGCGCCACCTTGATGCAGCTAACAGCAGGTATAATTATCACAACAGCCAGCGCCGCAATTATCAGTGTTCGCACAATAGAATCTAACTTCATGTTTATCACCTTCCTTTACTAAGGCTTAGCCCTCTCCATAATCAACCGGGCATCCTCTGGGGTGACACGCCCATCCTTGTTAATATCGACGGTCAGGTCCAGCGGGAGCGCCTGAACATACATCTTCAGGGCAATCAGGGCATCAAGCACCGAGAGTTTGCCGTCGCCGTCGGCATCCCCTATCTGCTTCTGTCCGATGCTTAGCTCGCCGTTAACAGCATTTACAGACAGGGTAGCACCGGAAGAACCGGTTGCTATGATCTCGGTCAGGGTTAGCGGGCTCCTGCTGCCTCCAGCTCCCAGCGCCTTGAATTCCACGACGGCCGCGGATCCGGTACCGCTGATGGCCTGGGGTGTGGCAAAGCCGAAAATAATGAAATCAGACTGGACATTGGAGGTGAAGGTTGACGACGCCAGCAGGGAACCTTTTGACACTTTTATCACCTGAACAACTGACGGATTGTAACCCAGTTTGAAGCCCAGGCTGCCAACGTTTTGTGCATTCTGGAAATTAACCGGCACCTGAACTGTACTACCGGGCGCTACAGTTCTGGATCCAGCAATAAGCGCCGTGCCTGCAGTTGTGGGTGTAGTTGTGGGTGTAGTTGTGGGTGTAGGTGTAGGTGTAGGTGTAGGTGTAGCATGTCCTGCGCCCGAGTAGACAGCTTGGACCTCGCTATCTGAGAGGGCATAGTTGTAGATCCTCAGGTCGTCCATCATTCCTCTGAAGTATTCAGTGACGCCTGGGGGATCACAGCCTATGAGAAGGCTGGCCGCCGAGTTGGGAAGAGGGCCTTGCCATGTCTGCGTGTCTGTTAGCACTCCATCTACATAGAACTTCACATCCCTCCCATCCCAGGTTACACCGAGGTGATGCCACTGCTTGAAATCCGTTCTTGCCCCCGCGGATATGAGGCCGGTCCATCTATTGTCCTTCGTTAGCCGCACGGTTGGCGACAGCCCAGGATAGTCGTGGAAGAGGGCATAGGGGGAATTATCATCTGTCGCAGCTGTGTCCCCTTTTGACAGTACGACCGCATATCCACCTGCTCCTGCATCCTCCTTATACAGCCAAACGGAAAAGGTGAAGGCTCTTGAAAGGTCCAGCGAGTTGCTGTCCCGTATCTCAATATAGCTATTTCCATCAAAGTATGCACCCTGCTGCCCGACCACTCCGTTGGCGAAGCGCATGCTTCCCTTAGGTGTGCCGTGGTTCCCATATCCTGAAGCATCGTTGTAGCTACCGTCAAACGGGAGGTGCAGGACGAGTCCTGCACTTGCTGTCGGCGTCGGCATGGGTGTAGGGGTAGTGGTTGTGGTTGTGGTTGTTTGCGACGTAGCGCCTTTCGGCTGGCCAATTACCGTTATATTCCTCCAGCAAGCACTGCCCCGACAATAATTGCTGCCAGCATCCGGATTACCAAAAAAGATGCAGTCAGTACAATTCACCATGCTGTGAATGGAACGAAAATCGCTTGTATTTGTGGCGGTTAATCCGGTAGCGGTACTGACTTTGCTGCCGTCTATGTATACATCAAATGTCCCTTGAGACGGATGGGCGTCCATCCTGATTTTATACCATTGGTTGAGTTGCAAATTGCCTGGAAATTGACGCAACGGCGCCCCCGGTTGAAAATGTGATAAAGCTGTGCCCCAATCAATATTAAGGTGAAGGTAGCCATCATTATAGATGATAATGTAATGATTATCTTGCTTTGTGACTTTGAAATCGAGCTCTACCATATAGTCAGTTGAGATATCGTGTAACCTGGTTGTCTCCGCCCAGGCGCCTCCAGCATTCATAGAATTAATACACAGGTTACTTTGCTTCAGGCTCACCGTACCCTGCCCGTTCTGGTATGGAGTCCAATTGGTATAAGGGTAGTAAAATGTTTGACGTGGTAAAGTGCTCGCAGAGGTAGTAGTAGTAGTCGTCGTAGTCGTAGTCGTAGTAGGTGCTGCGCCAATTCTTGTGCCGTCCCAGCCCCACCAATCACCAGAGGAGCCGTACCGCAAGTTGCAAAAGAGGGAGTTGCAGTCGGCGGAAATTTCCACTTCCACATCTCCGGCATCGTTGGGTGGGCTGTAGGACGGCGCCTCGGACCAGGTACCTGTCAGAATGTTGCCCGATACGGTACCCGTAATGCGCCCAGCATTATGCGTGTACGTGCCGCTGACCTGATTTCCCGTCTGATAAAGAATCATTTCGCCCACGTCCATCTGCCAGGTTCCTGTCCAAACGCAACTGCCTGCTGGAACTGGAGTAGTGGTAGCAGGCTCAGTTCCCGAGCTCCCGCTCTCGTAGCAGGCCTTCATCTTTGCGTATTGTTCGTATGCTATCTGTGCTTCCGGCGTATTTCCCTTGCCCTGAGACATCAAAGAGGTTAGCTTATTGTAAGCAGCAATGTACTGTTCATAAGTACATCCGGTCTCTACCGCGGTCCCCGTTTGCCCCGAGGTAGTTGTCTGCGCAGAAGATGCGGCGCCTTCAAAAGTTCTGGCGCCATTGCTTTGATACACCCATTGAATTCCATACTCGACAGGGTCCAGCCAATCGTAGGTTTCATCAATGTAGAACTTGCCGTACTTTCCACCTGACCGCACAACGTACGAATGCCCGTCAAGCGGCGTTGCCATTTCAACATATCCGGATGCCGGCGCCTCGCCTATGGCAGCAAGCGCTATCAGTCCCATATCAATGATGCCGGGAGAATTAAAAACATGGATTCCCCTGGGTGCGATGAAGAAGTCCCCGCCCGAAGTCGTAGCACCACCGTACATGCCAGTATTACTAAGAGCGTTTACGAAGCTAAAAGCCTCATGTACCTTATCCCAGTCCCTAATCTTTGAATATCCACTTCGAAGGCCATTATCAGCTCCCACAGGCGCCGCCGTGGCCATCAAGGCCAAAACAAGCATTATGGCCATCGTGTTCATCCACAGAAAGCCTTTCCTATTTCTCATCGTACCTCCTATACTGCAAGATTGGCCTGTATTTATTGATAATATTTAGTAAGTGTTCGTTAACTTACATTATATAATTCAGATTCATATCAGTCAATATTAAGTAGTGCCAGCAGATTGCTAACAATTGATACCGTTGACACGGTCCATGTAGCTTCCGGCTATCTCGTTCAGATTGGAAGAAGCTGATTCACATATCACGGGTAGATAATCGGGCTAAAGTGACCTTCCCCCAGCTTAGTATAACCGTCTCCTGGAGACCATGTGCAATTTATACTATGATTAGAATATAGTCTGCCCGTTGACCTGATTTATACAATTTAGTATGCTGTACCAGATTCTTCAATGGGATCGTAGCAAGTGAACAATCCTGGACGGTGTTGATCCTGAGATTGAGGCCGGATTTCTAAAAGAATTTTGCGATTTTCAAGTACAAAATAATCGGGAGGAGATTAGAAAAGATGTCTGTGAGAAGATCAGCGATCATCCTGGTGACCATCATGCTTATAGTGGGGGTAGCGTTATCCGCATGTGCGCCGGGCGGGTGTGCTCCCACAGCGCCACCGGCAGACAAACCTGCCGATACAGGTACTCCGGCAACCCCGGCGGAAACGCCACCGGCAGTCACTACAGAGGAACCGACCCCGGCAGCGCCGCCTTCAGAGCCATCGCCTGTCAGTACACCGCAGGTAACTGAAAAACCCACATCCTTTGAAGCTGCAACTTATAACAACGACCAATACGGATTTAGCGTAAAGTACCCCAAATCCTGGTCAAGCGAGAAACTTATCGGAGACATGGTGATGCGGGTGGCAGCCAAGGCAGGCGATATTCAGTCTGATGCCGCAGCGGCAGCCGTGGTAGATAAGCCCTCGGATTGCGGCAAGGCTATCAAGGAGGCCGTGGACGAAACGCTTGCAGCATCCGGTGTGCCTGCTAAAACGAAAATCGAATCTATCAATGCTACCACTTTGTCGGATGGAACGACTCCTGCCACGGAAGCCGTGTTAAGCGCCGATATCTACGGAATGTATCAGCTATATGTCTATGCACTGGGCACAGATAAGGGCGAAAAGACCATAGCCGTCATCGGCCTTACAATCAAGGGGGACGCAAATAAAGCCCTGCTGAAGGAGATCGCTCAAACCCTGACTGTCAAATAAGCAACAGGATTATTGCTGTGATGGAAGTAAAAATATATTATGCAGCAAATGTATTATTGTCCCAATTGCAGAGCGCCGGTAGCCTACGGCCAAACGCAATGCTCAAACTGTAAAACGGTCTTGACCTGGCAGGTATCGCAAACACAGGATCAATATGCCCACCAGCAGCAGCAATGGTACCAGGCTTCTCCCGATAACCAATCGGCAAGTTCGGGATCTCAAGGCCAGGATCAGCTGCAGGACGGTGATGACGGGCCACGGCTTTTGCAGCTGATAAAAAATAACAGGCGAATCGTTGCCATAGTTACTATTATTCTGGTCATTGTTGCTTCGCTTATCGGCACAGGCATCGCTCTGCAGGGGGAGATCTCGAAGTGGTTCGCAGCGCCGGTCGTGGCATCTTTTGATGCCGGTTCCTCGACGATCACGTCGGGGCAAGAGGCAACTTTGAGCTGGGAAGTTGCCGGAGCAACCTCGGTTTCTATCAGCCCTGACATCGGGGCGGTTTCTTCCAGCGGAAGCAGGACAGTATCTCCCGGCGAAACGACGACTTATACGCTGATTGCCAGCAGCCAATTCGGTGGCTCTGCAAGCAAGTCCACAACTATCGCGGTTACCGGTGCTCTGCCGGCCATAAACAGTTTCAGTTTCAACACTGACAGTATCTATACAGGTCAGGCAGCCACATTATCCTGGAGCGTTACAGGAGCATCGTCGGTTTCCATTGACCCGGAAATCGGGACTGTATCGTCAAGCGGAACAAAAACTGTGTCACCGGGTTCAACCACCCAATACGTGCTGACAGCCTCAAATAATAACGGCAATTCAACCGCATCGGCCATGCTTAAGGTAACCTCATCAAAAGCGCCTATCATTACCACATTCAGCGCCAGTCCGGGTTCAATCGATTCCGGCGAGGTATCGACTCTGACATGGGATGTCATCGGCGCAAGGTCGATTAATATCAATCAAGACATCAATGGCGTTGCGTCAAAAGGCTCCATGCAGGTAACTCCCGTTGCGACCGCAATCTATACATTAAGGGCTGATAGTGACTACGGCTCGGCGACTCAGTCAGTTACGATTACTGTGAACACAATAAGTACAAGAGGCCCGGCCATCACGAAAGATCCTCCGGAGATAAAAACTTTCTCTGCAAGCCAGAATTCAATTATGTCGGGAGATAACATAACCTTGACCTGGGCTGTCAATGGAGCAAGGACAGTCTCGATCAGCCCGGATGTCGGCGATGTGCCGTCTTCGGGTTGGACGATGGTGATACCGGCTGCCACCACCACCTATAAGTTGTCCGCTGTCAATACTTTCGGCACAGTAACTGAAGAAACTACGGTTACGGTGAGTACGTCAACGGATGGCACAGCACCGGTAATAAGATCCTTTACTGCCACGCCCATCAGCATTCCCGAGGGTGGAACATCGAACCTCTCCTGGGATATAAAGGGAGCCACCATACTTACTGTCAATCATGGCATCGGCATCCCGGCTTCAAAATATTCGCAATCAGTGTCGCCTGCTATAACTACAAGCTACACGCTGACCGCCCTCAATATTTACGGAAGCGATAACGCCACCGCTACCGTGACTGTAGTCCACTGATATTTTATCCTGTATATAATCCTTCAATAAATAGGCCATCCTCGTGTCCATGAGGATGGCCTTACATTAACCGTGCCTGTATATTTCAGTCAGTGATTATGGCGCCCGCGACCATTATGCTGGGACCGGCGTGGACGCCGATACACGGGCCAACCTTGGTTCGGATTATTTTAGCATTGGGGATGGCCGAGCTTATCCGTTTGGTCAGGTCTTCAAGCTCATCCGGTGTGGTGGCATCCTCCACTACAATCTCCTCGGGATTGCCTGTCTTTTTCATCAGATCAACCAGTATATCTACAGCCTTGGCGCGGCCACGTGCCTGGGTAACCGGGTGTATGACACCATCCTTAAGCGTCAACACCGGGTTCAGCTTGAGCATTCCTCCCAGCAGAGCCTTGGCTTTGCCGATGCGGCCGCCTTTTCTCAGGTACTCCAGGGTGTCGAAAATCATGTAGACGCGGATCTTCGGCAGGATGTCCTTTACCATCCCGGTAATCTCCGCCAGCTTCATGCCTTTCTCAGCCGCCCTGGCCGCCGCCAGTGTGGGCAGCAACAACCCGGCGCAGGTCCACTTGCTGTCGATGACCTCAATTTTAAGGCTGCTATCCACCAGTTGTTTGGCCTGCATCGCGCTATCATACGTGCCGCTGATGCCGGCGGATATGGTCAGCACCAGTATTTCATCGGTTTCTTTGGCCAGCTTCTGGTATGCCTCGGCAAATAATCCGGGGGCGGGCTGGGAAGTAGTAGGGTGCACCTTGCTCTCCACCAGCATCTTGTAGAACTGCGCCGGCGTGATGTCCACGCCATCCTGATAGTTATCGGTGCCGAATAACACATTAAGCGGCACAATGGTTATGTCGTACTTTTTTCTTGTCTCTTCGGGTAAGTCCCCGGTGCTGTCGCAAATGATCTTTACCATCTCTGATTTACCTCCATAAGTAGCAATCGAGTGTTATAGTATAGGCCGTATGTCAACCCGCCCGTAATCCGTAGTATTACTTAGTTATGACCGGGCACAGTGCAGCCTGTGTCTATGACTCAGTATTTTCTTTCCCGGCCATAATAATAGTGTTACAGGTTTTAAGGCAAATCTATAAATTGTCAGTTTCATATCAGGTGTTTATCAGTGAGCCGTCAAGTATATTCAAAATTACTCCTTTATACTGAGAATAAATAAATATCAAAGGAGGTTAAAATTGAAAAGCAAATTCGCAATTGTCCTGGTGGCATTAGTGTTGCTGACGACGGTAGCGGCTGCAGGTTGTACCTCGGGTGTGAGCAGTGAGCAGTATATGGCTTTGCAAAGCCAGGTGAATTCACTCAATAATTCACTCAGCTCTACTCAACAGCAGCTGGCTTCGACCCAGCAACAGCTGAGTTCCACCCAGCAGTCGCTTACCCAGGCGCAATCCCAGCAAGAGCAGGTTAAGACGTACACGACTTACGCGCAACCGGAGGCAGTGTATCAACCCACCGTCATCTATCGAAATTATCCGTACCTATATCAAAGCTATCCATACGCGTATCAAAGCTATCCATACGGGTATCAATCCTACCCATACTCAACACCGTGGTACCCTAATCCTTCACCGCCGAGGCCTCCTCAGCCTCCCCCTCCTCCCCATCCTGCTCCGCCGCCTCCCATGCCCTAGTAGCGAATCAATATCGAGGGGGGACAGTCAGCGCAGAAGCGATCTGTCCCCCCTCAAAACGTCTAAATCAGTTTAACAATCCGCGGATCCAGTTCCGGACGCTGCCATCGCCTGGATGGCGCTCTCCATCATGCTCTGCAGTTTCAGGTTGCCTTCGTTACCTCTGTCTTCCGGTTTTGAGTGTTCAAGATTGTTGCGGCAACCGATTTTGATCGCCATTGAAGGACGGGGCAAGACCACTTGTTATTTTGCCCCCGGAGTTGGCAGGCTCACTTTTTGAATTTCCAACTGGAGGGCAGATCACCGCCGGCCTTTTCGACGGCATTTGTGTCAAAGGGAGTGCGTGTCGACTGGTAGGCCAGGGCAAGTTCGTGCGCCAGTGCCTCTATTATCGCCTGGTCGTCCAGTTTCAGACAGTCGCTTTCCGATACATGAATGATGCCCCTGGTCGGCAGAGGCAGGATGGTGAACCAACGCGCGGCCTTAATCTCTGAATCCTTGAAATATTCCAGGTCCAGTTCGCCCCACTCCGGCACCTCCTGTATAGTCATGACGGTGCTTTGCAGCGCCCTCTTTACGTTGTTAGGCAGCCTGTGCCATGTCTGCACTGCTATCTTGTTCAAACGCGCATCGCTTATGTTTATGGGCGGTTGCTTCGATTGGAATTCCGACAGCAGGCTGAGGATCACCCCCAGCATTAAAGGTATGCAAACATAAAAATATTTTTCCCAGCCCTGATCGCCGGACATATAATAAATGGTCCAGGTCGCGTAAACTGCGAAAGCCCAGTAAAACGTGTGTATGCCGATTCTTTCCCTCGTGCTGAGCTCACGCGCAGGCAGCATGAGAAATGCTGCCAGGGACGCCAGGCCCAGGCATACGGCGCCGATTACTCCCCCCATAATCTCGATTCCCATAGGATCACCTCCAACTGGTAATTATAGCAGCAGTTACTCAGGTATCAATAGGTATTTAGTCATACCCGACCCCGTACTAAACGGCATTCCCCGATATTCTGTATAATATAAAAGAAATCTATAAGGAAATGTGAAAGATGCGCCAGAAACTGTTATTTTTATCTTTTATAGTCGTCTTTTTGCTTGCATTAATATTTGTTTCATGCTCGTTGCTGCCCGATGCGGGCAGCACCTACGACCCGTCGAAAAGCTATGCCGCTTTCCTGGTACTGGATAACGATACAGGAAGAAGCTCGTTGGCCACAATGCAGCAGCGTTCCATAGGTGAGGGATGGGAGATAGGACCCATCGAGTTTTATAAGCAGGGCGCCAAGGATTTCGCACCCATGCTGAAAAAGCTTACCGCCAGCAAACAGGTGACGGTGGTCTGGATCATCAGTTCCGTGTGGGATATACCCGATATCAAGAAGGGCATGGAGGGCCTCGAATACACAGGCCCCTTCAGGTATGTACCTATTGCCGAGGGGACGGGCGCGATCGAGATTCAGCAGTAGCCTTCCGCGCCTCAGCGGCCGTGGTTAAGGGATTTTAGCAGGGCCGTTAGCAGGCCAAGCCGGGGGACAGGCACTCCCAGCGCCCGGGCTCGCCGCAGCGGCTCGCCGAAGATGGCATCGATCTCCATGGCCCTGCCCTTCACGAAATCGATCATGGTGCTCGGCCTGTACGCTCCCATGGTGGAGGTCTTTTTAAACATGCTCTCGACGAGATCGTCCCGGTCGATGCCGGAGCTTTCCCCGTGATGGGCCAGGTCGGCATTCCCCGCAGAGATTACCTCTTCCATCAATGCCTTCGACGCGTCGTGCAGGCCGGCGTCCGACATGATATGGTCGGTGGTTATGCCGCCGCCGGCGACGCACAGGCCGCTGAAAGGGATGTTCCAGCAGAGCTTTTCCCAGCGGGCCTTCAATAGTGACGTGGTGGGGATAACGCTCGTTTTGCTGCCCGACCATAGTTTAAGCGCCTTTTCGATTTCGGTTGGATCATCCTTGTAGTGCCCTAGCGTCACCGTGCCATAGGCCAGGTGATGCACGTGTCCCGGCTTGCCCCTGTTGATACAGGTAAATGCCAGGCCGCCGAATATCCGTTCAGGCCCGAACCACCCGGCAAAATGATCTTCCAGTCCGAGTCCGTTCATAAGCACCAGTATGCGGGTATCTGTGCCCACGCAGGGCCGGACCAGTTTTTGGGCGACATGTATGGAGGTCGATTTGAGCGCGCAGATGACCCAGTCCACGGCACCTATCTCTGTGCTATCTGCGGCTGTGAAGGGACGTGCCAGCAGGAAATCACCATTAGGGCTGGTTACGTTCAGGCCGGACGACCTGACGGCATGGTAGTCCCGCCTGACCAGGAAGCGGACGTCATGTCCGGCCTCGGCCAGACGGCCGCCGTAATAACCCCCTACGGCGCCTGCGCCGATCACAGCGATGCGTTGCGCTTTTTTCATGCAAATATCTTAACAAAGAAGCCGGTTTGTATTGAAATCCGGCGCCTAACCGAACACCCTGCCGATCTTAGCGAATACAAATATAATGCCGTCACCCATTTTATCCAGGCCGTTGATGATATAAGTAGCGGTCTTATCAATGGCCAGGGAAATGGGATTGATCTTGGGCGCCGGCGATCTATCGCTGATGCTCTCTGTCAGTGGTTCCATATCCTGCAGGCAGGGATCGTCCTGCAGGGATAAAATGGCCTTATCACATGTGGAGGAGAGGTCATCGCGCAGGCATGGGTGCTGCTGTTCGATGCCGGATATACTGCTTTTCAGATCGCGCAGGGCGCTGATCAGGCGCCTGCGGCGGTCGTAACACGCATCCGCTGATTGAAGGACAGCCTGTTCTGACGCGGGCGGAGATTGCAGCACCATTACCTTTAATATTAAGGCTTGCTCAATCTATTTTCAACGTTATGCCGACCGGGCAATGGTCCGATCCCTGCACGTTTTTCAGGATAGATGCGCCGGTCAGTGATACGGCCAGGCTACTGGAGATGAAGAAATAATCGAGGCGCCAGCCTATGTCCTTTTGCCTGGCTTTGAACCGGTAGCTCCACCACGTGTAATGGCCGGCGTCTTGATGGAGTTGGCGGAAGGTGTCGACGTACCCGTGATCGATCAACTTATCCACCCAGGCGCGTTCCTCGGGGAGAAATCCAGACGTCTCGCGGTTTTCCCTGGGCCGGGCCAGGTCTATTTCCCGGTGAGCCACATTGAAGTCACCGCAGATCACTATATTTTCACCACGCCCGGCCAGCGCATCGACGTGCTCCAGCAACGCGTCGTAGAAGGCCAGTTTAAATGGCAGCCGTTCCGCCATTTTGTCTGCATTGGCCGCGCCCTCTTTGCGGGCTGCGGCTACTTCTCGCGGGGAATAGGCCTTGGGGAAGTAGACGTTGAAGAGCTTGAACCCGGGGTGTTGGGTCATCAGCACCCTGCCCTCGCTGTCGAACCTGGCAATGCCCAGCCCATTGCTGCTGGAGATAGGTTTCTGCCGGCTGAAGGTGGCCACGCCGCTGTAGCCTTTCCTCTCAGCAAAGTTCCATGAAGTATAGTAGCCTGCCGGGTTCTCGAGGCTGGCAGGGACCTGCGCCTGCTGCAGCTTCGTTTCCTGGAAGCAGATGATATCCGGTGATTCCTGCTTCAGCCAGTGGAGAAAGGACAGCGGTTGCCACCCTTCCGGCGCAAGGTTGGCTTTATCCAGCATGTTGCGGATGCTGACCACATTCCAGGAGATAAGTTTGATTTGCTCAGCCATCATCTATTGCCGGTCACTGCTTTTGTCCGGCCGCTCCAGTTGATTATTTTAATCCTTCACGGCCTCCGCCGCAGAAAAAGCTGCATTTCGGGCAGTACCTGGAGTCCCTTGAAATATTGTTGCCGCAGTTAGGGCAGATCGGTTGCAGGGGCTGGCCGCAGTTGCCGCAGAAGCGGTCATAGGGGACGCGCGGCCAGTGGCAGCCGGGCTGCGCGCACCAGGAGTTGATGGCGCCCAGGAGGCCGAGCTGGCTGTGGCAGTAGCTGCAAACCGTGCTGCCCGCCGTATTCTCTTTCCAGCAAATGGGGCAGAGAAAGTTTTGCTGCATGACTATTCCCTAAATGTTCAATACTGTATGCCCGGCGCTGAGGCAGGGTAACGCACGATTAGTACTCGCTATCGTATATAGGCTGAGTAGTCTGCTGCGTGCCCGAGCCTGCCACGGACGTGTCGAACTGCATATCCGGGCTGACCCCCTTGTTGCCGTCTTTATCATAGGAGATCGCGCGGTAAATGTAGGAGGTTCTGGGCAGCAGGTTGGTCAGGCCCACCTCGTGCGTAAGACAGCCGGAGTTGATTCCCGTGCGGGGGTCGTTTTCAATCAGCGTGGTCGTATTGGCGTACGGCCAGATCCCGTATTCCACCTGTGTGCTGGAGGGTTCGCTGGTCACCCAGGAGATAATGGCCCCGTTGTTTGCGCCCTCCATTACCCTCAGCATGGATATCGTAGGGGCAGTCGTATCTTTGGGTGTGGTGACTGTCGGCGTGGAGCTCGTCTTGATCCAGCCGAACTGGAAGGCCAGGATGAGGAAGATTGTCATGCCCACCACCAGCACCACCAGCGCCGAGAGCAGCATTGGATTGGCATTTCGCACGATCTCTTTGAGCCTGCCGACCAGGCCGTCCAGTATGCCCGCCGGGGGAGCGCCGCCCCCATGCACCGGGTACGGTTTATAATCGCCGTACTGACCATACCCGGCCTGGTAGTCCTGGTAGGGGGGCTGTTGGGCCTGTGGCTGGTACCCCTGCTGCGCATACGGCGGGTACTGTGGAGGATATTGTGGCGGATATTGACCCTGGTCCTGGTACCCGGCCGGAGGGTATTGCTGTGGTTGCTGTGGTTGATATTGTGGCTGAACGGGTGGGGCGCCGGTATGCGGGAGCACGGCATGGCAGGCATGGCAGTACTGGCTGTCGGCGGCATTAGCCGTATGACACGAGGAACAGTAGGTGACAAGGGTATTGCCGCAGTATGCGCATACCCATTGTCCCCTCAGGTTCTGTGCGCCGCATTTGGGGCAGGGGATTGTCGATTGGTACATAAGAATATCTGTAAGCGCAGATAAAAGGCGGGATTATTCCGCAGGGGTGGTGAAGTCATAGGTGGCAGATACGGCGTCAACGCTGCCGTCGGTGTGTGATAAGACGCGGTACTGGTACTTGGTATCGCCGGTGAGTCCTGTAATTTTGACCCCGTGAGTCACTGCACCGATGCTGGTGCCGCTCACGGGATCATCCTGCATCTCGGTCTTGTTTCCGAATGACCCAAAGGGCCCCCATTCAACCTGCGTGCTGGACGGCTTGTCCGTCTTCCAGAGGATGCCCACCTCCTTGATGGCCTTGGAGCTTACTTCGACGCTGCTGATTACAGGGGGTGTTGTATCCTTGACTACTGTGCTTGCGCTGGTAGTATTATCGCTGCCGAACTTGAATATGCTCTTAAGGTAGCCCTGGCTGTAGGCCCAATAGCCGAAACCTGCCAGGCCTGCGAGCAGCAGAACGAGCAGCAATATCAGCATGCCTTTGCCGCCGCCCTGTTGAGGTGGGCGAGCTCCCGGCGGATAAGCGCCGTGGGGAGGATATCCCGGCTGTTGAGGATATCCCGGCTGTTGAGGATATCCCGGCTGTTGAGGGTAGCCGGGTTGCTGAGGATAACCCTGTTGTGGCGGATATCCGGGCTGTGGCGGATAGCCGGGTTGCTGCGGATAGCCGGGTTGCTGCGGATAGCCGGGTTGCTGAGGGTAGCCGGGTTGCTGCGGGTAGCCGGGTTGCTGAGGATAACCCTGTTGTGGCGGATAGCCGGGCTGTTGAGGATAGCCGGGCTGTTGCGGATAACCTGGTTGTGGAGGATATCCCGGTTGCTGCGGGTAGCCGGGTTGCTGTGGCATCCCGCCGAAAGTCATGCCGCATCTGGCGCAAAAGGTGCTGCCCGGGCCTGCCGGGGTTCCGCAATTGGGGCAGGCGATCGGCAGCGGTGTGCCGCACGCGTTGCAGTATTTCTGTCCGGGGGCGTTGTTGGCGCCGCACCTGGGGCATCTTATCCATTGCTGCATTTCATCTCTCCGTTACATCCATAACTATCTATAGTGGAAACGTATTTCCGACTCATTATGTTTAACCATTTTCTTGATTATATACACAGGTATTAAATAAATCAATAAATTCGGGCTTACGGCGGCAAAGATTTTCTCTACCTGCCGGTGAGGTAGCTCCTGCGTGATATCTCTTCCCCCCTGGCATTATAGAGTACGGCCGTATCGGCAATCTCGTTGTTCCAGATATTTCCCAGCCCCCAATTAAAGGAAAATCCGCCCGCCTGGCAGTGAACTTCATCTGTGAAAACCAGCACCGTTTGACCCGGGTAGAGGATGCATGGCATGGGCAGGCCCTGCTGTCCGCTGGCCGGTTTCATGGGCGTCTCGTCCAGCGGTTCCAGCGGCGTACACGATGACCAGTCGACCTCGCTGTTGGGCACATTGGCCGGCTTGGATTGCTGAGTGCTCGTTGAGAACCTGTTTATTTCGGACTGCGCCGGGTTTTGGGTCAACGTATAATAGCTTTCGGGCGATATGGTTTCCTCGGTCAGGTCCGGCGCAGGCAGCTCGATGGGAACGCAGGGAAAGTGTGATGGGAAGATGAAGGTCGGGTAGCCCCTGGTTATATTGGTCAGGCGCCAGCCGGTTATATCCTGGTGAGTTTGACCGGTGTTCTGGATGACTACGAACTCATCGCGCTCATAAAGTCCAGGATTGCAGCAGCCGATCCTGGTGAGAGTGCCCCTGTAGTGGATAAGCTTTATCTGGACCGCTGATGCCGGCTCAGGAACCACATCCGGGGCGGGCGCCTTCAGGCCCGGGGCAGGTGTCTGGGCCTCGTCTGAAGCGGGAACCGCCGGGGCTGGCGTTGTTGTGGTTGAGGGCTGTAACCCATCGATGCCCTCAGGGACCGGTGGTGGGACGGGCGATGTGCAGGCCGCGGCCGCCGCAGCGAGAGAGATGAAAACTGCCAGCAGCAGTGAGGCGCCGGTTTGTACCGGTTTAAAAGGCAGCATAAATGTAATTGAATTATATGCATTGATGCAGAGGGATGTCCACAGCGCCGGCGCTGCCGGCGTTCTAAATCCGGATGAATTACGATTGTTATGGCCGGCCCGCCTTGATTTTAAGCCTTGTTAAAGAATAAAATATAGCGTTAGAGGGCGGCTAGCTCAGCGGTTAGAGCACTTGCTTCACACGCAAGGGGTCACAGGTTCAAATCCTGTGCTGCCCAGGGCCGAAGTGGCGGAATGGCAGACGCGCTACGTTCAGGGCGTAGTATCCGTAACGGATGTGTGGGTTCAACTCCCACCTTCGGCACCATTTTAAGCGCCTGTAGCTCAGTGGATAGAGCGCAGCCCTGCGGAGGCTGAGGCCGTGGGTTCAAGCCCCACCAGGCGTGCCACTCCCAGGGCGATTAGCTCAGCGGTTAGAGCACCTGTCTTACACACAGGGGGTCACTGGTTCAAATCCAGTATCGCCCACCATTCCTGTTCCATCTTGCTCTTTTGAAGTCCATCCTTGATGCGTTATGTATCTGTATGTTTCAGCGGGAGCGTCACGAGGAGCGTCAGGGAGCAGTCACTGATAAACCTTGACCGACCAATTCTTGACGTTCATGGCGACAATGGAGAGATAGAAGTCGCCCGCCTGGTGGACGTAGCTGACCGCCGTACCTGGGGTGTTCTGGCTCGCGATTGCGACGAAGCTGGAGTTATCGACTGGCTTGTCCTTTGGGAATACGGACACAATAAGAGCAACAGGTACAGCCGACTTCAACTGATCACAGCTGGTCTCGATATACCACTCCCCTTTGTTGATGCGGAAGGTCTTCGTGTTTGTTGTGGATGAGCCCAAGAGACTGTCACCCGAGCCGCTCAAGCTGAACACCAGCTGAGGAGACGATACTGTCGGGGCAGCAGTCCCAGCGCAGCCTACAGACAGTAGGATTAGGGATAACCCGATCACGCTAAATAGCCTTTTCATACTCTTTTGCCTACCTCCATTGTCAGATTCATATCTATGCTAACGTTAGTTCTGCCACACAATCATACGTGTCCGGGAGGGTCGTGGAAAGCTAAGATGAACGTGAAGATGGATGAAAAGGAGCCAGGGTAGGGGTGGCCTAAAACATGGCATTAATTGTTACAAATCATAACTACCCAAATCACAAACCGGGATTGGTTCCCATAACGACGGGATCACGGGGAGCGGCAAAACCCTGATAGAGCAGTGTCTGCAACTCTATCTACTACGATTCGCAGTTCACGTACTTTAATGGATTTCGAGAGCCGGGAGTGATGTAAGCAGCGACGCTCCGCCCGATGTAGTGATCCATATTGGGGGCTATCTCTCCGCTGAATCTCCAACGATCTTGGTGTTTCTGGTCGAGGCTACGAGCTTTTATCGGTTCCCATTTATCTATTCTGTATACCTGGAGGACAACGCCATTCTTCAATGCAAAGGCGTATTTGATCTTGTCTCGCTTTTTGCCGACAACCCAATTCCCGCGAGTGATTTCGTATAGATCGGTGGCGCTCATATCACGCTTAAACAGTTTCCTGGGAGTTATCAGCAAGATCGGTTCCTGGATCAATATCGGTTGCGGGTCATAGGTAGCTATGATTTCAGGAATGGTCATTCGCCCCCGCTTTGTGGATGCCAAGCCGATGTTCTCGTTGGTTAGATTTGCCTGACCTATGTAATCAATTATCGCAGCTTCGACCTCCAAAGCCTCAGTCTCTGTTAAGCCGTGACGGAGTATGTCGTAGTGCACTTCTTGGCCGCTTTTCCTTATTCTGCGGATGCGTTCGAGCTTATCCGTTTTCTTAGGATTACGAATTGCCTCATTGGCGTGGTCGAAAATACGGTTTCCGTTTCCTTTTCCGACATAGAATATCTGACCATTTCTTGGATCGGTCAATAGGTATACGTAGTTGCCGATCCGGTCAATAACTGGCTGCGAGAATTGTATCATTTGATTCTAAAGGCCACAGAAATCATATCTCTATCGGAACGGCCTCCGATATGGATGTAGCAGCTACATTCCCTAACTCTTTTGGCTCGAGTTTGTACAGGCCTCCTCCATATACACGCCCCTCATCCACCAGCGTTCTTGCGGGTATCGCGTTCAATGCTTGCCAGAGCCGTCGCATCATAGTGGAATCTTTGGCCAGCAATTTTGCCAGCGGTGGCTTCGGATATAGAAGCAAATATACATTCGCTGCGACAGCTTGAGAGTGGTTCAAGATAAACCGGAACGACAGACCGTTATCCTTGTGTTGGCGGCCCATATAGGTAAACAGTATAGGTGCGGGAGGCCGTAGCTCTTGAGAATACCAAACCTTCCTTGAACGACAGAGATAGCGGCTCGACACAATGTCTCTGCCCTTTTCGAGGTACTTCCAAAGAGTTGGGTACTTGTCGTGTATATCTTCCTCTTGCAAGCGACAGTCGAGCAGAAACAAAGGCCTGCTGATTTGCGGTAATCCATCAGTAGTAGCTATAATTTCAAGCGCTTTCACATACCTTGGACTGGGAAGTATCGGACGAAAGACCTCCGGTGGTAGCTCGTACTTCTTGATCTGTTCTGTTGACAGAATAAAGAACGCATTGTCTCCGGTTGCTATGCCTCTCTTTATTGTGAATAGGTCGGATAGCCTGAGGTGGGTACCTTGTTTACGAATCCCTGAATTTGGGAACCTCGTCCATTTCGACTCCTCACGAAGCGTCTGAGAGTCGATTGCTCTGGTCAACGTTGGCGATAGAAGTGAACCGCCAAAAGTGAACTCAACACGCTGGTTGGCGGGCGAAGGATCGTTCCGAAACCAGACAATTGCAGAGGAGACAAGGGCATCATCGAACTGAACTTCGTTGGGATCGAAACGATGAATACGTAGTAGCGTTACTTTGTCCAATAGATACTGCTTGATCGCAGTCCCATAGTTTACGTCCATGAACTCACTCGGTATTAGCCAGCCTGACACTGCACCTCGCATCAGCCATGCATGCGACAAGCAAAGGAAATAGCAGTACAAACCAGCAAGACCTGTGATATGCATCCCGCACGTAACCTCGGCAGCGTGACGCAACCGGTCTTTTTCGCTATTCACAATGTGATGATGGCGCACATATGGTGGGTTACAGATGAGGAGATTGAAGCGCTCTTTTTCATCAAGAGGTGCGATCGCACGGGTAAAGTCACCTGACACGATGTCCAGCGAGGTTTCCTGGTACAGGAACCGAGCGGGATATATATAGCGGGTATCCAACTCATATCCTTTTGCGCTCTCTATTCTGTCTGGCGCTACTGCATGGAGCAGTGCGGAAAAGAACGAGCCAGTCCCAAGCGCGGGATCAAGAAAGCGAACAGGAAGATTGGCTTTAAGTAGCCCGACGCCGAATTGCAGAATCTCGCGGGCAAGAACAGTAGGCGTAGCGAATTGTCCTAACCTGTTCCTCTCAGCCTTTGTTTTCGCTGCATCCAGGTTAGCTTGGAGGGACATACGCCGTTGTTCGAGGGTGGAAACGTGTACCATGTCACAAACCGAAGGAAGAAAGATCGTCGATCCCATGTTCCCATACCCAGTCAATTCCCTCTGCAGCCTCATATCCAAGGTATCCGCTGTCGAAGTAGCCGCATAGGAACAAATTGAACCTAATATCGTGCCCGTAAGTGTCGCGCAATTGGTTCATTTTTGTGGCCTCTTCCTTACGTCGTTTATTGACGTTAGTGAAGTCTCCTGCGGATTTGGCTTCGATCAAAAGTGGCAATTCCCCTTTCTTGGCCAACTTCGGCATGATGGCAATATCAGCGGGTATGTTAACTTGCCGATTACCCTCCATTCTCACTGGCACATTCGTGTGAAAACTGAACGTACCCGGAGCCAAGTTATCGAACTTCGTGCCCGACCCAGGAGGAAGGTAACGGTATTGCCGGGCCTCAAGCCAATCCTTGATCACCGCCAACTGACGTTTCTCCTGAGCGTTGCGGATGATGGGGTTAGCTATGGAGCCACATAGGCGATCAGCTACGATGGTGGCTGCTCTATGTATCTCAGTATCAATTGGAGGTTCAGCTCGGCCTAACCAAACAAATATGTCAGGATCCGCCATACGTTTGATGATGGAACCAATCTTACGAAGCTCGATGTCAAGCTCAGACCCTCTGAGCAGCACGGGCAACTTTTGTGCGCTCTCCATGGTGTGCACGAGGCTGCCCTTTACACCAGCGAGGCCGATCAGCCTATCTACAGCAAGCGGTGGGCACGTTGACATTCGTAAAGCTGATAATACTCCAGGGTTTTCCCGCAGTACAGTGGGGCTCACGTCAGCAAGATTGTTCGTCTTCTCTAGAGTTGCCTCCACGTCGCTGATAGCCTGAACGCGAGTTTCCCTGAATGCCTTGGGAGCAAAGTTCAAGAACCACTCGTTATACATATCTACGGACTTCGTTATGTCCGTTTTCCAGAGGTGTGGCTTGTCAAGATTGACTGGCATGGGACTATTATAGACCTCCGCTGATTGCCAAGTCTATGTATTCTCAGGCTTGGCCGAGCACCCAGTTCATCACGATCTGATTGCCTTAGGTCTGCCCGCAGTCTCCCAGACAGGGGCTACGATCAATCAACAGGTTTGTGCCGCTTTTCTGCCGCTGAAAAATCGGCGCGCTTCCTGATAACGGAAACCTTTAGTAATTAAATCGGGCTGTTGCTGACCTGGCATCCTCCCCACCTGGGGGTGGCTTAAATCATGGGAGGATAGTATCTATCTCAAAACCGACAAACCAGAGACAGTAACGGGGGCTTTAAAACACTTGACAATATGGTACATTAGATTATAATAAGCATAGTTGATTCCCCTACTTTTTCGTAGGTAGGGCACAAAAGCCGCTCTCTGAGCGGCTTTTGTATGTGAGGATGCAGTTGACGGCTAATGTATACGTAGACGGTTTTAACCTTTATTACGGTTCGCTATCACATTCCCGCTACAAATGGCTGAATATTGCCACCATGTGCCACATTCTTTTACCCAGGCTTACTATTAAGCGCATTCGTTACTTCACAGCTATTGTCAAACCACTGGATCATGATCCAGGAGCTCCCCTGCGTCAAAAGATATATTTGCGAGCCTTAGAGACAATCCCTAATCTTGAAATAGTGCGTGGTCTATTTGTTGGATGGCCTCGTTTAATGCCCCAGTATCCCCTTGCGTATACAGATTTTGTCAGTCCTCCGAAGAATCCTCCTCAGAAAGTACAAATATTAAAACGGGAGGAAAAAGGCTCTGACGTCAATTTGGCCTCATATTTATTAGTCGATTGTTTCGATAAGGATTTTGATGAGGCTGTTGTAATATCCAATGATTCAGACCTTGCCAAGCCCATCGAATTTGTAGTTAGGAAATTTAAGAAATCAGTGATACTCGTGAATCCTGACCGGCATAATCCACCAAGTGGAAAGTTGCTCAGCGTGTCCAGTTCGCATATGCCCAAGATAAATAATAGTGTGTTAGAAAGGTCGCAATTCCCTGATATGCTTTCCGATTCCCGCGGAAATTTTACAAAGCCAGCAAGCTGGTAGAGGGCCCGGTTTATTGTAGCTCTACATTCGCCTCTTATTTCAATAATATAATAACTGACCGGCGCCCTGTTCAGAAGGTAGACGTGCTGCAAGCAGTTATTTCTCTAATCATGTCTCAGCGCTTCTATCGGGTTGAGTCTGGATGCCTGCCAGGCGGGATAAAAGCCGAAGAACAGGCCGATCCCAACTGATACTGAGACCGCCAGGATTACTATATCCACGCTGACCAGCGTATGCATTGACCATACATTTGATACGAGGTAGGCTGCGCCCCAGCCGAGAGCCACCCCGATCAGGCCTCCGGCAAGTGAAAGAAATGCCGACTCGATAAGGAATTGAATCCATATATCGGTGTCCCTGGCCCCCAGCGCTTTGCGGATGCCGATCTCCCTGGTCCTCTCCAGCACCGAAACCAGCATGATATTCATGACGCCGATGCCGCCTACCAGCAGGGAGATGGCGGCTATAGCGCCCAGCAGCATCGTGGTCGTGGCCATTGTCTCCGATACGGTGCTGGCTACCTCTTCCATCGACGTGATTCTAAAATCATTGGCCGCCGACGCGATCAGACGGTGCCGCGTGCGCAGGAGCTCTGTGAGTTCCTGTACCACGTTGCTGCTGTTGTTTACATCTTTGACCTTCAGTGATATTGAGGATATGATCTGCTCTCCGCGTGCGGTACGCTGCTGCGCCACCGCCTGCTGCATGGCAGTGAGCGGAATAAATACCATGTTATCGGGCGATCCGCTGACGGAACCCTTAGCGGCAAGTACGCCAATCACACGCACTATGATAGTGCCGAGCCTCAAGTTCTGCCCCAGCGGGTCGCTATTGCCGTAAAGTGTCTGCGCAGCGGTGGACCCCAAAACGGCCACGGCGCTGCCGCGTTGATAATCATAGTCGGAGAAAAAGGTGCCGCTGGTCGTATTCAAATTGTATGTCGCCATGTAAGACGGGGTAGTGCCTGTGACCTGCGCATTCATATTCTGGCTGCCGGCGATCAACTGCATGCTCTTGGAAAAGATCGGGGACACTGAAGCGACCAGGTCGGTTTTTCCCTCGATGGCCGCAGCATCTTCCATGGTCAATGTCACGGCGCTGCCGGCTGCGCCCCGGACTCCGCCCGCGCCCATCTGTGATCCGGGACTGATCATCATCAGGTCCGCCCCGAGTGTCTGTATCCTGGCAAGTATGTCTGCCTCGGCGCCTTTGCCGATGGACATCAGCGCGATAACAGCCGAGACACCGATCACGATACCGAGTATAGTCAACAGGCTGCGGAGCTTGTGAGATGTGACTCCTCCCCAGGCATTGCGGAAAGGCCTGAGGAGTTTACTGTACTTTTTCATCACTCTCTACCAGGCCGTCCATGATATGTATGATGCGCTGGCAATGTGCGGCGATATTGGAATCGTGAGTGATCATTACCAGGGTGATCTTCTGCTCGGCGTGCAGTGCCGTGAGTATATTGATTATCTCTTCGCCGGATCTGCTGTCCAGATTGCCTGTAGGCTCATCAGCCAGTATCAAAGGCGGGTTCTTGGCCAGGGCGCGGGCTATGGCCACACGCTGTTGCTCTCCACCGGAAAGCTCGCTGGGGCGGTGGTCGGCCCGGTCGGCCAGGCCCACGGTGGTAAGCGATTGCATGGCGGATTTGAAATCATCGGCGCCCGCATATTCCAGTCCCAGTTTAACATTGGCCAGGGCCGACAGCTTGGGAAGCAGGTTGAATTGCTGGAAAACGAATCCAATTTTTTGTGCTCTGATATGAGCGAGTTCCCTGCTGTTCAGACGGCTCACTTCCTGTCCATCGATATGGTAGCTGCCGGAGGTTGGCACGTCCAGGCAGCCCAGAAGATTCAGGATGGTTGATTTCCCGGACCCTGAAGGTCCCATAATGGCGACAAGCTCCCCTTTTTCTATTGTAAAACTTACGCCTCTCAATACCTGGAGCTGCCTGTCCCCGATAGGATATATTTTTTGAATGTCTTGCAATCGGATCATCAGGGTAAACGGACTCCGGGGATCATGGTGCTCGACCCCCTTTGCTGTTGTGAGTTGGTTGTCGAAGTCTGGGCGGCAACATTGGTCGCAGTAGATACAATGTCCCCTTCGCTGAGGCCGCTGATGACCTCCGTATTCTGGCCGTCGGTGATGCCCGCCTGAATCATTTTCTCCTCGGTCTTTTCTCCAGATACCAGTTGCACGTAGTATCTCCCGCCCCGGCTGGTGATTGCTTTATTGGGGACCAGCAGGATATCGGTCCTTTGTTCGGCTATTATGCTGACGGTAACGGTCAGCCCTTCCCTCAGGCGGAAGTTCTGGGGCAGGGTTGTCGTGGCCTGGACCTGCGGCATCTGTCCGCCGGCGCCCGGAGTCTGTCCTGTAAATGAATGCCTCGTCGATGTTCGATTATCGGACGCCGTCAGATTGCCGGATTGCTGGCCGGTAAACGCCGGCCTGGAAAATGTCCGATTATCGGAGGCCGCCTGCGCGTTTGACGTCTGTCCCACGGCGCCCGTCGTCCTGACACGGGCCGAGGTAGTTCCCGTGGTCGTTTGAGCCGTCGATAGTGCCCGGACTGCAGCCGCGTCCACGGGGTCCAGCGCCACAGTCACAGTATAGTTTACGACATTTGACGAAACAGTCGGGGTCTCAGAGATGAGATTCACCATGGCCGGGAAAGTGATATTCGGTACAGCGACTACTTCTACGGTAGCAGGTGTTCCTATCTTCAACTGGTATATCTGTGTCTCGTTGACCAGCACAGCGGTTTGAAAATTAACCGGGTCGATCAGGCGTACAGCCACTGTACTTGCCGAGACCTGGTCGCCGGGCACTACGTTCACTTCTGCGATCAACCCTGCGAAAGGGGCAACTATAGTAGCCTTCTGCAACGTTTTTTCTGCTTCAGCAAGATTGGCCTGGGCGATTTTAAGGTCCTGTTCCATTGACTCTATGTTTAAAGGGTCCGGGGCTTTGCCATTATTCCCACTCACGGCGTCACTCAAATTGAGACGCGCCTTTTCAACATTTATCTGCGCCTGGGTCAGCGAAATCTCCAGGGTTGCTGTATCCAGTTTCGCCAGCACTTGTCCCGATTCGACAGCATCGCCGATCTTCACCAGCACTTCCAGCACAGTGCCTGAGGAGTAAAATGCCAGGTTTTCTTCGCGCGCCGTTTTCAGGTTGCCGCTGGCCAGGATATTTATATTGAGATTGCCGCGCTGGATTGTGGCGGTCTGGTTGGCCGCCGCCGGGTCGGCTTTCGCAGCGCAGCTCAGTGCAAGCGTTGCAACGAGCAGCGCCAGTATTGTAAAAGATATTACTTTGTATTTCCTCATGATGGTCAGCCTACCGGTCGAATCTATCAAAGACTATGAAGTTTAACACTGTAACAGTCTATGTTAAAAATATTAGGATTTTATTAAGTACATACTGCGCAGTAGTATCCGATTAATAATGAGTTAATATTTCCGGTGTATTATGGCACAGGGTTTTGGAATAAAATCAGACCACCGGGGGGATTTTCCATAAAAAGGGCATATGGGATAAAAAGATACTGGCGCCTGTCGGCATTGATGCTGGCTGTATTTATATCCGGCCTGACCGGGGCGGTTAACGCCCAGGAGGGGGCGGTGTTGCCCTTGAAATGGGAGGCCGTGGACAAGCCCGGCTTCAAAGGTGAAATTGTAGTCCCAGGCTCGGAGATCAACCGCATTGCCACCAGCCATGACGTTGTTTATGCGCTGGATACTGCCAACGGCTGGTTACACAGGTCCGATAACGGGGGTGTGACCTTCGATGATATAACACAAGCTTTAAGCGACGCGGGGGCGCCCTTGCATCTCCACGAGATAGCCGTCGCCCCCGACATGTCGCAGTACGTGGCCGTATCCGACAATAATTCTACGGTCTATTGGTCCTACGACAGCGGGGTTACCTGGAACGATACCCTTTTTTCGTCTCAGGGTGCTCAAGGAACCATCCAATGCATCGCCATATCCAACGGTTACACGGATGGGGGGAGCGCTGATAACTTTCACGACCTGGCGGTCGGCACGGCTGCCTGGGATAATACTACCGGTCAACTATGGACGTTTAAAGTAGGCAAGTCGTTCTCCGTCGGCTGGCAAAATCAAGGTCTGACTGCTCCTGGCGCGACCGGCGCTGAGATATCGGCCGTCGCTTTCGCACCTAAGTACAATACAGATCGAACTGTCCTGGCCGTTGCTTCAACAGCCAATGACATCATCGGCTCTGAAAACAGCACATGGCTGTACTCCGGACAGATAAATAATATTCCGCCGGCCACATGGAACGCCCCTCTGATAATCGCTTCAACCCAACCCAACGTCGGGGACAATGTATCGTCATCTCTAGCCCTGCCCTCAGACTATAACTATAGCAAAACTGAATTACGTAAGGTTTTCGTGAACTACAAAAGAGATGGGGATGGTCAAAATGATATCTACAGATTCGATGATACTATCCCGCAGCGGCTCCTCGCTCCCAACAGGTCGGATGGTATCAGCACTATCGCATATTACGGGACGTCGACTCAGGGCAAACTGCTTTCCGCAGGAACGAAATCGACTAATTTATCTGTCCAGGTATATAGAAGCGACAACCCGCTTGCTTTAAGTGGTTCTGTACCATGGTATCCAGCCACTCAGCCTCCCTCGGGGCCGGGAAATGCGCAAGTGGCCTGGAACTCAAAGGGCACGATAGCCTTCTGCGGCACAGGGCAGGTTCCCTCAGATGACTACGATGAAAGCGCCTTCTCGCAAAGCTCTGACGATGGGGACACATGGACGCAGACCTGCCTGATCAACACGAGTATAAAAATGTCGGATGTTGCGCCGGCGCCCAATTCAAAGAGCCTCTTCATGGCCACTTTCAGCGAATTTGGTCCCGAGGGTGTCTGGCGCTGCGCCGGGGAGCCGCTGGGGACTTACTGGGCGCGCCTGCTGATCATGAGGACCTCTTCCGATATGGTGCTTCTTCGCTTAAGTCCTGACTACGGCAACGATTACACGATTTATGCAGTAGAAGCCGGCAGCGATAACCGGACACTGCTGGAGGTATCGACAAACCAGGGCAACACCTGGAAACAACGATATGCGCCGGGCCCGGTCACAGACATGATCGCCGCAAGCAAGGACACGCTTTATATGGCGTTGCCGGGCGGGGTTGTCCGTAAAAGCACGGATGGCGGACTCAGATGGGGAGATAACGTGATGACCGGCCTGGACGATATCAACATGCTGGCCCTGGCCGGCAACGGCAACTTATTCGCAGGAAGCCAGGACAGCAGGGTGGCCTATTCCACTGACAACGGCACCAGCTTCGTCAAAATTGAGATTCCTATAGGCAACCCCACCGGCTATGTGCAGGTTGTGGCTGATGCTGACTACAGCCGAAACAATATAATTTATGCGGCGGACAATTTCACCGATAGAGGCGTCTGGCGCTGGACCATCGGCCGGTCTACGCAGTGGGAACAGATCGACGAAAGGATAACTGGGTCGCACACCGGTCAAGTAATAAGCGGCCTGATGACGGGGCCGGAAGGGACGCTTTATCCGCTGCGCGCGGAGCGTCCCTGGCCGGACAATCGCATCGTGCTATCAGATAATCACACGGGCGGCATGAACCGCACATTAAACCCTACTGCCGCCCAGCCGATCAATATCGAGTGGGATATCGTGAACCGAACATTAACAGATCGCAGGATTGCATTCAACCCGGGGCCGCTTAAATATACCAACAATCCGCCCTGGCTCAAGCTCTCGGGTAACTCAAGCGAAAACGAACTCTGGACTATCGACACGGTTAACGTAGCAGTCAAGGAAGCTCAAATTTACAGGTTCCGCGACAACCTCTGCAAGGTCGGGCCGTGGATCGATGGCCCCGCAGAAGTGGGCTGCGACCCGGTCAGCGGCAGAAACCAGCAGGTTGACCTCGTCTGGGAGCAGCTCTCGTTGACCGACCGCTATGAACTCCAGGTCGCCAAGGACAGGGATTTAACCCTCAGGATCAATCCTGAGATAAACTCAGCAAACAACATTTGGTCGGTAACAGGGTCTATTTTGATGAATACAGATGATGTCAATGTCACCAGCCCCGCGGTCTGGCTGCCGCCTGGCTCGCTGCCGGAAGCAGGCGCTTTCTATTACTGGCGGATCAGGTGTATCCGTGCTGCTACGTGGGAGTTTATCCGGAGCCCGTGGTCTGATACGGCGCGTTTCCTGGTCAGGCCCGGTTTCCCGGTGACCTCCCCCTATTACGGCCCACACCTGCTCTCTCCCGAAGACGGTTGCGGCTGCCCCTGTAACGCGCCGGTCTCTTTCGCGTGGTCGCCGTTCAAAGGAGCCACCTCATATAGATTTGAGTTATCTGAAAATGCTGATATGAGCCGGCCACTGGTGTCGGCAAGTTTACAGGCGACCGCATACCAGTACAACGGGCAATTGGAGTGCAACAAGAACTATTTCTGGCGGGTGATGCCTGTGGAACCTGTGCCCGGTGACTGGAGCGCGGCATTCAGTTTCCAGGTCAAGCCCGCGCAGTCTGTTCAAGCGCCTATTGATAGAAATAGACCTGCGCCGCTGTGGGCATGGATAGGGATAGCCGCTGGCATCGTCACCTCGTTGGTCCTGTTTATTATTATTCTCAGGCGGCTGGTATTAGCATAAAAGTCTTGTCTTTTATTGCTTTTAGCAGGTTGTTGAACCGGTCATCTTAATCCTCTTGTGAGTAGCGGTGATCTCACTGTTGGTTTCCAGGTTGATTTCATTGCATATAAACTCTGCCCCGTTATTTTCCTTGTTTCGAGTGTACTGATACTGCAGGGCGCTTTTAAAAAGGCACAATTTCTTCTATGTAAATACTTCACTTCCCAGGTATGGGTGGATAGCCATGATACTCACCTGGTTCGTCTTGGTATAAAAATACATCCTCAACTTTTACATTAAAAAGATTAGCTATACGGAAAGCCAGTGGCAGGGAAGGATCGTATTTGCCGTTTTCAAGGGAGATGACCGTCTGTCTGGTCACGCGCAACCGGTTGGCCAGCGCCTCCTGTGTGAGATCGTGCATGGCCCGGAATACCTTTAACCTGTTTTTCATCTTTGCCCCCTATAGTTTGCGGCTGAAATAAGCGTAAAAACATATGTGCAGTATTATTGCGATACAGACGAAATAACCCATGATGGCGCCAAGGAAAACAACGTTTTCCGGCAGCTGGTTGCGGAAAAGGGCAGTGCCCAGTGCGGCCACGGCAGCCAGTATAATTACGCTGTTGAAAGATGCAGTGGCGGCTTTCCCGCTGATCTGCATGATCCGCTCATCCCGCACAATCTCTTTGTTGCGGCGTTCCAGAATAACCGCAAGCCCGATAGCCACGACAACCGCGGCCAGCGCGATCAAGGGTGTGTCGGTGGCGATCGCAATTGCCACGGCAATGGCCAGCCCACCCGCTATGATCGCCCTGTAAATACGAAATTTGTTTATTTGCACTTCGATGCCTCCTATATAGTCACTTTTACTAATTGTAAAGTAAACCATACATTCTGTCAACTGTATTACCGGTTGAATTCCGCCTGTATTTGAGCTATTGTGTAGTATCCCATTTTAAAGGACGTGTATTTAATATGCTTATCAGAAGAGAAAGGCCGGAGGAATTCTCCAGGATATATGACCTTGTTAAAATAGCCTTTCAAACGGCTAAAGTTACAAACGGCAAAGAGCAGGATTTTGTAAATCAACTGCGCGCCGGTGATAATTATATTCCGGAGCTGGCTCTGGTGGCTGAAGAGGACGGTAAACTGATCGGACATATAATGCTGACCAAGACGTATATCACGGGCGATAAGAGTAAATTTGAGACGCTCCTCCTGGCGCCGATTTCAGTTGCTCTGGAGCATCGAAATAAAGGAGTCGGATCCAAACTTATAGCGGAGAGTTTCGGTATTGCTAAAAAGATGGGGTATAAATCAGTTGTACTGGTCGGCGATCCCGCTTATTATCATAGATTCGGCTTTAAATCCTCCTGTAATTTCGGAATCAGACACGTACAAAATATCCCCGATGAAAATGTAATGGCGTGTGAGTTAGTCCCGCAAGCATTGAAGGGAATCAGCGGAAAAATGGATGGTTGAAGCAACCCATCCACGGTAAATGAAGACCGAGTCGAATTTCCCGGCTGTTTAAGACGCCCGTTCTGTTGACATGCCCTTGCAGATTAATTACATTGAATTGAAATGAGCATAAAATCGGAACGCAGAAACGGCATACTGGTGGTTGCCCTCGAAGGCAGGCTGGGCGCCTTCGAGGCCGCCAATCTGAGTAAAGAGCTTGAAGCCCTCATAACTGAAGACGACCACTATCTGGTGCTCGATATGTCAGGGGCACTGTATTTAAGCAGCGGCGGCATCAGGCTTCTTCTGTCCACACATAAGAAACTGGCAAGTAAAAATGGACGTATCGCTCTGTGTGGAATTACCGAGTTTCCAGCCCAGGTACTGAAAATGGCCGGTATGGAAGGCATGTTCCCCACCTATACTACGGTGGATGAAGCCGTTGAGCACAGCTCCATGCTGAAGGATATGAGGCGCTCTGAAAAAGATTGGAGAAACCTTCCCTGTTACCACAGAAAGGATACCAGCTTTCACGTCTTTCACGTTACCGACCGCCCGGCCACGCTGAAGACTGTGGGCGATCTGGCCAAAGTCATGAATGCCACCCTGGAGCCGGACGATATCCGGCAACGGCGTTTTTCGGAAGCCGAATATTCCATCGGGCTGGGAGCTCTCGGCGGCAGTCTCGAAGACTGCCTGCCGCTGCTGGGTGAAATGATGACCAGCGGCGGCATCATGGTCTGGCTGCCCACTGATGGTAATGACACGCCTGATTTTCTTATCCCTGAAAAAGATACAGGCGAAGTTATGATACATACCGGCCTCAATTTAGCTTTAAACGGCGAATTTAACGATATCATGCTGGTGGGTGACGCCGCCGGCAGCAGGCCGGTCACCATCGTCGAGCTATATGAAGCCATATTCGATATAGCACGGGAGCGGCAGACGGCCAACCGCAGCCTGATCAGCGTGGCCATGATAGCTGACCTGGATGTACTTTTCAGCTCCGGCGTCAAGATCTCCCCCATTAAGAAACATGCCCCGGCCAACAGGGGGCTGATTACAGACCCGGAAAACATTGATCAGTGGATGGACATCAATATGGAACCGAAGTCCCCGGGACGGACCATGATAAGCTTTGGCCTGGGCCTGGACCTGACGGCCGACCTGTCCCACCTGTCGAAATCAGCCCTGGAAAATGCGTTTTACATGCATCCGGCCAATGTCGGTAATAAGAAAATGATGCTGCATAACCACGGTGTGGTTTTTGAAAATATGCAGTGGGATTATGCTTTGGACCTGGACGGCGAAATCAGGAGGATTGCGCGGGCGGGCGAATTTGTGGATATGCGCCACCTTCTGGATTCGACCCGCGTAAAACGGGCCATCGCCGGCGTCTCATACATCTCGGATGTCACGCCTGAGTGATCAGGCGGCTGCTTCGCGGTTTTCGTACTGCTGCGCCGCCTCGATCTCGATTTTCATCTTATCCCAGTGTCTGGTCCAATACCTCTGCGGATAGTCCACACTGAAATAGAGCAGCACCAGCACCGCGGGCCAGCCCAGCAAAAAACCGGTCAGCCTATCTATGTCCACATGCAAAACCAGCATATAGCTGGAAAATATGCCCAGCAGGACATAGAACATGCCCCAGACGATATTAATGTCGAACCAGGCCTTGAAGAAATATTTGCTCTTGCCGAATTTTGCTTCGGTACGTTCGATGGTCTCCTTGCCGATGAGGGCCATGATAAAGGGTCTCGGTCTGAGCATGGAGCCGATGAAAACAAGGCCGAGTAATACATAATCAAACGAAGCTGTGAGCTTGAAAAACGGGTATTGCGGCGCCAGAAATCCGGCGATGGTCTGGGTCAGCAGCATGATAAAGGTGATAATGGCAAACATGCTGACAGCATGCTTGAGGACGGCGACCAGCGTGATGACCAGGACAAGCCAGGCCAGTGCGATGTAAATACCTGTCAACGAGGCCCCGACCATGGAAAAAATCTCAAAGATCGTCATGGGGACGAACATGCCCAGTACGAAGTCTCTCCAGGGTATCCTTGAAAGGTTAAGTTTAATGATATCCCATGTTGTCTGTTGATTATCAGCCATTTCTCATATGTTCTCCAATAAGTTCTCTAATAGCCATTACATGTTATTTTCAAGCGCTGCATTATATTATAAAGTGTTTTCCGCAGTCAGCTTTTCAAGGCTTTGGCTTGAAGTGAAACAGAGGTTCAATCCAGCAGGGGGGTCACCGGTTCAAATCCGGTATCGCCCACCATAGTGTATAATGTGGGGAACCTCCGGGTTCTCTGCCGGCGGTACATTATTTGATACATGAAGATACTAAACGATTTGCTTTCAAATCTGAATACCGAGGCCTGTGTGCAGGATATACGCCAGGGAGCTTTCCAGACGGCAGTGCTGACACGTAACTGTGGTCTGGCATCGACACCCCATTTCATGGGTACCCATCCCGAAAGAACTCCCACGATCGAACCCGGTCTTCTGCTGGAACGGGACGCCGGAGCCCTCGCCCAATTGGCCAAATCGCAGGACTTGTATGAAGCGGCAATCGGCATGGCGACTATAAACTCGCTGATTGATATAGACGCGAAGCGGTGTATCAAAGTCAACGCCGGAGACCTTATTGCGGAAAAGGGAAGAGGAAGAAGAGTGGCGGTAGTGGGCCATTTCCCCTTTATCCCCAGGCTTCGTGGCATAGTGAGAGACCTCTGGGTGATCGAGAAGAATCCCAGGGAGGGCGATTTCCCTGAAGCTGAGGCCGAACACCTCGTCCCGCAGGCCGACGTGGTGGCCATCACCGGCACTGCCTTCACGAACCACACAATCGAGCGCCTGCTTGAGCTCTGTAGCCCGGAAGCCTACGTAATCATATTGGGAGACACGTCTCCACTGTCACCGGCATTGTTCGACTACGGCGTAGATGCCATATCGGGCACAAGGGTAATCGACCCCGGTCTGGCGCTGCTTTGTGTCAGCCAAGGAGCAACCTTCAGGCAAATAAAGGGCATTGAACTACTTACGATGAGAAGGGACAGTTAGAGGTCAGTATCTTTTCGACCTGCAATCTGCCACTTGCCACTTATCCCTTGCCTGTTGTCTGATGTCTCTCTTCTGTTACCTCGGCACCTGTACCGTAGCCGTCCTGACGCAATCTCTGTACCGGGCTGTCAGCGTGATGGTAGCGCCGCGCTGAACCTGCGTGGTGCCGCTCATGCCCACAGCGCCGCAGCAGGACAGGCTGACCGCGGTGCCGTCAGGGCCGGTAACGCTCCAGCACACGCTGCAGGGCGGTACATATAATGGAATTGCTTCACCTTGACCTCCTGGAGTCCGCGGGCAGTTGACGGTAAAGGAGTTGATGGTGGGGCAAACCTCCTCTTCGACCGGCGGCTGGCCGACTCCCACGGTCACTGCGTCTTGCCCGCTTCCGGCTGCACTTTTAGCGGTCACCAGGTATCTTGTTTGCTGAGAGGGAACGAAGGTCCTGCATCCCTGGCGTTCAACAGGCTCCGGTTTTTCACCGGCGGCGGAGAACAGTACCTCGGTAATGCCCTCACCTGTTGCCGCCCAGCACACTTTGACCTTGTCACCTGCGGTTACAAATGACCGGTCGGCAGTGACGTCAACCACGGGCGCCTTGGGCTTGGGGTAGCAGTACATATCCTTGCCCTGCGCATCCTGCTTACAGGGTGTGGTCTGGCAGCGCTGGGAATCGCTGTAGCCGAATTCCTTTGCCTGAGCCTGGGTGAGGCACTGGCAGTTTTGAGAGCAGGGCTGCAGCGGCGGGCTGAAGCAGTATTTGGCTTCTTTTGATGTTGGGTCGCACTTCTCGTCTCCGCATGAGATGACGTAGCCAAGCTCATTTGCCTCTTTCTCGGTGAGGCAGGAGCAACCCTCGGGGCACCTGCTGTAACAGTACTGGCGAGGCTCGCCGGGCGCGCTGCAGGGTTTATCACTGCAAATGGTGGTGTAGCTTTTATCGAGCGCCTCCTTCTCGGTCATGCACTCACAGTTCTGTGGGCAGGTAGAAGTAGACACTGACGTATTCGGACACATAGGCCTGCATTCCATAACCTGATTCCCATGGCAATCATAAGTCCACAGGCAGAATTCGCATTTCTTGCCGGTAGGCGAGAAATTCTGGGGCAATGAACAAATGTATGAACCATCCGGCTCGAAAGCCTGCGGGCCCCAGTAGGTCTCCACGTTATTACCGGCATCCGTGCATCTGAGGGCTATATATACGGGATGGGTGGAATCACCGGGTGCAGGCCATGTAACGTTCTGCGGATCAGGAACATCCACATGCCAGTTAAGGTTCCATCCCTGGCCACCAATGCAGGGAGAAACAGGTGAAATCACACCGGTAGCTGTGAAGCTGGTAATTTCAGGTGAGGGGCAGGGTGGAGTTGGATGTGGAGGGTTTGTCTTGGGGTAACAATACTTCACCCAATACCAATTTGGGAAGTAGGCAGTAAGGTTATCGCATCCGCATGGGTCGTCATCGCATGGAACAGGCGGCTTGCAACCCATTATCACAATCGGTGCTGGTTCACAAGTGCAATTGCCTGAGCATTTGGCATAATGAACAGGCAAAATGGCCGTGGCATTGTCTGTGCATCCTTTTTTGCAGCAACTTGAGTCTTTCACAGTCAGGGTATATGTATAATCCCCCTCCGGCCAACTCGTGGTGTTAATTTTCAACTTCTGCTCGTCGCTGATAAATTGACCCTTTGAGTCGGTCCATCCATACTGCATGCCATCCGGCTTGCCGGTGAGGGTGAAGAGCATTGGGCAGTTAGATGTTTTATCGACTGTTATGCTGGCTACAGGTCCTTCACAAACGGTCACCATGACCGTGGCATTGTCGCTGCATTTACCGTAGGTTACCGTTAAGGTGTAAAGTCCCGAATCGTTTAAGTCCGCGTCAAAGATGTCAACCGGCTCATAAGGTCCGCTGTATACGGGATTTATGAAATTTGGATTGGGGCTTATCCAGGTGTAATTATAGGTAGCCGAAGGTACTGGATTTTCAACCGAACCGTTGAGCCTGATAGTGTCGCCTTCGCAAATGTGGATTTCACTGTGCTCAACCTTGGCTTTGAATGACGAGCAGTTATCGCATACTATTGGTATACACTGAGTGACATTGTCTCCAGCGCAGGTGTAATGCGTTATGCAAAATTCACAATTCTTGCCGGAGGGATTGAAATCGGCAGGCAGAGTTAAAGTAGCGGGTCCGGTCACCCCGACTCTTGTCGGGCCCCAGGCAGGCGCGGTGTTGCCAAGACTATCCGTGCACCGGAGGCTGATTATAGTTGAATTGTCGGCACTCCAAATAATCGGGGTAGGCGGCTCAACCCAAAAGCTCGGGTAATCTTGCGCGGATCCCGTGGTCAGGGGGGGCGATACCTCCCAATCCAGTGTCCAATTTTCGCCCGGATTACATTGATTTAAAGGATCAGCAGGTGTGGCCTTGAACAAATCGATCTTGGGCTCGGGTATAACAAAGATTGTACTCTTCATTTCAAGCCCTATACCCGTAGTGGGGGCGTCAGCGGTAGGGCAGGGATTCTTTTCCCATACGAATGTATATTCGGTGGTTTCAGTCGGTGTAAGCTCTATACAATCCTTGGCGGGATTCAGGGTGTCCATACCAGGAACAGCAGGTGTTATGGTTATTTTGGTATTTTCACCGCAATAATGCGGGCAATTCCAGCACGCTCTGGCAGAGCCGCCGGGATGTATACATGTGCGGTCGATAAAACAATGGTCAATCGTCTGGTTGTCTGAGCATGGCAGGCACGGGCTAACGCAGTACTTGGCTTGATTTTGCTCATCATAATCGCAAGGGAAGGGGTGACACAGAATTGCTCCTTCGGGCCACGTTGAGGCCGAGCTATTGGGAAGCAGATATCCGAGAGAATTAGCCTCGTTATATGACAGGCACTTGCAGGCTGGGAACTGGCAGGGAGTACAGTTATCGCATACCATCGGTACGCATTTGGTAACCTTATCTCCCAGATTTGATTGTGACGCGCCTGGCGTGCAACTGGCGCAATTGCTGGCGGTCAGGCAGAACTGGCAGTTTTTACTGACTGCTGGATTGAAACCCTGCGGTATCGTAATGGTGGTTGAGTAATTGTCCGGCGGATAAGAACCCAAGAAATACATGGGAATACCATTGCATACTATGCCTATAGTTACATCCACCGGAGTCCAGTCCACGGGGACAGTATTGGGTACATTCCATGAAAGTGTCCAGATTTTCCCTGGTTCACAGGGATCAGGGTCATTTGGCGGCGGGACAGCCTCGAATGATTTGATCTCCAGCGGTGGTACAACGTATATTGTCACGGGATATTCTGTGCCACTAGTTTTTGCCTGGTTAAGATAATGGAATGCATACGCGGTGGTGGTTGTTGGCGAAAGTGTGACACATCCTTTGCTCGCACTCAAGGTGGTACCGAAGGTCATATTATTAGAGGTTATCCACATTGTACCCCCGGTCATATCCGGCATATCCCAGCAGCAGCAGGATGAGCCGCCAGCATGTATGCATAAATGATCGCATTCTATCGGCTTATTAACACCCAAATTGAGATTGGTGCAGGGCGTGCAGGTTACGTTGTCGCATACCATTGGCACGCATTTTGTTACTTTATCTCCCAGCTCTCCGGATGACATGCCTCCGGTACAGCTGGCGCAATTGCTGGCAGTCAGGCAAAACTGGCAGTTCTTGCTGACCGTCGGATCGAAATCCTGCGGCAAAGTAATTGTAGTCGAATAATTGTCCGGAGGATATGAGCCCAAATTGTACAGAAGTACACCATTGCATAAGAGGGATATGGTTACATTCACCGGAATCCAGTCCACGGGAACAGTATTCGGCACATCCCACGATAATTTCCACTTCCCACCGGGTTTGCAGGAATCCGGGCCGTTTTGTGGCGTTGCGATGAAATTATTAATCTCCAGCGGCGGTACAACGAATATGGTCCTATTCCAGGTAGAAGTAGCTCCAGCGGCATCGGTATGTACGAAACTGTAATCGGTAGTTGTCGTTGGTGAAAGCTTGATGCAATCCTTGGCGGCATTCAGTGTGCCCGCACCGGATTGAGCAGGAGTGATACTTACCGTGCCGCCTGACATTTCGGGCATATCCCAGCAGCAGCACGTTGATCCCCCCTCATGCATGCACAGGTGATCGCATTCTATCTTATCTGTTAGATACAAACAGGGCGTGCAGTTATCGGTCCCGTAGAGCGGCTTTTCAGATGGCGTTATGCTACCCCACGTGGCGGCTGTCATCAGGGGGGCTGCCAGTGCCAGTACCATCAGCATTGAAAATGCCAGTTTTTTCATCTCCTTACCTCCATGCTATAGTCATTTGCTGACTCTCATTGAGAGCGCCTCCAGGGCGATTTCAGGCGAAGGGGCAATTCCCCTGCATTCCACCTCACACTAACTCTCTCCCGCAAGTAGCGAGAGCAAAACCTCATTATTATCATGGCTCTATTTTCAACTTCTTGCGGCAGTTGCTGCAAAATTTATCGTCTTTTCCCACGGGTCCGCCGCACTCGGGGCAGAATTTAGGTGGGGGTTTTGTACCATCCTCAGTTGCCTTGGCCCCGGGCTTGGGCTTAACGGCTACCGCTTTCTTTGCTGGAGGGGCAGCAGCCTTGGCGACTTTCTTAACCTCCTTGGCGGCTTTAACCTCAGTAGTTGCCTCGGTAACCGGTGTCGTTGCCCCGGCGGGGGCGGCTAAAGGCCCGGCGCGGGCAGCCTTAAGGCGGAAGAAGGCGAAGACGCCGCCGCCGATTATGACCGCCGCTATGATGAGAAACGCCAGCCAGGGATAGCCGGGCTGGTACTGCACGGTTATACTCTTGTGGCCGTCCATCATAATTTGGCCGCTGGCATTAACGGCATTCATCTCGCCGCCCAGCATTCCCATGATGCCATCCATGCGAACCCGCGGCTCTTTCACCTGCCAGGTTGCTTCCTCACCGGCTTTCTGCCAGGTGGTGTCATCCGGTCCATAGGGAGATGAAATATTAAGACTGTAATATGTTACATAGGAAGCTGTTACAGTGGCCGGCGCGCTGGCGGTGAGCGACAGGCTCTTCATCTGGCTCTTCTGGCCGTTGGGGAGTGTCCAGTTTAAGAAGGTATAACGCGTATTCGGATCGCTGGCATCCACGTAGGCCGGGGCGCTGGACTGCACTTTGTCGCCCACGCTGTACCAGTCAGTACCTGATAATGCAGTCAGGCCTGGCGGGTCCGTGACAAATTCGATATAAACAGCAAGAGCATAGTCGAAGAAGGCGCTGGTGTCACCTTCGCTTACCTTTTTCTCTGAATCACCTTTTACTATGAACCTGTTACCCTGCTGGCCGGCGATGGGGCTCTTGACGCTGACCACCGGGCTGGCGCCCAAATCCGCCTCGAATTCCTTTGATTCGCCACCCGCCAGATCGGCCTGCTTCTTGCCGTTAATCAGCACCTCCGTCTTGCCTTCGGTAAGGCCGGTGCCGATGTTGACGGTAAATCTATAGGTGGTAGGTGTCGGCGGAGTAATGGGTATGTACATGTAGCCAGTGTTGCCGGTATTGGTGGCAGGAGATGCTGACAGGCAGGCCGCCAAAGCCTCCGCTTCGGGCAAGGAGTAAGAGGTGCCCCCTGCACTGGAACACTCAGCGTCTGAGGTGATTGAAACCTGACCGTTGAGGCAGCACCAGACTGCGAGAGGAGGTGCCGGCTGGCAGGCCGCCATAGCCTCTGCTTGGGTGGAGTAAGAGGCGCCCCCTGCACTGGAACACTCAGCGCTGGAGGTGATTGAAACCTGACCGTTGCGGCAGCACCAGACTGCGACAGGAGGCGGCGGTGGAGGTGGCGCAGACTGTACCTGGGAGGAAAACAATACTCCGGGGATGAGCAGACACATGATTACTATGACCATCACTGAGATTACTACCACCGTGAACACTAGCCCTTTCATCTTAGCCACCTTCTGCACAAAATTTGATTGACTGTTTACTTAGTTGCCGCCCGTCATACGAGGTAGCAGGCACGCTTGCTGCCTATTAGGCAATGCTACAAATGTGACCTGGCCCATAATACCACTTGTTTAGAGCCATAGCCACAATAGCCTCATATACCATCAGCATTGAAAATACCCATTTTTTCATAGTCCACTCCTATGCGCCTGATTAAGCTGCGCGTGCCCCGCCAAGCTTCTAATAAATACAAGGCACGACCCGTCGTGACTTAGTAATCCCCATAACTGAGGAAAGAACAATTAGATTGCTTCGTCACTATCTTTCCTCGCCATTACGAAAATCGCCCTATTTTCAACTTCTTACCGCAGTTGCTGCAGAATTTCTCGTCTTTTCCCACGGATCCGCCGCACTCCGGGCAGAATTTCGGCGGAGGCTTTGGCATGTCTTCAGTTGCTTTGGCCCCGGGCTTGGGCTTAACGGCTGCCGCTTTCTTTGCTGGAGGGGCAGCAGCCTTGGCGACTTTCTTAACCTCCTTGGCGGCTTTAACCTCAGTAGTTGCCTCGGTGACCGGTGCCGTTGACCCGGCGGGGGCGGCTGTAGACCCGGCGCGGGCGGCCTTAAGGCGGAAGAAGGCGAAGACGCCGCCTCCGATTATGACCGCCGCTATGATGAGAAACGCCAGCCAGGGATAGCTGGGCTGGTACTGCACGGTTATACTCTTGGGGCCGTCCATCATAATTTGGCCGCTGGCATTAACGGCCTTCATCTCGCCGCCCAGCATTCCCATAATGCCATCCATGCGAACCTGCGGCGTTTTCACCTGCCAGGTTGCTTCCTCACCGGCTTTCTGCCAGGTGGTGTCATTCGGTCCATAGGGAGATGAAATATTAAGACTGTAATATGTTACATAGGAAGCTGTTACAGTGGCCGGCGCGCTGGCGGTGAGCGACAGGCTCTTCATCTGGCTCTTCTGGCCGTTGGGGAGTGTCCAGTTTAAGAAGGTATAACGCGTATTCGGATCGCTGGCATCCACGTAGGCCGGGGCGCTGGACTGCACTTTGTCGCCCACACTGTACCAGTCAGTGCCTGATAATGCAGTCAGGCCTGGCGGGTCCGTGGCAAATTCGATATAGACAGCAAGAGCATAGTCGAAGAAGGCGCTGGTGTCACCTTCGCTTACCTTTTTCTCTGAATCACCTTTTACTATGAACCTGTTCCCTTGCTGGCCGGTGATGGGGCTCTTGACGCTGACCACCGGGCTGGCGCCCAAATCCGCCTCGAATTCCTTCGATTCGCCACCCGCCAGATCGGCCTGCTTCTTGCCGTTAATCAGCACCTCCGTCTTACCTTCGGTAAGGCCAGTGCCGATGTTGACGGTAAATTTGTAGGTGGTAGGTGTCGGCGGAGTAATGGGTATGTACATGTAGCCAGTGTTGCCGGTATTGCCACTGCCGCCGGCGGGAATAATGGTCAAAGTGACACACCTGTCGCACTGCATAGCCCCGTTAGGCCAGCACGCACCTCCACAAGGCATATTGGTTGGGTAGCAATTACCGTAATAATATTCCTGACAGGCAAAACATATCGTATATGTGCCGCGATCACCTGTGGCAGGCGTACCTTCGATCGTTGCAGTATAATCTGCATTGATGACACACGATACAGTGAAAGGCAGAGGGGGATTTATGCTGTTTATAAACATTAGCCGGTCGCCAAAGCCGAAAGGTACACCTTCGCTTTCCGCAGTAATTATTTGATGAAAATAAACAGTTTCTACTGCAACGATATTGGTATTCGTAACCCTGCATGTTGCCTGGACGCGCCCGGCGCCCAGCAGGCTTATGACACCCAGTGCACAGCAGATCAATAGGCAGGCGCACCACCTGAATACGGTTTTGAGCACCACGATATTTGCCCAACCTAATTTCCTCATTGTTCCAATTGCCTCCTGTACCTCTCAGTTTTTATCAACAGATGTATCGTCCTCTAAGATTTCGATCTCATCTACTAGAATGTACGCGCGGGAACGCGATCGATGAAAATCCTGAATTTCGCACAAAATCCTGTCTGCTACCCAATCGCCTCCACATATAATCTTATATCTGCCATTTGCTATCTGCCATTTGCTATCTGCTATTTGCTATCTGCTATTTGCTATCTGCTATCTGCCATTATAGGTTACGTTATTTATAATTACAATAGCATATAGCGCGATCTGCCTAAGGGCGCTTTTTTCGCGTTACATTGGCTTGAACCACGAGTGAAAACATTGCGGGATTAATGAGTAATCTGTGTTAGGGTTAAACTGCAAAGATATATATTGGTCACTGGTTCAAATCCACTATCGCCCACTATCGTAAATATACAGAATTTTTAGAAAAATAGTGGTGTAGACTACTGCGCAGCTCATTGGAGTTAAACATTAAGCCGGAATGTGCAGACCTATCCTCGCCATTTACCGAAGGATATGCGGTATATTAAGTAGTCCCACGAGTTGCCCAACAGGTTACCAAGACGAATCATCTTGAGCATCAGGTGAATGGCATCTGTTTTTTCAACGCCGTACGCCTGCTGCAATCTTCGGACAGCTTCGGGGTCGGGATGGGCATCGGATTCAGCCCAATGCTGCGCATAAATCACGGCCACAGCCTCATCTTCCGGACAGCTGGCAACATCTCCTGATAGTAACCGGCTAATCTCTTCTGGAGTAATGCCGCTTCTCAATGCTTGCCTGGCATGGTGGTAGGAACAATAACGGCAGCCGTTTACCGCGGTGACAGTCAGCATGAGCCTTTCCTGAAAGGCAGCAGATATTAATTTATTTTCTGTTACTTCCTTCAACCGACTCATGTTTGTGATTGGAAAACACAAGTCGCTGAAGAGATCTTTCAGGTTCTTATATGTTCTCTTATTGAATTTCATGACTGGAACCTCGCCAATGCCAACCTTTCTGGTGACAACGACGTATCTACCGGATGCTTGCACAACCGGGGTATTGCTCTGCGCTTCCTGTCAGGTTTCCCAGTTATTTTAGCTCGAGGTTTCAGGATGTATTAAAGAGGGCGCCATAAGGCGTCATCACGCTCAGTTGAAGAATTCGAGGAAACTATATAGCTCTCCCGGATCGGCACCACTTACTATGATATCTCCATTGGAGACTGCCTTTTGAGGATCGAGCTTTCCCAGGACTATATTCTTCCACACCAGGGATTCAGCGGTGAGGGTGAATTCTGGATTATTGGGGATCTGCGGCTGAACCTCTAAGATACCTCGGCGAAGGTTCATGGTGTAGTCAGCAGGCTCCGTAGTGTTAGTCACGTCATTCAAATGGAGGCCGACGACGATATTTTCGTCCAGGGATTTAGAAGCGTTTAGACCAACAGCCATGATTCCGAATAGAGTATCCATGGGCATGGGGGAAACAAGGGCATCGTCGATATTACTGAAGTCGGGGATCGGAATGCTTACCTGTCCCGTCTCTTCAAGGTACTCGGACAAAATGTAGTTGCGCGTTTGAGCGTTGTACGTTTCTTCAGCCAGCGAAATCATTGCCGAGTTCTTCACCGCGCGTGCTCCAGCATGGTCCGGATTGAGCACGAGTACATCATCAGCGAGTATCAGCGCCCATTCCAGTTTACCTTCATCCAGGGCTTTCTGTGCCTTGGCTGCAAGTTGCTCTATCCCACCAGCCAGCTCGGCCATTTCCTGGGCCTCTTCATTCAAGGATATGGGGAACATATCTCTGGATTTGCCCGTATACCAGCCCATGTATTGCAGGAAAATCTGGAAAATATCTCGATCCATTTGACCAAAATATTCCTGCAAATAAGGCTCATTGGCAAGGTGAGGCGGCAGCTTGACGACTTCAATGATTTCCTTGGGAGTCAACCCCTTGTTCATGTTTTGTACCGTCTGGTCATGAACAAACTGGAGTCCGTCACGATAGTTGGTGAGTGTGCGGCTAATATTCTCCGCACCGACCAGTGGCTTGCCGCCATGGATTAATACCATATATTCAGCATTCAGACTTCTCATCCTATCTATGCTCTTTAGGTAATCCAGCGGGTTCCGGAACGAAGCGCCACGCAGTGTTATGATAGCAGGGAAGGACTTATAGAAGTCACCTATTTGCACCAGGACCTTCTTCTGCGGCAACCACACGCAGATTATGTCAGAGGTCTCACCAGGTACGTGTAGTAGAACGAGATCCACCCCGGCAATATTTGTCTCCAGTTTATCCTGAACAGTTTTGGTTGGCGGCAGGTAACCCGAGGGGCCTGGAATCGAGAAAGGGAAAATACCGCCATTGACAAAGTAGCCAGGGTCCTGCTGGAACTTTAAACCCATGTATTTAATTGCTCGATAAGCCTTAATGGGGAAGATCAAACTGTATACGGCACCCGGTGGGCTGAAGAGGTTCTTATCAAGATTCTCATGAGCGATAATCTCCGGCGAGTCATTGCCGGCGAAGACCGCAGCTCCGTGGATATGACAGTCATGATAGTGCGTATAGATAATCGCCTTTACCGGCTTTTTGGAGAAGATATTATCCAGCTGCTCGTTATACGCTGCTTTTACTATTTTTGCAGCCGTTTCACTCTCCGCGGGGTCAATAACGATCAGCCCGTCGGTTCCCTCTATCAAGACCGGATTGGCTCGAGCGTAGCCGACAGCGACATAAACCCCATCTGTCACCTCACAAATATTCTGCTCAAAATCTTTGGAGAGTTCGACCAGCTTGGGGTTGGCGGGGACTACCGCCGGTTCGAAGCCCGTCTCTGGTTTGGAGACTACCGCTGGTTCAGAGACAGGTGCGCTACAGGCTACCAGGAAGATGATACACGCTGCCATTGCAAGAAACGTCATTGTTTTCATTTTTCCCTCCTCAATATTATGGTTAAGCCCGCGCGAATTTACTTATTGAGCGAATACTCGGAAAGCGGGGAAAAACGTCCATTACCACTACTGTGAGTAGGCTTATAACGGAGCGATATTGGCTCGTCCATGCACTTCCCCCGGGTTTAGCAGCGCCTCGACTTCTAGTCCCGCCACCGTTTCAGCATATCCCTTCCGCTGGTTTTTTTCAACCGGCCGGGCGATCGGACTCATTTATTTTCTCCCGATGCCCCTGCGTACTATCGATAGTACCATCGAGCTATTGACAATGCTGAATCTGGAGTATAATCTTGTTAAAAATCACCGAGGTAGGAGATATGAAGAGACTTTGTTTTGCGCTTATAGTAGGCATACTGCTTATTACTGCATGCACCCCCCCGGCGCAGCCGGCTAAACTGCGCGTTATGACGGAGGAGTATCCTCCTTTCAATTACACCGATGCCAGCGGTAACCTGGTGGGCTCCTCCACCGGGATAGTTAAGTCGATAATCAACAAGATGGGGGAGGATATCAAGATTGAGGTGCTGCCCTGGGCACAGGCCTATGAAACGGTGCTGCTGGAGCCCGATACGGCACTTTATTCAACGGCCAGGACACCCGAGAGGGAAAATCTTTTTATGTGGGTGGGCCCCATCGGCTCTTATGAGAACTGGCTCTACGCTAAAAAGGGCTCAAATACACGGGTAAGCAGCCTGGACGAGGCCAAGACGGTAACAGGCATCGCCGTGGTGAAAGATGAAGCCGGCCAGCAGAAGCTTGCACAAGAGGGATTCATTAACTTTGTATATACCGATTCAACCGCCGACGGCCTCAAGAAGCTGGTTGCAGGAGAGGTAGACCTCTGGTTGGGAACGGGGGCTGATGTGGAGCTGGTGGCTAAGCAGGCCGGCGTCGACCCGTCTGAGATCGAGGCGGTCGTCTTTGTACACAAGGTCGACCTGTATATAGCTTTTAATAAGAACACGCCTTATGCGACCGTCCTCGCATGGCAGAAGGCGCTGGATTCACTGGCAAAGTAAACCCTGATTGAAGATGAAGCAGGAGGTACAAGCGAAGTGAAGAAATACTGGGCGGAACTGATCGGGACCTTTGCGCTGGTGCTGATAGGTTGCGGCAGCGCGGTTATCGCCGGGCAGTATATCGGGTTCATGGGCATAGCCTTTGCATTCGGTCTGACGGTGCTGGCCATGGTTTATGCCATAGGCAACATCTCCGGCTGCCATATCAATCCCGCCATATCGCTCTCAATGCTTGTAGCCGGCAGGCTCGGGTGGAAAGACACCATTTTCTACGTGATTTTCCAGTGCGTGGGCGCTGTTCTGGCAGCCCTGCTGTTGTGGCTGGTGGCCGGCGGCATGCCCGATTACTCCCTTGCAGTCAATGGCCTGGGCCAGAATGGATACGGGGCTTTGTCACCGGGGAAGTTCGACCTGTTATCGTGTTTCGTGGCGGAAGTTGTGCTGACCGCACTTTTCCTGTTCGTTATATTCGGATCTATCAGCAAGAACGCCCCGGCGGGATTTGCAGGGCTCGCTATCGGTCTTTCACTGGTGCTTATCCACCTCGTCGGGATACCCATCACAGGGACCTCGGTTAACCCGGCCCGCAGCCTCGGCCCTGCGCTGGTAGTAGGTGGGGAGGCTCTCTCCCAGCTCTGGCTCTTCTGGGTGGCGCCCATCATCGGCGGTATCCTGGCGGCGGTCATATGGCGCTGGGGCTTTAAAAACCAGTAACGAAAAAATATAGCGCTGACCATTTTATATCTTATACGCGTGTAATCGCGCCGTATAACCTGGCGGATCTCCAGATTCCGCAGCAGGTTTTCCTGCCTGCAACATTTTTGCATCCGTTGCGTTATCAATTAAACTGTGTTACATGCCTGATCTTATGAAACCATATAGTTCAGTGACACCGGATCAGTTACGATCGGAAGAGGAACTGGTAAAACGCGCCCAGCACACCCCGGAAGCCTTCGGTGAGCTGTACGAGATCTATTACCAGCGCATCTTCAACTATGCTTTAAAACGCACGGTCAACGTACAGCTTGCGCTTGACATAACATCCGTCACCTTTCTCAAGGCCTTTTCTCAGATCAAAAAGTACCGCTGGCGGGATATTCCCTTCGCTGCCTGGCTTTACCGCATAGCCGGCAATGAGATCAACGATCATTACCGCCGGGAGGGGGGAAGGCGGGTGTCCAGCATCGATACTATTAAAGAACTGGCTGACACCAGCGACTATGCCGATGAGGTGAACCAGGCGGAGGAGGAACTGAGCCGTCGCGAGGAATTCATGCTGCTGCACAGGAAGATCTCCGAGCTGCCCTTTATTTACCAGGAGGTTATAGCCCTCAAGTATTTTGAAAAGAAGAAGATACGCGAGATGGTCAAGATACTGGGCAAGAAAGAGGGCACTATAAAATCGCTTATACACAGGGGAGTTGAAAAACTCAGGGAAAAAATGCAGTGATGCAACTTTTTTTGCTAAAGGACATTATATTATTGGACGGAAGCAGGATACCATGAGAAAGGAAGCTCTCGTAAGGAAACTGGAAAAAGCTGACCTGCCGGATATACTCATAGTCGGCCACAGGGACAGCCTGCGAAGGGTGCTGCTTCAGGGCGGCTATGCCGGCAGTATGGCTGCGGGCAAATCGGCGGCCGGCTACCCGGGGAATATATTTAATAGTCTGCTGAACTGGCTGCGGGCCCCGGCATGGAGAATGGCCGCAGCCAGCGGTCTGGCGCTCATTATCGTGGCCGCCGTGCTTTCCCTGGCCATTTACCTGGCTGCCCCTTCACCTTCGGTCGTAGCTGCGGACGTGGTTAGAAAGGACCCGGGTATACAGCAGCGCTTGAACGGCAGCGGGGAGATCATCATAGTACGCGTGGATGTGAGGGATGGCATGGCCAGCGTGCTCTGCGGGCGCTGCATGGGTGATTTTATCGAAGCTGACGTTGATATGAATGTGAAGGCGGTTGTCAGTACAAGGCGCTACGAGGGCTTATATATGCCCGAGCTCGACCCCGATATGCGCGAACAGGCTGTTAAAATCGCCGTGTCTGAGCCAAGGTTAAAAAGCGTTATGGACAGGGGGGGGAGTGTGGGCAGGGTATATCCAATTTTCTCATCCATCTCCAATATGTCGATCATAGGCGGCTCCATCCTGAAAATCACCCCCGCCGCTTCACAGGCCATTGTGCCGGTGCAACTCGACGGTCAAATGTGGCTGGTGCAGGTGAACCTTCAGGAAAATCGCGTCGAGCGCGTCATAGAACCCCAGGCGGGCAGCGCTTATTATTACGAGATACTCTACAGACCACAGAACCTTTAGTCTTTTTATCGAGACATAATATCAGGAGGCTTACATATGTTCTTGCCCAAAATATCAAATAGCTGGCGTTACAAAAGTAGTCTATTTGCCGCATCCCTTATTATTGCCGTGCTGCTGGTCACCGGCTGCAGTGCGGCTGCCCCTGCCAACACGGCCGATCAGAAGCAGTTGAACCTGCCGTCTTCGTCTTCGGCAGTGCAGGTAACTCCCCTTTTCGATGAGGCCGGGACCGTTTCGCTTTATGAAAAGTGCATACCCGCCGTGGTACAGGTAGAGTCTGAGACAGCGATCTCATCTAAATTTCTCGGTCCCTTCGGCCTGGATATCCCCAGGATGAGGGGACAGGGATCAGGTTTCATTATCGATACTGAGGGTCATATCCTCACCAACAACCACGTGGTGGACCAGGCCTCCACCGTCAAGGTCGTGCTGAGCGATGGAACCCAGCTACAGGGTAAGGTCATCGGCGCGGACCGCAACAATGATGTGGCGCTGCTGCAAATAGATGCTTCCAGGATACCGGCCCTCACATACCTGGCGCTGGCCGATTCCAGCTCGGTCAAGCCCGGCCAGATGGCCTTGGCCCTGGGATCGCCCTACGGGCTGCAGGGTTCTATCACCGTCGGCGTCATCAGCGGCATAGGCAGGTCCATACCGGGCGCCACCAGCCGCAACATGACGGATATCATACAGACGGACGCAGCGATCAACCCGGGCAATTCAGGCGGCCCCCTGCTCAATTCCCGCGGCGAGGTGATCGGCATTAACACAGCCATAGAGGCTGCGGCCAACGGTGTGGGCTTCGCCGTCCCCATCAACACAGCTAAAAAAGCGCTGCCTGAGCTGCTCAAGGGCGGCACCATTAGAACTCCCTGGCTCGGCATAGAGGGCATGGCGGTCAGCCGGGAACTGGCGGATCAACTGGGACTCAAAGTAACAAAGGGCGTCTACATAGTCGGCGTCCTGACCGGCAGCCCCGCCGAGAAGGTAGGGCTGGTGGAAAGCGGCAGGAATAAGCAGGACGAGCCTTCGGCAGGAGGAGATATCATTACGGCGGTGGACGACACCGCGGTAGCCAGGGTTGACGATATCCTCTCATATTTCAACGGCAAAAAGCCGGGTGACCGCGTAACACTCTCGGTGCAAAGGGGTGATCAGAATATCACCATCCCGGTAGAGCTGGGTGAATGGCCTGACGTACTACCTGGATATTATGAGTTCAACCAGGGCGGCGGCCAGGAACAGTCACCCGGGCCGGACCAGAACCAGTACGAGTTCAAATTCGGGCCTTTCGAGTTCCGTACAAAGTAGGAAGTCCTTTAAGTACCTGTCACTGCGAGGAGCCGCAGGCGACGCGGCAATCTTGTGTCGCCGCATGACAGTGGCCTCAATACTGGTCATTGCGAGGAGCAGTAGGCGACGCGGCAATCTTGTGTCCCCGCATGACAGCGCAAGATTGCTTCGCTACGCTCGCAATGACGAGGTGGGAAAAGCTCGCAACGACGAGGTGGAAAAAGCTTGCAATGACGGAATGGGAAAGGGCGCACCTGAAGGTGCGCCCCCTACGCTGTCCGTTAATGGGGCGGGTTTTCGAACCCGCCCTTTGTTATTGACCGTCATTGCGAGGAGCCGCAGGCGACGCGGCAATCTTGTGTCCCCGCATGACAGCGGCCTCAATACTGGTCATTGCGAGGAGCAGTAGGCGACGCGGTAATCTTGTGTCCCCGCATGACAGCGCAAGATTGCTTCGCTACGCTCGCAACGACGAGGTGGGAAAAGCTCGCAACGACGAGGTGGGAAAAGCTCGCAACGACGGAATGGGAAAGGGCGCACCCGAAGGTACGCCCCCTACGCTGTCCGTTAATGGGGCGGGTTTTCGAACCCGCCCTTTGTTATTGCCGGTCATTGCGAGCCCGAAGGGGTAATGACAGTGGCCTCAATACCTGTCATTAGTATAAGAGTTGATGACTCCTGTCTATAATAGTTTGGTACGGACAAGTACAAATCTATTAAGAAGGAGCCACCCTGTGAACATTAACACAGACTCAAAGCGTAGGCAAGTCCCGGATG
>Ga0268284_1000198_pt1 | contig 52643 bp, 49 predicted proteins | sample saktaG_14_FD_190137 | JGI IMG/M metagenome (GOLD analysis project Ga0268284, IMG submission 190137) | Saline water microbial communities from Sakinaw Lake, British Columbia, Canada - sak_2013_06_06_40m | ecosystem: Environmental > Aquatic > Non-marine Saline and Alkaline > Saline ...
GCGAGTCGCTGGCCGACAAACCAAGCTGCCAGCAGGACTATTCCATTAAATGGGGGCTGGCATTTGGTGCCAATACCGATTGGGGCTTCAGCCAGCTTGGCCTGAAAAAACATTCACCCTTGCCTTTCCAGCTCCAGGGAAGCGATTACTCAGACTGGTCCCTCCGGTACATGCAGTTCTATTTCTACTGCCAGTACCTCGCCGAACTTCAGATCCGCCGGATCATGAAAACCCTTGATGAATCCGGTCTTACCGGCAACACCATCGTCGTGTTCATGGCCGATCACGGGGATATGCTGGCAGCCCACAGCGGCATGATCCAGAAGTGGTACAACGCCTATGAAGAGTCGGTCAGGGTGCCGCTGGTCATCTCCTCCCCCCTGGTCAATTCAAATAAAGATGTGATCCGGGAGATCGTTCAGCCGACAAGCTCCATCGATCTTGTGCCAACCCTGCTGGGGCTGGCCGGGTTCAAGGCCGATTCATTGAAAAACGCGGTGGGCGGAGTTAAAGGTCATGCCACCACCCCGAATTTCCCGGGAACCGACCTGTCGGCCTATATCAAGGGCACAAATACCGGCCCGATCATCGGCCCTGACGGGAAACAGAGAACCGGTGTCCTGTTCATGACCAGCGATATGATCACGGAACTCGGCGACTCCGGTAAGATCAGCCAGTACAACTTGTTTCTCAGCCGGGTTGATTCAACGATCAACCTGGGATATTCCCTCCTCCCCGGCACGGTGCGCCAGCCCAACAATGTGAGGGCCTTCTGCACCGGCGACTGGAAGATCGCTCAATATGTGGACCCGAATGGGATTGAAAAGGATCAGTGGGAGCTCTATTGCCTTGCCAATGATCCGATCGAACTGATCAACCTGGATGATTATTTGACCGGCGAGATCCGCGACGGCGTGAGCGTTCCAGGCATGACAACCGATGAATTGCGGTTGAAAAATGCAGCGCTGAAAAAGGAACTTGCCTCGGCACTCGGTGTGGCCGATCCAAAACATGCCCCTAAACAATTCACGCTGTCCCAGAATTTCCCAAATCCCTTCAACCAGCAAACGGCCATTTCATTCTGCATCCCCGAATCCGGGAAGGTACGACTGGCGATTACCGATTTGTCAGGAAATGAGGTTTTGGTATTGGTGGACCAAACACTGGCGCCCGGCGTTTATAAATACACCGTGAAGGCCGACCGGCTTGGCTCCGGTATCTATTTTTTCGGGCTTGCCTATAACCAGCAACTGCTGGTGAAGAAAATGATCGTGATGAAATAGGACCGGCCGACCGATCTACCGTCTTGCCTTTGAAGCTGGACGGCTTAACGCCCATTTTTTCACATTCGATGGCAGCCGCTTGTTCCGCAGTTCATTGGCCATGAAATCAAAATAGGGGAAGGCGTGTTTATAGAACATCCTGAAACCGGGACAGAGATAGTTTAACCCCGGCTCCCCGTCGGGTGTGTTTACGATGCGGTTTTTTGGACATTCCCCGTTGCAGATGTCAAGGAAACCGCATTTTATGCAGTAGGCCGGCAGCGTGTCACGCTTGTCCTGGCCAAACTGCTGCTGAAACGGCGAATTCATCATGTGCTCCATCGATGTTTCGTTCAGGTTGCCAAGTTTATATTCGGGGAAAACAAAATGATCGCAGGCGAAAACATCCCCGTTATATTCCACAACACCGGCATGGCCGCAAGTCCTGGTCGAAATGCACACTGCAGGGGGAACCCCCATCAGGTTTTCAAGTATGCAATCGAAAGTAAGCACGAAATACTCACCCACATCGTGACGAACCCATTCATCAAATATCCCGATCAGGAAATTCCCATAATCAACCGGGTCAACCGTCCAGTCGGTAATCTCTCCATTTTTTAGGATGCCGGCAGGCATGATCCTGGGTTCATCCGGTTTCGCCGTGCCATCGATCCGTTCAACCACCGGGATGAACTGCATGTATCGGCTGCCAATGCTTTTTAAAAACCGGTATACCTCCTCCGGGTACCTTGAATTATAATCATGAACCACCGAAAGGGTGTTGAATTCAGTCTTGTGCCTGACCAGAAGTTCCAGCCCTCTCATGCATTGTGCAAAACTGCCCTGCCCGTTCCGGTATACCCTGTAATGGTCGTGGCAATGTTCAGGGCCATCGATCGAAAGCCCTACCAGGAAATGATGGTCACTGAAAAAACGGCACCACTCATCCGTCAGCGTCGTTCCGTTGGTTTGCAAAGAATTTTCGATCACCCGGTCCCCGCCATGCTTCTGCTGCAACTGGATGACCTTTTTGAAAAAGTCAATTCCCCGCATGATCGGCTCACCGCCGTGCCAGGCAAAAAGTACAACCGGTTCCCGCGACGAATAAATCATTTGCGTAATATAGGTTTCAAGGAGTTTTTCACTCATGATCCTTTGATGCGGATCCCCGGTAAAGAGTTTTTCTTTCTCAAGATAATAGCAATAGGTGCAATTCAGGTTACACGCCGATCCAACCGGTTTGGCCATCAGTGAGAAGGGAAGCTTCCTGGAAACAGATACATTCATCAAGAAAATGGGATTTTAAATAACATTGCATTAAATATACTAATTTATTCAAAAACGTAATATCTTTGATATAGAATTCGTCATTCGTCATTCAATGAAGTCCCTCCTCCTTCTCCTCTCCGTGCTCCTCACCCTCCCGGCCCTTTCCCAGCCTGGTAAGCCCCCGAAAAAGGTTATTCTCTTTGAAAACCATGCAGAATATCTCATTTTCAGGATCGCCGAAGGACAGAAGCTGAGCCTGACGCTTAAATCGGGGATGGCGGTGACCGGCAAGATTTCGGAGATCCGCGGTGATACCATCGTCATCGGCGAATCGACACTCCTGGCAGCCGATATTGCGGAGATCCGGAAAACCGTCTCCGGGAGCCCACCTTTCGGGCCCACCATGAACAGCTCAGCCGGCTGGTACCGGGCCGATACCTCCGCGTGGAAGATCGTCTGTCCGCCACCGGAGGCCTATACCAGCAGGATATCTTACCATTCATACCTCACCGGGCAACAGCGGAACCTGAAAAAGGAAAAGAATGAAACCTATAGTCCCTTCCTCTACAAAAATTTCCTGAAAATAAACCTGTTCAAACTGGCCCATCTGGAGGTTGCTTTTTCTTACGAACGGGTCATTGCACCCAAATGGTCATGGGAAACTGAGATCAGCTGTATCTTTGGGTTGCAGGACGCCAACGCCTACTACCAGTTCAACTATCCCCTGTACAATTACAATGGATTTTCGGTAACCACCAACCCGAAATATTACATCATCAGCCCGCGGGTATATGTTGGCATGGTATTCATATACCGTTACCTGTGGTTCAATCAGGTGCGCACCGGGTGGCCCGACAAGGTCGACAACGGAAATCTCCAGGATCAGTACCGCAACGATTATGGCATCAGCCTCCGCATCGGGATGATGCGCCGTTATGGGCCTTTCGTTGCCGACTGGTATGTAGGCGGAGGGATCAAGGTCATCAGGCTGCACCAGCTGGTGTATGCCCATTACCTATACCACGACAGCAACACAATGCATTGGCGGCACGAGGATCATTCCCCCGATGTGTACGACCGGAATCTACTCGAACCGGTTATCAACGCCGGGATCAAAATCGGGTTCGGCTTTTGATGATTTCATGACCTGTAAGGCAGTGACAGGCTGGGCCTCATGGTCATTGGATCCTATACGGGGATTGATTTTTTGAGGTCAGAATAATGACGGTTTCCTCTTAAGCTTTTTTTTTGTCACGCGTCACGCGTCACGTGTCACGATTTTTAACTACCTTTAACCTGTCGGATATAAAGATCCATCTTTTGTAAAACCTGGTTCCTAATACCTTGCACCATGAAAAAATTTACCCTTCTGCTTATTGCAATGATCTCCTTTGTCACATTCAAGGCTCAGAACTGGGAATGTGTAAACCCCTTTCCGCCGGCCTGGAATCTCACAGGCGTGCATTTTCCTGATGCCAGCCATGGTTACGTGGTGGGCGATTTTGGTACCATCCTCGCCACAACCGATGGCGGCACCAACTGGACACCCCGGGTGTCGGGCACCAGCAAACAATTGAATGCGGTCTGTTTCCCCACCCTTGAGTCAGGCATTGCCGTCGGCATGGATGGTATCATCTTAAAAACCGAAAACGGAGGAACCGATTGGGTCTCCGTGAACTCAGGCGTGACCGGTCATCTATCATCCGTCGTTTTCACCAATGCTACAACAGGGTATATCGCCGGCTGGTATGGGGTCATCCTGAAGACCACCGACGGCGGATCCCATTGGAACGCCCTGAACACCGGGGTGACGAAAACATTACTGTCCATCTGCTTTACCGAGGCGAAAACCGGCTTTGCCGTGGGCATGGATGGAACCATCATTAAAACAACTGATGCGGGACTCACCTGGTCCCCGAAAAACACGGAGTCGGATGTGGAGCTCACCTCGGTTTGTTTCCCCGGTCAGAACACAGGGTATGCGGTGGGTAACGTGGTATTTTATAAACACCCCGAAGGCCCCGCAGCCGACACCAGCTATATCTATAAAACCATGGATGCAGGCGAAACCTGGGTGCTGCAGAATAAGATCGGCCCGGAACACTTCACCCTTCGCAGCATCTATTTCACCGACTTCAACATCGGCTATGCGTCCGGAACCTACGGCTCATACTTTAAAACCGTTGATGGGGGCTTCAGCTGGCTACATGAACCCAATCCCGCCACACTGCAGCTGAACGCTGTTCTATTCATCCAGCAGGGGCTGAATCACACGGGATATATCGTCGGAAGTGAAGGTCTCATCACGAAGACCACCGACGGCGGAACAACGTGGTCAAAGTTTATTAAAGGGAGTGAAAGCTGGTTTTCGGCCATCAGTTTCCCGACTGCCCAAACCGGTTATGTTGCGGGAGAAACAGGAACGATAATGAAGACCACCAACGGGGGTTCCAACTGGGAGCTCCTCAATACCGGCATCAAAAGCAGGTGGCTGAAATCCATTACATTTTTCGTAACCACCGACCCGGAGACCGGGATTGCGGTCGGCGACAGCGGAACGATCCTTAAGACAACCGACGGAGGATCAACATGGCTGAAAATCTATACCGATACCTATGAAACCCTCAGGGGAGTCACCTTTTCCGCCACCCCGCAAGGGGACAGGGGGATTGCGGTTGGCACAAACGGAATGATCTTGCGTACGATAGACGATGGAACGCTCTGGTATGAAATTCCTTCAGGGACGAAACAGCATCTGAATTCCGTTGATTTCATCGAACCCTCCACGGCTTTTATCGTCGGGGATACCGGCACCATGCTCAAGTCCACCGATGAGGGTATCACATGGTCACATGTGCTGTCAGGGACTACCGAAACCCTGCATTCCATTTATTTTCCGGATCACACGACCGGATATGCAGCAGGATCCAACGGGGTCGTTGTTAAAACCGTCGACGGCGGCACAACCTGGGCTCCGGCAGCCAGCGTGCCGACCACGGTGATCTTTGCCATCTGCTTTCCCGATGTAAACACAGGTTATGCTGCAGGGGGTGATTTTTCAACAGGAGGCGTTATTGCAAAAACAACCGACGGGGGTGCATCATGGGCAACCTTGAGTCCCCCGAACATCAATATGATGAGCGCAGCCTTTTTCACAGATGTCAATACAGGCATTGTCGCCGGCTACGGTGGCGTTATCCTGAAAACAACGAACGGAGGAACCTTTGTTCCTGATATACCCAAAGATAATCATGGCCTCATCGTTTACCCGGTTCCGGCCGGTGATCACATAAACCTTGTTGTACCAGAACACATTACCCTTAAAAACGCCAGGATCACAGTCTGTGATGTTCACGGCCGCACCTTGCTTGAACAACCCGTCCTGAGCTACAGCACACAGATCAGCCTCAGCGGGTTCTGCAGCGGGATTTATTTCATAAAGTTCACCAGCGAAAATGAAAACCTGACCTCGAAAATCTTAAAACAATAATTTGTCACGCGTGACGCCCTTCACCCTGTTACCTTGTTACCCTGTTACTCTTTTATCCCCCACGCCATCAGCGCCTTCCCATGCCTGAGATATAGCACCCTGTGATCGATCACCGGGTGTGAGAAATGCTCCTTCGTCCCCTGGATCACAGGGAACCTGCTTTTCAGCTCCAGTCCTGCAGCACCTGTTCCCACCAGGTTCATTTCGCCTTTTTGGTTGTAGTAGTAGAACATCTTCCCGTCAGAGATCAGGGCACCAGTTCCGCACTTCAGTGTATCGGTTACCCGACCTGTGGCGGCATCCAGAATGTACATCGATTTTTTACTGTCGGTGCAGGTATAGATCAGGTTTCCCTGTTTGATAAATCCGCCCATATAGTTATCGATGGCCGGGTTGCGCCAAACCTGTTTAATGCTGTCACCGCTGGCCGAAAGGGTGAGCCTGACTGCTCCGTTGCCATCACCTGCAATATAGAAGATCGTTCCGTCTTCATACCATACGGTATTGCTGTGGGTATCGCCGTTTCCGGGCGCATGCTCGGCAACCGGGATATTTACCTGCGGATGGCTCCACAGGAGCCTGCCGTCGCGGCAATCGATGCCCATGAGTTCATAGGCCGTAAAGGTCACCAGCACAGTGCGTGAAGGCAGGTGGATGATCAGCGGGGAGTTGTACCCCGGCCGTTCCCCTTCACCCTTGCACACCCACACGATTTTTCCCGTAAAACGGTCAAGGGCGACTACATTGGTGTCCTTCCCTCCCGGGACGAAAAACACGAGGTTCCCGTCAACGGCGGGCGATTCGGCATGACCAAACAAGGGCAGGATATTGTGAAAACCCCTCCTTCCATCCACACGCCACTTTTCACTGAAGGTTTCGCGGTCGAGGCATATCAGGTCCCCCAGCCCGGTACTGAGGTAGATCGCCTCTTTTGTGATGGTCGGGGCATTGCGGCATCCCACGTAGTTGGTCGTCCACTCCTTTCCGTAAGGCATCTTTAACAGTGGCCGGCCGTCGGCCGTAAAAACAAAAAGGCAGGCGGTTGAGTCGAGGGCGCCGCAAATATAGAGTCTCCCGTCGAGAACAACCGGCGATCCATAGCCGTCGCCCACCTGGTCGGTTGACCAAAGGAGTTTGGGGCCGCCATCAGGCCAAACGGCCAGGGCAGAAGGTTCAGGATAGATCCCCTTGTGTTCGGCGCCGCGCCATTGGGCAAGTGCCTGGGGAAATGCGATGACTGGAAGTAACATGATCAGGCCCAGGAATACCAGGGACCGGAGAAGAGGGAGTTGGTTCGTCATAGCAAGGTAGTTTCAGATAATAAAGGTAGAGATGTTTTTAATATATTGCATGTTTCGTATTTTGTGGGAGGATTCATCGAACAGGCGGGGGGCGGGGATTTTACAACGCACTGATGGTCACAAACCAGGACTCAGGCCTTCTGAATTTACTAATTTCCTAAATTGCAGATAACGAGGTGCTCTCCGATCTTATTACCCACCGTTTCAACCGTATCCTGCCCGATATCGAATATCCAGACATTCCCGGCATTCCATTTACGTGCGACTGCCGAAACCAGGCCTTTTCTTACAATCCACATCTGGGGAACAATGCTTTCACGGCACAAAGTCTCAATTGAATCTGCCCACCCCCGGTCATTCAGTTCCAGCGGCCCGATTTCATCAATGACTATGAGCTGCTTCTCCTTTGCCTGTTCAGCCTGCAAGAGTTCGTGCCCCCTTTTAAGCCCTTCAGGGTTGAAATAAAAGGGACCGGTTTGTATCCAGCTTTCATGCTGAATCCTGGTACACAATTCAACCTCAACTCCGGTGGACAGGTCTGAAAGCCGGAACCCGTTACGTTTCCCGTTATCATCGATCCCGGGAGCTAAAAACCCGGCGATGGCCAAACCCTTTTTTCTCAGGTCATGAACAACCTGCTGCGCAAAGGTGGTTTTCCCCTCTCCGATCTCCCCGGTAATGATGAAGATGGTGGGCCGGTTCAGATCCTCTTTCTCAAATAACTTCAAAATGATCTCGGCCTTTTGAAATAACATGGAAAAGGAAAGGGACGACTTTTTAAAGATCACTTTTGACCTGGGCATCGTGGCAATCATCTCAGGCAAGGCAGCAAAGGCAAGTCCCAGGGATTGATAAAGGCTTGAGAAACCCTTTTTAACCATGATGGATTTTATCAGTGGATTTCTCAGTTCGACGCTGATGGCAGCATATCCCGTGATTACAACGACAGCGCGGTAAATCATTTTCAGCCCGACGATAAGCCCGTCGGTACTGAAAAAGTTATCTCCCGTAAAACCGTTCCACAGGAAGGCAGTGGCTATGGTAATGACGATAAACTGGGCCCAGAGGAGCGTGTTCCTGAACCGGCGCATGGCCCGTGTATAACGGAAGATGCAGAACCCTATATATCCCACCGGGAAGATTATGGCCGCGGCGATAAAATCCGAATTGATCACCACAAGGCTGCTGATTACTGCCAAAAGATTGAATATCAGGAACAAAAGAGAATAACGTTGGCCCTGGTTCTGTGGAAAGGTCAGGCTGCTTTGCTGCAGGACTAAATTCATCTCCTCCAGGGAGTCGGGACGATTACGCAAATAACGGCGCCCCGACCGGTAGCCAAGGATGGCCGCGATCATCCCGACCGAAAAATAAATGACCACGATGACCATCACGGCATATTCCGGGCTCAGTTGGTTTAAATTAACCTGCTTTACGCCAAACCGGTACAGCGCATCCAGGATGGTGATAAAATCAAAGCCATACAGGATCAGCCAACCGACCACCTTTTGTAAAAGCGTGCTGAATACGGCGAGGGCACCTCCCAGAAGGTAGGAAACCAGGTTTTTCCCAATGATAAAGATGACAAATTCAAGAATCAAGGCCTCGGTCAATATGCCGATCATGGGCCCGAGGATCATGGCACTGGGGGAGATGGATTTCATCAGGGCGCAGATCACACCCGCGCGCCATATAAGGCCGGTTTCTTTCCATGTCTGGAAACAGGCAACCAGCAGGTAGACCCCGGCAAATGAAAGGATGGCTCCTGTAAGAGGGATTCTGAGATTGTGAAGGAAACTTCCAACAATGATTTCAACGGAGGCCCACACACTGCCCACCACAGCTGCCTTCAGCCATACCGACCTCAGGGGCTTGTATTCTGATATTTCCAAGTCGTTCGTTTGAACGGCCGAAATTACAGAAAATTTCAATCCCCTGAAAACGGTTAACCATGTTCAGGCCTAAACCCTGTAACCTTGTTACCCTGTTACTTTGTTACTTTGTTACTTTGTCTCGCTCTTCCGTTCCAGTTCATCCAACCGGTCGTTTGCCGAATGTACCATCATGGTAACACGGACAAATGGACCCGCAAGCAAAAACAGGGCAACGGAGGTGATTAATCCCAGCCAGTTAAAACAGATGCTGTTGGCAATGATTCCGGTCAAACCTATTAAAGCGGCAATGATACCACCGGGGATACCCATCGGGCATCTGAGTTTTTTCTTTTGTTCCATTTTCAATACATGTTAAGTTTGTTGATTAACTCCTGTTTGGCAGGGACTTCCCTGAATACGATTACATCGTTGATTAAAAGGGTTGGTACTGTATGGATGCCTAACTTCAGGCTCCGGATCATACCAATCGGCGCATTGGCCAGGGTTGTTTTAAGTTCAAACTTGTCGCCGAATTCAGGTAAGACTTCTTTCAGCAATCGTTTGAATGGTTTACAGTTCGGACAAGTGAGCGTGTAAAACATCTCAATTTTGATGGGTGTCGGGTTATCGTTCATTAAAATAATTGTTGCTGTCTCAATGGCCGGCAAAGATAGGATATTATAACCGGGCTGAAACGCCGAAATTAAAAAGACCCTGGCAGCCAAAACCAATTTCAAGGAACCCGCCTATATCCTTCCCCACCCGGATCCCTATCCCATTAAGTTGGAATCCAAAGGCCACTCCTGACGAAACGTCATCGGGCTTATTGGTGTAATTATTACGGAATAACATGTAGGTAGCACCAACTGCAATCCCTGAATACATGGTGAACAAAGGTCTGCGGATATAGGTGAAATCAACACGCGGCATGAACGACAGGAACATGCTGGAGGTGTATGAGGTCGTTCCTTTATCGTACCTTATGTCGAAGCTGCCGGGATTATAAGTCACCAGGGCCCCCAGCTGGATAAGCTTTGATAAGCGGTACTGGTACTGAAAGGCAAAGGCCCCGTATCCATTGACCGAAATGCGTAAAGCCGTATCTAAGGGCACGATAAAGATTGAACTTGTAGTCACCAGCATGGTAAGGGCTATTTGATTAACCGTGGTCATTCCATAGCTTATACGGACATCATTCCGGGGAAAATCGCTGCTCAGGTCTGCCTTCTGCGCCATACCTCCGGCGAAAAGAAACAGGACCAGGCAAATCAGGAGGATAATTTTTTTCATACTCGGTGTTTTTGGGGTTAGTGAAGTGCAAGATAATAAAAAACAAGGCTTTTCCCATTGGTATTAATTATTATCTTGTTACTTTGTTACCCTGTTACCTTGTCACTTTAAAATGCCCTACACAAGAACCCCTGGCCCCCTTCTCTTCTTCGCCCTTTGCCTGGCAATAGTCAATTCCTCCTGCAAGACCCTGAAAATAGAACGTCCTGCCGAAAATTACCAGCCCGTCTCCTATTCCCCGCAGTATTCCTATATAAACATCCCGGTTGAACTGGAGGTAAAGGTGCTGAAGAAGCTGATAAACAGGGAAATTTCCGGGACCATCTATGCCGATACCAGTTTTGAGGACCACGACCAGGATAATCTGATGTTAATAGCCAGGAAAGGCGACAGCATCGATCTGAACATCAGCCGGAACCAGCTTTCGTACCGGGTGCCGTTGAAAATCTGGCTGCGGAAACGGTTCAGGGCCGGCCTCCTGGGCTTCAGCGTGACCGATATCAAAGATGCCTCGGCCGAGGTTGCACTGAAGTTTAAAACTTCGGTAACCATTAACCGCGACTGGAGCGTTTCGACCGTGACCCAATCCGACGGGTATGAGTGGATCACCTCTCCCCAGGTCATGATCGGCGTCACACAGATCCCGCTGCCCTTTATCTCCGATCTGCTGATCCAGTCGAATCTTCAGATGGTTGCAAAAGAGATCGACAAATCCATCAAACAAACCCTCAGCATCAAAACGTTGATGAACGATGCCTGGACCCGGATGCAAAAACCAGTTCTGCTTTCAACCGGTTATCCCCTGTGGATGAAAATAATGCCGGTTGAAATCAGTACGGTTCCGTTTCACGGGACTTCGGCGTTTATCCAGCATACCGTTGGCCTCAAAGCCCTGGTCCAGCTATCTTTTGGCGACGAACCTGCATCTTCCGTGGTCGAAACGATGCCTCCCCTGAAGATTACCAGCGCGCTGCCCGAGAAATTCAATATCAACTTCTCCATGGATTTTCCTTTTCCCTATCTCAATCAGCTTGCCCGGACCCAGTTATCGGGTTACACCATGGCCTATAAAAATTACAAGCTGACCGTAAGCGATGTGGCCCTGTACGGACAGGGGGAGTACCTGATTGTAGCCGTTGTGGTGGACGGAAGTGTGAAGGGGACCATCTACCTGAAGGGTATTCCTGTTTTCGACAGGAATAAACTGACGATACGGTTTGAAGACCTTGATTTTTCCTTCGCCACCCGCAATGTACTTCAGAAAACGGCCTCCTGGATGTTCCATTCAGGCCTGCTGCAGAAGATGGCCTCGAATCTTGAATTTCCGCTTGAAGATAAATTGAAGTCAGCACGGGATGAGATCGCTGCATACTTCGAAAAAAACCAGTCGTTAAGCTATTTCAGGATCAAAGGCGAGATCGGAAAACTTGATCCCGACAGGATCCTCATCTCACCCTTATCGGTGAGGGCCTGCTTTGTATTTGAAGGGAAAGTAAAGGTCAGCATCAATCCGGACTGATATGAAATTTTTGTTTTCTTTAATCTCACTCTTTCTCATACCTGGTTCGGCAATTGGTTTGTATACCGTGTTGGGTGCTGTTTTTAGCAATCAAGAGATTCATCGTTACTGCAAACAAAGGAGGATGTGTGGAATACTCAGGAGGTTTCGGGGGTAAATTCGGGAACCTGCTTATTACGATGGCGCCCTATTTCCTTCCGACATTCTCTATCATGGCAGTCCTGTTCATCCCCCTGGTGAGACCTCAAAATATTTTTTATTACCTGGTATTTATCGGATTCACCCTGGTATTTCACATCATGAACTCGGTCTCCGGAATCTGGCCATTTTTAAAGACCGTTTGTCTATCATCCTGGGATATATATTATGATCTTATTGCCAGGATGATTTCGGTGACCCTGCTTTGAGATTGTCCGAAAACATTAATGTTTACTCATGGCGTCATCAGCGGTGGCAAGATCTGAGCCGGCACCGGCAAAACTAGAAAGCCTTGCCAGGGAGTTCTTATCTCCCAGCATGGTAAAAGTTACCCGGTTATCCATAATAAGCTGGTTCCGGAAATTTTCCAGGTCACTGATTTCAATTTGCATCAGTTTCTTTTTCTTAGCCGTTTTGTCGAGATAGGTATCGATTTCAAAAGCTGCCTGCTCCAAAACAGCCTGACGCGCCGACATCTGGTTGATAAAATTAGCAAATTCACGCAGGTTCATTTCAACCTGATAGGGCACCTCAGATTCATCCTTATTCGCCAAAAATTCAGTGAGCATCGCCTCAGTCGATTTCATTTTGTTAATGTTACTGTTTAAGAAATTACTGTATTCCTGTAAGGCAACGAACGTAGGCTTTAACTTCTGATCCGTATAAAGGGGATGGTATCTGAGAATGGCTGATGCGGTATCGATCTGGCTCACCACTCTTAAGGTAAATTGTTCAAAATACCTGAGATCTGGATCATTCTTTTGAGCTGCAGGGTATCCCTGGTAAATTCATTTCTTAATTGAATGGATTGTTTGCTCATCGCCTGGGTTTGATCAGGTTCTGCCATGGCCGTCGTTCCTTTAACCAACGCTTTGTTTACGGGCTTGTTGAATAGGGTTATCATTACAATAACGCCGGCAGCGATCAGAATAAAAGCGGCGATCAGAATTTTGGTCTTTGATTTCATCAGCGGTTAGTTTTTTAGGTAAAGCACTTTACTAAAGTACAAAGAAAGGCGAAAAAGTTGGTGGATCCCGCAAAATTTAAATTTTCTGTCACGCGTCACGCGTCGCGTGTCACGATCTTACTTCATTACTCCATTCCCTTGTCACCTTGTCGCTCTTTTTTACTTTTTCGTACCTTCACCGTATATACATCAGAAGCAACACAAAACATGAGGCCGGAAAATCTTAAGGAAACCATTGGGTGTATCAGGAACGGGGATCGTACGGCATTCAAAAAACTGGTGGAGATGTATCAGCAACCTGCATTCCGGCTCGCCTTCAGGATCCTCGGCAACGAAGAAGAGGCGAGAGACGCCGTCCAGGAAAGTTTTATCAAGATCTGGCAAAAGATCGGTTCGTATGACTCCTTCCGAGAGTTCCTCCCCTGGATGTACCGGATCGTTGCAAACACTGCGGCCGACCGGCTGCGGTCCATGCGCCGGCATGTAATGGTCCCGATCGACCTGGTCGCTGAAAAACTCATAACCCTGCAGCAGCGCGACCCGGGAACCCCGGCCGATAATCACGACCTGGCTGTGCTGATCACAGGACTTGCCGGAATGCTTCCTGAAAAACAGAAGATGGTCTTCATCCTCCGCGACGTCGAAGGAATGTCATCGGAAGAGGTGGAAACGATCACGGAACTTACCGCCGACGCTGTAAAAAGCAACCTTTACCATGCACGGAAGAGCGTCAGGGAGCGGCTTTTTAAGATACTTGAAAAAGAAAGGAGCATAAAATGAATTGCAACGACCTCCCCGAAATCCTGGAAAGGATGATATTTGAAGATGTTCCGGCTGATGCCGGCTTCATGCAGCATATGAATACCTGCGCCTCGTGCAACCAGGCATACGCGGATGCCATGAAGGCCCGGGAGGTGATGAACCTGGTCCGCAGTTCGGAACCGGTGCTCCGTAACCCCTGGGAACTCACCGGGAAGATCATGGCCGCCGTTCCGGAGAGTCCGGAGAAGGCATTCACTGTTCCGCTGCTTCTTACGCGCCTGCTTGCCGCCGCTTCGGTTGCCCTATTCCTTTTATTCGGATACGAGCAGTACGGCATCGTCATAAAAATCAGCACACTGGAAAAACAATGTGCGGAGATCAAACCCGATTCCCGTTATTCAGACCTGCTGCAACAGGCATCAATCCTAAACATCAGCGAGGCCGGGATCTCCTTTTCAGAGCTGGAGAGACTCCTGCACAACCGAAAGGGAAGAAACCCGCTGTCAGCTTTAACTATGAGTAAACAACAGGATAAAAGAAATAAAAAATGAAAACACGATATTTGTTTTTCGGAATGGCCATGCTGATCATGGTCCTAAGCGCCTGCAGGGAGATCACTGTCAGGACCATTGTGAACAACGACGGCACTTTCGTGCGCATGATCACCGTTACGGGCGATTCGAATGAAGTATTTAAAATGGATCTCCCCTATCCCCTTGACACCTCATGGGCGATGACATCAAAAAAGGATACGGCAGGCAAAGAAAAGTTTATCGTTACCTATACGAAACATTTCAGTAACAGCGAAGAACTGGAAGCAGAGACCGGCCGTGATACAAGCTGGAAAAAACAACTGGTGCGTCACCTCGATATCCGTAAAAGATTCGGATTCTTTTATTCATATATCGAATACAGGGAGGTTTACTCCGCCGCCAATCCCTTCACCCTCCTTCCGTTTAAAGACCACCTTACACCGGAGGATATGGAATGGCTTACCCGGCGGCATCCCATTCAGAGCCCCTCCGACAGCATAAAAAGCAAGGCTGCCGAAGATAAAGCATTGAACTATATTGTTGAATCGGCCACGGCCGAGGTCGAAAAGATCCTGGCCGACGGGATCCTGAAACTGAACGATCCGCGCCTGGATGCGAAAAGAGTCCCTGAATTCCGCGATAGCATCAGGATCGCCCTTTCGACGGATAAAATGAAGGAAGGTGTGTCGTTTATTGATGCTTACCGCAGGTGGACCGGCAACCCCGCCGCCGACCGCCTCAAAGAACTGCAACCGCAGTTGTTCAGTGCCTTTGAAAAGAAAACAAAATTTCTCGAAAACCTTTTAATGATGGAAGAATTCCATGCAGAGGCCGTATTGCCCGGACTTATCACCGCCACCAACTCCTCCGCACTCAGCGGCAACCGCGTTGGCTGGGATCTCTTCCCGATGGCCTTCCTGCTTGAGGATTATCCGATGACAGCCGAGTCAAGGGTTATCAATATGTGGGCCTTTATCCTTACGGGAATTGTTTTACTGGGACTCGTTATCCTTCTGGTAATAAAATCCCTGAAAAAATAAACCTCTTGTCACCCTTTTACTTTTCCCCCACCTGGACCACGTTCACACAACTCTGTGTCCCTGAAGCAGTCCGGGTTGCCACAATACATGCATGGTTGCGGTAAACCATGTGAACAGGACTGCCGTAAACACTGCGGCCGCCTGCTATTGAACCCGAGGGGTAATGGTATTCATTGATCACCGCTGAATTTTCGGAACAGGACCAGGCAGTGCTCCCGTTATCATTAAAGGTAAAATCGGAAACTGGTTCGGAATCATTCATATACGCCACACTGGTCAGGTAGCGATCGGTTTGCCTGAAGTATCCATAGTTCCCGACACAGAAATATTCGCCATTCGGAGACATTTCCATGACATCAGGGCTAAATCCTCCGCTCGCGTCATAAACATTATTATGTGTGGTAATTGTTCCAGAGCTGCTGTATTCAAAATAATCCAGTTCCGAGCTGTATCCGTTCCGTGTGCAGGCCACCAGGGCATTCCGGCCGGGAACCTTCCGCATGTAATAAGCGTCATATGCATCTCCCCCCTCGGCAATAAAGGCGTTCTGCGACAGGGAATAAACCTGTAACGGTTTAACATCAGGAGCATCTGAAGTCTGCGAACAGATCAGGAACCCAAGCCCGCTTGAAACTACCGAAAACAGTTTATGAGGAAAGGTGATCACCCTTTTCAAAGCCAGGGTGTTGCCATCCAAAACCTTCAGGGCATACTGGTCGGGCAAATAGAGCTCAAGACCGGAACCGTTATCTCCCAAGTCGGTGAATCTAACTGCACTTCCAACGTCACCGGATGCAATGATGGTTCTGTTCTGATAATCATAGATGATCGTGCGGTTGGAGAATACAAGGTAAACCCAGTTGTTTTGCGGGTGTTGCATCATCTGGACAGGAACCCCGTCAAAGAACATTCCGATATCGTGGTTCAGCTCCCTTATATTGCTGATATTGTAGTTTCCTTCACTGTTTCCGCCCAGCACATAGAACTGTGCCGTGTAGAATGACCAGGGCAATGTCATGGTGATGGTGGTGTCACTCTGGATTGTTATATGGCCTGCGGTAATCGTACTGTTAAAAGGTTCGCCCGGTTTATCGTTATACCTGCAGTTCACCTGGTAGAAACCAAAATCGTCACCCTGGTATTTTGACCATCGCAGGGTAACACTGCTGCCCGAGAACTCGGGCGGATATAAATAGACTTTCCGGGGACCGGTCATGTCAATATGGTCGACTTTGAAGGCGTTGTACCCATCCCTGCCCTCGGCTTTTACACTGATGACATGATGACCCTGTTTTAAAGAACTGGTCGCAAAATCACTGAATCCATCCGGATTGATGGGCGTTGAAGCAAGATAACCGTCAAGGTCGCTGCTCCACGACACCTGGCTTCCCTCTTTGTAATTGCTGGCTTTCACCCTGAAAACTACCGTATCACCCGGGGCATAGGCACAGGGAATATCAGGCAGTACAAAGGAAATCTCGGGAATAAATGAGATGGGGCCGGTATAATTGATGTCAACCGTGACATTTTGAACATCGCCCTGCCCCAGGGTAATAATCGATTTCCCGGTTACATTTCCCGATTCTGCATACACCTGGTACTCTCCTGAAGGGATTCCTTCGATCTTGGTCAGTCCGTATATATCGGTCATTACATCTGCCGTAAAAGGTACCGTAAAAACATGCACATTGCTCAGGGGTTCATTGTCATAAAGGACTTTGATATACATGGTTGCAGTTGCAGAGGCATCATCCTTTTTTTTACAGGAAAGCATCGTACCGACTATTACCAGCAGAACAATGACAGGCAGCGCAGAAGAGGTGATTTTTTTCAGGGATATCATGGCAAACAAGTTTTTTGAGTAATCGGCCGCATCAAAATGAACAAACAGGAATAAGCATGAATAACGCCTCAAAATTATCAACTTATATAGAACTACATTTGTATTCTTATTAAAAATTATAACCTATGAAAAAAATTCTTGCCGGGATATGCATGCTTGTTGTTCTGCTATCCTTCAAAATAGATAATGGAGAGCCGTCAAAGGAAAATGGAACCCTGACTGTTATTGCAAACTACAGTGACGCCTACAGGTCAATAAACCAGGCCGATGCGGGATGTGAAATATATGCCATCAGCGAAGCCGATCTTAAATCGACCAAATATGATGACCTCAAAGGGGTGATCGAAAGGTTCCAGGGGTACAAATACGATTATTTGCTGTCAATCTATAATTCAGTAGATCCTGCCAGGATTGGCAAACTGCGCGACAATTTTGATACATTGTCGGATATCACCGCCAGATATATCAGCGGATTCAGGAAATTACCCGTCCTTGTAAGGGCTGTAACAAACGCGGAAGGACACGCAGCATTAAGTTTAAGACCCGGCAAATATTACATCCTGTTTGTTTCAGGTACTGTAAAGAGCAATAACAACGTCGAATCCAAAGGCAATGTTGGTTATAAAATCGTGGAAATCAAATCACCGATGGAGACCGTTCAGAAAGTATGTTTTCAGAAGCAGGATATGACCGGGATCATGATGGCGAGAAATCTTTCCGGATGTTAATTTTGAGAAGCGTGAACGGATGTGTCAGTTGAATGAGGGCTTTTCCTATTCGGGAATGTTGTACAGCCTGCAGATCTCTTTGTACGACATGCGCTTCAGCTCCTGTTCACTCCTGTATCCGGGTGTTCCTGATTTTAAGGCAGGTATGGTACCGGGGATGGCAATAAACCTGAACTTATTGCCGGCGGCGAGCGGCGCCCCAAACATGTCGGAGGTGAATTCAATGATTCCGTACTGGCTGATCAGGAAGCTCCAGTTTGCACCGACAGCATAGGCCGGCAATGGGCGTACAGTAGTTCCGTCATAAAGGTCACCGGCCAGCCACGCATAGGCAAGCACAACGCCGCCCTCAACAATGTCCTGGGTCAGATCGGGGGCACTGGCTTCGAAATACCAGTCACCCGAACTGCCCGACCAGGCTGTGGGTGAGAACCATTCGGAATAATAGACCGTGGCATTTTTTCCGTCGACTCCCGGGGGTCCCTGTAGCCCGTCCTTTTGACATCCTGCAAACAGAAGGGCTGCCATGGCCGCGAATAAAAATAAAGTCCTGAAGCTTGTTTTCATATTATCAGTGTTTAATGAACACCCTAAAGGTACCATAATTATTGCAATAAAATGTCACGCGTCAAGACCTCCTGCTCTGTTACTCTGTAAACAACCTCCCTGAAGTCTATAAAGACCGGATAATAAAAATTCGGGACAAACTGGGTCATCAGGATCATTATCAGATCTTTTTCGGATCAATAAAAAAGTAGGTGTTCCCTGAACCGACCACCAGTATGAATTCACTGAACCGTGCCAATCAGGCCGTGTAGTATTCTTCTGTACGACAAAACCAAATCCAAATCCCATCCCCTTCATTAAAGGTCCTAAAAAGTCATCGTCGGGCATGCGCTCGGTGGTGAGGTGATCTGTCGTTATCATGTCGACCGTTTCCCGCTTCAGGAGCCGTATACCCCGGTATTCTCCATCTTCAGGGGAATGAAAATATTCTCTTTAAAAAAAGATCAAGGGGTTTGCCTGATCTGATCGAGGCCAGTAACAAGCTCTTTTTCGACTCGCGCGCATCATGCCGGAGATGGATCATCCCGGCATGCATGGGCTGTACAAAAAAAAGAATCACAAGCAAGATGACGGTTACTTTTTTCACAAGAAATTTTGAACTGCATACTTGTGAATGTTTTCAAAAGGGATTGTCTTTATGAAACTTTGCGATATAAAAACACTACTTTTCCACGATTACTTTGATAACCCTAACCTTTTCTTCATCATTGACTTTAATAAAATAAATGCCGGGCTCATAATTTCCTGTATTGATCTGAATCGGGTTTGAACCGGCATTTTCTTCAAGAATTACCTGCCCCATGGTATTAAGCAACTGAATGTTTGCACTTTTTATATTGCTGATGTGAATCACATTTCTGGCGGGGTTGGGATATACGCTGATCCTACTTTCAGATAGTTCAGAAACACCGGTAAAATTAAAATCCGTAGCCTTTGCATTCAGTATCTGCCCTGACTGATTGTCGATTAAAAGCACGATTGCCTTCATCTCCTTCACATTGTATTCTTCAGGAATGGTATAGCTGAATGTATACTCATGTGTACTGCCGGCAGCGATAACGTCCGGCAGGCTGTTGGCCTCACCGGTGAAACCACCCAGTATTTCACGGGCTACGTAATCATAATACATATTTGCCGCCGGTACGGGATCAGTCAGGTTTTCAAATCCACCCATCGGGATGCCCCCACCCGCATAATAGTTTGCCTGATCGTAACCAACAGCAGAGTCCTTGTGAACATTATTTTCTGTCAGTACCAAAGCAAAGCGGAAATCACCTTTGAGCGCGGCCGCAAATGTGGCCGTAATATCTGCCGTCAGCATACGGTTTTCATCCACATCAGCCTGAATACCCAGTATGGCAAAACCAAAATCGCTGATGCTGGCATTATAATTATTAAACGCATCCTGTGGGTCAATTGCATATTTCCTGTCGATGACCAAAGAGGGGTAGCCGGGTACGAGTGTGAGAATACCTTCATTATATACCGCATTTTCCATGGGATCGCTGTTATGAACGGCTATAGGGATCATGCTTTCAGGATATGCTTTATAAATGGAATCCATGTAAACAATGCCCCTCACGCACCAACCGCACCAGGTACCGGCAGCTTCTTCAATTACAAGGTTGCGTTCAGGAATAAACGGCACTGCCTGCACATTGGCCGAAAGCACATTGTTGGTTGAGTCGTCATCGGATCCCCCGTTAATTTCCGATATCCATACTTTAACGATGTATGCACCTATCTCGCTCATGGAGAAGGATGTAGGAACAGTAAAATCAATCGCTTCGAGGCTGGCGATCGTGTCATTTGTGAATGCGTCGGTAATCGTATCGCCATTGCTGATCTGGTAACTCATTTTATACGAGGTAACAACAGTTGCCATCGTGTTTTTGATCGATCCTTTGATATTTATTTCAGTATTTTTTTCAAAATACCCGGGTACTTTTATGTTGGTTAACGCCAGGTCAATGCCTATGAATGGTTTGATTTGAATGCTGTCCACGCCAAGCTCAGTCTGGTTGTTTGACCTTCCCCTGAAAGCCAGGTAGATTTTTTGGCCGGAATATGCCGTAAGATCACAGTTGCGCAATGTCCAGGCAGCAGTGGTTTCATGATAGGTGTTCAATTTTGTGAAGTCTTCAATCTTATTCCCTGTTGTTGACACCAGCACTTCAAGAACTTCATCCTCGCCATCGTACATTGCTTTGCCCTCCCACATTGCAAAAGCATGGTTACTCACTTCAATGGGTGGCGTTATCATCCATTGATCCACCGGGCCACCGGCTGCGTATGATGTGGATGCGGCATAATTATCTTCGCCATTCCAGTTCGCCATCTTCCAATCATTCCAACCATTCACAGGCGTTAATGTATCATTGTCAATCAATGTCATATCGCCCTCAACATAATGCTCGAAATCCATATAATAGTAATACTCCTTGCTAAGGTCAAAGGTGGCAGAAAGGGTATCGTTATTGTTTATAGTATCTTGCATGTTGTTGGGATCAGAAACCCATACCTTAAGGCCATTTGTGCCTTCGAGTTGGATTGTTGCGCCAGCCATCTGTTTTGGAATGGGGAAGGAGAAAACCGTGTCCGAAAGAAATGCGATATCCAGGCCTGTCAAGTCCTCCGTGAAAGGGCCAGATCCATTCAATGTCCAATTAATATGGGCGCTCGTCAGGGGGGCTGAACTGTTATTTCTCAATGTAACTGCTGCATGTATTTCCTGCCCGTATGCAGCGAAGGTTGCAGTAGCAATGGACGTCAATGCTGCATCAGGGTACGATTTCACCTCTGCAACTGAAATGTTATCAATATACAAATTCCACCCAAAAAAAGTAACGTTACGGAAAGCAAGATAGATCTGACCCGAATACCCTAAATCAGTGAGGTTGAGCGTATGCGTCACCCAGTTAAATCCATTTTCTCCGGCAATCTGGAAAATTGGGGTGAACTGGTCGAGGGCTGTGTCTGTTGTTGAAACCAAAACCTGGTATCCGTCAGGATAAAGTGGTGAAAATGCCTTTGCATCCCAAACAAGGTACACCGGACCAGCCAGACCCGGATCAATCGTAATGGGTGGCGTGATCATCCAGTCATCGGCAGTATAATTCCCATTGGCCAGATAGGATGTGCTGGCAGCTACATGGTTGCCAGGCTCCATTTCCCATACAATCCAGTTGGAAGTTGGCCCAAACATGACTGTGTCCATAGGTATTAATCCATCATGATCAATAAATATCATATCTCCGGGAGTGAAGTTTTCAAAATCCTGTTTATAAATTTCGTTGTTGGTTACCCTCTTATAGTGCTGCCCTGAACTCGTTGGTTGCACAAAAGGAAAAATTGCTTTATGCCGTTCTTTCTGACATTGTTTGTTCCCCGGCAAAAAATTTGTTTGTGCGATCCCATTCATAGCAACAAACAGAATCAATAAAGTTCTTATTACGTTCATGATTTTTAATTTAGTTGTTTAACATGGCTGATAAGTACCTGTCAAGGGGTACTCGCCAAAACTAAATCTTATTCAATTCAAATGGTTTGAAAAAGGGGGAAACCTGACTGGGACAATAAAGGGACATGCCTTTTAATTATTGGGATACAGCTGCTTAGCAAGATGCAACCAAACCGGAGTACACACTACTTTGTTTAGTATTTCCCCAAAACTGTATTCAGATTCTCGTCGGTGCCGGTTAAATTCAGTTTCTTCCTCAACCGGGTCCTGGCTTTGAGTATGCTTTCGTAATTCAGGTGAAGTATATCTGCAATTTCCTTGGAGTTCATGTTCAGTTTAAGAAAAGCACACAGCCTTTTCTCATATTGTGTCAGGTTTGGAATATCATGGAAAAGGTTCCTGAAAAAATCGGGATGCAGCAGGGTAAATTCTTTTTCAAAGGCATCCCACAGGTCCAGCTTTTGGTTTAGCCGCAATTCTGAAATGATATCATTAAACACATTGGGGCTTTCGGTAACAGGATCACTGCCTTTAACTGTTAATATATCAATTACTTTATTGATAAGCTGGTTCTGATTGGTAACATGAAGCATTTTATATGTCACCTCCCGTGTCTTTAGCTCTATTTCATTCTGAAGTACCAGCTTTTCGCTTTTTAACCGTTCATTCTCCAACTGCTTTTTTCTTGCCTTGAGCCTCTGAAGAAGGAAAAAAGTTGTCGCTATGCCTATCAGGATAATCAAACCAGCTATAATCAGCAACAGGTTCATCTGTTGTTTTTTATGATTCATCTGATTCAGTTTGATTTCGTCCTGGTACCTATATTTGATCTCAAGCATGTCAATTCCGTTGGTACGTTCATGAAGCTTTATCGAATCTTTAACAGCACATATCTTATCAAAATAAAAACAAGCGCTGTCCATCCTGTGCAGATTCAGGAATTGATCTTTTAAACTTTGATACGCCTCCTGCAGCTGATAATTATTATGGGTCAGTATGGCATAATGGACGGCCAGGTGCGAAAACAGTTTTGCGCATTTAAAATCGTTCCTCCCGATATATCCCAGACTTAAACTGTTATATATCCAGGGAAGGATTCGTACGATGTGATAATCCTCCGCAATTTTCAAACTCTGATTCAAATATTGAAATGAACTGTCATACAATCCCATAATATAGTAATCAGAGCCGATGTTTAAATAATTGGTTGCCAGCCATTCCTTATTATTGGATGTCTTATTCATCGCTACTGCTTTCAAATAGTAGGAAATGGCAATGCTGTCCTTTTTCAGGGAAGAATTGACCATTCCAATGTTATTATACGCTCCGGCTACTGACGAGTAGGCATGGAGCCTCAGATAGATATCCAATGCCCGGTTGTAATATCTATAAGCTTCATCATACGACCATGCATCGCATTTCATGTTTCCGATAAGCATATAGTTGTGGGCAATAAGGATGCTGTCGTTGGATTCTCTTGCAGTTTCAACCGATTTTAGAATAAAAACCTCGGCCAGGTCAAATTCAGAGTCAGAAAAAATTTTCGCAATCTGGTAATTCGAATAGGCAATGCCCCTTTTATAGTTGATCCTTGATGAAATATCCAATGCCTGGCGCGCATAATGCTCCGATTTCCTAATATCGACCGAACTGTACTTTTCAGCAAGGTGAAGGTTAACATCAATCCTTACTGTATCCGGCAAATCCTTTTTAAGCTTCTTTTCCAGGAGTATAATACTCGTATCAATCTGTGCCACGCAGGTGATTTGAATGCAGGTAACCCATATTGAAAAAACAGTTATTATAATTCGTCCTGATTTTGACATAATTCCTTGGTTTTCAATATAATTTGCAAAAGCAAAGTTAAATTTATCGGGGTAGTACTGCAAGTTAGAAAGAAAATCGATAACTTATCTTTCTGAAATATCGTCTGTGCTTTATACTGGTAAAGCCAGATATTAGGGCTACGCTTGGCATGAATGAATGGATTGATCACCACATAACATTGGTGGTCAATGTGTTTTGATGGTCAAATTAAACCGGTGGAGGATTGACAATCGTATCGTTTTCTCAAGCTTAATGCGAAAAAAAACAAAAAGTGATATCTTTGTTTAAAAGTTACCCTGCTACCTCATTACTCCATTACTCTGTTACTCCATTACTTCATTACCCTGTCACCCTGTTACTTTGTTACTTTATTACCCATGAAAGACCAAATCATCAAAAACCTCCACGATCCCGAAATGCTCGAGATCCTGTTCCGGAAAGATAAAACCGCATTCATGCGCGATTTCAATGAAGCCACCCGCGGCATTGACACCCCCCTCGTAAAATTCTGGCAAATCAGGTTTAAACCAACAGAGCAAATCCGGCAGCACCCGGCACTGAAAACGGGGTTGGTCGTTGTGGCCGTCATCTCTGTCATTTTAGCCCTGCTAGCGCGGCTGCCCCTGCTCCTGACGAGCATGAACCCGGAGAATTTCTACCTCCGAAACCTCTGCATCCTCATCTTTGCCGGGCTTACAGCCTGGTTCATCATTAAAAACAGGATCACTGGCTGGAAGAACATCCTGGTGCTTGCCCTTCCTGTCATAGCGCTTACCATCTATTTGAATCTGTTGCCTGAAAAACAGACCGATACTACCATATTGGCCTTTATCCATGCCCCGCTCTTCATGGCATTCATTTTCGCACTGACCTTTGTTTCCCTCGATTTCAGAAACACTGGAAAAGTCTCCGGGTTTATCCGTTATTGCGGCGAACTGGTTGTCATGACCGGATTACTGGCGATAGCCGGGGTACTTTTGTCGGCCATGACGATCAATCTGTTTGAGATTATCGGGATGAAAATTGGCCAGTTCTACGTGGAAAACGTGGGGGTCCTCGGTGTGGCTGTTTTACCAGTGATCGCAGCCTGGCTCATTGACATTTATCCTGGTATTACCGACAGGATCGCACCGGTCATAGCCAGGGTCTTTACCCCTTTGGTTCTGCTTTCGGCCGTTGTTTACCTTGTGGCCATCTCTGTCTCCGGCATCAGCCTGTCGGAAAACCGTGAGTTTCTGCTGGTTTTCAATATCCTGCTGGTGGGCGTCATGGCCATTATTGTCTTCTCCCTCTCCGAACTGGATAAATCAGATGTCAGGAAACTGAACGTCATCCTGCTGTTCCTCCTGGCAGTGGTCACCCTGCTGATCGATCTGTTTGCCCTGGCCGCCATCATTACCCGGCTGTCGGAAGGATTTACCCCTAACCGCACCGTCGTATTGGTTTCCAACATCCTGATACTGGTCAACCTGCTGCTAGTTTTGCCTGACCTTTATCTTGCAGGTTTCAGGGGAAAACCGCTCGACCGTGTCGAAAAGATCATCAACCGGTATCTGCCCGTGTATTTCATTTACAGCATCGTGGTGATTTTTATATTTCCGTTGATTTTTTCAATCTCGTAAGCACCTCACCGCAAACGCATTCCCCCTTGCTGCCTCATACTTTGATACACTCAGGTTGAAATTGTTCAACCCTCTTGCCACCGCCCTTTCATTGCCGGATATGGTAGAGGTCCAGTACATCGACCCGGCATATAATCCGGTGGTGAATGCCCAGATGTTGTTCAGGTAAAGTATCCCCAGTTGGTGAGATTGAAAACCATTGGGCGACTGTATATCTGCTAAAAAGCCTCCTGCCAGGCCCGGGCCGCTGTATGCAGAAATCAGATCATCCCATTCAACTGAGGTGGGAACGTGCCAGCCAGGCGGACAGAGGCCCTGGGAGGCTGCGACAGGATCGTACCGCATAAGTTCGTCCCACTGGTAGAAGGATGAGTTATGCATATATTTTTCAGAGATGCAGTTATCTGTCTGGAATGTAAAAGCATTAATCTCCAAACCATAATCCAGATTCTCTTTCATCCAACATTGAGTTCCGATCTGAACCGTCCGGTATATCTTATTGTCCCTGATGTCTGAGAGATTGGTCCCACATGTGAATGCAGCGTCAGGCTGTACAAGGATTGTCTTTGTTTTACTGGCACTGCATGCCAGTACATTTGTATAGGAGTACAGAATGGTCTTTAAACCGGTTCCCGCGGCGGACGGAGTAAACACTCCGGTTGCCTGATCAACTCCCTGACCGGAAAAGATTCCTCCCAACGGGGTCCCGCCTTTCAGTTTAAAGGGTTTGGAACTGATCGTTGTGACCGTATCAAAGCATGTAGTGAAAGTTATATTTGGAGCCGGTGAGCTGATTAGGATGATCTTACCCGAACTTGACGGATTAGGTATGACACAATTCAGACTCGAGGTCATGACACATCTGACGCTATCATTATTGACCGGATTATAGGCAAAGATGGATGAGTTTATCCCGGAACCGGTACCGTTGACAATCCAATGATAAATGGGAGATGTTCCGCCATTTCCGGGAGTAGCAGTAAAAGTAACTGCCGAACCCTGACAGAAGGGGTTGGATGAAGCCACAATGGTGATCCCTGCCTGCAAGTTGGCATTCACCACCATTGTAAGCGGGTTTGACAGTGCCGGATTCCCTGAACTGCAGGTTTCAGAAGATGCAAGTGAACATGTTACCACATCACCATTGACCGGAGAATAGGCAAATAGCAAATTATCTGGTCCCAAATTAACTCCATTCACTTTCCATTGATATACCGGAGCGGTACCACCATTAACCGGAATTGCTGTAAAATGAACAGTCTCTCCTGCACATACCTGAGTAAAATCAGAAGTGATCGTCACCGATGGAATGATGGGTGTTACTACAGTCATTTCCAATGCGTCTGTTATAGCTGCTCCGGTCCAGTCACTCATACAGTCGACCCTGGCCAGCCTTCTGTACCATGTGGTTTGCGTAATGGATCCCGGTGAAAAAGAAGGCGCATTGCTTCCTGCGATATCACTGAACCCGTTCATTGAACCGGTTGTTGATTGCTGCCATTTATATTCCAGCGTTCCGGTTTGCCCTGATGGAAGTGTGACATTCATCAAAGGAGCGGGGGTAAAACTGCCGCAACCAGTCTGGCCGTAGCCAATGATACCGCTATTGGCTGGATTTGAACAGGGAGGCATGTAGGTCCATGTAGCAGTGGAAGTTGTTGAGTTGAAACCGAAACATTCTGCATACACATTGTCTGTTCCGGGGGTTGTGCCGGTACGTGCGTAGCAGTACAGGGCATTTCCGGTTGCATCGGAATAGGCGTTACCAGTCATATTGCTGATCCCGCTGATGTTAAAATTCACAAGCACACCGGCAACCGGGTTTGAATAATTATCCTCAACATGAGCGGTAAAACAGATAGTTGAAACATTAAGTTCACCAGTGGCAGTGGCCGGTGTGATGGTTACACTATTGACGGTTCCTACAGGAGCGAGGGAACCTCCGCCCGGATACCCGTATGAGTTGGCGAGATTCCAGCCATAAACAAATAATCCGAAAGGGTGAAGGCTGTTAAAGGTATGTGAACCGGTGCTGACAGGTAACCGGGCCCCGAAATAACTGCTTGTGCCAACCTGGGTAAAGGCTGTGTTCGGGATCAATAGCCCATCCTGATAAATTGAATTCACTGCATAATCAGGTGCAACTATATTCACCCAGTTTGCTTCAAACCCCTCAATTGTGCAAAGGGTATAAGCAGTTAAAAACTGTTCTCTCGGGGGAATCAGCATCATCAGCGGATCGCCGATTGTATTTCCTGAACACATTTGTCCTTTGGCGAACTGAGCCAGGAGTGCCGGACTGGATGTTGTTATTAAACTGGCCACCGACAGATTTGTCTCATAATAATCCCCTGCGTTAATGGTAGCAGCCAATGAGCCGTTGATAGTAATTTGATTCCCGTCATCAGATGAAACGATCCTGAAAATATCTCCACTTTCATCTCTACCTGCAAGAGGGACCGTTATATAGTTCTTTCCCCATGCATAATAGGGAAACATCTGTTCAACAACCTGGTCGCATGCCATGCATGTGGGATCAGGGATATTGACACAGGTGTTTGAACCGAAAACAGCGACGGGATGACTTGACTGTATCCTTGATCCGGTTATATCTTCATTTGTCACATGGGCTTCAACATTTATAAAAGTCTGTCCCTGATTCAGGGTGATATTGCTTGTAGAATTCGTCCAATGGTTATAAATTGTCAGAACCGTATTGTCTTCGGTAGCGACCACACTGAAATGAGAGTCATGGAAATCATTCAATGAGGTAAAGGTAACAACCCGGTAATCTGTTCCCAGTGCATTTACGGGTAATGCGAGGAAGGCGGCCGTGCTGCCAAAATAATAATTTAACCCATAAACCGATATCGGATCATTGCTGGTAATTCTGATTCCTTTATTTTCTGTACCTCCTTGCATTATGACCGATGAGGGGAGTGTAATTTGGGTGATTACCCCGGGGATAACTGTAAAATTTTGGTTTACGCCGGGAATAGCAGACCACACTGACCCATCCGTTGAAAATGCCGAAGAGATGAAAACTGTTATTACAGGTGAACCAGCATTGGGTGCGAAAGCGATCCAGAAATCAGTACCTGCATTGGTTACTGTTTGTGATATACAGAAGAATGGGATAAATAGTAAAAAACCAGTAATAACGATGATTTTCATCCTGGCAGCAGTGAATAACAGCTCAAAGTTAAACTAAAATGTCAAACGTTGAACTTCAGGCGAAGATCAGTTTACCGACTTCAGGTTTTCCACTGCTTCCGGAGCAAATTGCAGCACCGGTTTAATGATATCGCAGCTTTGAAGCGTATCGCATTGTCCGCAGGTGTTGAAGTTCTTCGACGAAGCACACCTCCTCATTCCGCACTCAGCCCAGTGGCCGATCTTGTTCCCCGGTTCCCTGCAGCCCGTGCAGTTGATCATTTCGGGTGTGATATCCGGTGCATGATACTGCACCCTCCATTTTTCAGCAGTCTGCCGTCTTAATTCATCGTCATTTGAAATGGTCGCGATCCTGGCATCGCATGAGGCACAATTCAGGCCACAGCAGGAGATAAGTTTTTCCATATTCTGATTTTTGGGTTGGAATCATCTAAATTACCGAATTATCTTTTATCTCGTACACCCAAACGTGAAATGCTGAAAAATATCTTATCTTTAAGGCATCAACCCCTGATTTCGTATTCCTTCAGTATTAGAGCCCGTAACATCAAACTATTTTTGAAACCCTTAAACTCTTCTCCCCGTGAAAAAGTTTACAGGATTATTACTTACCGCGATCTTTTTGGCTTGTCTCATACTATTTTTTTCCTGCAAAAAAAAGTCGCAGGATGACGTCATGCAGAGCAACTTTCGTGGTACCGTCGGAACATTACTCAACCAAAAATTTGGCCGAAAGCATACCAACCGAAGTGGAATCAGCTTTGTCCGGCTCTTTTATAACAGCAACATCAAAACGGTCAATCCATTAACAGGGGTTTATTCACAGGTGAATCAGGGAAGCGGAAACAGCGATCTGCTGCAAGCCTTCAGCGAATCTAAGATTGATGTGACCAATGTTTTTTCAGTCAATGCCGGGCTTTATTTCCAGTACTTCCTGCTGAACCGGCATTATTCCATTGAGCCCCGCCTGGCTGTGCGCTGGCAGTTTGCAGGGAAACATGCTTTTAGCCTTGGTTATGGCAAACACTCCATATCGGAGGATGTGGGAGTTTACCTTATCGAAATTCAAATCAGCCCGGAAGTTACTACTCCCTGATTAACAGCAATGGGGGGTACTTTAACGAAACATTCATAAATAAGGGCACGGGGCGCTTCAGATTAAAAATCTGCTCAATCAGAAACCCGCTACAGGTTATGTTTACAACGATTTCACCCAGGCAGTCGAGAAGGTCGTATCGATCGGGATATTGCCGCTGATAAGCTACAAGATCGAGTTCTAAAACCCTGCTCACCCCGACCCCATCAAAAGGTCCCCCACTGATTACCAATCTCCTCAAGGTTATTTACTGTTGTGATAAATCCATTTGGCCCCTTCCCAGAAAGCTTTGATAGCAACCTCCGCATGCACCGTTCCTTCCGCAGGTTTCGGGATCATGGGGGGCCACTCCTGGTATTCGATATTGGTCAACCCGAGATCTGTAAACCTCTTTTTAGCTGCTGTAAAGTTGCCGAACAGCACGCAGTCATCATTCTTGCAGTGCCATAAAAGCATCTTCGATTTTGGGGTCCATCCCGTATAGGAATTATTTTGGGCAAATATCTGCATGGCCTGGCTGGCCGGATTCCGGAGGGAATCAATAAAAGCGTCGGTAAAGATCTTTTTCAGGATCTTGTCGGGAGGCATTTTTTTGTTGACCACCTTCTCATCATAGAATCCCGTTGTATACTGTGGAAGATCAGTAAGATATGGAGCCTTCAGTACGATATCATAGGCAAAAACCTTTGGATAGATTGCATTATATCCCACGACCACCATCGGTAAAAAGTAGGGCTCCGGAAACGCTGAATCGGATAGCATAAGCGGCAACATGGTCCCAGTCAGGTCATAGGGCCCCGACAGGCAGGCCACTCCATTCAGCTTGACATTCCGCGCCTCGAGCTCCCTGGCGGCTGCCATCGTTACATATCCTCCCTCCGAGTACCCCATGAGGAAGGTCTTTTTATTCCAGAATACATAAGGATTCTTAAACTCACTCAATGATTTGATGGCTCCCTGCAACATATCGGCTGTTGAGGCTGCCAGTCTTTCCCTGACACAGAATGGATGGCGCTCCCCCACATCATCGCCCATCCCCTGGTAGTCGGGCATTACGATGATCCATCCCATGGTCGAGGCCATGATGTCGGCAAGAACCGCTTCAGGATATGAATCGTATTCACTGTATTTTGCAGTCTTCCATTTCGATGGCGCCAGTTTTTTCAGGATCTGCGTCGCATGGTTTAATGAGATGACCGGAGCATATACCCTGCCTGAAAAAGGAACCGGAGTGACCATCAGTCCGGTCAATTGGATTTTTTTTCCATGATTGTCGGTGGAGTAATATTTGATCACATCGTTCCTGACCAGGTAAGGAACAAATCCTGGTTCCATCCTGGTGGCTTCATATAAAAAATCGTGGCAGTCGAACTGGTCCTCTTTATCAGGCAGCAACATCACCTGGTCAACGATGTCCTGGTAATTCAGCAGGGTCGATTCTGTCACCTCAAACTCTCCGCCGGTATTAACAGGGTTGTATCCATGGTTGTGATCCTTGGTGCACGAATTCAACAGCGTTGCAATAAACATCACGCCGGATAATGCAACAACTTTCATAATCCGGTTGTCTTTCCGTTTGTTCAGTTTTTTGATATTCATTTTTTATTTTTTTAATGCGTCAAATCAAATGCGTACGCTTAAAAGACAACGGAACCATCAAAAAGGTTGCAACAGGCAACCCGGTTTTTTTAGCCTGAACTGCCAATCGCAATAGAACCTGAGGAAAATACCACGATCAATTCTTAACAGCGCGAACAGTGAATCCATAGCCCCTGCGTTTTCCATCAATAACAGCCCCCGCGGTTTCGTTGAAAAGTCCGCAGTTAAAGCCGCTGTAATCATCCGAAGGGGTAGATGTCCAGAACAGGCCCATGGTGCCCATCATCTCGAACTTTCCGCTGTAAACCCTCAGGCCGCCCGGGAGCGCGGTAAAACCTGACTGGTTGGTAGCACCGGAATTCGGAGAAGACCAATGCGTGGTTCCGCTCTCCTTGAGCTTGCCACCGGCCACGGTATCGCCACCCAAATAGGTGACCAAAGTTTGCCAGTCGGCTTGGGTGGCCACATGCCAGCCTTCGGGAGCTAACCCGCGGCTGTCGCTGGCAGCAAACCAGTTGTACAAAAATCCATACGTGTTTCCGGTATTTACATCGTTGTTGTAATTGCACAACGCACCTGTTGAATTGTTTGAAAGTTTATTCCACAATGAGTCAACCGTTTCATTCTTGATCACGTCACCATTGCGATATCTCGTGGTTTTCAGGTTTTCGGCCAGCCACACCTGGGTGCCAATAGTTACCTGGTGGTAAATATTCCCATCAATGTCTGTGACCGTGGTAACCGGGTCAGGTTGGGGATCGGTTTTCTTTTTACATCCGGTTGAAAACAATAAAATTATACCCATTACCAGGAACAGGTGGATGAAAATTTTGTTTTGCTTTTCCATAAGAAGTGATTTTACAAGTGAAAGTTATTGATCGGGCAGGATCATTTTTTTCGATGCTGGGTTTGATGAAGTGACCAGAAATAAAGGGGTTTTCACCAAAAAGATCCATTAAATACAAATTGCAGGCCAGAAAGGCTGAAAAAAATAAATCAAAGGTGCTGCAAAAGCTATTTGCATGAGAATGTATTACTTAACAATTCATTTTTCATCTTGGCAGCCTGCCCGGGCAAGGGTTTGCGTGTGAGTTATGTATGAAAGATTATAAAAAACGCGTAGATACGCGAAAATACGTGAAATTTTGTATTTTTGTTTAGCAATGAGGCTAAATTGATACAGGATGGAAGGTGAAGACCTGTTGCCCCGGGCTGATGAACCGATGGCGGAATACCTGAACTCCGACAGGTATCGTAAATCCATAGCAGAGCTAACTTTTTCAGACTTTCAAGGTCAGGAAGAGGCAAATTATGCTTACTGGCGGCGCCTGACTCCCTCACAGAGAATTGAGTTGCATACCATCATGGTTAATTCTATTTATAAAGACACCCTCACGAGAAATACTGGCAACCAGGTTTTTGAAATTGTTTTTACCATGAAATCCATATGACTATTTTTAATGAATTTCATCAACGGTTCCTGTTTGAATTAATGAAACATGAAGTTGAATTCATTGTTGTCGGAGGATTATCAGTTGTTTTCCATGGATACATCAGAACTACCGGAGACATGGATTTATGGCTTCGTCCGACAAATGAGAATAAATTGAAATTACTGCCGGTTATTACAAAATTTGGTCTTACTCCAGAATCAAAAGACCAGTTAAAAAACAAGGATTTCACCGAAATGCTGGCATTTCATTTTAACAACCCTCCTGATAAGATCGAATTTCTCACTGCTGTTTCAGGGCTCAAATTTGATGATGCATTCGTAAATTGTGACCATTTATCAATCGAAAATCACAATGTCCCATTCCTTAGTTTTGAAGATTTAATTATCAATAAAATGGTTGCAGGAAGGCTTAAAGATAAAGCCGATGTCGAAGAATTGCAAAAAATTCAACGCAAAAGATAACCGTTTTACGACAATTATGGTACTCCCGAAACGATGGGAAATCGCAGGGAGGAAAGCTATTTCCCGACTCCGAATACAATATCAACCACAGGCAATAAATGCCATTGAGGTCCGGCGGGATATTTTCCAAAACATAATTTATAACCTGCTTCGATGCGCAGGCTCTCTTTTTTTGAGGTGTAGGCCAAAACTCCCTTGTTTTCCATAAAATAGTTTTGCCGGGTGCCGCAGAGAATGAAGTTTTCAAGGCTGAACAGCCACCCGAACCGGGGAACAAACTGTCCACGGAAATCGAGTCCAAGGTCGAATTCAGGCTGGTTATAAAACACGGCAAGCCTGGGGTAAATGATTGGAAGGTCGATGGTGCTCTGCGGGTCCAAAGGCCCAAATTTAACTGAGAAGGCAATCCCGGCGTGAGCCGTAAGCAGGGCATTTCTGAAAGGCCCCCAGGAGGCCAGGAACCGGTTGGAAACAGCAAACATTTGGGGGATGGAAAATTCGGGGGAGATTAGGCCGCCGGTCCCTTTTGCAGCAACCAGCCGCATGGCCTGGGTTGGATAAAAGATTCCATGTTCAGTGGCCAGTCTGAAGCCTGAATATTCACCCCAGCCCACTTTCAGCTTTACCTGCGGCATCAGGAAAAACAGGATGGGATGGGCTGAAATTTCAAGCCTGTTGCTGATGCCGTAACGCGAGGCGGTAAATAATCCGAGTTCCCACCGGTGTTTCGGAATGTTGCAGGCCGTGCCGTCGGTCCAGTAGTTTTTTGCCGGGGGATCCTGCGGAAACAATGAATTACAGAAAAGAAAACCGGCCAGGAAAAGCAGGATTTTTTTCATTTTCCACCTCCTTTCACAGGCAATTTAAATAACACGGATACCGGGGCATGATCCGACTCCATGGTTGCTTCCTGGAGGGTAACCACAGAGTTTTGGACCCACTGGCCATTGGTAAAGAGATAATCAAGGGTACGATCCCAGAAATGGCCGGGGCGGGTGGTATGGGTAAAATACCGGAACTGGTTGTTTTTGTATGTCTCTTCGGAAACCGCGCATGTATAGTCCGCATACAGGGGATCCAGAAAATGTTTTTCCGGATCATAGTTGCTTCCCTCCTTGTGCAACGGATCATCGCCCGAAGCATGAAATGATTCCCAGGAACACATATCCTGAATGCAGTAATCGGTCGTATCCGATCCGGGAGGCAGGGTATTCAGGTCGCCTCCTGCCACGAACCATCCATCGGCACCGGCAATCCGGTCCAATTCGTCTTTAAACTGCCGGATGTGCTGCTGTTTAATCTCCAGCGTTGCAGTGGCCGAGGCATGAACATTTACTGCGTAAAAGTTGTTCAGACCCGGAATCCCAATGCGGCAGGTCACCATGCAGCAACGTTCATAAAAGTAACGGGTGAGTTTATCCTGGTCTGTACGCAAGGCCAGTTGGATCCGCTGTGCATCGCTTATTTTCCAGCGGCTGAAGATGGCGTTTTCCTCATCCATTCGTCCCAATCCATCGCTCGGGATAAACTGTGATTTCCATTGGGATCCACACACCGCGTAGTTGAAATAGGTATGGTCGAGAAGCCACTGAACCTGGTCAATGTAGGCCGAACGCTTCGATTTGATATCCACCTCCTGAAGCAACAGAATATCGGGTTTCACCTGGTTGATTTTATCGGCAATAGCCTGCAATGATCCATAAATCTCTTCTTCTGTCAGAATAACCCTTTCTCCGCAGGCATCGCCGAACCAAAGGATGCGGCCTGCCCCAAAACGGATATTCCAGGTCATAACGCGCACTGTGGTAAAGGTATCTGCCACCGGGGTCATCGAACCGGCAGAATAATATATTGCCGTTTCAGTGTCATCAAAATTGGTAGCCAAAGGTTCGCAGGAGGAGAGGAAAAGAATTAAACAGAAGCCGGCAGCCGAAATGAGAACCTTCAGGCAATGGATGTAACGAAAAGGAGACTGGCTCATACAGGTATTTAATTAACATGTTTGTAAAGATATAAAATCATGAAGGAAAAATAATATGAAGAAAAATTATTCCCGCCGGGCCTGAGCGTTGCGTGAGAAACGGGTAAAAATCAGAGCGAATACAAGAAAAACAGCCCCGCAAATAAAGGCATTTCTTACTCCGGCAACATTCTGGATCAGCGATGGATGAGCGTTGCCGCCGCCGGTAGTAAGGGAAAAGATCATCTGAAAGCTCAAACATAAAATCTTCAGGAAACCTGGATTGATTTCTTTTAACCTGCTGTTTCATGGCCTTAGTGGGGACTTCATAACGTGACGCAAGGTCATAATCAACCATTACCTTCTTTGCCCTGAAGGTAAATATCATCGTTTCGTAGTCGGACTTGATAATTTGCGTTCTCATGACTTTTTATGCTTAATCCTGTAAAACCTAAATAATCTAAAAAACTTGTATATATCATTGGGTTCTCCTATTTTTACAATTGCATAACATTAACATTTAGAAACCTGATTATGTCGAAGTTTCAGGAACTCTCCTCATTGATCTGGAGTGTGGCGGATGATGTGCTGAGGGGATTGTTTAAGCTGCATGAGTATGGGGATGTGATCCTTCCCTTTGTGATTCTGCGGAGGCTGGATTGTGTGATCGAGCCGAGGAAGGATGAGATTTATAATCACCCCCGCAATTACATCAATGCGTTTTCGAAGAACGTTTACGATATCATTGAGAATTTCCAGCTCGATAAGCCGGTGGAAAAGCTGCATAATATCTTGTTTTCACTCTTCTTCATTACCGGCATCACCACCTATATCTGGATCCTCAACAACAGCAAGAAAGCGCAGAGGAAAGGCAAGATTCAATTGATCAATGCCTGCGGATTATTTAAGCCCATGAAAAAAAGCCTTGGGAGCAAACGCAAGGAGATCTGCAGCGAGCAGCAACAACTCATCCTGGATACTTACACCGGCTTCGGTGAAACAGAGATCTGCAAGATCTATCCAAATCAGTTTTTCGGGTACACCAAAGTCACCATGGAACAGCCCCTGCGCGATTACGAACGCATCCCCATGGGCACAAACATAGACCAGTATTACCAGCGCGAAGTCAAGCCACATCTGCCTGGCATCTGGACGGACCGCAGCAAAAACAAAACCGGGTACGAAATCAACTTCACCAAATACTTTTACAAATACAAACCCCTCTGCAGCGTCGAAGAAATCACCAAAGATTTGCTGGAACTAGAGAAGGAGAGTGAGGGGTTGATGAAAGTTCTTTTAAGGTTGGATGGCTGATTATCTAATTGTATGTGTTTTAATTGTATTAGGCAGGTGAAAGGAGAATCAATGTGGGAAAAAAGAAAAGCATAACCGTTCAGGGGACCAAAATATTGGTAATTGGTTCAAAAGAAAATGATTACATCTCGATCACCGACATTGCCCGGCACAAAGACGCTGAGCATACTGATACGATCATCCAAAACTGGATGAGAAACAGAAACACCATTGAATTGTTGGGCTTTTGGGAAATTATTTACAACCCTGATTTTAAACCCCTCGAATTCGAGGGGTTTAGAAACCAGGCGGGGCTAAACAGTTTTGTAATGACACCCAAAAAATGGATTGAATCAACGAAAGCTATTGGGATCACATCAGCGTCAGGAAGGTATGGAGGCACTTTCGCCCACAGAGATATCGCACTTGAGTTTGCATCATGGATTTCAATTGAGTTCAAGTTGTTTCTATTGAAAGAATTTCAGCGCCTTAAAGCAGATGAAAATAACAGGTTACAACTTGAATGGAATTTACAACGCACACTGGCAAAAGTGAATTACCACATCCATACTGATGCAATAAAAGAAAACCTGATTCCTGCAGAATTAACCAAACATCAGATCAGTTTTGTGTATGCCGATGAGGCGGATATGCTGAACGTGGCGTTGTTTGGTATTACCGCCAGGCAATGGCGTGATAAAAATCCTGAAACCAAAGGAAACATTCGGGATGATGCAACCATAGAACAATTGGTGGTGCTTTCAAATTTGGAAAGCATCAATGCCGTATTGATTCACCAGGGAATGAAACAGGCGGAACGGCTACCAAAGTTGAATAAAATTGCCATTACACAGATGAAATCATTAATCAGCAACCTGCAATTGAAAAAGTTGAAATGAGCAGAATCATCAAACAAAATATAGCCAATTCAATAACAGCGGGGGGACTTCAGACTGAGGACTTTGGAGGGTGGATTTGCATGGAGCTAAAAATTTAATGAACTTGGATATTAATTCGTTACGGCTTATCTTTACATTTTGATAAATTAAATATCTAGAATCCTGATTATGTCGAAGTTCCAGGAACTGTCTTCGTTGATTTGGAGTGTGGCGGATGATGTGCTGAGGGGGTTGTTTAAACCACATGAGTATGGGGATGTGATCCTGCCGTTTGTGATTCTGCGAAGGCTGGATTGTGTGATCGAGCCGCGAAAGGATGAAATTTATCAACTATACGAAGAGTATAAGACGAAGGTGGATGACCCCTCCCCGGTGATCAGGAACCGCATCAAGGCTGAGTTTTACAATTGTTCCAAGTATGATCTTTCGCGCCTGAAGCAGGATCCGAAGAATGTGTATATCAACTTCCGCAATTACATCAACGGGTTTTCGAAGAACGTTTACGATATCATCGAGAATTTCCAGCTGGATAAGCCGGTGGAGAAGCTGCATAAGAACAACCGCCTGTTCCTGCTTGTCGAGAAGTTCAGCTCGGTGGACCTGCACCCCGATGTGGTGGATAACCATACCATGGGGCAGATCTTCGAGGAGCTTCTGCGGAAGTTTTCCGAAATGAGCAACGAGACCAGCGGTGAGCATTACACCCCCCGCGACATCGTGAGGCTGCTCGTCTCCCTGGTGTTTTCCGGGGACAGGGAAGACCTGCAGGGAAAAGGCAAGATCCGATCGGTGTTCGATCCCTGCTGCGGCACCGGCGGCATGCTCACCATCGGCAAGGACTGGGTGCTCGAGAATATCAATCAGCAGATAGAAATCAAAATTTACGGACAGGAACTCAATCCGCAGACCTACTCCATCTGCAAATCCGACCTGCTCATCTCGGGCGAGAACCCCGACCACATCAGGCTCGGCTCCTCCCTGGGCGAAGACAGGTTCACGGGCGGGAAGTTCGACTACATGATCACCAACCCGCCCTTCGGCGTATCCTGGAAAAGCGAGGAAGAGTTCGTGACGGGCGAAGCGCAGAATCCCAACGGAAGGTTTTTCGCCGGCACGCCGCGCACATCCGACGGTTCCCTGCTGTTCCTTCAGCATATGATCTCCAAGATGGAGGAAAAAGGATCGCGCATCGGCATCGTGTTCAACGGCTCCCCGCTGTTCACCGGCGATGCCGGTAGCGGCGAATCCGAGATTCGCCGCTGGATCATCGAAAACGACTGGCTGGAATGTCTCGTGCAGCTGCCCGATTCACTCTTCTTCAATACCGGTATCACCACCTATATCTGGATCCTCAACAACGCGAAGAAACCGGTGCGGAAAGGTAAAATTCAGTTGATCAATGCGAGCGGATTGTTTAAGCCCATGAAGAAATCCCTTGGGAGCAAACGCAAGGAGATCTGCAGCGAGCAGCAACAGGTCATCCTGGATACTTACACCGGCTTTGATGAAACAGAGATCTGCAAGATCCGGCCCAACCAATTTTTCGGGTACACCAAAGTTACCATCGAACAGCCCCTGACCGAGGACGGGACCGTGAAAACTGACAAGAACGGCAATCCCAAATCCGACAGCTCCCTGCGCGATTACGAACGCATCCCCCTGGGCACCGACATAGACCAGTATTTCGAGCGTGAAGTCAAGCCACATCTGCCCAACAGCTGGATGGACCGCAGCAAAGACAAAACCGGGTACGAAATCAACTTCACCAAATACTTTTACAAATACAAACCCCTCCGCAGCGTCGAAGAAATCACCAAAGACCTGCTGGATTTAGAGAAGGAGAGTGAGGGGTTGATGAGGAATTTGTTAAATTAATCAAACGATAGCTGAGCGGCATTTGCAATGCCGCTCGAAATCTGGCAGAAATTGCAATTCTGCATTGAATTAAAAATTAGTACAGGAAAATAACAGAAGGATATACAACATGCCAACAGGTTACCAGATAAAAGATCAATCGGCCTGCTACTACCTGACATTTCAGGTGGTATATTGGATAGACCTGTTTATGAAGCATGTTTATCGTGATATTGTTGTGGAAAGCCTGAAATTCTGTCAAAAGGAAAAGGGTCTTGAACTTTTTGCCTGGGTCATCATGTCGAATCATATTCATTTGCTTGCGCGAAGTTCTCACGGTGATTTAAGCGGGACCATCCGTGATCTTAAAAAATTCACGAGCAAGAGATTCATTGAAACCATCTTTTCCACCAACGACAGCAGGAAGGAGTGGATGACCAGGTTGTTCGGTCATGCAGCAAAACGTCAGAATAAAGAAGGCGAATACCAGGTGTGGACCCATGAAAATCATGCGGTTGAGGTGTATGGAAATGCTTTCATCCAGACCAAAGTCTGGTATATCCATGATAATCCGGTAAGAGCGGGATTGGTAAGAAACGCTGAAGAATATCTGTATTCAAGCGCAGGCTCCTATTCAGGACAAGATGGTTTGATTGACATTATTCCGATTGTTATGACAATTGAAAAAATCAAGTAATGAGGTGGATAATTGAAAATTATCCGGTGTTCCGAGCGGCATTACAAATGCCGCTCAGCGGGGGGATTGACGGGGTTGCCTGATCGTCAGGCAACCTAATAAAATCCAGTTATTTGCAAAGTTTCGTATTTTTGTAAAAAGGAACGATCATGGACATAAGATTGAGAATTTATCTGGACACTTCTGTTCCTAATTTTTTGTTTGCAGAGGATGCCCCGGAAAAAATGGAGGTTACGAAAGATTTATTTGAAAATTTTTTGAAACCATCCATTTACAGATCATTTATTTCTCCTGTGGTCCTTGCGGAAATTGAAGAAACAAGAGATCCCGGGAAAAAATCGATTCTGTTGGAGGTATTTAAAAATTATCCTATTGAACTTATCGATTATTCAGAGGAAGAAGAAAAAGAAATTCAGGAATTAGCTGAAAAATATATTGAAAGGAAAATCATACCTGAGAAAAAGATTGCGGATGCTTTTCATATTGCCATTTGTGTCATAAAAGGGATTGATTATCTGGTGAGCTGGAATTATAAACACCTGGCAAACATCAATAAAGAAAACAAAATAAGGTTAGTAAACCTGGAATTTGGATATAAAATTGATCTGCGGATCATCACACCTTTAGAATTAATGGACTATGGAATCTGATGTTTCAAAATCACAGAAAGAAGTGTGGGAATGGAAAGAATCATTGTTTGAGGAATTGAAAAATATTCCCAAAGACGAACGGTTAAAGTTTATCAGAGAGAAGGCAAAGAAAGCAATGGAAAAACTCAACCGGACTACTCCAGAACCCCGCGTTGCCTGACATGCTGCTGACAATGAAAAGCCATGATCATTTTGTTGACTTCGACAAAATGAAAATATCAGACTACGCTGAGCGGCATTTGAAATGCCGTTCAGTGGGCGGATTGATTTCTATAAACAGATTGAAAATGGCATTTCGCCACAATTAAAAATGGAACTGCAATCATGGCAACTTCAAAAATAGAATGGACTGAAAACACCTGGAACCCGATAACCGGCTGCACCAGGATATCCTCCGGTTGCAACCATTGCTACGCTGAAGTGATGACACGGCGGTTGCAGGCTATGGGACAGGAAAAGTACCGTAATGGATTTGAACTAACCCTTCATCCTGAAGCGCTGAATGATCCCTACAATTGGAAGAAGCCCAAAATGATCTTTGTGAACTCCATGAGCGACCTGTTTCATAAAGATGTTCCCGTTGAGTTTATAGAGCGGGTATTTCAGGTGATCAGGGAAAATCCTCATCATGTATTCCAGGTTTTAACTAAGCGGTCAGATATTCTCCTGTATTATGACCGTGAAGGCTGGCTCGATTGGCCACATAACCTTTGGATGGGGGTTACTGTTGAAAGCAATTTAGTAACTAAACGGATTGCTCATCTTACCTCAACAAAAGCTCGGGTGAAATTTCTGTCCTGCGAACCACTTCTTACCTCATTACCTGAAATGAATCTCTCCGGAATCGATTGGGTAATTGTCGGAGGTGAAAGCGGCAGAACGCCAAGACCTATTAAGGAAGAATGGGTAGCAGATATCCAGCATCAATGTGAACAAGCGGGAGTGGCTTTCTACTTTAAGCAATGGGGTGGGACCAATAAAAAGAAAGCGGGAAAATCTTTAAACGGAAAGGTTTACAACGAAATGCCAATGGTTTAATTTATGAATGCTTTGAAGCCGGGAAAATCAATTCGTGCCGTCAGGCACGAAATGTGGGTAGCCAATCGAATCATGGAGAATGAATCCCGTGCCGTTAGGCACGATATGTCGGTAGCAAATGGTTCTAGGGTGTTTTATTTCGTCCCGTACGGGACGAAATGGTGCACCCCGTTCCCCTCATGCTACCCACATTCAATCCCTACGGGATTGGAAACCCCTCCCAAACCCGACAGTTCCCTGCGCGATTGGGAACGCATCCCCCTGGGCACCGACATAGACCAGTATTACCAGCGCGAAGTCAAGCCACATCTGCCCAACAGCTGGATGGACCGCAGCAAAGACAAAACCGGGTACGAGATCAAATTCACCAACTACTTTTACAAATACAAACCCCTGCGGAACGTGGAAGAAATCACCAAATACCTGCTGGAGCTGGAGAAGGAAAGTGAGGGGTTGATGAAGGGATTGGTGGATTTATAATAACGTTTTTAGCAATTTTAAACGATACGACGAATGCATAGTTTTATTTTAAAACGACAACCAAAATCATACAACAGCTGGAGAGGTGCTACCGGGATAAAAAAAGCAAACTATAAGACGGCAATTGAAAATTCATTCAAACATTTCTATCCAACCCATACCACCTTGACGGAAGATCTATACGGAACTATGTATTACTTTTTTAAAAAGGACCTTGAAAGTGACGCAGACAATTTAAGCAAACCATTATGGGACTGTTTAACTGGTTTTCTATTTACTGATGACAGACAAGTAAAATTGAGAATTGTTGGAAGTTTTGACATTTCTAAAAATGATTTTAATGTTCTAAATTTTACAGGAATATCCGGTGAAGTAATCACCGAATTGCTTGATGCATTTGATACCGAAGACCATATTGTATATATTGAGTGTGGTCATTTAAACCATTCAATGTTCAAATTTAATTTGGAATCCAGTGGAAATTAAAAAGAGATTTTTAGAAAAATATTTGCACGAAATTGCAATTGAACAATTGGTAGAAGAATATTTCCAGAAAGGATACAATGTTACCAAGGAAGGGCAAATAGGGAATTATCGTGCTGATTTAATTGCTAAAAAAGGAGATGAGACGATTGTCATTGAAGTTAAATCTGGCAAAATGACACCAGACAAAAAAGAAACTATTAGACAACTCGGAAATTTTATTCGCAGCCAAGGTAATTATAAATTTTTCATTGTGGTTGCCACACCTCCAAAAGAGAAAAAGCTAGAGATAGCAGAAATAGAAAGCCTGCTTTTTAACGCTTTAATTAATCGTTTGCCAAGTGAACTTGATGAACTATCTACACATACAAGAATAGACGAAATTACTGAGATTGACATTGATGAAATATCAATAAATGGTCATGCAATTTTTGTAAAAGGTGACGGTGTCGTTAGTGTTGAACTTCAAATTGGATCCGATGGTGATCTTGTGAGAGGAGACGGCCTTGAAAGCCATGAAAGTTTCCCATTTGACTTTGAAATTACTTTAGAGTATAATGTTAATAAAGGTTTAGAAATATCAGAAGTAGACAAATTTTATGTGGACACTTCATCATTTTATGACTAAAAAAAGGATGCTTCCACAATGCAAGTAATTTAATAAGAACGTACAAGCTCAAAAAAAGGCCGACTATATGAATAAGTGTTTTTTAAAGCAAATGAACACTTTGTAATACCCTCATTCAAATTAGCTATAGATGAGACCAAAAATAAAAGGTAAATTCTAGTATTAATTTTAATAATGTATCGATATGTACAAAATCAGGACACAGTTTAGCCACTTCAGGTTTAATACCATTCATCAGCATGGACCTTATCCAGTGGTTTGGTACAAATTAGAGGAATCTGATGAAGATTTATTTGGAGTATGTATGACGCATAAGGAGCTGACACAATTAACAAATTATTTTGCGACCAATAATTTGAATTTTTCTGATCAAAATTATACTGATTGCGACCCTGAAGAAGTCCCGGGTTGTGGTGTTTATGATCTAATACCATCGAAAGATCGGTTTCCTAATAATTTAATTTTACGAAGAGATTCCGAACTAATTAGAAATGGAGAAATTTATCATTGCATGGAAATTGAACTTCTAACTGCGTCTGGCGGATTGAAAAGTACTGCTGATATGCCTTTTGATATAATTGGGGAAATATTATCGTAATTGTTAAATCTTATAGAAAAATAGTATATCCAGGAATTTTATAGAGATTTAGCATGTAAACTTTCTAATAGGGATGAATATAAATATTTGTTGAAATGTGGAATGACAGAGAAACTGATATTGATTTATTGGGACATGATAAGATTGCGCAAACAATAATAGAAATAATTGATGACGAAAACTTGAGACCCCTTACAATTGGTGTATATGGTGATTGGGGTGTAGGAAAATCTTCAATCCTTTCTTTACTTCAAGCAAAGGTAAAAGCTCAGAAAATTGCTAAAGTCTCAAATTGCTATTGTATATTATTCAACGGATGGTTATTTCAGGGATATGAAGATGCAAAAACTGCACTCATGGAAAGTGTCGTTGCTGAGTTAGCAGCACTCCAACCAACCAATAAGAAAGTTCAGAAGTTAGCAAAGTCGTTATTAAGTCGTGTAAACTGGCTTAAAGTAGCGAAGTTTTCTGCAGGAGCTTTGTTAACAGGTATTACTGGAGTACCACTTGCCGGAATAGTTGGTGAGGCTGTTACGCAAGCTAAAAAGCTAACAGTATCAACCGATGATGATTTATTGATAAATGAGAAGAATAATGAAGAGACTGTTACAAGTCAGATTCAAGAATTCAGAAAGGAATTTAAAAAACTAATCTCAACCTCAAAAACCGATCATATCATTGTGCTTGTTGATGATTTAGATCGTTGTTTGCCTAAAGCGGTTATCGAAATATTAGAAGCAATACGCCTTTTTCTTTTCGTGGAGGGTACCACTTTTGTCATTTCTGCGGATGAAAAAATGATAGAGTATGCAGTAAGAGAGCATTTCCCGAATCTTCCATCCAGTTATACAGAATATACTAAAAACTACCTTGAAAAACTAATACAAATTCCCATCCGAATACCAACTTTAAACAGACTTCAAACTGGTAATTACATTAAGTTACTTATACTACAGAATCATTTAAAAAATGACTTCGAAAAGTTACAAACTGTTTACGAAGCCTATAATAAAAAGAAAAATAGACCTTATGACCCTGTTGAATTGTCTTATCAAATAATTACCGAAGCAATAGGTGATACTTCTACAGAGTTGCAGGAAACTCTGTTGGTGGCTGGACAACTCACACCTACATTATCGGCTGGTCTTAAAGGAAACCCAAGAAATATTAAGCGTTTTCTAAACACTTTGTTCCTGAGAATGCGTATTGCGCGAATTTATGGACTCGACGATATAGTTAAATTAAAAATTTTAGCAAAACTAATGTTGTTGGAGCGGTTCCAGTCCGAAAATTTTGAAAGGATTGTTGAAGAAGTTACAATGGAGCAGGATGGAAAATCTGCAATCATAAAAGAAATGGAAGCGCCCGTTGAAAAAGATGAAACCAATACTACAAAACATCCTCGAGATGCAGGCGACGAGCTTTTAAAAAAGCAACTCTTTAAAGAATGGTCACACATAGATCCTCCACTAAATGATATTGACTTACGACCATATATCTATATTTCCAAGGAAAAAGCGATTAGTTTTGATCTCGATGGAATGTTCCCTGAGCATCTTGTGACAATTCTGGAACAATTGAAAAGCGGTACGAGTATGGCGCTTAATCAAGCAGAGAAAGATCTAGGACAATTGTCTATTAAAGAAAGAGTAGTACTTTTCGAAAAGTTGGAAGGAGAAAGTCGTTCTATTATCGATCTTAAACAAACGCCTGCTCCTATTCAGGGATTACTACGAATTATTAATGTTGAAACTTCTCTTGAAGAACGGTTTGTTGGATTAATTGAATCATATCCGCTTACTAATCTCGGAGCCTGGGCAGTGAGTGAACTAACCGGACTTAAAACCCCTGTTGCGAAAGAACGATTTATAAAACTACTTCAAAAATGGCAGCAATCTGACAACAGAATTCTTAAACCTCTTGCGAAACAATTTATAAACAAATAGACGAGTATGGGCACATCAGCTTCAGGTGGAGGAGCGGGAAGTAAAAATCCCCTTATTCCAAGTTGGATAGGAGATGGAGGTGTTTACCCGCCCCCTGAACCATTGATTCCTGCAAACCCAGATGAAAATACTGATAATCCGATACAATCAGACGACAACGGGGAGGAGACGGACCAAGAAAATAACAATTCCTCAGACAATCAACAAAATACAAGTCTTCCCAATAATCAAAACAATTCTGCAGGCGAACCAAACCGCTACCATCAACCACGCATCCAGTTCAATAAATTTGTAAAGAGCGGTGGTCAGAATCAAAATGCCCTTAGAAAGGCACTTAGAGGTTACAGTAGAAATGCGGCCGGTGGAACTAGGCAAATGGCACGAAGGATGTTGCCATCGGTATTTAGAGTGGCTGGATTCTATGAAGTTATCAATACCATAAGAGAACAAGGTAAACAAACTGCCTTAACTCAGTTCAACCTTACCAGCTATCAAGATAAACCGCTATCCGAAGTCTTGTCTGCGCTTTGTGATACCATTTTCAAAGATAATGGCAAAATTTATGAGGATACCCAGGATGATAGCATTACCAAGCACGCTTATTCTAATACCGTTGTTAGAATATGTGAGTTAGAAGATATTGATTTAGATAATCTTACCAACGAACAGGTTGAGGTGATGACTGCTATATTTATTGAAGAAACCATTGCTCAACGTGTTATTAACGATATTGGCAATAAATTAACTGAAATAAATTCAAAAATCAGTGATTTGGTTCAAATTGAGAACAATGTTTACCAGATTATTAGCGGTATGGTTCGAACTCAAATTATGCCAGAGATTAAAGTCACACAACGAGGAGACAGAACTCATATCGAAACAAGTATTGAAAACATATACCGCATTGCCTTTGATGCATTGGCGGGATTAATCGATTAATAATGGAAAAAATTGCTCTGGTTGCCACTGTAGGCCCAGCCGATAATGGGATTGACCTTGATGCGTTACCATATAAACGCAAAGGCGAGGTGTCTTTCTTCAAGTATAATAATGTACAGGATGTTAGTGTGCATGAATTTATTAAAGCTTTAAAAAAATTGCGACTAGAACCATCTGAGTTAGAAATGGACCTCTTAGTCATAGCTTGCACAATGTATGCAGCTGATACAAGAATTAACAGAGAAGTTTATGCCGAAGATTCCTGGACAAGAATAATAGATCTATATATTCCAGTAAGCGATACTGCTTTTTGGGATAGCCAAAAAGAATTGTTGCAAAAGATATTCCGGTTTCTTACCGGCGATATTTGGACATTAACATTTCGAAATCGGACAGATACTAATTTACAATTATCCCCAAGAGGTAAATTAACTCGTTATGGAATGCCATACCAAACTGATACTGTTTGCCTATTTTCCGGTGGTATGGATAGTTTTATAGGTGCTATTGACCTCTTAGAACGTGGAGTTCGGCCTTTATTAGTAGGACATACTAAAAGTAGCGATGTAAAGCCATATCAAGATAAATGCTATAATGCGTTAGCCAATTATTATCAAGCTCAGAAACCCACGCGTATACATGCTTTTGTTCGGATACCAAATAAACAACTTTTTGGAGTCACGGATAGTACAGAAAGAGGAAGATCTTTTCTGTTTTTAACTTTAGGAAGTATTTGTGCATCGGCATTACAATCAAGATCATACCTGATCATACCTGAGAATGGCATGATAAGTCTAAATATTCCACTTACACCATTAAGAATTGGTTCGCACAGTACTAGAACCACACATCCTCATTATTTCGAGTTGATGCAAAATCTATTTAATAATATGCAGCATGGTGTAAATATCCATAATCCCTACCAATTTAAGACGAAAGGAGAAATGCTTATGGAATGTTTAAATCAGCAATTGGTGGTAAATACAGAAACTATGTCCTGCAGCCATCCTTCTGGGAGATGGGTTGGTAAAGGCAATAGTCATTGTGGATATTGTGTGCCTTGTATTATCAGACAGGCTTCCTATAGAACTGCCGGATTGCAAAATCAATTCCATTATAGGAAGAATATTTTTAACCCGCCAGGGTTGGATATTAGGAAGGTTGAGGGATGTGATGTATTGGCATTTAGGTACCTAATCGAAAAAGTTAGGAGAAACCCCATCTTTTTAACGGCAGCTATCAGAAGCACTGGACCATTAGGAGAAAATATTCAACCTTACTTGGAAGTCTATAGAAGAGCATTGCATGAAGTTGAAGATTTAATTCATCCGATTATTTTAATATGAGTTGTTATATTGATACACATTGTCATCTTGATTTGTTAAAGAATATATCACAAGATCCTCAAACTGAAGATCGAGAGGGTATTAAAACTATAACGGTAACAAATGCTCCATCATTTTATAAGGCAAATAATGAATTATTTTATGGATGCTCAAATATCAGGGTAGCCCTTGGATTACATCCGCAACTTGTGACCCAATATCAAGGAGAACTCGAAATATTTGAAGGATTAATTGATAATACACGATATATCGGAGAGATTGGATTAGATGGATCTTCAGAACTCAAAAACACTTATTCATTGCAAAGAAGGTTGTTTCAACAGATTCTTGAGATAACAAAGAAGAAGAAGGGTAAAATTCTTTCAATACATAGCAGGCAGGCAGCTAAGGATACAATTGAAACACTTGTAAAATATTTATCTACAAATGACTTTAAGATAATACTGCATTGGTTTTCCGGAAGTATAGAAAACTTAAATTCAGCAATAATTAACGGTTTCTACTTTTCAATAAATCATAAAATGGTTGATACAGATAAGGGGAAGCATTTAATAAAGCTTATTCCAGAACATCTTATACTTACTGAAACTGATGCCCCATTTACTTTTTCGGGAGAAATTAATACAAGATTAAAAAGTCTGAACAGAACTATTAATGGCATTGCTACTCAAAAAAACAAATCTTCAGAAGAAATAAGAATTCAGATTTTCGAAAATTTTAAGAATCTTCTGCACTAATTTCAATTTGCATGGGCGCTATGAATATCAAAACGTTTACCAAATAGAGCTTAAAGACATCATTTTCAATATGTGTTGGGTGGATAATAGGTAGGAGTTACCAAAGCAAAACCAGAAGGATTAACTTTGAAAAGCATAACATTTTCAAATGACAAAGTATCCGAAATATAAGAATACAGGGACAGAATGGATTTTAGAGATTCCGGAAAATTGGTATTGCAGTAAAGTGAAGTATTTATCAGATTTAGTAGCAGAAAAATCTGAATCTATAAAAAAGGTTTGAAGTCAGATTTCATTTATCATAAGTAAGCACACTTCCATCGACAACTAATTTGAACAATGGATTAAATGAAAAGTTTCATGAATAACAAATGGAAATACACAAGAGGCTCAGAATGGAGGAGATGGGATCTTCATGTTCATACTAAAGGAACGAATAAAAACGATTCTTTCCATAGTCCTGATTTTAATACTTTTTGTAAAATTCTATTTACAAAAGCAATTGAAAACAAGATTGCAGTAATTGGGATCACCGACTATTTTAATATTGAAAATTATTTAAAGGTAAAAACATATTGTGATAACATAGATACAAATGATTTTTATAGCTCTGAGGACAAGAATTTCATAAAGGAAATTCTCTTACTTCCAAATATCGAGCTAAGAATGTTACCTGTTACAGATTATGGTCGACTGATAAATATCCACTGTATTTTTAATCCTACTTTTATTCCATCAATTGAGAATGATTTTTTCAATTCTATTGAGTACTCTACTGGGACAGGTATGAAGTACAAAATGAATAAACAGGGAATTACTGATTTTGGCAAGTCATTGCAAACGGGTCTGGATAATGAAAGTGCATATAGAAAAGGAATAAATTCATTTGTTGTTTCATATGCTCAGATTGAAAATTTACTAGAACAAAATCAAAATTTTAGAGATAACGTTATTATCACAGTAAGTAATTCAAATAGAGATGGTGCATCTGCTTTGCAAAAGCACTATGATTTTTTTGAGAATAATGACGAAAGTAGCCTTGAGGCAGTAAGAAAATCCATTTACTATATTTCTGATTGTATATTCTCCGGTAATCCAGAAGATAGAAAATACTTCTTAGGTGAAAAGAAGGATGATCCAAAAACAGTAATTCAAAAATGTGGATCGTTAAAACCATGCATACATGGCTCGGATGCACATACTGAAGATGCATTGTTTATGCCTTCTGAGAACAGATTCTGTTGGATTAAAGCAAATACCACTTTTGAAGGCTTAAAACAAATATTATATGAACCTGCTGATAGGGTTAAAATTCAAGCCTTCAAGCCAGATATAAAAAATGACAGATATATTATTTCGGAATTACGATTTAAAGATAAGACTGGGAAATTATTTGGCAATCAAACGATTCCACTAAATGAAAATTTAAACTCTATAATTGGTGGGAAGTCTGCCGGGAAATCCTTGCTAATTTATTCCATTGCTTATTCTATTGATCCTGAGCAAGTGGATAAAACCAATAAAAGATTAAGTTTTGAAGGTTATAAATTTAAAACAGACTATGATTTTGAGGTAATATGGAAGGATGGCGTTATAAATACTTTAAACAAAGGTGAAAGCAAAGATCAAAAAATAACTTACATTCCTCAACTCTATATTAATTACCTTGTCGAGAAGGATAATAAAGAAGATCTAAATCAGCTTGTAGAAAATATCCTCTTACAGAATCTGGATTTTAAAATATTCTTCGAAGGGTGCAAAACAAAAATACTTGAGATTAATGCAAATTTGGATAGTCTATTAACAAATTATATTCAAACACGTCAAAAGGCTATAGAACTACAGGCAAAATCAAAGGAAATTGGAAAATCAGTGGAAATTGCAAAAGCAATAGAACGGATTCAGCTGGAAATTTTAGACGGCCAGAAGTTAAGCAACTTATCGGCGGAAGAATATCAAAACTATAATAAGTTACTTGAAATTAAATCCAACCTTGATAAAGAATTATCGGTGGTAAATAGTAGAAAAATTGTAGGAGAAAATATTTTAATCGAATTAAGAAACAATCGGGAATTGCTATTAGGAGCAACTATAAGTGATCCTGAGATTCAAATAAAGGGAAGCATAGATAGGATATTGGATCAATTGAATGAAATTACTACTGATATAAATAGTATAAAAACCAGGATTGAAATTGACTATAATAAATTAATTGAGAATGTTGAAATAGAAATTAAAAAATTGAATTTTGAGGAAAAAATTAAAGAACTCTCAGTTAAATTAGCAGGAAATACTACTCAATTGGTCCCTTACCTGAAAAAATTAGCTGGTCAAAAAGAACTACAAAAGATAACAAATAATCTTGAACTTGAAAGAAAAAAGCATGAACAGGCTCTGACTATAGAAAAACAGTACAATATCACTTTAAAAGATTACCATAGTTTACGAAACAGAATTTCAATTTTATTGCGAGAACGAATTGAGTTGTATCAAGAAATTGTGAATGATATAAATTCAAATAGAAAAGCAATTGGTTGTGGTGTTTCATTGGGAAGCTCGTTGGTTTATAAACAGACTGATTTTTCTCTTTTTCATCAAGTTAATAAAGCAGCTTTATCAAAGGGCCATTTCTTTAATCAATTGTTTAAAGATGGTAATTTGAAATTTACTGAAATTCCTGACCTTTTCTCTAAACACCTATATGTAAAAGAAAATAAGTACTTAAAGGTGTCAGATGACGATAAATTTGAGTTGCCTCTAAATCAAGGCTTTTCTTTAGAAGAAATATTAAGAGGATTGATAAAGGATTTATTTATTATTGACTATATTGTAACATATAAAGGCGATGATCTTCTCCGTATGTCGCCAGGTAAAAAGGGAACGGTTTTATTAATTTTATTCCTACAAATAAGTTCTTCCGAATATCCAATATTAATTGATCAACCTGAGGATAACCTTGATAATCGTACGATATATGAACTTTTATGCTCAATGATTAAAGAAAAGAAAAAGGATCGGCAGGTTATTATTGTTTCGCATAATGCAAATCTTGTTGTCTCCACAGATTCGGAAAACATTATCGTCGCAAATCAAGCTGGACAAAATGGTGAAGATAAGAAGAGTCGTTTTCAGTTTGAATATATTAACGGTGCTATAGAAAATACATTTATTGATAGGTCTGAAACTCAATTGCTTTATCAACAGGGTATTCGCGAGCATGTATGCGATATTCTTGAAGGGGGAAATGAAGCGTTTAAAAAGCGTGAACGAAAATATTCGATAAAATAGTATAAATAAAGGCTCAATAAAAGAATTTAATACTAAATCGGACATACTTTGATATTGGAAGAGGGTATGCGTATTTATTCACCGTTAGGGCTTGTATTATACCTGTATTGCAAAGAGGTAGGTTGTGCTAGTATTGATATCAATAAGGACATTACTATAGGGTTGATTTAACATATTTGGATGAAAAAGTACCCAAAATATACGGACTCGGCTATTGAATGGATTGGGGAAATACCTTCTGAATGGTCATTGAAGAAGGTTAAATATTTCCTAAAACCTAAGGAAGGAATCAAGATTGGACCATTTGGAAGTTCTTTAAAGCTTGAAACTCTGTCTGATCATGGAATGAAAATATATGGACAAGGGAATGTTATTATACTAAGGCTGAATGAAAATCCGAAATTACGAACAAATGACTGTTAAGAAAAATATTGAAGGAGCGAAACATGATTATTGTAGTTGGTTTTTCTT
>Ga0268284_1000200_pt1 | contig 52165 bp, 67 predicted proteins | sample saktaG_14_FD_190137 | JGI IMG/M metagenome (GOLD analysis project Ga0268284, IMG submission 190137) | Saline water microbial communities from Sakinaw Lake, British Columbia, Canada - sak_2013_06_06_40m | ecosystem: Environmental > Aquatic > Non-marine Saline and Alkaline > Saline ...
TGCAATGCCGCGACTAATTTCCTCACGTTCCGTAAGCGTGATTCTTTGGTATTTGATCATTAGCAACTCCTTTCTCCTGCTATTATAGCAGATTGAGGTGTTGCGTTAGTAGTTTGAACCCAAGTTATTTATTCGTAATATACTGATAAATAGCAAGTTACGTTAATTTATCTATAAAAGTAGCTAAAAACCCAAGAAATTTGTCATTTCTTGGGTTTTTTACTATTAGACGATAGTAAATTAGTAAATAAAAAATAATTAAAGTTTTCAGTACTTTTATTCTTTTTAATCTTGCCTTTAGAAACACAATAATATGGAGAGAGAGTTCGACATCGAACTAAATATTGAGGGGAGGTTAAATGGTCAAATTAGGTAAGGCAGTCGAGGAGATGTTTATTTTCTAGGAGAATCACTATTAAACGATAGTAAATTAATAAATAAAAAATAATTAAAGTTTTTAGTACTTTTTCTATTTTTAATAGTAGAAACCATAAACATAATATAACAGAGAAACAGTTCGACATCGAACTAAATATTAAGAGGATGTGATGAGATGGTCAAATTATGGAAAACAGTTGAGAAGAAGCTTATTTTTCAGGAACATCGCTATTGGGCGATAGTAAATTAATAAATAAAAAAGAATTGAAGTTTTTAGTGTCTTTTCTATTTTTAATTCCGGAGGGTGTAAACATAATAATATAGAGAAACAGTTCGACATCGAACTAAATATGAGAGGAGGTGATAAAAATGATTAAAAGGAACGTTTTAAAGAAAAGAATCTGTACAACGGAAATTGACGGCAGCTGTTTTCACTGCGGGAAAAAGGCAGATTTACCAAATGCCATTACGAAGACAATGGTGTTTGAGAATTGCTCAATTAGCGACATTACAACAAGTTTAAAAGAGTTTCTTGAAAACATCTACTATCGAAGGGATACAGCAAGAATAACAATCGTTGTTTCAGAACGATAAAAATAGGGAGGAAAGTAAAAATGAACATTCAAAAAGTTTCAGTTTCAAAGATTAACCCCGCGGCCTACAATCCGCGGGTTGATTTAAAGCCGGGTGATAAAGATTACGAGAAGTTAAAAGATAGCATAAACACCTTTGGTTATGTCGAACCGCTTGTTTGGAATAGCAAGACTGGAAACTTGGTTGGTGGACATCAACGCTTAAAAATTCTCATCGAGCAAGGGCTTGTTGAGGTTGAGGTTAGTGTTGTTGATCTAAGTCCTGAAAAAGAAAAGGCACTTAATCTTGCCTTAAACAGAATTCAAGGGGATTGGGACAATCAAAAACTTGCAACCTTACTTGAGGAATTAACTCGTAACTCTGAGGTTGATATTAAAACTACGGGATTCGACTTGCCTGAGATAAGTGAGATTTTAGATAGTGTGCAGGAAGCAATAGAAGACGATTTTAACTTGGATGGTGAGCTAGCAAATACAGGTACACCTGTTACTCAGAAGGGGGATTTAATTCAACTCGGGAACCATAGATTGTTTTGTGGCGATTCATCCAAGCCCGAAGATGTGGTCAGATTAATAGGAGATAATAAAATAAACCTGATCTTTAGTGATCCGCCTTACAACGTAGACTATTACGGTGGGAATCGGCCGGTTCCTAAGAATGCAAGGCCCAAGGCCTCGCGAAACTGGGAGAGAATTTACAATGATAACCTTACCCAGGAAGAATATGAAAAGTGGCTCAGACAGATATTTGTTAATGTAAGTGTTTATCTAGCAGAGGGTACACCTATCTACATCTGGAATGGCAGCAAACAGTTTGGTCCTATGTATGTTATGTTTACCGAGCTTGGATATCACGTTTCATGCGTGATCACCTGGGCGAAGGAGAGTTTCTCAATAGGTTATGGCGATTACAATCAGCAGACGGAATTCTGTCTCTACGGCTGGAAAGAGGATAACGGCGCGCATAACTGGCACGGGCCGAATAATGAATCGACCTTATGGCAGATAAAGAGGGATTCAACGGCTAGTTATAATCACCCAACGCAGAAGCCAGTTGCCCTTGCGCACCGCGCAATAAGAAATAGCTCTAAGAGAGGCGATATTGTACTGGATATGTTCTTGGGTTCGGGAACAACTTTGATTGCTGCCGATGGCTTAGAGAGAGTCTGCTATGGGATGGAGATTGATCCCGGATACTGTGATGTCATAGTGAGACGCTATATAAAGGTAAAAGGCGAGAATGCGGTTTCAGCAGAACTTTACAAAAAGTATTTAAGCAAATAAAAGGAGGAAAACAAATGGAAAATGCACCAGAAAAAGTAAATAAAGAAGAGGTTCCAGTTTATAAAATATTAAAGCAGATAAAAGAAGGTTTGTTACAGGCGAAGGATCTTTCTAAAGAGATGCGTCAGGAATGTGTGGAAGTACTGGCTCTTGAAGGCTATTCCGCGTCTTCAATTGCGCAACTATTGGATAGGAGTGAAAAGACCATAAAGCGCGACCTTGAAGATATATGGCAGAGAAATGCCAGAAGGCCCACGCCGGAAATCGCGCTTCAGTTGATAGCGGAATTTATCAGCAAATCAAAGTCTAAGTCGGAACATCTTATGCGTTTAGCCCGCTCTAATGAAGGGGAACTTCAGGAGCGTATCAATGCAGAACACCTTGCTTGGCAGATTGAGAATGAAACAGCCCAACGCCTGCAAAGCTTAGGTTATCTTCCTCAGGCTCCTCAGAAAGTTGTCGGTGATATTTATCATCATTCTGAAGAGGAAACAAAGACCTATCTAGAACTGAATGAGGAATTAAACAGCCTTGAGACAATAACTAAAGAAAATGGTTGCCTGGATGAGAAAACCAGAGCGCAGATTAACCTGTTAAAGAAAAGAATAGAGCTGGCAGAAATTATAGAGGATGTAGTAGATTTAACAAAAAATAAGACTAACGAAATAAACAAAACGGAAGGAGATGATAAGAATGAACAATAACATACCTTATGAAATAAAATTGTTACGCAGGCAGGCAGGAGAAAAATCAGTACAGGCATTTGCGGAACTCTATTTCCCGCATTACCTTTCCAAGAAATCCGGTTCTTTCCATAAAGCATTATATGGGCTTTTAGAACAGGTATCTCGGAAAAGGGGCCAAAATGTTGCGGTTGCCGCACCGCGTGACAGCGCAAAAAGCTCTATTGTAAGCCTTATATATGTTATCTGGTGTATTTGCTATAAGAAAGAGAACTATATCGTAGTTCTTTCTGATACAAGTAGGCAGGCTATAGGAATTCTGGCTAATATTAAGTCAGAACTTGAAGGGAACAAATATTTGCTAGAGGATTTTCCTGAAGCATGTAAGACAGATAAAGATTTAGCTTCTTTTATTTGGAAGCAAGATCAGATCATTACACGCAACAATATAATGATATCTGCTTTGGGTGCAGAGCAAAAAATACGCGGTAGAAGGAATAAGGAATTTAGGCCTTCGCTAATTATTCTGGATGATATTGAAAATGATGCCAATGTCCAAAGCCAGGAAAGGAGAGAAAAACTCTATGGTTGGTTTACTAATGCCGTGTTAAAAGCAGGAACCGAAAAGACTAGCATTATTGTTATCGGCACAATACTTCATTTTGACTCGCTTCTAGCAAAGCTTACCCGGGACACTGAGATGCACAATTGGATAAAGAAAATATACTGCTCCGTAATTAAAGATTCATCCGAAACAGAGCTTTGGGCTGGGTGGTCAAGGATACTAAATTATCATGAAACCTATAAGGATAAAGAAGGCAGGGAAGCCGCAGATTTATTTTTTCAGGAGAATAAGGAAAAGATGCTTAAAGGCACAGAAGTGCTTTGGCCAGAAAAGGAAGATTATTATGCCTTAATGCTGATGCGGGATTATGAAGAAGCCAGTTTTGAACAGGAAAAACAAAATAATCCCATAAATCCCAAGGAGCGCAGGTTCAATATGGATACAGCTTATTATTGGGAAGACGAATATAAGTCTGAAGAAGAACTGCTGAAAGCAATAGGGGAAGATCTAGAAATGTATGGTGCCTGTGATCCCAGTCTTGGGCTTAGAGGGAAGAAAGGGGATTTCTCAGCAATAATTACTCTTGCGAGGAATGCAAAGACTAATACTTTTTATGTTCTTGAGGCCGATATAAAGAAAAGAACGCTTGATGAGCTTTATGAGGCTATTACTGAATGTTGCATGGATAGGCAATATGATAGATTCGTAATTGAGGCGAATAATTTTCAAAGAGCAGTTGTTGAGGATGTTAACACAAGATTAGAAGAAAGAAGTTCTGATTTTCGTGTTGAGCCGGTAATACATTCTTCCGATAAGGAGGGCAGAATCGGTTTGCTTAGTTCTCCTATAGAAAAAGGAAGGATTAAGTTTTCCAGAAAGCATAGCGAATTATTAAAGCAGTTAAAATATTTCCCAAAAGGTTCGCATGATGATGGCCCGGATGCTTTGGAGATGGCTTACAGAGTCAATAATGGAAAGATGAAAAAAGAGAAAATAGGATGGATTGATATGAACGGAATCGATCCTACTGGGGTAAAGGAGATTTATGCGGACCCTAATCAAAGAGAGGGAACAATGATAGTAACTAATGAAGACGAAGATGATTAATTCTTGTTTTTTGATCTTTCTGCCTTGATATGGGGCTTATTATATGGCATATAGTCAGTAATGAAGATAATCGTAGATTTAATAATTCTGGATTTAGCAGACAAAACAAAAAAAGGAGGACCAAATGTCATTTACACAAGAGATAAATTCTTTAATTAAGGATGCTGATAATTATGCAGCGAAAAAGCAGTATGTACTTGCGGTTACTTATTACAAGAAGGCAATATCGTTTGAGAAAGAAATATACGGTCCAAGCTATTTTTTTATAGCCCAAGATCTGCAGAAATTGGCTGAAATCTATTTGGTTACAAATAATTTCAAACAAGCCGAATTTTGCTATAGGGAAGCAATTACTATTGAGGAAACAGTTTTAGGTAAGAGCCATATTGATATAGCCCGGATTTTAGCAGATTTTGCATCTTTATACAGTCAAGAAGAAAAATATGCCGATGCAATTAAACAGTATCAAAAGGCAAAGAAGATTTACTGCAGCCATTTGGGTAGGGATAATATTGAAGTTAAGAGGCTGGAAAGCCGTATTCAAGATTTAACCCAAAGATAAAGCTCGGTTCGCCTTGATATATGGCTTATTTTATGGCATATAGGTAGTAATGAAGAAAATCGCAGATTCAATAATTCTAAATTTAGCAGGCAAAACTAAAGAAGAGGTGCTCTTAAATATCGCAAAGTTTGCCAAACAGGAAAAGCTAATTAAAGATGAACAGTTTATCTACGGGAAATTCCTAAAGAGAGAGCAACTAGGCACAACTGCTATTGGTCTAGGGGTTGCTTTGCCTGAGGCCTGCTGGGTAGCTATGAGCAGGCCTTATGCTTTTATTCTCTGTCGCACAAAGGAGCCTGTAGATTTTAATTCCCTGGATGGTAAGCCGGTGCGGATTATTTTAGTTTCTTTGGGCAGGGATAAAACTGATCTAACAAGGTTTAAACCAATGGCTAGATTAGCAGGATTGCTTAAAAACAGTGAATTTAGAAATAGTTTTTTAAATGTTAGGAATACAGATGATGTTTATTTGCTATTTAAAATGCATGAAACCCCATAAATCAGAATCTTAAATATGGGTAACTAAATACCTGTATACAGAGAGTCTTTCTGCCGCGTCGTATTTCTGGGCGTCCTCACGGGAGTCACCTATTAGTAATGTTGTGCGTTTGCGGATTACTCAAAAAGTGATATAATATGTCTAAATTTACAAAGGGGTAGTTACAATGAACTTATTTATGGATGCTTTAATTGATACTACAAAGCTTTTGCCATTATTGGCAGTGGTTTATTTTTTAGTATCTTTTTTTGAATATCGCTATGGCAGCCGTATAGGTCCTTTTTTAGCGCATTTTAATAAATTCGGTCCGATTTTAGGGGCTTTATTTGGTTGTATTCCTCAGTGTGGTTTTTCTGTATTAGCTAGCGCATTATATGTTAAAAGGATTATATCGGTAGGAACATTATTATCAGTTTTTTTGTCTACTTCGGATGAAGCGGTACCGATACTTTTGTCAATACCAAATAAGGCACATCTTGTTGGAGTCCTTATTGTGATCAAAGTAATTATTGCTATTATAGCTGGGGTTACGGTTGATTTTATAATAGGCCTAAGGCAGGCTGTAAAATCCAGAGAAGTTGTTTCAGTCCCTGTTTCTTGCGAAGATGCGCTTAAAGGGCACTCAGGATGCTGCTCTCATGATGTGGATGAAAAACGTTCGAAAATAAAATCTTTGCTTATTCATCCATTGTGGCATACGACAAAGATATTTTTCTTTTTATTGGTTCTTTCAATAATTTTAAACTTTGTGATGGATAGGATTGGTCAGGAAAGGATTGCGAAAGTGCTTTTGAACGGAACCGTGTTTCAACCTTTTCTAGCTTCTTTAATTGGGCTTATTCCGAACTGTTTTGCTTCGGTGTTTTTGGCGGAACTATTCGTAAAAGGGGCAATTAGCTTTGGTTCTATGCTCGCTGGGCTATGCGCTGCATCAGGGCTAGGGATGCTCGTACTTATTAAAGAAAATAAAAGCTTTAAGGATACACTTTCTATCATTGGTCTCTTGGTTGGAGTAAGCGTTTTAGCCGGAGTTGTTATGCAAGCTTTCGGCAAGGTGTAATTGTTAAGTTTTATCTTTTTAAGCCTCGCCATAATTGTTTATAATAAACTAAAATAATAATATGATCGTCATAAGAATATATTTTTTCTAATAATGAAAGAATTGATTAATTGGTGGAGCCATATCCCAGAACATATCAGTTCTATCGCACTTAAAATAGGTCCAATAGAGGTGCATTATTATGGCTTGATGTATCTGTTGGCTTTTCTTACCGTATATTTATTAGTTCTATATAGGCTCAAAACAGAAAATATAGGATTTAAGAAAGAAGCTATAGCCAATTATTTTACCTGGCTGATTTTGGCGGTTTTAATTGGTGGTAGATTAGGTTATGTTCTGTTTTATGATTTATTTTATTACCTTAAGCACCCTTTAGAGATATGCTTACCGTTTGATATTAATAACGGATTCCGTTATATAGGGCTATACGGAATGAGTTATCATGGTGCACTCATAGCAATAATTATTGCATCAATAGTTTTTTGTCGTAAGTATAAACTTAATTTCTGGTTACTTGCGGATTTATTAGCTCCCGCTGTTCCATTGGGGTATGCTTTTGGCAGATTAGGTAATTTTATTAATGGTGAGTTATACGGCCGCGTTACTACAGTGCCGTGGGGTATGTATTTCCCTTTAGACTCAACGCATCAGTTGCGGCACCCATCTCAGTTTTATGAGATGTTGTTTGAAGGAGTGTTTCTTTTTATTATCTTGTGGAGTTTGCGTAAGAAAATACGGATTCCTGGCGGTATTTTTTCTTTATACTTGATTGGGTATGGAGTAATAAGGTTTTTTCTGGAGTTTTTTCGCCAACCCGATCAGCAATTAGGGTTTGTAGTTGGTTATTTAACCATGGGGCAGATTTTATGTTTAATTATGGCGATAGGAGGATTAATGCTGCTAATCAAACAACATAAATTTAATTTAAATAGGAGGCTATAGCATGGCACAAATATTATATGTAATTTTGGGAGTAGTCGCAGGCATGGCAAGCGGATTAATCGGAATAGGTGGTGGTATTATAGTTGTGCCTGCCCTTATTTATATTTTTGGTTTTTCTCAACACGCGGCACAAGGGACTACTTTGGCGATGTTGATACCGCCTATAGGATTGCTTGCGGCTTGGGCTTATCACAAGCAAGGGTACGCCAATATTCCGGTAGCAGGATTAATATGTCTGGGTTTTGTGTTAGGAGGTTATTTTGGAGCTAAGTTAGCTATTGGTTTTCCAGAAGTCATCCTGCGCAAGATCTTCGGTGTTTGTCTTTTGGCAGTTGCCGGCTACATGATAATTAAATAAAAAAGCTTGACAAGAATAACCGTATACTGTATATTTGATATTGGAAACCATTTTCATTAAGCTTACATAACGGTAGGCAGAAAGATATAATGCCAAGAGGTAATTGTAAGGGACAGGGGTGGTGGCACGGAAAATTCAGGGGTTGTGGATACAGGCTCACTGTTGGCAGAGAGGCTATCCTTGATATTTTGTCTAAAACCGAAGGCCACTTAAGCGCTGAAGATATATACATGAAAATACATCCCAAGTATCCCAGTGTAGGGCTGACTACTGTTTATCGGACGCTGGAAGTATTATCAAGCCTCGGCATGGTCTATAAGCTTGATTTTGGAGATGGCAGGGCACGATATGAATTTGCCGAGGGACCCAAGGGAGCGCATCACCACCACCACTTGGTTTGTACACAATGTAACAAGGTGATCGATTATACTGATTTTATTGATGAAGAAGTTGAGTTGCTTAATCAGACAGAGAAGGGATTGGGGCAGAAATATAAGCTTAGAATTACTAATCACCTTATACAGTTTTATGGTGTATGCGAACAATGTAGCGGTAAAAAGTAATCGCTATATTTTTTTACCTATTAATGGAAATGATTTTCAGTAACGGAAAGGAAGGTGGTAATTATGCCAGGTTTTGACGGAACAGGGCCAAGGGGTCAAGGAGCAATGACAGGCGGTGGTAGAGGGTATTGCGCGGTAGAATTAAATAGTACAGGTGTAAAGCCGATGAATGGTCGCGGTTTTATCGGTAGAGGTGGTGGCCACGGACATAGAAATTGTTTTAACGCTACCGGGCTTCCGGGTTGGGTTAGGTCCCAAAGGGGTATGCAGGCATTTGGGGATTTTGGTTGTTCAATATCAAAGGAAAAATAGTAACTAAAGCTTCATTAAGAAAGGGAGGGTATTAAAGATGAGAGTCGGAGTCGTATTAGAAGATGATAGTGGTGTAAATGGTAATGTCTGCGCGCATTTTGGACAGTGTAAATTTTTCTTTTTAGCAGATATCGATCAAGATAAAAAGAAAATAATAAGTTCGCGTATTGTGCCGAATAATACTGTGCATGGCGGGGGTGGGTGTGTTGCAGTGGATGAGATATTAAAACATAATATAACGCATGTGATTGCTGGAGGCATGGGAATGGGCGCGCAGCAGAAATTTGCCAGTGCTGGAGTTAAAGTGTTTGGTTATGCTGGTAATGTGCAAAAAGCGCTGGATGATTTTATGAATAATACTTTGGGCGGCCTTGATGCTTGTAAAGATCATGGTGACGGCGGAGGATGTCATTAAGGAAAGAGGTTTAAATATGAAAATATGTATTACTTCAGAAGGAAAAACTTTGGAGTCAAAGGTTGATCCGCGTTTTGGACGATGTCAGAATTTTATATTTTTTGACAGCGAGACCAGTAATTTCGAAGCGCAGGAAAATGCCAATGCACAGTTTCAAGGGGGAGCCGGGATTCAGTCAGGACAGCTTGTGGTGTCTAAAGGTGCTAAAATAGTGCTTACCGGAAATGTCGGGCCCAATGCGCATCAGGTATTATCAGCGGCAGGGATTAATGTATTTACCGGAGTTTCCGGAACGGTAAATGAGGCAATTGAAGGTTATAAGAATGGTAAATATAAACTCGCGGATACTCCGAACGTAGGGTCAAAGTTCGGTATGCCGAATAAGTAAGATAATGTACTTTGAATAAAGAAATTTTAGAGAATCACAAAAAATACTTAGAGCGAAAAGCTTTATATAAAAGTTTAGGCTACGATGTAGACAAGGAAAGAGATTTTATTCTAGAGCAGGCGAAGCCTGTTTATGGAAGGATCCTTGAGGCCGGAACTGGTAAGGGGCATTTTGCGCTCGCTTTAGCTAAAGCTGGGTATCATTTTGTTACCTTTGATATATCAGCGCAGGAACAGCGTTTCGCAAAACTGAACATCGCTCATTTTGGTTTCCAAAAGCAAGTAGATTTTAGGATCGAAAACGGTGAACGTACTAGTCTTGCTGAGGGAAGTTTTGATACAGTCTTTTCTGTAAATGTCATTCATCACCTGCGCAATCCCTATCAAGTGCTTGATGAATTAATTAGGTTGCTTTCGCAAAATGGAAAATTAATCTTAGCGGATTTTACTGAAGAAGGTTTTAAAATTATGGATAAGATTCACGCTCTTGAAGGCAACGCGCATGAAGTAGGTGAGACTAAATTAGCAGATGTTGAGGCTTATTTAAGGAAAAAATGCTTTTCGATAAGAAATATCCAAAGTATATATCAGCAGGTATTAATTGCAAGCAAAGACCCAAACAAAATCAATGATCATTTCAATTGCTAGCGGTAAGGGTGGCACGGGTAAAACTACTGTCGCGGTTAATCTAGCGTTGTCGCTCAAAAATATTCAGCTCGTTGATTGCGACGTAGAAGAGCCCAACGCGCATATATTCTTAAAGCCGCGTATTGGCGGTGAGAAGAAGGCAACTATCCCTGTGCCTGAAATTAATGAAGTAAAATGCACTTATTGTGGTAAGTGCCGGGAGGTTTGTGCTTATCACGCTATCGCAGTATTGCCGGGAAGCGAAGGTAAAAAAGGAAATGTTTTAGTTTTTCCCCATCTTTGTCATGGTTGTGGAGCATGTAGCTTGCTTTGTCCTCAAGGGGCGATAAAAGAAGTCGATAAAGAAATTGGCGTAATTGAAATTGGCTCCAAAGGTGATATGCAGTTTATCCATGGTCGTCTCAATATTGGTGAGGCGATGTCGCCACCTTTAATCCGTCAGGTTAAAGAATATATAAATGCCACAAGGACAGTTATCATTGATGCGCCGCCCGGAACATCTTGTCCGGTGATTACGGCAGTTAAAGGAAGCGACTTTTGTGTGTTGGTAACTGAGCCGACGCCTTTTGGTTTGAACGACCTTATTTTAGCGGTTGAGGTATTACGAAAATTACAGATACCATTTGGCGTAGTTATAAACCGTTCGGATATTGGTGATGGCAAGGTCGAAGATTATTGTGGAAATGAGAATATTCCTGTTCTGATGAAGATCCCTTTTAGTAGGGAAATAGCGGTTAGCTATTCTGAAGGAATACCTATTGTTGAAATTGATGTTTCTTATAAAAATAAATTTATTAATTTATATTTGGATATTTGTAAAATAAAAAAATGAAACAAATAGTAGTTATTAGCGGAAAAGGCGGTACTGGTAAGACGGTAGTTACAGGATCATTGGCTGCTTTGGCTAAGAACAAAGTCATGGTTGATTGTGATGTGGATGCCGCAGACCTACATCTTTTATTACATCCTGTAGTAAAAGAGCGTCATGAATTTAGAAGCGGTCAGAGTGCGGTTATTGATAGCAAGCTCTGTAAGAAATGCGGGAAATGTGCGTTAGTATGCAGATTCGGAGCAATAAAGATTGATTTTGCGATTGAGCCTTTTTCCTGTGAAGGATGTGCTCTCTGTAGTCATATATGTCCGCATGGAGCCATTCGTATGGAAGAGAATGTAGCTGGAGTGTGGTTTGTTTCAGATACTCAACATGGTCCTTTTGTGCATGCAAAGCTTGGTATTGCCGAAGAAAATTCTGGTAAGCTTGTAGCAAAGATACGTCAAGTAGCTAAAGAGTTAGCAGAAAAACAAAACCTTAATTATGTAATTATTGATGGGCCTCCGGGTATAGGATGCCCAGTAATTGCATCACTATCAGGAGTTGATTGTGCATTGATCGTGACTGAACCGACGCTTTCAGGTTTACATGATGCTCAGCGGGTTATGGAACTTGTAAGGCATTTTAATATTCCGGTTAAACTTGTTGTAAATAAATATGACTTAAATTTAGTTATGACGGAAAGAATAGAAGAATTCTGCCGGAAGCAGGATGTGCCGGTTATCGGTAAGATCGTTTTTGATAAGACAGTTGTTAAGGCACTGGTTGCTGGAAAAACTATTGTTGAGTATGCAGGATGTGCAGCGGGCGATGAGGTGCGAAAGATATGGGAGGATCTACAATGAGAGATAACGTGCAAGAAAACTTTTCTAATTATCCTGAAGAGGTTTTAAATTTAATTAAAAACGAGAAATATTATGGCAGAATGAATGATCCCACAAGTTCGTCATATTTAAAAGGGCCTTGCGGGGACGCGATGGAATTCTATCTGGTGATTGAAAAGGGTATAATTACCGAAATTAAATATTATACCGATGGTTGCCATGCTACAAGGGCTTGCGCGGCTATGGCGGCAAAGTTAGCAGATGGTAAAATCATAAAAGAGGCGCTGGCGATTTCTGCGGGGGAAGTGATCGCAAAATTAAAGGGTTTACCTGAAGATCATCTGCACTGTTCGATACTTTCAGTTAGTACACTTTATCGGGCGATAGCGGATTATTTATTAAAGGCATAGATGATGCGAATTAAAATTTTAGCTGTAGGTTCAAGTAAGTGGGATCGTTTCATCCGCAGATGGGGTGTTTCGTTTCTAATTGGGGAAGATGTGCTTTTTGATACTTTTGGCGATCCGGGAGTGCTTTTAAATAATATGCGGAAGCTTAACATTGATACCGCCAAAATTAAGCACATTGTCCTGTCACACGATGATTGGGATCATATTTCTGGATTGTGGTATTTGATACAGGATCGTCAAGATATTACAGTCTATATTTGTCCAGGATTTAACCAGGAGATCAAAGACAGAATTATTTCTTTTGGCGTCCGCGTGGTTGAAGTCGAACCGTTTACTATGATTAAAGAAGATGTGTTTTCTACTGGCCAAATTCAAAGCTTTTGTGATGGCAGAATTATTTTTGAGCAGGCGCTGGTTGTAAAATTTCTAAAAAATATAAATATTATTACGGGTTGCGCTCATCCCGGGATCGTTAACATTATAAATGCTGTAAAAAACCATTTTTCAAAGGAGCGAATTTACTTTGTTCTCGGTGGGCTGCATTTAAAAGATAATTCGAATCAAATAAACACAAGTATTATACAAGAGTTGCGAGAGCTTGGTGTGCGTAAAGTTGCTCCAACGCATTGCACTGGTAAGCGGGCGACAGATTTGATGCGTGAAGCATATGGTTATGATTTTGTGCGAGTCAGGGAGGGGGATAGTATAGAATTATGAATAAGACCGTGATTATTGATGAAGAACTTTGTATTGGTTGTGGTGCGTGTGTATCACTTTGCCCTAAGAAAATCTTGTATATTGATGAGAAAAGCGGAAAATGTAAGGTAACTGACGAGTCAAAATGCGACCGTTTGCGCGGATGCGTAAAGGTTTGTCCGGTTGACGCATTGAAGATTATTTAAATCAGGAGGCTAGGATGAAAATAGGAATCATTATTTCAGGTAACGACACAGAAACCTGCTGGAACGCGCTTAGGTATGCTAATTTTGGTATTGGCCAAAAAGATGAGGTTAAAGTCTTTTTTATGGGGAAGGGTGTAGAATATCAGAAAATTAGTACAGAGAAGTTTAACACTATTGAACAAGCAGAGAAATTACTTCAAGCCGGAGGCAAAATTTACGCCTGCGGAACATGCATTAAAAGTAGGGAACAGGAAGGTTCAGAGATGTGCCCTATCTCAACGATGAAAGATATGTATGAAATCGTCAAAGAAAGCGATAAAGTAGTGACTTTTTAATGAGGACACGTTAATCATGATAATAGATTTAACTAAAATGCAGCCTGGAGAGTCTGGTATTGTAAAAGAGATTCAGGGTGGTCAAGGTTTCATAAGAAAATTACAAAGTATGGGTCTAAGGCCGGAAAAGAAGATAACTAAGGTAAGCTCTCATTTCTGGCGCGGCCCTCAGACAGTAGAAGTAGGTAATATACAGATCGCAGTTGGTTTTGGTATGGCCAAATCAATCCTAGTGGAAGTCAAAAGATGAAGATAGAAAAGATTTTGTTAATCGGTAATCCCAACGTCGGCAAGAGCGCTATATTTTCCCGGCTCACCGGAGCAAAAGTAATAATTTCTAATTATCCCGGAACAACAGTAGAGTTTACCCAGGGCAAAATTAAACTTGGCGATGAAACAGTAATGATCATCGATGTGCCGGGGACATATACTTTAGAGCCGACTTGTAAAGCCGAAGATGTGGCTTGCCGGATGGTAAAAGAAGGCGGTTTGGTGATTAATATTATTGATGCCACGAATTTAGAGAGAAATCTTCATTTAACCTTACAGCTTTTAGAAAAAGGTATGCCGCTTATTATAGCTTTGAATATGTGGGATGATACCAAACACCGGGGGATTTATATTGATGTTAAGAAATTAGAAGAATTGTTAGGGGTTCCAGTAATCCCTACTTGCGGTTTAACCGGAGAAGGCATAAAAGAATTAATTGATCGTTTGCCAGAAACAAAGACGAGAGATTTATCTGCTTCTTCTGATAATCAGAAATGGGAAAAAATAGGCGAGATTTTAGAAGTAGCTCAGAAACTAACCCACCGTCACCACACTTTGCTAGAAAGACTAGAAGATTTAAGTATTAAGCCGCTTACGGGGTTGCCGATTGCCCTGGGCATTATATATTCTTCCTTTTGGGTAGTTCGTTTTGTTGGGGAGAATCTAATTAGGCATATTTTTGAGCCTTTATTTACAAAGTTATGGTTGCCTTTGTTGATGAAATTAAGCGCATTTTTAGTTGAGGGAAGTTTTTTACATCATATCCTTATCGGTAATTTTATAGAAAGTAAAATAGATTTTGGCCAGTCTTTCGGGCTTTTAACCACAGGCCTCTATGTTCCGATTGCTATGGTGCTGCCTTATATATTTAGTTTTTATCTTATACTAGGGTTATTGGAGGATTTAGGATATCTTCCTCGCTTGGCGGTTTTGACAGATAATTTTATGCATCATTTGGGCCTGCACGGATACGCGATAATTCCTTTTATTTTAGGTTTAGGTTGTAAAGTTCCTGGTATCTTAGCTACTCGGCTTTTAGAAGAAAGGCGTGAGAAATTTATCGCTACCACTTTAATGGTAGTCGGTATTCCCTGTATGGCGCAAATCGCGATGATTGTAGGATTGGTAGGGCAAAGAGGAGGCAAATACGTAGCGATTATATTCTTTACTCTTTTTGTTTTGTTAGTAGTTAAGGGTTTAATTTTAAATAGGATTTTAAAAGGAGTAAGCCCGGAAATATTAGTTGAAATTCCTCCTTATCGGATACCTCAGATTCAATCGGTGATTAAGAAACTTTGGATGCGTTTATCCGGTTTTTTAAAGGAGGCCCTGCCTTTTGTGCTTTTGGGAGTGCTTTTTGTGAATATTCTCTACATGCTAAGAATAATAGATTTCTTTGCGCATATCTTTACTCCGGTTTTGACCGGACTATGGGGGCTTCCTAAAGAAGCTATTTCTGCTTTAGTGGTTGGGTTTTTAAGAAAAGACCTTGCTGTGGGTATGCTTGGGCCGCTTAATCTGACCACTAAGCAATTAGTAGTTGGCTCTACGATATTAGCGGTTTATTTCCCCTGTATTGCTACTTATATAGTTTTAATCAGGGAATTGGGGATAAAAGATACACTTAAAAGCACAGCGATTATGATCATGGTAGCGTTGTTGATAGGGATGTTACTTAATCTAATTCTTTAAAAATGGCAGAGAGGCTCAAGGATCAGCTTTAAGAAAGAAGTTGACAGTGACAATTTAAGTGCTACAATTATCTAAAAAGTAACACTATATGCAAAAATATGTCGAAATTATTTAGATTTGGTATTTCATTGGAGAAGGATTTATTAGATAAGTTTGACCGGCTTATCAGAGAGAAGAATTATACCAACCGTTCCGAAGCTTTCCGAGATTTAATCCGTCAAGAGTTAATTCAGAAACATTGGCAAAGCGGACATGAGATTGCCGGAGCCATTACTCTTATCTATGACCACCATAAGAGAGAGCTGGTCAATAAGCTTATGGATATCCAGCATGCTTTTGGAGATATGATTATTTCCTCCCAGCATGTTCATCTAGATCATAATAATTGTTTAGAGATTATCGCGGTTAAAGGTTCGCCAAAAGAGGCCCAAAAATTATCCGACAGCTTAAAATCAGTGAAGGGGGTGAAACACGGGACATTAAGTATGTCGACTACCGGTAAAGATATTTAAACAGTATTATTTTTTTGTCCTTTAGTAGCACGAATATAATAATAGTAGCACAAAGGAGGATAGAAATGCTACGCAGAATTTTGATTTTATTATCAATAGGGTTTGTCGTACTTTCTTTAAATACAATCGTTACCGCAGAAGAGGCTCTTGGATCCGCAGCCCAGGAAGAATGGAATCCTTCTTCTGCAGGTCCGATTACAACTTGGACCGCACCTCTCTGCAGTAAAGGGAAGTTTGTAATCCAACCTTTCTTTTTCTATAACAGAACAAGAGGGGAATTTGATTCAGAGGGAAAATATCATGGAGGTGATAAGGAGAGCCAATATCAAGAGCAGCTGTTTATGCAATACGGGATTACTGATAGGTTAGAGATTGACGGACAGGTAGTTTATCAGGAGAATTTTGTTAAACAGGACGGGATTAGTGCGCATGCGCAAGGTTTTGGAGATAGCTATCTTTTCCTGCGTTATTGTGCTCTTGAAGAAAAAGGATGGCTACCGCATATAACCGGCTTAATACAGCTTAAGGTGCCTACAGGGAAATCCGATCATCTGGATTCGGACAAAATGGAAACCGATTCAATGGGCGCCGGCTCTTGGGATCCCGGGTTTGGCATAACTTTGACCAAGAAGTTTAAGCCGTTCATATTTCATGCCGATGCTGTTTATAGTTTTCCTCAAGGAGGAACGACTATTGACGATGTTAAGACGCGTTACGCCAATTATCTTAATTATGATTTTGGAATTGAATATTTTCTACCCAAGGGTTTTAATATCTTGCTTGAGGTAAATAATTACTTACAAGGTGATCAATGGCAGGATGGTTCAAGAGTTTCTTCTTCGGATACCAGGTATTTAACGGTTTGTCCGGGCATAGGCTGGTCAAATGATAAGGTACAATTTTTATTGGCTTACCAGAGAACGCTGTGGGGAGTTAATGCAGATGCTAATGATTCGGTAGTTTTAACCGGAGTTTATACTTTTTAGCACCCGGCCATAATGGATTGGCCGGTGTTCACTGTTGTGAAAAAGGAGGAAAAAATGTGGCTAGCAACAACTTCTATTGTGGCAGCGGGCGCGACTTTAGGTAAGTTTGTTTTGTCCAAGAATTACAAGTTAGGTTTTTTGGCTTTAATGCTCTGGGGTGCGGCAGCAATGATTCTTGTCGACCATATCTTAGGATATCAGGGGGGCGCATTCCTAGAGAAGACAACTGATGGGATGATTGCTAATAGCGCTGTGTTAGGAATCGTGATGTTAGTGCCTGTGTTTGTCATTTGGGGTATTTCATTATTAATCTCAAATTTAAAAAGGAGGTAAAAAATGGCTTGTTTTGTTGTCCCAACGGCTGTGGCAATAGTAACAACTGTTGTAGGTAAAAAAGCTAGTAAAAAATTACATTTCAATTGGTTAAATTCTATGTTGTGGGGCGGAGTGGCAATGTTGGCAATCGAACATATCTCTCACGGAGAATTTGTACCTTATCCGCCATTTTTAACCGCTGGCCTTCCTGAAGTTTGGCCGGAAATGATGAGAGTGGGTGTTCCAATGGTACTGGCCATTGTTCTAATATGGGGAGTAATGGTAGCAGTAGCTGCAAGAATTAGTAAAAGAGTAAAGTATTTAGAAGCGTAATTAGATCTGCAGAGAAAAAGTCTTGCTTTTAAATTTATAAGAAGCAAGGCCTTTTCTTTTGTCCATTAAAATTTATCAATAGCTGTAAACGGAAAGGGCTTCCCCTTGTGCAATATTACTGCCCGTCCTTACCGGGTATATTTCTTGCAGTTGAAGCTCGCCATGATATAATACAAACAAATTAAGGTACAATAAGTGGTCTGGAGATACTATGTATTTCTGGAGGTAACTTTAGGTGGTCGGGCCGCCATCTTGTATGTGAATGCAGGATGGCTTTATTATTTTATGGTAACCGTAAAATCACAATGCGCATATTATTAGTTGAAGATGAAAAAAACATGGCAAGCTTTATCAAGCGGGGGCTTGAAGAAGAGCGTTATGTGGTTGATGTTGCCCCAAACGGAGAGAAGGCGCTTTTTTTGGCGGAAACAAATCCCTACGATCTGATAATTCTCGATGTGATGCTTCCGGATACTACTGGTTTTATTATCTGTAAGGATTTACGGGTTAAGAAAATAGACACCTTTATTCTTATGCTTACTGCTCGTGATGACGTTAAAGATAAAGTATTGGGTCTTGAGACCGGGGCGGATGATTATTTGGCTAAACCGTTTGATTTCGATGAGCTCTTGGCGCGGATTGCTGCGCTCTTACGCAGGAAACGACTGGATAAAAGCCCTATTCTTAAGGTTGCGGATCTCGAATTGAATCAGCTTACCCATAAAATCATAAGGGCAAAAAAAGAGATAGTTCTGACTGGTAAGGAATATAGTTTACTTGAGTATCTTATGCTCCATGCCAATCAAGTAGTAACGAGGACTCAGATATCGGAACACGTTTGGAACGAGGATTTTGACAGTCTTACCAATGTCATAGATGTATTTGTAAATCGGTTGCGTAACAAGATTGACCAAAATTGTAAGAAAAAACTTATTCATTCTCTTCGCGGTACCGGCTACATACTTAAGGAATAGTGATGCAAAAATCTTTTCGTAAAAAAGTTATGGCGGGTTTTTTGGTAATGGTATTTTTATGCGTTTTTACGATAATCCTGGCTTTTATAACTACGCGTAACATGCAAAATGTTTTTCTCAATACGATGAGAGATAATGTTTCGTCTCTCAAGGCGGCGGAAGAATTGGAACTGGCCTTACTTAGCCAAAAAGGGTTTTTAGGAAATTATTTTTTAGACGGTGATCCTCTTTGGCTTAAAAAACTTGAAGAAAAAAAAGCTAATTTCGAGGAGTGGCTTAAAAAGGCAACGGATGCCGCTTTGACACCTCCTGAAAAAGGCATTATTAAAGACATTAAGTTTCTTTACAAAACGTATGAAAGCGAACGTTATAGAGCTAAACAGTTTTATGAATCGGGGAATATGCAGGGTGCAAAAAAAATTCTCTTGAAAGATATGTGGAAAGCTTTCGAGGCCCTATACCAAAAGTGCGAGGACTACCTTCGCATTAACGAATCAATCATTAAAAAATCAGAGACTTCTTTACAAAATAAAGTAATGGGAATGATGATTTTGATTATAGTTCCCGCGCTTGTCATAATTGGTTTAGTTGGTTCCATGTTTTTTTTGTTAACCAGAAGAATACTTTCTTCCGTTGAAGACATCGCGATAACTACGCGCAATATTAACCTTAAAAGCCTGAGCGGGCGAGTCAGCACCGCGAATTTGGAAACAGAAATAGAATATCTGGCTAAATCGATTAACATTATGTTAGAACGGCTGGAGTGGTCTTTTGAATACATAAAGGAGTTTAGCTCAAGTATCGGCCATGAATTAAAGACGCCGCTGGCAATTATTAAAGGAGAATCCGAGATTGCATTGCGCAAGGATAGGCAGGCTGAAGATTATCGAAAGGCCTTGAGCGTTAATATTGAAGAAGCAAATCGAATGATCCGCATTGTCGAAGATTTGGTTTTTCTAGCAAAACTTGATTACAACCCGGACAATATCAAAAAAGAAACATTTGATTTTATTCCTTTTTTTGCGGATATACAGAATCGCGCTCAAACGTTGGCTAAGCAAAAACAAATAGACCTTACAGCCGAGATTCCCGAGGTAAGCGTTACTTTAGAGGGAAACAAGCTGCATCTGAGCCGTTTGTTTTTTAATCTTATTCAGAATGCCGTTAAATTCACGCCTTCGGGAGGAAGAATAAATTTAACCGCTAGGCCGGAAGGCGGCGTGTTGAAGGTTTCTATTTCCGATACAGGCTTAGGCATCAGCGAAGAAGATTTACCTAAGGTATTTCAGCGATTTTTCCATAAAGAAAAATCACAAGCGGAAAGCGCCGATAGTATCGGTTTGGGCTTAAGCATCGCAAAATCAATAGCAAAGTTCCACAACGGTGACATCGAGGTAAAAAGCAAACTCGGTGAAGGTACCACCTTTACAGTAATTCTGCCTATCCTTCACGCCTGATTTATTCCTCATCTTCCCCAACAAAGCCAGAAGAAAGATTACAAAAAATTAATTTAATATTCATCTTTGGTTCATGTGCAATTTGTTATTATGTTTCTATTATGCAAATAAAACATGTTAGGGAATAAGTTGCTGTAAGATTGGCAGGCTCAGGAGGATATAAAATTTGAAGAAAATCCTTATTATTGATGATGAACAAAGAATTGGCCAATCGTATACCAGGTTACTCTCAGAAGAGGGCTTCGAGGCAAAATATGCTTCAGGTGCGAAAGAGGCAACTAATCTTTTGATCCGCGAGCCATTCGATTTAGTTTTGCTGGATATTAACATGCCGGAAGTAGACGGTAAGGCAATGTATGAAGTAATCAGGGAATACGACCGGCATATGAAAGTAATAGTCTCAAGTGTTTACCCTATTGAAGACCAAGTTCAAAGTATCTTAGGAGCCTGTGCATATCACAACAAATCGCAAGGAGTCGACATACTCGTGGCTAAGATAAAAGAAGTATTAGATGTCGGGGATGCCTGCAAAGATTCTCATAGCCCAAGATGAATCAAGGGTACCTAGTAAAAAGTATGACGGGAATAAAACTTGTATTTGCAATCTTAATAGCAATAGCATCAAACGGGTGCACGTTTATTGTTAAAGATGACAATTTAACAAAGTATTACGGTGTAAATGAAAAACGCGATATTGAGTTTTTGCATAAAATCTTGGATAAGCAGCAGGAGATATATCAGGGGCAGAAAGATCCCGGAGTTATCGTTAAATAATATTAATGTATGTTTGGCATGAAAAGAATAGCAGCTGTTATAATTATAATTTTATTCCTGGTTCCTTTCTTTTATCATTTCTTCAGGTATTTTAAAGAAAATATTAACCAGAGAAAAGAGGTTGTTTCTGGTCAACAGCAATTTGTAAAAGGTGTTTCAAAAGCTCTTGTAATTCCAGTGCGTTTAAAGAGTTTAAAAGAAGAGAGTGTCCTCGAAGAGAGAATGGAAGAACCGGATAAATCTTCTGACGAAAAGGTCCCTAATGTAATGGAGAAGGCTATCGAAAAAGTTAAGCCAAAAAAACAAAAATATGAACATAGTGTCCAAGATGAGATTCTATACTTTCGTCTTAATTCAAAAGAACGTATTAAGCAAATCCAAGCAGCTTTAAAAAAGGCTGGATTCTATAAGGGCGAGATTGACGGTAAGATGGGGCCTCGGACTAAGCGTGCCATTAAGGAGTTTCAGAAGGCTAAAAAGCTAAATCCTGATGGTGTTGTGGGAGGAAAAACTTGGGAAGCACTTGAAAGGTATCTGAAGAATTAATGAATAAGAATAGTTTATTAATACGAGTATTAATATTGCTGGGTGTATTTTTAGTTTTAGCCGGAAGCATTACAAAGGTTAATGCGCAAAGGGCTATTATAGGGAAGTTATCTCAACAAAAGATTCAGCAGATTGGCGAGAGAGTTTTCGAGAATGAATGTGCATCAAAAGAGGAAAACTTGATTGTCTGGAATGAAGGTGAGGATTTTATGTCTTTAGGCATTGGGCATTTTATTTGGTATCCGGAGAATGGTAAAAAGCTTTTTGTGGGGAGTTTCGTAAAGTTTCTTGAATATGCGAAAATTTCCGGAGAGAAAATTCCGCGCTGGCTTGATAAAAAACCGTTTCCCGTATGTCCTTGGAATTCACGGGATAATTTCTTAAATGCGCAAAGCGATAGGCGGTTAATGGAATTAAGAAGTTTTTTAATCAAAACAAAACCTACTCAGGCTGCTTTTATTGTGAAGCGGTTAGAAGAGGCTTTGCCATTAATTTTAAAGTATGTATCGGAAAGCAGCCGCGAAAAGATAACTTTTCAATTTGACCGTCTTATTTCCACATCTTTAGGAATTTATGTTTTGGCAGATTACGCTAACTTTAAGGGGCTTGGGATAACGCCATCTGCATACTACCGAGGCCAAGGTTGGGGGTTGCTTCAAATTTTAGAAGGAATGCGGAGTGAAAATGAAGCTCCGGACGCTGTTAGGGAATTTACACGGTCTGCAAATAATGTGCTTGTAACTCGAGTGAAAAATTCTCCCTTAGGCCGTAATGAAAAAAGACGGCTACCGGGTTGGCAGAAAAGGGTTAATTCATATATTAAATAAAAGGAGGTGAGAACATAAAGAGATCTTAATTGGCGGTTGGATTATAACATAACCTTAAACTTAACCGGAGGATGATATGAGAAAAAGAATTTTTTGTGTAGCAATCGTAGCTTTGATAGTATTAGGATTGAGTAGCCAAGGTTTTTGCATGGCCGATAGGCCGCCTGCTTCAAAGAAACCTACACCTAAACAAGCAGAATCTATTCAGAAGGTTTCAGGAATGGTTTCTGGTTACGATCGGGCGAAATCCACAATTAGTATAGCGCCTACAAATGGATCCTTGATCACAGTTGAGATTGATAAAGCATCTAAGATTTCTAAAGCTGGAAAATGGATAAAAATGACCGATATTAAAACGGGTGATGTAGTTATTGTTGTCTATGAAACGAAGGGTTGGAAGAAAATAGCTAGGACACTTATAGTGCAGGAAAAAGCCGCTACTAAAGCTGCAATTCCAGAAAAGAAGAAAAAATAGACTTACTAAAGAAAGAAGGGTTGTTTTAAGGAAGCATAGTTTAACATATACACATAAAGGGCTAAATGTATTGCAATTTCTTCATATCGCAATATAATAAGAGCTATACTGACAGTTTTACCATAAAATTATATTTTTGGGTCCGGAAATACTTAGTATTTCCGGAGGAAATTAGATGGTCGGGCCGCCATCTTGCACGCGAGTGCAGGATGGCTTTTTTATTGGGAGGATAAAAACATGTTAATGAGATTGATGGGGATTGTCTTGTTTACTTTAGTTATAAGTGGTTGCGCAACAGGCCCAAAGAAACAAACAGCTCAGCAATCAGACTATCAGGGGCCTTCGCAAACCTACCAGCAAAATACTTCTTCTTGGGATTATGAAGACGTTCAGCCAGCCAAAAGCAAAACATATTCTGCTCCTGTTAACTTAAGTGCGAGGCAAATTCAAAAGGCATTAAAGAGCGCTGGTTTTTATCAGGGTGCAGTTGACGGTAAAATTGGGTCCAAGACTAAGAGTGCTATCATAAAATTTCAGAAGGCGCATAGTCTTAAGGCAGATGGTGTTGTAGGCAAAAGAACATCAATGGAGCTAAATAAATATTTATCTGAATAATGAAAACGAAGAAAATATTTCTCAGTATCTTTATTGGATTATTATTGATTTACGGATCATATTTTTCTTACCAATATTATGTAGATTTAAAAGAGATAAGGATTCGGCAGGTGCTCCTTGAAAAAAGAAAGGCTGCTTGGCAGGTTCTTCGGCAAAAGTTAACTAATGAAATAAGTCAGTTTAAAGGTGAAGCAGGCATAGTGGTTAAGGATTTAGAAACTGGATGGGAGCTTTCTTACAGGAAAAACCAACTTTTCCCTTCCGCAAGCTTGGTAAAAATTCCCCTTATGGCGGCATGCTTCTTAGCGGCTGATCAAGGGCGAATTAAACTTGACCGAAATATCGCTTTAAAGTCAGTAGATAAACTTACTGGTTCGGGGGTATTGAAGGATATGCCCGCAGGTACTACTTTTAGCGTTGAGAGGCTCACCGGCCTTATGATTTATGACAGTGATAATACCGCTACTAATATTGTTACAAACTTGCTTGGTATTGATTACTTGAATAGCACATTTAAAGTTTTTGGATTAAAGGACACGGAGCTTTCTAGAAAAATAGCTGATTACCATTTGCGCGACAAAGGAGTTGAGAATTATACAACGGCCGAGGATATGGCTTTATTGTTAGAAAAGATATACCGAAGGACACTTGGCAATAAATACGTTTCGGATCAATGTATAAGCATGTTGAAGTTGACCCGCATGAACGATCGGATTCCAAAATATTTACCGGTTGAGATAACGATTGCTCATAAAACCGGTCTTGAGAATGGTGTTTGTCATGATGCAGGCATAGTGTTTACTCGTAAAGGCGATTTTCTTATTTGCGTATTAACTAAGCATGCGAATTCCAATAGCATTCTTTCTAAGGAGTTTATCGCTAAGGTTGCATTGTATGCGTATAAATACTTTGAGGGGCTGTAAAAATGGAGGTTTACTAATGAAAACAAAATTAATAATTATTATGATTTTGATGGTTTCTATGTTATCCGGCTGCACCTATATCCAGAAAGCCAGAAGAACAGATGAACTAGAGATAGAGAATGCTAACTTAAGAAATAGAGTTGTTCAGCTTCAGAAAGAGAAAACAAAGGAGGTCCGGCAAGTATATGCGGAGAAAGATAAAGAACTTTCCGAGCTTGAGCGAGCAAAAAAAGAGTTAGAGGAATCACTGAAGAAAGAAATCGGAGAGTATAAGGCAAAGTTGCAAATGACTGAACGTGGACTGGTGATCACTTTTGTTTCCGAGATATTCTTTGATTCAGGCAAAGATAAAGTAAAAGAGAATGGTAAGATTACGCTTGATAAAGTTGCCGAAGTTTTAAATAGGGATGTTCCTAATTCAAATGTAGCTATTGAAGGCCATACTGATAATGATCCTATTAAATATTCAGGATGGAAGTCTAATTGGGAGCTTTCCTCAGCCCGCGCATTGGCAGTATTGCATCATCTTATCGGTGAAGGGAAAATTAAGCCACAGCGTCTTTCCGCAAACGGCTATGGAGAATTCCATGCGGTCGCTTTGAATGATACAGTGCAGAATAAGCAGAAAAATAGGAGAGTGGAAATCGTTATTTTACCTTCCAAATTAAGCAAGGTAAAACCGCAGTAAAATTAGAGGTTATTATTTATGAGAAGAGTATTTCTATTTATTCTACCGATTCTAATTATTGTTTCCGTGGCCTTTACGCTTTTCGGCTTCTTCCAGGCTCGTTTAGAAGAAGAGAAGCTTACTGATGACTTAAAGCGAAAAGCCAGGACCGTTGCTGAAAGCATGGAATTATCGGTGAAGCATGTGCTTTTAGGCAATGATTTAAAAAATGCCAATTACCTTGCGGAAAAATTTGAGACCCGGGAAAGATTGCAGGGTTGCGCTATTTACGATAAAGACGGGAACATAATCGCGCTTACTAAAAGGTTCGCCGATTGGAAAGAAAAAGATAAGCCTTATATTAAAGATATTATAGCCAATAAGATTCCGCGGGGAGAAATAGAGAAATTCAAAGATTACCAAGTCTACAGCTATATTCTTCCTGTAGTTGATGATGAGGGGCAACTTTTAGGAATGGTTGAGGTTATACATGATACTTCTTATGTCTTCGCAAGGTTAACTGAGCTTTGGAGGCGCATCAGTTCAACTTTAATAATTTTAGTTATTGTTATTTTTGTTTTATCCATTCTTCTGCACAGGCAGATTTTCGCTCTTCCAATACAACGTTTAACGGATTGGTTTAAGTTTTTTCAGAGAGGCGAAACTGACGAAGCGCATCCGATTAGAGAAAAAGGCGATTTAGGTAAACTTGCTAGTGAAGTTGAGCAGGCGGCATTGAGTTTAAGAGTCGCACGCAGGACGATTTCGGATGAAGCGTCTGCCCGCCTAGAAAAAGAAGAAATCTGGACAGAATCAAAATTAAAAGACCTAATTCGGGCGAAGTTAGGAGAAAAAGCCTTAATTGTAGTGTCTAACCGTGAGCCCTATATGCATGTTGTTGATGAGGCAACTGGTTTAGAAAAATGCATTAGGCCGGCAAGCGGCGTGGTTACTGCGATTCATCCTGTTCTATGCGCTTGCGGCGGCACATGGATTGCTCACGGTGCCGGCAATGCGGACAAAAAATTCGTAAATTCTAAGGATAAATTAGGCGTGCCACCGCAAGATAATCGCTATATCCTTAAGAGGGTTTGGTTGAATAAAGAAGAGGAAGATGGTTACTATTACGGATTTTCCAATGAGGGGTTATGGCCGCTATGCCACAATACGCATACCAGGCCGGTTTTTCGTGAGTCAGATTGGCAGGCTTACAAAAAAGTAAATCAGAAGTTTGCGGATTCTGTTTTGGAAGAGTTGCCTGCAAAGCATCCTTTTGTATTTATTCAAGATTACCATTTTACTCTGTTTGGGAAGATGATTAAAGAAAAACGCCCGGATGCAATAATTGCGCTTTTTTGGCATATTCCCTGGCCTACTCCAGAGGCATTCTCTATCTGCCCTTACCGTAAAGAGATTCTTGAAGGGATGCTTGGGTGTGATTTAATAGGTTTTCATGTCCAGAATCATTGCAATAATTTTTTAGATACAGTCAACAGGCTTCTTGAATCGAGGGTTGATATAGAAAAATTTAGCATTGTCCGTTCTGAGAAAGAAACTTTTGTTAGGGCATTCCCGATTAGTGTTAACGGACATTTAAGTAAAGATGTGAAGGAGTCGAGTGTAAAACAAGAGATAGATAAAATTAAAAAAGAGTTTGACTTGGAAGGTAAAACCATAGGTTTGGGAGTTGATAGAATTGACTATACAAAGGGTATTGTTGAAAGAGTGCTAGCTATAGACAGATTTTTTGAGAAATATCCCCAGTATAAGAAAAAATTTGTTTTTGTTCAGCTTGCCGCTCCAAGCCGTGTGCATATAAAGCGTTATCATGACCTTATGGCAGAAATTGACGAATTAATCGAGAAAACGAACTGGAAGTATTCTGATTCTAGCTGGAAGCCAATTATTTATCTTAAAAGGCATTTTTCTTTAGATGAAATCGAGCCTTTCTATAAAATGGCTGATCTTTGCATTGTAAGCTCGCTTCATGATGGCATGAACCTTGTGGCAAAAGAATACGTAGCGACAAAAAGTGATTCTTCCGGAGTTCTTATATTAAGTCAATTTACCGGCGCAGCCAGAGAGCTTACCGAAGCCATTCAAGTAAATCCCTATTCAATAGAGGAGTTTGCCGATAGCATAAAATTAGCTCTTCAGATGCCTCCTGATGAGAAAACAAGACGCATGGAAAAAATGCGCAAAGTTATTTCGGAGAATAATGTTTATCGCTGGGCAGGAAATATCATTACAGAGTTGACAGCATTGAGGAAGGTTTAAATATGAAATATTTATTCTCACAATTCAGTAAGATAAAAGAATTATTGAGCAATAAATTTATTTTACTTTTGCTGGATTATGATGGGACATTAACGCCTATTGTGAAGACTCCTAGTAAGGCAATTATTCATAAGGATACAAAAGGATTATTACAGAAATTATCCAGAAGCCTTTATTGTAAAATAGGTATTATCAGCGGAAGGAAGCTTGAGGATATAAAAAACATAGTAGGGATAGATAGTATTATTTATGCAGGTAATCACGGTTTAGAGATCCAGGGCCCGAAGATTAAATTTGAAAGCCAGGTTTCCCCGCGATTAAAATCAATTATACGAAATATCGCCACGGATATGCAGAAGCGGCTTTCGGGCATCAAGGGTGCGCTAATTGAAGATAAGGGGTTAACTCTGAGTATTCACTACCGTTTAGTTAGCAAAAAGGATATGCCTGTATTTGAGAAGATTGTTTCCGAAGTTACTAACTCCTATATGGTGAGCAATAAAGTAAAAGTTAATTCCGGTAAAAAAGTTTATGAGATAAAACCGCCTGTTAAGTGGGATAAAGGAAAAGTTGTTTTATGGTTTCTAGCAAGACAGCAATTTATTTCAGGAGTTAAGAATGTTTTACCCATTTATATCGGAGATGATATAACCGATGAGGATGCATTTAAGGTTTTAAAAAGAAAAGGGTTGACGGTATTTGTGGGCAGACCCGGTAATTCTAAAGCTGATTACTACTTAAAGAATGCAGAAGAAGTAATTAAGTTTCTACGTTCAATATTGAACTTACAGTATAACTAACTATGTCAGAATTAATAAAAGCAAAAGAGCCATTTAAGTTTTGCACGAGATTGCATTTGTCGGAGCTAACCGGATTACGAGCTACCACTTTAGGCCAGTTTTTGGCTTTGATTAAGCAAGTGTCTGGCTCATGCATTTATCATCATACACATAGGTTCTTACAGCAGCATCAATATCTTTCTCCCGAGCCTCCTAACGACTTTGCTTATTGGGTAACGGATACTCTCGGAGAAGATGAGCTCGGAGAAAAACTGGTTAGTATTGATACTATACAATACTCAACTATCCGGGATCTGCGGGAAAAAATCGCTTCAACCATTGAAAGTTATCTAAAGGATAACCCGTTGGCCAAGTTGAAATTTGCTAGATCCGGGGAAGAATTCCATTTTATTAAGTCAGTTAGTTTTATTCTGCCGACAAACTATATTGCGTATGATTTAAAGGAATTTGCAAAGGTTTTAAAGAAAATTACCATTGATTCTATTTATTTTCATATTTTTGAAGCGCGGCTTAGGCTTGAAAAGCCAACAAATGACTTTTCATGCTGGCTAGAAAACTCTTTAGGCGATAAAGAATTAGCAAATAAGATTTCTGGTTTTGATCCTTATACCCTTACCTTAGAGGATTTAAGAAATAAGATTATACAAATAGTCGAGAGAAGGATAGCTGGTTAAATGGCAAAAATAGAAGAGTATATTCCCTTAGTGGGACAGGCTGTTATTGATGATTTAAGATTGCTCGGTGAGCGGTTAAAAGGCAAGGTCATTCAGCATATAAATTCTACTCCTGTGGGTGGTGGAGTTGCCGAGATATTAAACCGCATGGTTCCGTTGTTGAGGGAATTGGAGGTAGATGCTAAATGGGATGTGATAAAGGGTGGAGAACAGTTTTTTGAAGTGACAAAAAAGTTTCACAACGCTTTGCACGGTAGGGCTGAAGAGATAACTAAAAGGGATTTTGAAGTATTCATGGAAACAAGCCAGCAGAATATCGAAAGCATCGATACCTACGGCGATATTGTTTTCATTCATGACCCGCAGCCAATAGCTTTAATAAAAAAGAAAGCCGCCAATAAATGGCTTTGGCGTTGTCATATTGACGTGTCTAATCCTAATGAGAGAGTTTGGGGATTTCTTATGGATTTTATCGTTCAATACGACTCAGCAGTATTTTCTGCTCCTGCTTTTTCACGGAAGTTGCCAATAAGGCAATTCTTAATTCCTCCTTCCATTGATCCCCTAAGTGATAAAAACAAGGAATTGCCGCAAGAAACGATAGATTCGGTTTTAAGAAAATATGGCATTAAGAAAGATAAGCCGATTATTACTCAGGTATCTCGTTTTGACCGCTTAAAAGACCCGATAGGAGTAATTGAAGCATATTTGCAGGTAAAAAAATATATTGATTGTCAACTAATCTTGGCTGGCGGTACTGCAGAGGATGATCCGGAAGGATTCAAAGTTTTAGAGGAAGTTAAAGAAAAGGCCAAGAAAGACCCAGATATCCATATTTTACTATTACCTCAAAATGATATAGATGTTAATGCGTTACAAAGGGCATCAGATGTAATTGTTCAAAAATCATTAAAGGAAGGATTTGGCTTAACAGTTGCCGAGGCCTTATGGAAGGCAAGGCCTGTTGTCGCTTCGGATGTAGGTGGTATTCCTTTGCAGATAAAACATAAATATTCAGGATTATTATGTCATTCTGTTGAGGGAGCGAGTTTTGCCATAAAACAACTCCTGAGCAGTCCGGCATACGCCAAGAAATTAGGAGAAAACGGGAGGGAACATATAAAAAACAATTTTCTGATTACGCGTCACTTAAGGGATTATATGTTGTTATTTCTTTCGTTATATCATCCCGAAGATATCGTTAATCTTTAATTTATTGTACAAGGGTCCGGAAGCTTTTTGCTGCCGGAGGATTCAGATGGTCGGGCCGCCATCTTACACGCGAGTGTAGGATGGTTTTTTTATTTTATAAAGATAAATTTTAGATATAGAACGGAGGAGTAAATATGAAAATGGTCATGCTTGTATATAACGAAGCCATAGACGTTGAGGTAATGGAAATTTTAGATGGATGCGGTATCGCTAGCTATACAAAAATAAATCGTGTACATGGCAAAGGAACGGCTTCCGGAACGCACTTAGCTAGCCAAGTCTGGCCAGGTCAAAACAAGATTTTGTATGTAGCTTGCGATGATAAGCAAGTAAAACAGGTGGTTTCTGGTGTGACGAACTTGCGTAAGACTCTTGGTAAAGAAGGGGTTAAGGCTTTTGTTATGCCTCTAGAGCAAGTTGTTTAAATTTACATTTTAATTGTTTTCTTGTGGCAGTTTTTTATGGAAAGGAGGAGTGATGGATAAAGGAATGAAGGTTATATTTATTATCATGGGAGTTTGTATTCTGGCAGGTGTATTGTGTGTTGTTTTTGCAATATCTAACCCGGTGAAATAGTAAGTTTTTATTAAAATAGATAAAAAGTTAAATTCTAGGAGGGTTATGTGTTAGCAAATATATTACAAACGTTGGGAATTATTATATTGGCAATTTTATTTTCATTTTTGTTTTATTCTACGAATACTAGAAAAGCAAGAAATAGAAAAATTCGATTAAATAGCATAAAAGTGTAAAGAAGTAAATCTGAAAAAAGAAGATAAAAACTATGGAGAATAAATCCTCAAATGACTGGAGACTTATCTAGAGATTGGATTCTTTATCTGCTTTTAGCCGGGGTAGTAGGTGTTATTGTTTATTTATTTATTCTAGTGAAAAGAAACGAAATTTAAAAGGAGAATTATAAAGTGGCAGGTAATTTTGTACAAAATTTAGGAGTGGCTTTACTTGCAATTGTTGTTTCGGTAGCTATCTATTTTATAAATAATCGAAAAACAAAAAGTAAGATTAAATAAAGCATAGATAGGACAGGGGGTTAAAATGACTATAAACTGGGCTAGAGATTGGTCAGGGTTTCTTATTTGGGGCTTGGCAGTATTGAGCTTTATTGTTTTGATTATTGTATATCGTAACAGTTAAAAAGAGAAAAGGGGGATTATAAAATGATAGAAAATCTTGCACAAAATTGGCCGGCATATTTATTAGGGGGTGTGTTTATTATTTTTGTTGGTGTTGCTATAAATAATAGTAGACAGGTAGAAAAGGAAAAAAAAGAAGCTCAAGCTAAAGAAAAAAGAAGTTAAGGTTAAGAATAAAGACGATATGTATATAAGTAAGAAGCAAAAAAGGAGTAGATTCTAAATGACTGGAAATTTAGCTCACGATTGGCCCGCGTATATACTTTTAGGCGTGGTAGTATCTTGTCTTATTTATATTATTATTATATGGAATAAAAAATAATTTCAGAAAAGGATAATAAATAGGAATGGATAGAGGTATTATTTCACTTATTTTGTTTGTTTTGGCCTACGTTTTGTTCATGGTATTTCCTGGAAGAAGGTCTCTGGTTGCGATTAGTGCAGCGGGATTGCTTTTAGTAACCGGAGTACTGTCGTTTCCTGAGGCTTTTCGCTCCGTAAATTGGAATGTTATGGGTATTTTTGTGGGGACATTAGCCGTAGCGGATGTTTTTATGAAAAGCAGGGTGCCTGCCGTTATTGCCGAGATTATTGTTGATCGGGCAAAGAATACTGCTTGGGCGATTCTGCTTATGTGCGCTCTTGCTGGTTTTATTTCTGCGTTTGTGGAGAATGTGGCAACGGTTCTTATTATTGCTCCGATTGCTTTGACGCTTGCCCGTAAAATCAACCTAAACCCGATAAAAATGATGATTGCAATTGCGATATCGAGCAATTTACAGGGTACGGCAACATTGATTGGGGATCCTCCCAGCATGCTTTTGGCAGGTTTTACGAAAATGAATTTCGGTGATTTTTTTATTTATAGAGGAAAGCCGAGTATATTTTTTGCGGTTGAATTGGGCGCTTTTGTTTCGTTTTTTGTCTTGATGTTTTTGTTTCGTAAAGAGAAACATAAGGTTAAAGTCATACCTGTCGAAAAGGTTCACTCATGGGTTCCCACTATTTTGCTTGTCATGCTGATAGTTTTGCTCGCAGCTTCGTCTTTCTTTGATACTGGGTTTACTTCTGCTGCGGGAATTATCTGTATGTTTATTGGGATCATTTCAGTAGCGTGGGAGAAGGTATCGAATAAGGGAAGGATATCTGAATTAATTAAATCACTGGATTGGGATACGGCGTTATTTCTAGTAGGTATATTTATTCTAGTTGGAAGCCTTACTTTAACCGGATGGACAGATAACCTTGCTCAATATTTATCCAATATAATCGGAGGAAATATTTTCTTTGGTTACACATTACTCGTATTTATTTCCGTGATTATCTCTGCGTTTGTAGATAATGTTCCTTTTTTAGCGGCTATGCTTCCTGTCGTAGGCCAAATGGCTTATAAATTAGATGTAAACCCTTCGTTGCTTCTTTTCGGCCTACTTATTGGTGCAAGTTTGGGAGGTAATATTACCCCAATTGGCGCCTCAGCCAATATTGTTTCCTGTGGTTTGCTTAAAAAAGAGGGGTATAAAGTTAGGTTTAAAGATTTTATGAGAATCGGAATTCCCTTTACTTTTGCAGCAGTGGTTGCTTCTTATTTGTTTGTTTGGATGATTTGGAGTAAATAACCTTAATGTCTGTCTTTTTGAGTTGGATAATACCTAAGTAGAACAAAGAATTATTCAAGCAGTAAAGAATAAACTATAAGGTGATTAAAATACTGAAAGGAGAAATAGAATGAGTAAAGAAGAATTAGCTCAGCAGAAGGAAACGATCGGGCAGCTAAAGCCAATAGATAAGATTGTTATAGGATTAATTTTAGTGGCGGTTTATTCAGTATTTGCATTTTTATTTTTTCATGCTAATCGTCCTTATTTATCTACAGGCAAACCCAAAGTTTTGATAACAAAGTAACTCTTAGGTGATGAAACGCTGAAAGAGAAATAAAATTGGAATTCCCTTTACTTTTGCAGCAGTGACTGCTTCCTATTTATTTGTTTGGTTGATTTGTAAGCCATGATTTAGAGGGTAACGAAAATGACATCGATAGATAAAAAGAATAATCTAAATATCCGGGCGACTTGTATAAATTGTATTGATGGGCGCGTACAATTACCAGTTTTACATTGGATTCAAAAGCAGTATCAGATTGATTTTGTGGATGTTGTTACTGCAGCGGGCATAGATAAAGTTCTAGCTTCTCAAGATAATATTGACGAAATTATCCGTAGCATCAACATCTCTATCAATATTAATAAATCTAGCCGAATTTTTATTGTTGGTCATTACGATTGTAGAGGCAATCTGGTTGATGAAAATATCCACCATGAGGATGTAGGTAAATCTGTTAAGCGACTGAAAGCATACTGGCCAGAACTTGAAATTATTGGACTTTGGGTTAATAGTCATTGGCAGGTAGAGGTTTGGTACAAGTAGGCTTTAATTGAGCCTGAACTAACTAGTACTACCGAAATGGGTAAGTGATATGAGGTATTCTTTATTTATTTTGTTATGTTTTAGTTTGGCAGGTTGTACCACTATCTCCAAGACTAAAAAATTAGAAAATCAGGTGATTGAACTTCAGGCATCTCTCTCAAAAAAGGATGGAGATATTAAGCTTAAAGAAGAAAAATTAAAGGAAAGAGAATTAGAGGTTAACCGATTACATAAGGAGTTGGAAAAATTCGGTGTTTTTCAATAATAGTCCGAATTTCTTTGATAGATAATGGAATGTCCGTCTCTCATGGGTGGACATTTTGTATTCGTTTACCACTCAAAGAGTTACGCGATTCTGAGACAAAATAGACCGGACAAAACGGACATATTGGCGAGGAAATAATCTCTCTAAAGTCAAAATATTCTTGATATAGCGAGGTATTGTGTATATAATTAGGCTAATAAATTCAGAGAGGTTTCTACTCGGCTCATAAGAGTGGGACCCAAAATATTGCAGCACAATGAGTTATAATAAATAACAATAAGGATAATGGGACCGTTTCTATTTTTTAAAGAATAGAAACGGTTTCATTATTATTACCTGTATTCAGAGAGTCTTTCTTCTGCCACATCGTATTTCTGGGCGTCCTTAGTAGGGATACCTCTTTTTGTGAATTGACTTGCGTATTAAATCAACTATGATAAACTAAATTAAAGGCGATGGAGTTCGCCTTTAACCGCCTCAACAGGGCTGATAACTCCTACTTTTTTAGAAAAGGAGGGTCAGTTTATGTTGAGGTTTTTTGTTATAGCTTTAGGTGGAGCGATCGGAACGCTCTTGCGTTACCTTGCCGGCGGGCTTGATTATCGGTTCTCAAGCGGAATTTTTCCGATAAGTACATTGGTGGTGAATGTCATCGGATCTTTGGCAATTGGTTTTCTGTGGGGAATTGTCGATCGTTTCACTATTTCGCCGAATGTCAGGCTTTTTGTTTTTATTGGCATACTTGGAGGTTATACAACATTCTCCACATTTAGCCTTGAAACTTTTAATCTGATGAGAGACGGCGAATATCGGATTGCTCTGATGAATGTGATTCTATCGGTCATCTTGAGTATCGGAGCTGTTTTTTTGGGATACTTTGCTTCCAGAACATTGATGAATTTATATAAATGAAGGGGGTGTCGAGAATGAAATTGCCCGAAGAAGGAATGCTTTTACGGATATTTATCGGTGAATCAGATAATCATGAAGGGAAGGCACTTTATGAGCAGATTGTGCTTAAGGCGCGCCAGATGAATCTTGCGGGGGCAACCGTAACGCGTGGTATTATGGGATTTGGGGCAGATAGCCGGATGCATACGGCAAAACTTTTACGACTTTCCGAAGACCTTCCCGTGGTAATTGAATTGGTGGATACTGAGGAGAATCTTAACAAATTATTGCCTTTTCTTGATGAAGTGGTCGAAGAAGGTTTGATTACCCTGGAGAAGGTAAGAGTGATTAAATATCGGCATAAGTAAATTATTACTGCTCGTTGATTATGGATTAAGAAAATAACATCTAGAATCTTGTGTGTAATACGGTTTCCATTAGATGGAAGAAGGAGCAGGGGTACGATGAGCAAATTTATTATTACAACGTTAATGTTGGTGTGTAGCAATGTATTTATGACCTTTGCTTGGTATGGTCACTTAAAAAATTATAACGATAAGCCTTGGATCATCGCGGCGATCATTAGTTGGGGTATTGCTTTATTTGAATATCTTCTACAAGTACCCGCGAATAGAATTGGCCATCAGGTTATGAGTCTTGGGCAACTAAAAATCTTGCAAGAGGTAATCACTTTATTAGTGTTCGTGCCGTTTTGCATATTTTATATGAAGGAGGGTTTAAAAAAAGATTACCTATGGGCAGCCTTGTGTATCCTGGCTGCGGCCTTCTTTATGTTTCGCGGTCTACTGGCAAAAGGATAAAATTGATTTTTAGCGAGGAAATGACCTCTCTAAAGCCAGGATATTCTAGATATATCAAGGCATTATGCCTATAATTAAGTAAATAAATTTAGAGAGGTTTCCCCTTGTAGTATATGAGAGGGACCCAAAAATTTTCCTATATTTAATATTCTACGTATAAAGCTTGTAATTTTATTACAGGCTTTATACGTTTTCTTTAATTTACTTATTTAGTGTAGAATATAGCTTTAGGAGATTTAATATATGCAAAAGACAAAGATGACGGGGAACAAAATTTATCCTTATTTGATAAGCGTAGGGCTTGTTTTAATTATGACTTTGTTGGGTGAGTTTGTTAAAAGAAAACTTGAGCCCACAAATATCGTGATGTTTTATCTTTTGGCCGTAGTGATAGTTGCTATTCGTTGGGGGCAGGGACCAGCTATTATAACCGCAGTATTGAGCGTCCTGGCATTTGATTTTTTCTTAGTTCCGCCGTATCTTACCTTGAATGTTCATGATTTTGAATATCTTTTTACCTTTGGGGCTTTTCTGGCAGTTGGACTTATTGTGAGCACGCTTACTTCAAAAGTCAGAGCGCAAATTATCCAACGCCAGACAGAGAAACTTCATTCAGCGCTTTTAAACTCAATTTCCCATGATTTAAAAACACCACTTGTATCAATCACTGGGGCGCTGAGCGCTCTTTTGGATAACACATCAAAGCTTAACGAACAGCAAAAAAATGAGCTATTGGAAACTGCCCGAAGTGAATCCGAGAGGCTGAATCACATAGTGAATAATATTCTGGATATGACGAGGACAGAATCAGGCGTATTACGGATTTCTAAAAAGCCATGTGATTTGAGGGATTTTATAGGTGCGTGTCTTGAACAACTAAAAGATAAGATAGGCAGCCGAAACATAAAAATAAATATACCTAAGGAAATGCCCGAAGTAAACGTAGATTTTCCATATATGCTCAAGGCTTTTTTGAATATTATTGATAATGCTTTAAAATATTCTCCGGATGGTTCTGAGATTGAAATTGGAGCTTCTTGTGTTGGAAGTAATGTACGTGTTTCTGTGCGTGATTATGGTTATGGAATTTCTGAGGAAGACCTGGGACGTATTTTTAACAAGTTCTATCGGGCTCAGCACGCTCAAAATGTACTGGGGACCGGGTTGGGGTTAAGTATTTCAAAAAATATTATTGAGGCTCATGGTGGTCATATTAATGCAGAAAGTGTTTTTGGTAAAGGTGCCACGTTTATTATAGAACTTCCACTGGAGTAAAAGTATAATGGCAGAACAGAGCAATTTAAGAATTTTGGTTGTTGACGACGAAAAATCTATACGTGGTTTTCTTAAGACATCTCTTTCGGCGTATGGTTACGATGTTTTTGAAGCAGTCAAAGGTAAGGAAGCTTTAATAGAGTCGGTTAGCGTCCACCCGGATGTGATTATTCTTGATTTAGGGCTTCCTGATATGGATGGGAGAGAAGTCATTGTAAAAATTCGTAAACGGACGAAAACTCCGATAATTGTTTTATCAGTAAGAGATGACCCTTTGGAGAAGATTGCTGCGCTTGATGCCGGAGCAGACGATTATCTTACCAAGCCTTTTTCTGTTGGAGAGTTGTTGGCGCGTTTGAAGGCGGTGATGAGACGTTTGTTACCTTTAGAAAAAGATCAAAAGCTACGAACAGGTAAGCTGGTGATGGATATTACAAGCCGTCGGGTTACTGTCGAAGACCACCAGATTGATCTGTCTCCAACTGAATATGATACACTCAGGCTTCTTCTTTTAAGCTCGGGTAAAGTTCTTACGCATAAACAAATTTTACGTGAGATTTGGGATAAAACGGAAGATTATGAAGGTATTTTACATCTTTTACGTGTAACGATGAGTAATTTGCGTAGTAAAATCGAACCTAATCCTGATCGCCCGATGTATATTCTTACGGAGCCGGGCGTGGGGTATCGTTTACATTCCGATGATTAGTTCCTCGTTTTGACCTTTTTTTGACTTGCCTTCTTTGTTCATCAAGCGTATTGTAATTTCATAGAATGAAAATAAAATAAGTTAATTTTACACAGCGCCAGAGTGTTTTATTCTCTGGTTTTTTGTTAGAAACTATGAAAAAAATAGATATTTTATATACTGTTACGCTTGGAATATTCTGGGAAGTGGTCTATGCAATAGTAGTTATTGGCATGGGGTTACTATTTGCGTTAGCATTTCGGTACATACGATGATACTTAGACCTCAAGTAATTGATATTAAGAATATCGGTTATTATCTGGGAAGGATAACTCTTGGTATTGGCTTGACAATGTTTTTGCCGTTTATCACGGGGCTTATTTTATTTAGAGAGCCTAATCCTGCTTTGGATTTCTTGATTAGCGCTAACATTGCTATATTTATTGGTTTGGCTTTAAGCTGGTTGTGCAAAACAGATAAAGAACTAAACCCTGGCCAGGCAATGGTGGTGATTGCTCTTTCGTGGTTGGTGGCGATGGCGCTTAGTGCTATACCGTTATTATTAAGTGGTCATTATAAATCGTTTCTTGATGCTTGTTTTGAAACCATGTCAGGTTTTACCACAACCGGATTAACTCTCGTACAAGATTTAGATCACCTTTCTCGAAGTCATAATTTATGGCGTCACTTAGGACCTTTTTTGGGAGGCCAAGGGATTGCTATTATTGCGATTTCATTTTTGGTCAAGAGCTCCAGTGGGATGTTTAGTTTGTATCTTGGGGAAGGGCGTGATGAAAAATTAGTTCCTAATGTTATTAACACGGCGCGATTTATTTGGGTGATTAGCATAGTTTATTTAATTTTAGGAACTATTGTGTTAGGTTTGGTAGGAATTTCTATTGGATTAAAGCCACTAAGTGCGTTTTTTCACGGCGCTTGTATTTTTATGGCCGGATTTGATACTGCAGGGTTTTCTCCGCAATCACCGAATATTCTTTATTATCATAGTCTAATGTATGAAATTGTCATAATTTTCTTTATGGTTATCGGCTCATTTAACTTTAATTTGCATTATCAAATCTGGAAGGGAAATTTTAAAGAAATTTGGAAGAATATTGAAACGCGGACTCTTTTGTTTGTGATTATGATTGTTACCTTGATTACCATGGCAGGTTTGAGGCATTTGGGTGTCTATTCGGATGGAATGATAATTTTTCGCAAAGGATTTTTTCAGCTTGTCTCCGGACAAACTACAACTGGCTACATGACAATATATGCCCAACAGTTTATTAAGGAGTGGGGAAATTTGGCGTTGACTGGGATAATTCTTTCTATGGCGTTGGGAGGTTGTGCTTGTTCTACGGCAGGGGGTATCAAAATGTTACGCGTGGGAATTATATTCAAAGCATTCAGACAGGAGATAAAAGCGATGATGCTTTCCCCAAGCGTAATTGTCGTGCAGAAATTTCATCATATAAAAACGATGTTTATTGAAGACAAACAGGTAAGGGCAGTTTTGATAGTTACTTTAGGTTATCTTTTTCTGTACAGCTTGGGTACTTTGGTTGGAGTATGGTTAGGATATCCATTTCTGGAAGCTCTTTTTGAGTCAACCTCTGCGGCGGCTAATGTTGGACTTTCTTGCGGGATAACTGATACAAGTATGCCGGCAATATTAAAAGTGACCTATATAATTGAAATGTGGGCAGGAAGACTGGAATTAATGTCGGTTTTTGCGCTAATTGGTTTTTTTGTAGCGTATGTGAAAGGTAAATAAAAGTGAAAAGTTTTTTTCTATTGTTGGTATTGTGTTTAGTGCTGGTTGTTTCTAGTTCTAACTGTTATGCTCAGACATCCACGAGTTTGGAATTGATAAATAATGCTAAGCAATATGACGGTAAAATTATTACCTACAAAGGAGAGGTTATAGGAGATGTAATGATTCGTGGAGAGCATGCTTGGTTGCATGTGAATGACGGCATTATTGCAATCGGTATTTGGGCCCCAAAGACGATGGTCCAAGATATTCGCTATGCCGGGGATTATCATAAAAAAGGAGATACCGTAGAAGTTTCAGGGACGTTTCATCGAAGCTGTTTGGAACATGGGGGTGATTTAGATATTCATGCTTTTGGAATAAATAAAATAACTCCGGGAAGTCTGGTTATTCAGCCAATCAGCAAAAAGAAAGTTTATATTGGAATCTCATCTTTAATACTCGTTTTGCTATTCTATGCATTAAAGAAATTTTTTCAGCGTAGGTAATGTTAATATTTAAATTTAGTTATTCCTCCTATGTTTAATAACCCACCAGGCTACTTTTAATAATATACTCTAAGAAGTATGTGGAAATCTTATGGCGGAATCGTTCGGTGCTACCCAAAGATATCTCTATCTGAAGAAAGACAGTTAATTTTAAAAGCTCAAAAAGGATCCAAGAAGAGTAAAGATGAGCTTGTTCTACGCCATGTCGGTTTTTTAATTTTTAGAATTTATAAAATTGCGTTTCCATCATTGATTCGGTCATTTGCAGAGGATTTACTAGCAGAAGCTATACTTATCGTTTATAAGAAAATCGAAAGTTACGACCTTAATTATTGCGATAAGCACGGGAATCCTAAACCAGTTAAATTTACTTCTTACATTTGGAAGCGTATTGATGGGTTTATAGTCGATTCGCTAAAGAAAGAGCTTAACGAATCAAATTATTACAATAGATACAGCGAATATGCCCTCAAAAATTGGGATTCATCGTCTCTGTCCGGGTCAATAGAGTCGGACAATTTTATTTCTTGATCTATCAGAGAATTACGAAATTTCGAGTCAATAAAGACCGGATAAAACGGACATATTGGCGAGGAAATAGCCTCTCTAAAGTCAAAATATTCTTGATATATTGAGGTATTACGCATATAATTAGGCTAATAAATACAGAGAGGTTTCTACTCGGCTCATAAGAGTGGGACCCTATTTTTTGTAAATAAGCAAGGAGGTGTTTATGCAGAACATTTGGGAGAAAGCCGTTGCTCTATTTATGCAGTATGGAATTAGTTTTGTTTATGCCGCACTGATATTTGTTATCGGAAAATGGGCAGCGAAAGTGGTCTCTAAAATTTCAGGCTCGGCTATGCATAAGGCCAAACTCAATGAAACCTTAACCTCTTTTCTAAAGAATATTGTTTATTATGTGTTATTGATCTTTGTTTGTATCGCGGCATTGAATAAAATTGGTGTTGAAACTACTTCCTTTGTGGCTTTAATCGGCGCAGCGGGCTTGGCTGTAGGCCTTGCTTTGCAAGGTTCTTTGGCTAATTTTGCCGCCGGAGTTATGCTGATTCTTTTTCAGCCATTTAAAGTAGGGGATGAAGTTGAAGCAGGTGGGGCAAGCGGAATTGTGCAAGAAATCCAAATTTTTAGCACGATTATGAAAACTAACGACAATAAAACGATTATCATTCCAAATGCCAAGATTACCTCTGATAAGATAATTATTCATCGGGGGTAGGGATGTTTTCCTTCGGTTGATACGAGAGGGACCCCATTTTTTATGTTAAAACTGGTTATAAGTTTATTAATTTGTCAGTGCGCAGGTATTATTGGATCTCTTTTTACGGCTCGTTCAATTCCTACGTGGTACGCGTTTATTAATAAGCCTACCTTTACTCCGCCAAACTGGGTTTTTGCGCCTGCGTGGATCAGTTTGTTTACTTTGATGGGTATCGCTGCATTTCTTGTCTGGCGCAAGGGGATGCATACCCTTGGCGTAAAGCGTGCTTTGAGCATATTTCTTTTACAATTAGGATTAAATAGCCTCTGGTCTATTGTTTTCTTTGGCGGTCGATCAATACAGGGAGGCTTAGTAGTAATAGTGCTTTTATGGCTTGCAATAATCTGGACGATAAAAAGTTTCTTTGCTATCTCCAAGCCCGCTGCCGTGTTACTTATTCCTTATATCGTCTGGGTAAGTTTTGCGTTTGTCTTGAACGTAGCATTTTTGACTTTAAACTAAAGCAATTTAGCGAGGAATTACCTCCCTATAACCAAAGTATTCTTGATATATTGAGGTATTGTGGATATGATTAGGATAATAAATTCATAGATATTTCCGCTTGGCTAATAAGAGTAAAATTTCATATTTGTAGCTTAGAAAAGGAGGGATGTTTCTATATTTTTAATAATAAAAAATAGAGACGTCTCTTTTTTATTTTAAAAAAGGAATAGAGTGGAAAGAAAAAAAGTATTAGGGTTTTGGGATCTTACGTTTTTTTCATTTTGTGCTATTTTTGGCGTAGAGGCTATCGCAACTTCAGCCGCTATCGGGCCTTCGGCGATATCCTGGTGGCTGATATGTATTGTCGGATTTTTTCTGCCTTCTGGTCTGATTGCCGCTGAATTAGGCTCTACTTATACTGAACAAGGAGGCATTTATGTTTGGATTAAAAAAGGGCTAGGGAGTAAATGGGCGGCGCGAAGTACCTGGTATTATTGGGTTAGTTTGCCGTTGTGGGTGCCGGCAATATATATTGCGATCGCGGAAATCATTGGGCATATGTTCTTTCCAAATATGAGTCTTTGGGCGAAAATATTCATTGGGATTATAATGATATGGGTTGCGGTTGGGATCAACCTATGTCCACTTAAAATTTCAAAATGGGTGCCTAATTTTGGTACGATTACAAGGCTTGCGGTGATAATCGGAATGATTGTGACATCCATAATATATTTTTTAAAGAATGGGCACTTTGCCAATGAGATTAATTTTACGAATATCATGCCGAATTTAAACGCGGCTATCGTATTTATTCCGATAATTATCTACAACCTGGAAGGCTGTGAGCTTATTTCCGCAGCTTCCGGGGAAATGAAGAATCCTGCGCGCGATATTCCGAAAGCAGTTATCTTATCGGCAATTGCGATAGCCTCATTGTATCTGATTACAACATTTGCGGTTTGGGTTGTAATTCCAATCCCTGAAATAAATGTCGCCAGCGGAATGCTCCAGGTATTTACAGTTACATTTAGCGGTCACTGGATACAGCAGATCATCACTGTGGTTCTGGGTTTTCTTATATCATCTACTCTGTTTGCCGGAATAGTCGCATGGAATCTAGGAATGAGCCGGACAGTTGCCGAAGCCGCTAACAACGGTGAATTACCCAAAATATTAGGAAAGATGACTAAGAATATGTCGCCGATCGGAGCTTCGGTTGTATCGGGGGTAATTTCTACTGTGGTGATTATTATTTATGGATTTATCGCTAAAAATGCCGGCGAGCTATTTTGGCATGTGGTATCTTTTAGCCTTGTGGTTGGGCTGTTTTCATATGCAATGCTTTTTCCGAGTTTTATTATTTTAAGAATTAAAGATAAGGATATTAAGCGGCCATATCGGGTGCCGGGACCGAATTGGTTTGCAATAATGTTGGCGGTAGTTGCCGAAATATTCATTCTGGTGGCGTTATGGATATTATTTATACAACCGGGGAAAGATTTTATGCGGTCTGCTTTACCGATCATCCTTGGAGTATTAATAGTTATTGTCATTGGTGAAATATTCGTAAATCGTTCTAAAATGAGTTATCTTAGTAGCAATCTAAAGAAATAATAAAATGAATAAAATCACAGTAGTTTTGTTATTTATGGTTTGTTTATTATTATTTAATGCGAAGGAGGCTTATATGTCAGGTGGAGAATATGTGGAAATTACGCTGGATGAGGTGATTAAGCAATCTGATGTTATTGCTATTGTTAAAAGCAGTCGGCCTGCTTCTGTAGTAGAAGAAGTGTTAATTCATAAGGATCAGCAGAAATTCCCTTCGTTTAAAAGATATATTTCATTGTTTGAGGTAGTGGATATCCTGTATAAAAACGATAATGTAGCTTCTTTAGAAAATGTTATTTTATCTAATGGCATTATAATTAAAGTGCTGCCGGCGGCTTACAACAAAGAACTAGATTTGCATAGGCGATATTATTTAGAAGGCGATACCAAGACAATCGGCATTAATAAGTACAAGGACTACGATAATAAGTTTAAAAAATTAAAAGAATGGATAGTCTTCTTGCGCTATAACGCGCAAGAAAAGATGTTAGAATTTACGGCTCTTGATGCTGTTGAGGCTTTGGAGAAAAAAAATAAAATAATTGTGCTATCTGCGCAAGTTAAAAAATAGGAGAGTTTAATTTCCTCAAGCTATGCCTTCCGTTAAGAAAAGTATTTTTTTAAGCTTGTTTCTGATCTTGGTTATAACTTTTTTCACCCGTAATAATTTTAAAAGCGTAGAAGATATTACGCCTGAGGTTCTGGGCCAGTCGTTTCAAGATAAAATTGATAACCCATTGTCTATTAAATTTCAAAAGAACGGCTATGCTTATGCGCTTACGCCTATTTATAATTATGAAATTAATGCTTTACTGGTCAGTAAATTAAATTATAAAGTATTTAGTATTGAGAAATTTGATAGGGTTTTCTCTTATGATTTGTGTTTAATTTGGGGGAGCAATGTTGCAAGCGGACTTTATAAAAATAAAACACTCAAATTCTCTCAAGACTGTCGTTGGTGTTTTGCGCAGTGGTATGGAGATGTTCGGCTTAATTGGGAGGAGTTTTCTAACAGTCATTTGTTGATTAATGATTCAGATATCGAGAAAACGGCGAAATCTTTAGTGGTTGGAGATCAGGTTAAGATTCAAGGCAAGCTAGTGAATGTGAAAGCAAGTCTTTTAAGTAAACCGGGTAGTTTCGATGCTTCAGAGTACATTTGGAACAGCGGTGTGGGAAAATCAGGCTTAGGGGCGGGTGCCTGTAAGGTTATTTATGTTGAGAAATTAGAAGTTTTGAAGAAAGCAAACGTTTTATCAGTTTTCTTATTTCATTTAAGTTTATATGGTTTATTTACTTTATTAATTTTTAAATTGCTCCGTTTTTTTAATATTTTAAGAACTAATAATTAAAAAACAAAGATTGTGAGCAGCTTTTCTATTCCTTTAGTAATTCGCCAGTTCACCGTTAAACTCAGAATATTCTTGATATATTAATGCGTAGAGCTTATAATCAATCTAATAAATTCACGATGATGTATCTTAAGATACTTAAGGGATAAGACGTAATTCTGTTAATAATTAAGTTTAGTTTGTTGAGCTAGAAAAGGTGTTTTTTAGTTTAATAGGAGGGCCTAATGATATTAAGCATACTGTTGAGCTTGTTATGGTGGGCAGTGATTATTTTTATTATTATAAAGCTGGTTTCCGGTGGCCGAAAGAGACATTATTCCTGGTTGCAGCGGGAGTTGCCGTTATGGGAAGAAAAGAATTTTATTAATCATGGGCAGGCCGATGCAGTTTTAGGGTTTTATAAATTAAAAAGAGTTTCCGCTAAAAAGAAAATGGATATGGTCAAGGTCCTTACGCTTATTGGCGCGATATTTGTGGGATTAGGGGTTATCTTTTTTGTGGGTTCCAACTGGCAGAGGATTCCTGCGCATTTCAGGACGATTTTACTTTTAGCTGTAACAATTAGCACGCTGTACACAGGTTATTATTTTAGTTATGAAAAAGAAGGTTTTGTCAATCTCGGTAGAAGTTTGTTGCTTTTAGCCTCGCTTTTATGGGGAGGAACAATCGCTTTAATCGGACAGATTTATAATATCCCAACTTCGGAAAACTGGTATATCATACTTTTGTGGGCTTTTCCGATTGTGCCTATCGCCATTCTATTTAAGAATGATTATGTGCACATTCTTGCTTCAGTTTTGCTGGTTATCTGGAACTTTCTTTACAGTGCTAGCAATAATGTAGCCAATTATTATTACCCGATTATTATTTTTATTTTAATGCTGCCAACGGCTAAAAATTTAGTTTCTAGCCGCAGGATTAATATTATTGGTCTGACACTAGGCAGCTTCTATTGCTGTTTTAACAAGTTTGAGTGGCTAGCAATTTTAATTAGTGGGGGTTTGCTAGTCTGTTATTTAGCGCGTAAAGATGAACGCGTCTATCTTTATACTGCTTGTCTTTCGTTTATTTTTTGGAATATCACTTATTTTACCGTCAGACAACAGGATCCGAATTTATATTTTCTTCTGCCTATGGGATTTATGCTTTATTTAACATATAAAGACAATGTTGAGAAGAACTTGGTTTTTTGTTTGGCGGGTTTGATTATCGGGGTAAATTTAGTGTTTTCTTCGCTATCGCAGTCAGTTAACTATCCGTTTAATGGTTTGCAATTTATGATTTTTCAATTGCTATTGGGCGTAGTCATTTATTCTGTGGGCATTGTTTCCCGGAACAAGGGGTATTTATTTCCGGTTATTTATAAAATAATTGGTTATTTTGTAACTTTTATTTGTGTTTATCTCTTGGCGTTTAAGGCGCTTTTAGGTGAATGGGTAGGGGCGGTAAACAACCTATACTTATTTGGATCTTTGATTTTGACCGGGATTATTGCTTTGTTTGTGGTAGATGAAATAAAATCTAATAATTTTAAAAATAAATCTAACCGCATAGAATTAGCTGCTTTAGTTGTTGTTTTGTTCGGCGGAGTTATTTTACTGGTTAGCTCGTCGGCAATATTATTGAATGTGATCGTAATGAATAGTGTTCTAGTGGTTTTGGCGCTGAGCAGTATTTTCCTAGGCGTGGAATTGAAGAAGCCACCCATTTTTACGTTGGGTATCCTAATTTTTGTTTTATTTATCATTACGCGTTATATTGACGTTACTTGGGCATTAAAGGAGAAATCTCTGTTTTTTATCGTTGGCGGGTTAGTTATTCTTTTTCTCGGGACGTTTCTAGAGAAACAAAGAAGAAAGATTATAGAAAGGATGAAAACAGAATGAGTAAAAAACTTATTTTAATTGCCGTGAGTTTTTTATGGATCGCCGTGGCAGTAGGATTGGTTGTCTCTAAACAGCACATTCTACGCACAGGGAAAACCATACTCTTAGAGACTGTTCCTATTGATCCGAGAGATTTTTTAAGGGGTGATTATGTTATTTTGCGTTATAAGATTAGCACTATAGATTTGCAGCAGATAGAAAGCGAGAAAGATTATTATGGGCAAGGCGAGAGAGTTTATATAAAACTTGAACCAAGAGAAAGATTTTGGGAGACTCGTGCGGTTCAAACTAAAAAGCCTGTTTCCGATAATGGGTTATACCTAAAGGCGAGAGTTAAATATTGTTATGATAAGAAATTAGAGCTTAATTATGGGATTGAGAGTTATTTTGTTCCGGAAGGCGAAGGCAAGGTTATTGAGAAAAATATGAGCGGGAGCAAGAGTTCAATTGAAGTTGAGGCCTTGGTGGATACATCAGGAAATGCGATAATAAAAAAGGTTTTTGCGCAATAAATTTAGTTTGCAAAACAAAAAGGATAGATAAATTTATATTAAGAAAATGTTTAATAAATTTTTCAGGTTAAAAAATAAAAGTCAATTTCTATTACTTTTACTCTTTTTTTGTTTTTTTTCTAATGCTCGGGCAGCAGACCCTCAGCCCGGACAGGAGCCGGGCGCCCAGGCTGAGCGCTATCGGTATGATATTGATAAAGAGAAGAAAAAGCTTGAGTATAAAAAAGCAAAACCTTTAGAAATAAAGTTTGAAAAAGAAAAAATCGAACCGGTAAAAGGGGGAGTAACCTTTGTACTTAAGGAAATAAAAGTTACCGGTTCAAGCGTTTTTAAGCCGGAGTATTTTCGGTCAATTTATGCCGCATATATTAATCAGCCGGTTACTTTTGCGGATATGCAGGTGATTACCGGAAGGATCGAGTCTAAATATAAAGAAAAAGGGTATTTTACTACGTTAGTTTATATTCCGGAGCAAAATATTAAAGATGGGGTAATCGAGGTGCGCATCGCTGAAGGAAAAATGGGGAAACTTAACATTGAGGGTAACAAATGGTTCTCTTCCGAATTAATTAAAAAGTATTTTCATGCAAAAGAAAATGAAATTTTAAATATTAAAGCAATCTCTAGAGATATTTTACGCATAAATAAGAATCCGGATTTGGATGTAAAAGCGGTGATTTCTCAAGGCAAGGATCCGCAGAGTTCGGATATTTCATTGAAAGTCGAAGGTAAGCGGCCATGGCATGCAGGTTTATTGCAGGATAATCGCGGATCACGCCTAACCGGCAAATATCGCTCAATGGTTTTTGTGCGTAGCTCTAATGTTTCCGGATCAGGGGACATGCTTTTTATTAATACGCTTTATACCGGCAAGTCTTCCGCGGAGTCAGTTAGTTATAATCTTCCCATTGGAACTTATGGAACAAAATTTGGAATTGACATAACTAATTTTGATATGGAGCTGGGTAAGGAATATAAATCATACGATATTACAGGAAAAACACAAATTTTTACACCCTATTTTTCTTGGGAGCTGGCTTTAGCGGAAGATTTTCAAGCTTATGCCGGACTGGGGATAGATATTAAATCGGTGAAGAAAAAGATGGCTCATCAGACTACCGCTAGCGACCAGTTACGTACTCCATATTTTGCCCTTGATTTTTTAAAAACAGATTCTAACGGAGAGACTTCATTATCTCAAAAATTTAATTTTGGCACAGCAGGATTTTTGGGCGCTTCTCATCGCAATCATCCTACTGCTAGCAGAGCGGGGACAGGGGGCTTCTTTTTTAAATATGAACAATCCTTAAACCGTATACAAAAAATGTTTTTTGATAGTTACTTATCTGTGCGCACGCAATTACAATTAGCTTCGCATACCCTTGGCTCTTCTGAACAATTTCAGCTTGGCGGCGCGGATTCTGTACGCGGTTATCCGGAAGGAGATTATTTAGCGGATGCCGGAGGTGTACTAAGTTTTGATTGGATTTTCCCGATGTACATTTTTCCTAAAACTTGGAAATTACCGAAGCAGACAATCCCTTTGCGTCAGCAAATACAGCCCGTATTTTTTGTGGATGTTGGTGGCGGGAAATTAAAGAAAGTTCTTCCGGGCGAAAGTAAAGACAAATTCCTTGCCGGAGTCGGCGGAGGACTACGTTTTAATTTCAAACTTTTTTCACTGCGTTTAGATTGGGCTAAAGCAATTGGCGACAAACAAACCTCAGGTTCAGGACCCTCCACATTTTATTTCACTTTCCAATCTGAAATTTAATTATTAAACCGATTTAATAGCTCATGTATCAGTTTATATTTTTCTTTAATATATAGGTAAGAATATGTTGATTTTTAATTAAGAATGTGTTATATTTTGGTTAGCTCTTTATAAGACAACGAGTTACGACAAAGGTAAACCATTTGAAAGAATGGGGCACAAAGCTAAAGGGCCCGCACACGCGAATAAATTGTAGCGTAAAGGGTTGCCAGTTTCCGAAATATACTTAACTATGTTTATTGAGCGCGTCTTAACAATCATTTTGTTAAATCCAGTGCGCGGGTTAAGTTTAGGCCCCATTTCTTCATTAGAAGTGGGGTTTTTTGTTGGAATAAAACCCATTGTAACGACAAGAGTTACATTAAATAGGGAGCGTTGATGGATTTTATAAAAAATATTATTTCCGCTAATCAAAAAATAAATCAAAAAACATTACGTCTTAAGCTAAAGACTACATTATTTGTCTCTGTCATCGCTATAATATTTTTCACAAGCTTAGTAGGTATCGTTTGTTTGTTGGGTTTTAAAGTGCTTAATGATAAAGGAGTTGAGAGTCAGAGTGAAATGGCTAGGACTCTGGCGTCTGCGATTGATTCAACAATTGAAAAGCAATTCGAATTATTAAAATTAAATGCCAATAGTCAGTTTGTAATTGATGCGCTAAAATTTGAAAATTTAAAATATCGCACAAGGAGCGAAAGAGAGACGCAGCGTTATCTTATGGATATTGATAAAAGATGGATTGAGGCTTCTAATGAGCATCCGTTTATAAAAGATTATCTTGAAAATAATCTTAGTCGTAAGTTAAAAGGTTTAAAGTTGGATGAAGAAAAATTAATTTCTGTTACCGTAACGGATAAGTTCGGAGGCTTGGTGGCTGCGACTACCCGGCCATCCGGGTTTTATAGTTTTGACCGGGATTGGTGGCTAGGCGCATATGCTAAAGGGCGTGGCAAGCCTTTTGTGGGGAATGTTGAATACGACGAAGAAAATAATTTGTGGTGCTTGCCTTTTGCCGTACCAATCGAAGATGAAACCCGCTCAGTTATTGGTGTCTATAAAGCGACAATAAATTTAGATACGTTTTTTAAGCCGCTGTTAAATTTTAAGCTGGGAAAAACCGGCAATGCGGTTTTAGCGGATGATAAGGCGTATCTTGTTTATCATTCCAAGGCTTTGCCTTTTGCGAATAAATTTTGTGAGTATGAGGAATTCCAGAGGACGTTGCAGAATAGCGAGAAATGGGGAGTATTGGGCAGCGCTTATCTTAATCGCGGGAAAATGTTAGTAGCTTATGCACAGGTCAATCAGGCTAATTTATCCGCCAAAGGAATTAAGTGGTTTGTGTTTGTTGAACGCGATTTAAATGAAATATTCGCGCCGCTGAATAAACTTATCTTTATTGTTGTGCTTATCGGGATTGCGCTGGTGATTATACTGGCGCTGGCGGTATTTATTTTAAGCGGCCAGGAATCCGGCGGATCGATATTGCAAGTGATTAAGGAAACTCCGGTGGTAAAAACAGAAGACCAAAATTATAGTCCTACGGAAGAAAGAGCTAAAAGATTACTCAAAGAAAATGAATAACGAAAGAGTGAAAAGCAAAATTAAACTTACTAGACAGCTAGCCGTTATATTCTTGGCGGCAGGCGTATCGACAAGTTTATGTTTTGCCGATCCTTTGGAGAATAACGCGTTACCAGTGGTTAATGATCCCGGAACTGCAAGCGTAGTTACAGATCCCACTACATCTACGATGACCTGGACGGCTATGGACCCGGTTACGATAATGCAACTTACCAGCGGTAATCTAGGCAGTGCTGCAACGCTTAATGTCTATCTTCCTACAGATACCAGCAGGTTGTTAGCTAAAGTTACGGGCAATGGGGCGAGTTTTTGGGAAGGAACTATAAATTGTTTAAGGGGATTATTTGTATTTGAAAATATAAATGGACTGAACATCGGACAAACCGCTCGGATTAATGTTAATAATTTTGTAGCAACTACCCTGGACATAACGGCTAACAATTTTAGAAATGGAAATTATATCTTTGAACATCAGCCGGGTTCTGCTTACAGCCAGATTTTGAATCAAGGTTTTATTAATGGAAAAAATATTGCGTTGATTGCCAGTGCGGTCGACAACCAAGGCACGGTTATTGGGCTTTTAGGCAGCGTATTTTTTATTTCGGGAGATAAAGCAACCTTGAGTTTTGATGCTAAAAGCATGATTCAGGTGGAGGTTGATCAAGAGACGAGCGGTAAAGTATTTGATAAAGATGGAGTAGAGGTTAAAGATGCCTTGAAGAATTCCGGTACAGTGGAAGGCGCGCAGGTGGTTATGGAGGCTAAAGTTGCGGCGGATATCTTTAAGAATGCGGTTAACCAGCAAGGCATAATTAAAGCTACTGGATTTAGCGAGCAGAACGGCGTGATCCGGGTTACGGCGAATAGGGATATTCAGATTTCCGGAACGATTATAAGTGACGCCAATCCTTTTATTCAACAAATTGAAGCTTCTACTTTTGGTTCGGTAACCGTAAATGCGCAGTTTAATTCTACCGGTAACACTACGCTCAGCGCATTTCAAGATATCCAGGTTAATGCCGGTATTATAACTGAATCCGGTAATCTTGCGCTGTTAGCGGATGCAGATTTAGATGGCCAGGGATCTTTTGTGCAGGCATCAGGAACAATTATTGCGACGATTAATCCGGAAAATAAAGTTGATGCTGCCGGTAAATCCGTCGGCGATATTACCATTCAGTCTTCCGGGGTAAGTACGCTGGCTAATGTTGATGCTGCGGCTAATTTTATTTTGAAACAAGGTGGGTCACCGGCAATATTTAATCAGTGGTCAAACTCAGTAATAAAAACTAAGGGTTCGATTACAATTAATCCGGGCGTTACGTTAAATGCCGCAAACACACGTTATGAAATCGGCAAGGATTGGATCAATCTAGGCAGCTTTAATGCGCAGTTTTCTAAGGTTTCTTTAGTTTCCGGAAGGGAAGCCTTGGTCAGAGGTTCAAACATTTTTTATGATTTTTCTATTACTGAACCTGGTAAGATTGTTAAATTTGATTCTGAGCATGTTCAAGCGATATTGGGAACTTTAACTTTTAGAGGCGAATACGGTCGATTGCTTACTTTAACTTCTATCGATCCTTTGAAACAATGGAGCATTAATCCACAAGGTCAAACAGATATTCAGTACGCATTAATTTTTAATTCTAATAATATCCGCGGACCTCCCCTAGAGGCCATACACAGCTCTTCTTTAGGAAATCTCACTAACTGGTACTTGGATCCATTTTGGGTTGGCGCGGGGGCGGATTATCTCTGGTCTACTGCGGCTAACTGGGATACCGGTACAGTTCCAACTGCATTTGATATCGTAACTTTCGACGGCACCGCTCACGGCGTCGTCGGAGCAAACCCCAACAAAAATTCTATCGTGGATGCTTTATTCGGCGGCACGGTTGCCTCTTTAACCATCTCCGGTTACACCGGCACGCTAACCTTAGAGC
>Ga0268284_1000204_pt1 | contig 50462 bp, 57 predicted proteins | sample saktaG_14_FD_190137 | JGI IMG/M metagenome (GOLD analysis project Ga0268284, IMG submission 190137) | Saline water microbial communities from Sakinaw Lake, British Columbia, Canada - sak_2013_06_06_40m | ecosystem: Environmental > Aquatic > Non-marine Saline and Alkaline > Saline ...
CATCTCACAACACTATAATATGTGGTTTAACTGGATACTAACACAACATATAGTAAGAGTCAATGGTCTAATAGACATAAATGGGACGGGGCGGAGAAATTTTCTCCGCCCCGTCCACAGGGATACTTTGGTTCAGTTTTTAAAGGTCAGCGCTGCATCCTGTTGATGCCTACCGGTTGAGGGGCTGCCGCCTGCGCATTGGGATAACGCGAGCCTCTCCTCAAGAATGAGGGTACGTCGAGACTGTCTTCGGTAGCTCCTCTCAGCAGCCTGCGCAATTCGACCTCTGTGGGTACGCCGGAACCATACTGCGCGGTGAAGCCTGTGGCAATGATGGTGATCTGAACCTCGTCCTCCATCTGCGGATTGAAGACGACGCCGAAGATGATGTTGGCATCGGGGTCGACTGACTGTGAGATCACGTCGGCTGCCTCGTTACACTCGAAGAGAGTCAGGTTGCTGCCGCCTGTGACATTGAAGAGCACGCCCTTGGCGCCGCTTATCGATACATCGAGCATCGGGCTGGCCAGCGCGTTCTTGGCGGCTTCTACTGCCCTGTTGGTACCTTTCCCGCGGCCGACTGACATCCAGGCCGGACCGGAGTTCTTCATAATAGCCCTGATGTCTGCGAAGTCGAGATTGATGAGGCCGGGGACAGTCACGACCTCGGCGATGGCCTGCACGCCCAGGCGCAGCACATCGTCTGCCAGCCTGAAGGCATTGTCCACGGTGGTCTTGTTGTCACAGAGCTCTACAATGCGGTCGTTGGGGATGATGACCAGCGTGTCTACCTTGTCGCAAAGCTGCAGTATGCCTTCCTCGGCGACCTTCATGCGGCGGCCGCCCTCGAAGGAGAAGGGCTTTGTGACAATGGCGATTGTGAGTGCGCCTGAGGACCTGGCGGTCTCGGCTACTACGGGTATGCTGCCTGTGCCGGTGCCGCCGCCCATGCCGGCGGTGATGAATACCATGTCAGCGCCGGCCACCACTTCCTGGATGGCCTGGCGGCTTTCCTCGGCAGATTTGCGTCCGACGTTGTGGTCACCGCCGGCGCCAAGCCCGCGGGTGAGTTTCTCGCCGAGCTGGATGCGGACCGGTACTTCAGCCAGTGCCAGGGCCTGGGCATCGGTGTTCATGCAAATGAATTCCACGCCCTTGATGCCTTCACGGACCATGCGGGTGATGGCGTTGGAGCCGCCGCCCCCGCAGCCGATAGCCTTGATTTTGGCCGGTGCGGTCGAGAACATTGATTTTGACATTCTTTATTAAACCTCCTGCTATTTACCTAATATTTATTTATGCGCCGAAGAATTTCTTGAGCATACCCATGACGTTGTTTACCGAGCTTGCCTGCTGGGGCTTGGCTTCCCAGGTGGGCTTGCCGCCGGTCTTGATGGCCCAGAGCAGCAAACCTACGCCGGTAGCGTTGGCCGGATCATGCAGAACGTCGGTAATACCATATACTCCCATCGGCTCGCCGATCCTGGTGGGGATGCGTATGGTGGCGCGGGCCAGCGCTTCCAGCCCGTTCATCTTGGACCCGCCGCCGGTCATAACCAGGCCTGCAGGGGCCAGCGCGGCGTAGCTGGTATCGGGCATTTCGAGCAGTATCAGCCTGAGCAGCTCTTCCATGCGGTCCCTCAGTATGTTGCTGAGGTCCTTGTAGGAGACGCTGTGTCCATCCTCCACTGTCAACGTGGAGCCCTCGTCCTTTGACCCTGTCTCGGGATAAACGTTGCCGTACTTCTTCTTCATCGCTTCGGCGATCTCGAAGGGCAATCCAAGTCCGATGGAGAGGTCGCTGGTGAACTGGTAGCCGGCCACCGGTATAATGGACGTGTGATAGATGCTGCCGTCCTTGAATACGGCGATGTCTGTGGTGCCGCCACCGATATCAGCCATGATCACGCCGATCTCCTTCTCTTCGGGGGTGAGAACGGACTCGCCGCTGGCCAGCGGCTCGAGCACCAGGTCGTCGATCTCGACTCCCACGCTGCGCACACACTTAACGAGGTTTTGTACGGAGGCGGTTGAGGCTGTGATTATATGTGTCTCAACATCCAGCCGGAATCCGTGCATGCCCACCGGGTTCTTGATCTTCTCCTGGGTATCCAGGCTGTAGCCGCGGGGTATCTGGTGCAGGATCTTCCTGTCATCGGGTATATTCATGTTCTTGGCCGCAGACAGCACGCGTGACAGGTCGTCCGACCTTACCAACCTGTCGGTGCGCGGTATGGCAACCACACCGTGGCTGTTGACCGAGCTGATGTGCCGGCCTGTGACACCGATGTAAGCCGACTCGATCTTTACGCCGCTGGCCTGCTCAGCGCGCTTTACCGATTCGGCTACCGAGTCCCTGGCTTCCTCGACATTGACCACCATGCCTTTGTGAAGGCCATGGGACGGTACCTGTCCGACACCGAGCACCTGAAGCGCACCCCCGGAATCAAGGGTGGCAACTATGGTGCATATCTTGGTTGTGCCCACGTCGATGCCGGTAATTAGTTTTTTGGTCATTAATACTAGCCTCCTTCGATTTAATGCTTACTAATAATCTAATATTTACTACAAGAAGTAGAGGATGGCGATTGCTATTATCAGGCTGATGAAAACGACGCCATCGAAGACCATACCCCCGAATATGGTCAGGAGTTTCCGGTCATTGCTCAGGATGGAGTTAAGTCTTTTTGCTCCGATCATTTTCTTTGCCTCCTTTATTTTCTATAGCTTAACCGCCACACGGAGCCTGGCGCTCCGACTGCGCGGATTTCTTTCGATCTCTTGCTCTCCGGGATACACCGGGTGCCTGCTGACCAGGTCCAGTGACGGTTTATGCTGGCAGCGGCATTGCGGTATTGTGGGTGGGCAGATGCAGCCCCTGGTCTCGCGCAGCATAAAGTTCTTTACAATGCGGTCCTCGAGGGAGTGATAGCTGATGACTGCCAACCTCCCGCCGCTTGCCAGGCAGTTCAGACTCTGTTCCAGCGCAGTCGTCAGGTGGTCGAGCTCGCGGTTGACAGCTATGCGCAGGGCCTGGAAGGTCCTGGTGGCGGGATGTATCTTGCTGTAGCGGTCACCTACTGTGCCGGCGACTATGGCGGCAAGGTCTGCAGTATCCGAAATGGGGCGGTGGTCGACTATATTCCTGGCTATTTGATTAGCCATAGGTTCCTCGCCGTAGATGAGTATGAGCTGGGCAAGCTTGTTTTCAGACAGTCGATTCACGATATCTGCGGCGGTAAGCTGCTCATCCGGGTTGAACCTCATATCCAGAGGGCCGTTTAACTGGAAGCTGAAACCTCGCTCCGCGCTGGCCAACTGCAGCGATGAAAGCCCGAGGTCGAAGAGGATACCGCTGGCGTCGGAAAAGCCGGTCTCGAGACAGATGTTCTCAAGTTTGTAGAAATTGTCGTTGATAATTACTGAGCTTTCGAAGAAGTCGTACAGGTTGTGCTGGGCCAGACTTATGGCCTCTGGGTCGGCGTCTATGCCCAGGAGATGGCCGCCGGGCTGGCATTTCGACAGGATGGCAAGTGCATGTCCTCCACCCCCAAGGGTGCAATCGATGTAACGCTTCCCCGGCCTGACATCGAGCGCCTCCACCACCTCATCCACGAGGACCGATGTATGCACCCTGTTTGCTAAAGCAACGCTCATTTCCTTTCCTCCAGTATCTCCATCAACTGGCGCGCATCGTCAGCTGACGGGCGTTCTTTTTGCCACTGGACGGGGTTCCATATCTCAAAGCAATTATTAGTACCCAGTACAACCGCGGCTTCCGATATCGAGCACCTCTCGCGCAGTGTAGAAGGCAGGGCGATCCTTCCCTGGTTGTCTATGTTGACCTCGTTGGCATTGCTGAAGATAAACCGGTTGATCCTCCTCTCCTTGTCGGAGACTAGGAAGCTGGCCGGGGCCTGGTTGGAGGTCATTTTGTTCCAGTCAGCTCTGGTATAGGCGGTAATGCAGTTATCTGCTACCATGGTCAACACCAGACCGTCCTCTATTTCCCTGCGGAACCTTGGAGGTAGGGGCAGCCGTCCCTTGTTATCAACTTTGTATTCGTATTCGCCGACAAACATTACAATTTAACCTTCAAACCCGGTTATACTAAGAGAGCCTCCCGCTCAACTTCTCCTTCGAGATTTCTTATGGCACTCCAGTCCAGCCTTGCTAGTTCCTGCACATAGTCGCTCAATGCATGTTCGGGGTTTAACGAGTAGTGTGCGATGCCGCTGGCGCAATATCTTTCCTCCACCATGCCCTTGTTGATCATCTCACGCAGCATCTCGCGAAGATGGTGGTGCGTGATGTCGAGCACATGCGCAATACAGTCAAGGTTGAACTTGGCCTGGGGATGCCTGCCCCAGAAGAGCAGCAGGCGTAAGCGGTGCCCTGTGAAATCATTTTCCCTCAAAAAAGAGATGAGATCGTGGTCCGTCATGTTCTCGCACTGACTATTTATAACCATATCATTTCCCCTTTTTTACCACTTTTTACCACTATGTCCCATTATTTACACTTTTTCACCCACTTGTCAATAGCTTTTTAGGGAAAAGTCATCAATGCGGGGCGAAAATTTGGACGCCGCTCAATGCATTAAACAGTGAAAATTCACAAATTGTTGTGACGGGAAGCGTTAAGGCACAACATGTAGTTTATTAGATCATGTGTTCTAGTATTCGCATAAGGATGGTCTTCGTGGTTGCAAATTTGGTTGTACGAGTGTGTTATGGTAAAATTACGTGCTTTTTCAGGCAATCGGATTTAACACACAATGTTGAGGATCGATATTTTAACCATTTTTCCCGAAGCTTTCTCAGGCTATCTGGAGCACAGCATCGTTGGCCGGGCCCTGGAAAAGCGGATTGTTGATATACGGCTGCATGATATAAGGTCTTTCACCCATGACAGGCACCATACGGTGGATGATTATTGCTATGGCGGCGGCGCCGGGATGGTTATCAAGCCGGAGCCGCTGTTTGAAGGGGTGGAATGGCTGCGTGGGGAGATAGGTGCAGGCGACTACCCGGTAGTGTTGCTTACCCCCCAGGGCAGACTATTCACGCAGGAGATGGCGGGCAGATATGCCGCACTTAATAATCTAATAATGATATGCGGGCACTATGAAGGTGTGGACGAGAGGGTTTCCGAGCACCTGGTCAATGATGAGATAAGTATCGGGGACTACCTCATGAGCGGCGGTGAGCCGGCAGCCATGGTCATTATCGACTGCCTGGTCAGGTTGCTGCCGGGAGCCATCGGTTCGCAGATGTCCCTGGCCGAGGAATCGCATGTCGGCGGTTTGCTGGAATACCCTCACTACACCAGGCCTCCGCAGTTCCGGGGATGGAAGGTGCCTGATGTGCTGCTGTCGGGAAATCACAAGGAGATCGCTGACTGGAGGCGAAGGCAGAGCATTCTGCGGACGGCGCACAGACGTCCCGACCTGCTGTGCAAGGCGGAATTAACAGATATCGAGCTAAATCTGGTAAAATCTACGGATTTGAATAATAATTGATAATACTAAATTAAGGAAAGGGATCGATCATGGATATAAATACCATCGGAAAGAATAAGGTCAAACCGGGCCTGCCCAAGCTGTCGCCCGGCGATAACGTACGCGTCAGCTTCAAGATAAAGGAGGCCAGCCGGGAGCGGCTGCAGACTTTCCCGGGACTTATTATTAAAGTCACCAGGCATAATTCGGGAGGCAATTTCACAGTACGCAGAGTGACCTCGGGCATAGGTGTCGAACATACCTTTCCCCTGGCCTCTCCTCTGCTGGAGAAGATAGAGGTGGTGCGCCACGGAAAGGTCAGGCGCAGCAAACTGTACTATATCAGACGGCTCAGCACCAAGGAAGCAAGGCTCAAGGAAAGGCGTGAGAGGATCTCCGAGGCGGCCTCGCCGGTCCCTGTTGAAGATATGCTGACCGCCCCTGAGCCCGAGGCTCCCGCAAGCGAAACCAGCTAAGCAGGATGAAATTTGCTGAGGTAGCAGTCGGCGCAGCCGGCGGCCACCGACATACTTTCACCTACTCTGTACCTGCTTCACTCGAGGTAGAACCCGGCTGCGCGGTGTCCGTGCCCTTCGGGCCGAGGGTCGTGCGCGGCATCGTTATCGGGCTGTCGGACATCGCAGCGGTACCCGAGACACGGGATATCATCAGCGTCATTTCGCCCATTCCGTTGGTCACGCCCGGGCGCATCAGGCTGGCATCATGGATAGCCGACCATTACATTGCCCCCGTTTTCAGTGCGCTTACTCTGATGCTGCCTCCGGGATTCGAAAGCAAGCGGCAGGTCAAGCCCAAATATCATAAATACCTCGTTTTAAATGTAGAACAAGAACATTTGCCCTCCGTTCTGGAACAACTGCGAAAAGCCCGTGCTGCCAGACAAATTGGCGTGCTGGAAGCGCTGCAGGCTGACGGAGGCAGGCTGGAGACTGGCATGGTTTTGAAAAAGGCCGGGTGCGGCCGTGCGGTCATAGCTTCACTCAAATCCAGGGGGTTGATCAGGGAGGTTAGTGAGGGTGTATTCCGCGATCCCATCGCCAGGACAGATCACCCGCTTGAATTTCCTCTCCAGTTTACCGGCAGCCAGCAGGAGGCATGGCGCCCTATCAGGGACGCCATTCAGCGAGCTGACAACGAGGTTGCGCCCGCCATATTTTTGTTGCACGGTGTGACGGGAAGCGGTAAGACCGAGATTTACCTGCAGGCGTTGGCCGAGACAGTTAAAAAGAACAGGAAAGGCATCTGCCTGGTGCCGGAGATAGCGCTGACCCCACAGGTGATAGACCGTTTCTTTGCCAGGTTTCCGGGCAGGGTTGCTGTGCTGCACAGCGGGCTCACCGCAGGAGAGCTGTACGATGAATGGCATCGCATAGCACGGGGCGATTTCGATATCGTCGTAGGGCCGCGCAGCGCGGTGTTCGCTCCGCAGCCGGACCTGGGCTTGATCATATTGGATGAGGAGCACGAATGGGCTTATAAACAATCTGAGAAATCGCCGCGCTACCATGCGCGCGAGGTGGCCATACAACTTGCTGGTCTGACCGACTCGGTGCTTATCATGGGCAGCGCCACGCCTGACGTTGAGACCTATTACCGCGCAACAAGATCGGAATTCCAGCTTGTCGAATTGTCCGAGAGAGTCACACCCCTGGGACAGTCGCCACTGCCGGAGGTCGCCGTCGTAGATATGAGGCAGGAGCTTAAGAGCGGCAACCGCGGCATATTCAGCCGCCTTTTGCGCTCAGCCATGTCAGAATCGCTGGGGCGCCGTGAACAGGTCATCCTCTTTATCAACCGCAGGGGCCGGGCCACTTTTATTGAATGCAGGGATTGTGGTTATGTGCTGAGTTGCAGGCGCTGTTCGGGCGCGCTGACCTATCATGCCACGGAGAAGCGCCTTATCTGCCATCACTGCCGGCGATCGTATCCTGTCCCCCGCAGATGCCCGCAATGCTCGGGCAGCGAGATTAAATTTTTCGGCATAGGCACCGAGTACGTCGAGGCCGAGTGCAGGAAGTTGTTCCCCTCCGCTGGCGTTATCCGCTTTGACAGCGATGCTATCACCGGTGCGCGGGCTTTGGAAAAAGCGGTGGACTCCTTTCGCAGGCGCCGTGCAGATATACTGGTGGGGACACAGATGCTGGCCAAGGGATTGGACTTCCCCGGCGTTTCGCTGGTAGGTATTGTAAGCGCCGATACCAGTTTGAATTTGCCCGACTTCAGGTCGGGGGAGAGGACTTTTCAGTTGCTCTGCCAGGTAGAGGGCCGGGCCGGGCGTGGGGTTTACAGCGGAAGGGCTGTGGTGCAGACCTATAACCCTGACTACTATGCTATAAAATTCGCTGCACAGCATGACTATGGTGGTTTCTATGCCAGCGAGATACGCTACAGGCGTGAGTTCGGTTATCCGCCATTCAACCCCATGGCAAGGATGGTTTTCAGCCACTCCAGCGAAAGCAAGTGTCTTGAGGAGGCTGAGCGCAGGGCCGGCCTCATAAGGCGGGAGATAGCTGAAAGGGGACTTAGCGGGATAAAAATAATCGGGCCGGCGCCCGCTTTCATTGCAAAGCTGCGCGGCAGGTACCAGGTGCAGATCATACTGCTGGGTCACGAAATGCACAGCCTGCTGCAGGATATCCATTTACCCGCGGGATGGATTTTGGACGTTGACCCACTGGGTATGCTTTAATTATTAATCATGGCAGCGCTGAAGATACGCATTAACCCCGACCCCGTATTAAGGAAAAAGGCCAGGAAGGTCACCAGCATCGATGACTCGGTGCAAAAGTTGATCGATAACATGATCGTGACGCTGCATGAGTCATCGGGCGTTGGCCTGGCTGCCAACCAGGTCGGTACGCTGCTGCGCATCGTGGTTATACATATACCTGATGAAGAGGTGCTGGTGCTGATCAATCCTGAGATAGTGGAGACCAAAGGGGAGCGGACGGTCGTCGAGGGATGCCTGAGCATACCGGGTTATCAGGCTGAGATATCCAGGGCTGAGATCGTCAAAGTAAAGGGAAAGGGAAGGCACGGCAGAATTATCCGCAGGAAAGCCACTGACCTTCTGGCGCAGGCCATCCAGCACGAGGTGGACCACCTTAACGGCGTGCTGTACATCGATTATTTAAGTGACATCGGCCAGCTAACGAAAACCTCTTCAGTCCTCTAAAGTTACCGCGCGGTTCAGATCAGCCGGTCCAATCCATTTCCACCACGAATTTTCCGGTCCAGTTCTCCATCGACACGGGGTAGAACCCCGGCGTATCCTTGACGATCTGGAATTCCACATCCTGCGTCTTATTGGGCGCCAACGTTATCTCATGCTGCGCTTCAGCTATGCCTTTGACTCTGAGGATGAGCGGGTGGCTGCCGGTTATCTCGCCCATGTTGGTGACCGACGCCGTGATGATGACGGGCTGGCCCTGGCGCACGCGCTCCGGTGAGATGGAAAAATTGCTTACCGTGAATGACGGCGGCGCCAGCGGGATGACGGTGAAGAATCCTCCCAGGCCGTCGATATCGGCGTAGTAGTCGCCCGCAGCGTCCTTGATTACCACGAAGCTGGCGGTCTGGTTGGCCCCCGGCGTCAATGTCATGTCGGTGATATTCTCTACCACTCCGCTGATCCGCAGGACAACGCTGTATTTACCCAGCTGTGCCCCGTTATTGGACACTATTATGCTTACATTCACAGGCTCGCCGACTTTTACGTTGTTCGGTGTGATCGTCAGGTTGCTTACCGAGAACTTGGGCATGCCCATTTGCTGGTAGGGCATCGCCTGCTGCGCCGCGGGCTGCATGGTCGGGTACATACCCTGCGGTTGCATGGGCGGCTGTCCGGCTGCGTGCGGGGCCTGCTGCATGCCCGGCTGAGGTGGGGGCATCATGTGCAGCATGGGTGGTGCGGGTGGCTGCATACCGAAAGGCATGCCCGGTTGCCCGGCCGGGGCGCCCGATATAGGCGGAGGCATTCCACGGCCCTGTTGTGGCAGCATGCCCGGCGGCATGCCCTGTGCAGGCGGTTGTCCCGGGTATTGCTGGCCGCCGGCCTGTGGCATATGAGGCTGGGGTGGATATTGAGGGCCCTGCATGGAGGGTGGGTGCATGCCCTGTGGTGATGCCGGGAACATGCCCGGCTGTGGCTGCTGCGGTTGCTGTGGTTGCTGTGGAAACTGAGGAGGCATCCCCGGCTGGGGCTGTAACGGAGGCTGCATTCCCATCGCTGGCTGAGGCTGCCCCGGTTGCTGCATGCCCGGTTGCTGCATGCCCGGCATGGGCATATCGTAGGGTGAACCATGTTGCCCGAGACCCTGCATACCCATCATACCTTCAGGCATGCCCGGTTGCTGCATGCCCGGCCTGGACATTTGGCCGGGGAATGGATAGGCTTCTGGAGCTCCCGGCTGTCCGGGTTTACCTTTACCCCTGGCTGGTTTCTTGCCCGGTTCGGGCTGGGTGCCGGCCTTGCCTTTCCTGGATGGCTTGGTCACCACCAGCACGATCAGCATCACTATTACGCCCAGGACAATGCCGAAAAACCCCCAGAGGTATGGAGGGAACATGTCAAAGAAGGAGCCGCCCTTGACCGTGAAGAAACCCTGCAGGTTTCCTACACTTACGTCATTGCTGCCGGTTGTCTGCGCGGTGACGGTAAACACGACATCCTCGCTGCCGGCAGGTACCAGAGACAGTTGTTTAGCAGTGCCGGCCGGGTTGCCGTTTACCTTTACCACCAGCGGATAGGTCAAATCGAAGGGGCTGTTGTTGGTTGCCTTGACCTTTATAGTGACCACCTTGCCCTGCTCCACCTCTGTGGGTGAGATGAAGGGGACGCCCTTCGACAATGTCAGCCCTTCGGGCAGGTCGGTGGCATTGTCAGCAGCAGTGTATGACGCCGACAGCAGAGAAGGCCCGGTATATACCGGGCTGACGAGGCTAACTCCCTGACCGGTAAACAAATTGCTGTCCGCATTTGCGCTACATGGCAGGAAAACAGCTGTTAATATCAGCAGCGCAATCGGTAACGATATTAGCATCCTTCTCATTAATATATAGCCTCCAATTAATTTACCGCATGCAATCTGATAATACTCTACTCTAAAATCAAGTGTAAATCAATAGTGATTAGCTGCCGTCGCCATTTTCAATTATATGCAATCGCTCTTCGTCGAGCCCGAAGTAATGGGCTATCTCGTGCTTGACGGTTTTGACGATTTCACGCTTTATTTCTCCGGCCGAACGGCACTGTGCTTCCAGTGGTTTTTGAAAGATGGTTATCCTGTCAGGTAGCACCAGGTTATAGCTCTGGTCACGATGGGTAATCGGGGTTCCCTCGTACAGCCCCAGGAGCTCGTACCTATCTCTGAGCCCCACGCTTTTCAGTTGCTCACTGCTTGGCCAGTCCTCCACGAAAACTTCCACGTTGTCCAGCAATTCCCTGAATTCTGCCGGCAGGCCGGATACAACCTCGGTCACCAGTTCTTCGAATCTCTCACTCTGCATATTTCACTATACCCTTGATTCATAATATCAATTTTTCGCAGTAACGGCACAAAATACGCTGACGTCATTGCGAAAAGCGAATTTTCACACGTCATCGCGAGGCCGGAGGCCGTGGCGATCTGAAAGATTGCTTCGATGAGGCTAGCAATGACGGAGTACAACGACACCGGGTTTTTCCGTTTCTTTAGAATTATATCTATATTGACGATCGAAGGCATAGGGGCTAAAATTCTGTCTATTATGAGATCTGCAAGCCGCTATAATCCACAAGAAATCGAGAGGAAATGGCAGGATAAATGGGCTAATGATCGCCTATATGAGGTCAGGGAGGACGATCCGAGGCCCAAGTTCTACGCGCTGACCATGTTCCCTTACACCTCTGGCGATCTGCATATCGGCCACTGGTACGCCATGGCCCCTTCCGATGTATATGCAAGGTACAAGATGATGCGGGGATTCAACGTCATGCATCCGATGGGGTTCGACGCCTTCGGCCTTCCGGCCGAGAACAAGGCCATTGCCACCGGCATCAATCCGGCCGAATGGACCATGAAAAACGTCGAGAATATGCGACGCCAGCTTCGTACCATCGGCGCTGTCTATGATTGGAGCCGGGAGGTCATAACCTGCCAGCCTGAATATTATAAATGGACCCAGTGGTTTTTCCTTAAGCTGTACCAAGCCGGGCTGGCCTATCGCGGAAAGGCGGCGGTAAACTGGTGCCCTCGTTGCCAGACCGTGCTTGCCAATGAACAGGTGGTGGGAGACGGCCTGTGCTGGCGCTGCGACAGTGCGGTAGAAAAGAAGCAACTCGAGCAATGGTTTTTCCGTATCACCAAATATGCTGATGAGCTGCTTGAGTTCAAGGATATCGACTGGCCGGAACGCATCCGCATTATGCAGACCAACTGGATAGGCAAGAGCTATGGCGCAGATATCTCGTTCGGGCTCGACCAGCCCGGCATGAAGGAAAGGGAGATAAGGGTTTTCACCACCCGCCCGGATACGCTTTTCGGAGTGACCTTCTTTGTGATCGCGCCGGAACATCCCCTGGTGCCCGCGCTGACCACCCCTGACAGGAAAGCAGAGGTTGAGGCCTACGTGAGCAAGGCGCAGAGACAGACCGAGTTCGAGAGGACGGCGGCCGAAAGCGAAAAGACAGGGGTCTTTTTAGGCAGCTACGTTGTCAACCGTGTCAACGGCGAGAAGGTCCCCGTCTGGATAGCCGATTACGTCCTGCCCCAGTACGGAACGGGCGCGGTCATGGGCGTGCCGGCACATGACCAGAGGGACTTTGAATTCGCTAAAAAATACGCCATCCCCATCAGGATAGTGGTAGCCCCGCCCGACTGGGACGGCGGCGACCTTCCGGCGGCCCATGTGGAGGGTGGCAGCATGGTAAACTCGGGACAGTTCAACGGTCTGACGGACCAGCAGATGGTGGATGCCATATGTGATTTCCTGAAGGACAAGGGGTGGGGTGGGAAGACTATTACATACCGGCTGCGGGACTGGTTGATATCACGACAGAGGTACTGGGGGGCGCCCATACCCATGGTCTATTGCAGCAAATGTGGTATTACACCCGTACCCGAGAAGGATCTGCCGGTGCTGCTGCCGCCGGATGTGGAACTCAAGCCGACGGGAGAATCTCCCCTCAAATACTGCGAATCGTTCGTGAATACCAGATGCCCGAAATGCGGCTCGCCCGCCAGACGGGAAACGGATACCATGGATACTTTCATGTGCTCGTCATGGTATTTCCTGCGCTATACAAGCCCTGGCTATGATAAATATCCCTTTGAAAAAGACAAGATCAAGTACTGGATGCCCGTGGACCTCTATACGGGGGGTGCTGAACACGCCACCATGCACCTGCTGTATTCCAGGTTCTTTGTGAAGGCTATAAGGGATATGGGCATAGTAGATTTCGGCGAGCCTTTCACCCGTCTGTTCAACCAGGGCATCATCGGCAGCCAGGGTGAGAAGATGAGTAAATCGAAGGGCAATGTGGTGACCCCTGATGACTACGTATCGCAGATGGGCGCGGACGCGGTGAGGGTCTACCTCATGTTCGTGGGACCCTGGGAACAGGGTGGAGACTGGAACGATAACGGCATCGTGGGGATGAGCAGGTGGTTGAACCGGGTGTGGAGCCTGGTAGCCGCTGATTACGAGGAGAAAAGCATCGATGCCGAAGCCACCAAAGAGTACTTGAGGATCATGCATAAAACGATTAAAAAGGCCACCGAAGACATCGAGCGGTTCCGTTTCAATACCATGCTGGCGGCTCTGATGGAATATACCAATACATTGAGCAAGGTGCTGGAGGCCGGGAATATACCTGTGGCGGAATGGAAGGAGGCTATTAAAATATTGTTGATATTGATGGCGCCCTCCACTCCCCATATGGCGGAGGAGCTCTGGGTTGAACTGGGATATCCCTACAGCATTCACCGGCAGGCATGGCCCTCCTGGGATAAGGAACTGGCCGCTGATGAGGAGGTCACACTGGTGGTCCAGGTCAACGGCAGGCTGAGGGATAAGCTCACGGTGCCTGTCGACATCAGCGAGGATGAGGCTGTAAAAACGGCTTTCGCACAGGAGCGCATCCAGGGATATATTGCCGGTAAAAATATCGCTAAAACGATTTATGTGCCGGGTAAACTGCTCAACATCGTGCTGAAACAATAGCTGCAGGTTTTTAAAATCCAATAATGCTAAAAGGGGTGAAACGATGCTGGAACCACTGTTGACGGATAAACAAAAAGAGCTGAGGGAGGAAGTGCGGAAGTTCGTAAAATCCGTGCCCAGGCAACTTCTTCAAGACATGGATGCCGATAAGGTACGTTACCCCCGGGAATACGTGGTCAACCTGGCAAAGAACAACCTGCTGGGTCTCCGCTTCAACCCTGCCTACGGAGGCAGGGGATTGAAATGGGTGGACGAGACCATTGCATTGGAGGAGATCGGTGTCATGGGCATGTCGCTGGGATGCCTTTTCTCGCTTGTCAGCATCGTGGGTGAGGCGCTGGATGTCTTCGGTACCGAGGAGCAGAAAGAAAAATACCTTGCGCCTCTGTTGAAGGGCAAGATCTTCTGCGCGGAAGCGCTGACCGAACCCAGGGGCGGGTCGGATTTCTTCGGGGCCACTACTGCCGCGGTTCAGAAGGGAGATTATTATATTCTGAACGGGCAGAAGAGGTTCGTGGTGGGGGCGGATGGGGCTGACATATTCCTCGTGTATGCCAGGACCGAGGGGGCGCCCGGGAAGTCCATCAGCGCATTCATTGTGGAAAGGGACATGGGAGTGGAAGCCAAGTATATCTACGGCCTGCTTGGCACGAGGGGTGGTGGAGCGGGACGTCTCGTATTTAAGGACACCAAAGTACCTAAAAAGAATCTGGTGCTCGGCCTGAACAGGGGCGCCGATGTATTTAACCAGATGATGATACCTGAGCGAATGACCTCCGCTGCCGGGGCTGTGGGCTTGGCCAGGGCTGCGCTGGAACTGGCTACCAGGTACAGCGATAAGCGCAAGGCTTTCGGGCGCAAGATACGTCAATTTGAGGGCGTCAGTTTCAGGATAGCCGACAGCATAACCAAGCTCGATGCCGCCAGCATGCTGGTCTACGGGGCGTCGGTGGCGGTCGACAACCTGGGCAGCACCGGCTACACGCGCCGCCTGGTATCGGAGGCCAAGAGGTTTGCCACCGAGGCCTCCTGGGAGATCATTAACAATGCCATGCAGGTGGTGGGTGGAATAGGATATACCAACGTATATCCTATTGAAAAGATGTTGAGGGATGCCCGGCTGTCCATTATCTGGACGGGCACCAGCGAGATTATGAACCTCATAATCCAGCACGAGTACTACCTGGAGACGGTGGCGCCGTCGGCCGGTGTGCGCAATGTAGAGGACGATGCACAGGAAGCCCATGCTGCCGATGAGAAGATCTACGAATAGAGAGGGACTATGAGAGCAGAGCAGGATGGGCCGGTATCGCAGGAAAGCATCGGGCGTAACATCCAGGTCCTGCGCGGCCGCATTGAAAAGGCCTGCCACAAGAGCAAGCGGGACGTATCGGAAGTTAAGCTCATTGCAGTAACCAAAAACTGCGCTCCCACTGTTATCCGTGCAGCGTACGATTGCGGGTTGAGGGATTTCGGGGAGAACAGGATACAGGAATCTGTTGCCAAATACGTTGAATTGGCCGATATAAGGCAGAAGTTGACGCTGCATTTTATGGGACACCTGCAGACCAACAAGGTCCGGGATGCCATTCAGATAGTTGACATAATACATAGCATCGATACGGTGCGCTTAGCCTTATTATTGAACGAAAAAACGAACAGGCCGCTGCCCGCATTTTTGCAGGTTAACCTGGCGGGGGAGCAAACCAAATACGGGTTTTCCCGTGGGGAGGTTGACCGGGCGGTCGATACGATTTCAGCGCTTGCTAATATCCAAATCCTGGGGCTTATGACGATTGCACCGCTTTGCAGTGACGCTGAGGTGGTCAGGCCGTTATTCGCTGATTTGAGGAGCTTGAACCTGTCCTATGGCTTCAAAGAATTATCCATGGGTATGACTGACGATTTCGAGGTGGCTGTTGAAGAAGGCGCCACCATGATAAGGATAGGGCGTGCTATATTCGGTGAAAGGAGCTGTGAACTGTGAAGGTTGCTGTGATTGGCGGAGGAACCATGGGTGGGGCCCTGGTCAAGAGCATACTGCGCGCCAGGCTGGCCGCTAAAGGGGATATCATTGTCAGCGATGTATCGCAGGAACGGCGGGAGACCGCCAGGAAGAGGTTCGGTGTAGCGGTTTCCGGTGATAATGCTGCAGCTATAAAAGATGCCGATGCCGTCATACTGGCCGTGAAACCGCAGGAGATGGACGAAGTGCTGGATCAGCTTTCGGGGCATCTGGTATCTCAACTGGTCATATCAATCGCTGCGGGAGTCACCCTCGAGACCATCTCACGCCGGCTCAAGTATGATGCAGTGGTGCGGGCGATGCCCAATACACCCGCGCAGGTCGGCAGGGGTATGACCGTGTGGACGTCATCCGGGGAGCCGGCGGCTGGCAGGCACGATATGGCCAGGCGGATACTGGCCTCCCTGGGAGAGGAGATGTATCTCAAGGATGAGCGATACCTGGATATGGCCACGGCCATCAGCGGCAGCGGCCCGGCCTACGTGTTTCTTTTCATCGAGGCACTCATTGATGCGGGCGTACACATCGGCTTGCCCAGGGATACGGCGCAGAAGCTTGTAATCGAAACAGTTGCAGGTTCCGCCGAGGCCATGAAAAAGATGGCAAGGCATCCTGCCGAGCTCAGGAACATGGTCACATCACCGGGAGGCACAACTACAGAGGCGCTGTATCACCTGGAGAGCGGCGGACTGCGCTCGCTTATTATCAGCGCAGTATTGGCTGCTCACGAAAAGGCCAGGAGCCTCGGCGCAAAGAAGGAAGCGTAAACCATTGGGCCGGACCGCCTAAGCGGCTGCCGGCTTACGGCAATATATCACCGTGCTCTTGGGGAAGACGTGATTGAGGCAGTTTTCCAGCCACTTTGTGTAGCGGTGACCGTTGTAAATATCCCACACCAGGAATTTATAATACAGTGAAGGCACGAAAGCCTTTTCATTTTTTAGTCCGAACAAACCCTTCGACCACCAGTAAATGGAATGCAGGGCATGCTTGTACCTGACTTCGAAGATATCGAGATCGAATTTTTTCAGCAGCCCCAATATCTCGGAGAGCCTGTATATCCTGATATGCCCGCCGGGTGAATTATGATAATCATCCGATATCTTCCAGCAGACCGATTCGGCGAAATGCGAAGGCACGCTGACTGCCAGGATGCCCCCCGGCTTCAGCACGCGTGTAAATTCCGATACGGCGGCATAATCATCAGGCACGTGCTCCAGCACTTCTGAGCAAACGACCTTGTCGAACAGCCCGTCCTCGAAAGGCAGGCTGGTCACGCTTCCGGCCACCAGATGCCAGGCGCCCATGGTCTCCTTCTTTTCGTCCATCTCGTGAAGCATGCACCAGGCATGCTTCAGGCTGGTCGCGTCCAGGTCGAATGCCACGGACCGGCCCCTGTTGACCTTGCACACCTGCCAGATGTGACGGCCGTGGCCGCAGCCCGCATCGAGTATGTTTTCATTGCCGTTGATCTCGAGGAGATCAAGGTCGATGGTCAGCATATATAAAGGTTATCCCGAGATACTGGTATCTATTATTACTGGGGAGTTTTGCCGGGGTGCAGCTTCTTCCATTTATCCAGAAGTTGGTCCTTCGACTCCTTATTGGCGGGATCGGGCACGCAGCAATCGACCGGGCAGACCTCGGCGCACTTGGGTTTGTCGAACCAGCCGACGCATTCAGTACATTTGGCGGCATCGATGTTGTAAATGGTTTCGCCCTCTTTAATAGCCTCGTTCTTGCACTCCGCCTCGCATGCACCGCAGCTGATACAATCGTCAGTTATCTTGTAAGCCATCCTAACGGCACCTCCAATAATGTTTTAATGATTTAAGGCAAAATTTCTGTCAATATGCTACCAGATTTCAGGCTGGTTGAATAGCCTCAGGACAGCAGCTTCTTCTTCAGGGCGACGCTGACATGCGGCGGAACCATGTCGTCTAGATTGCCGCCGAGATTGATTATCTCTTTTAACAGGCTCGAACTGAGGAACTGGTAGCGCAGGTTGGCCATAAAACACACAAGCTCGATATCGGGCGCCAGCTTCTTGTTCATCAGCGCCATCTCAAACTCTCGCTCGAAATCCGAGCTGGCCCTCAATCCCCTGACCAGAACCTGTGCCCCTGTCTTCCGGGCATACTCCACGGTTATGCCACTGTAGGATGTCACCTCTACGTTTTTAAAATCCACCACCGCTTGGCGGGCTAGGTCCACCCGTTCTGCGGCGCTAAAGAGCAGCGATTTCTGAGGTATATCATATACACCGATTATCAACTTTTCGAATATGGATGACGCCCTCTTCACGATATCCAGGTGTCCGTTGGTTATGGGGTCAAAGCTGCCCGGGTAGATTGCTACAGTCAAGTCGTGGCCTCCTTCTGGTAGATTGAAATGCAGGTATCCCCGTACCTTTTCTCTTTTATCTTCGACATGTCATCATATTTATCATTCAGAGGGGAGCGCGCCGCGTGTGATACGGTAACGAGTGTGTCCCCGGATACAAGCCTGGATCTGGCCAGCCCCGTCACAAGCTCGCCCAGGCGCGTGTCAGCGTAGGGCGGGTCCAAAAACACCAGGTCGTAGCTGGTCTCTAGGAAACTAATAGCCTTCATCGCCGGGCAACAGTATACATGAGCGCTGTCAATAAATCCCGTTTTTGCCAGGTTTTGCTTTATAACCTGGCAGCATTTGTTGTTCTGTTCCACAAAATCGAGCCAGCCTATTCCGCGGCTCAATGCTTCAAGACCGAGGGCACCGCTGCCCGCAAACAGGTCCAAACCCCGGTCCCACCCGACGGACATTGCGGTTAGCATGGAGAAGACTGCTTCACGTACCTTATCGGTGGTCGGACGTACCAGCAGGCCGGGAAGTGTCTTTATGATATGGCCCCTGGCGGAGCCTCCGGTAATACGCATTTTGGCTGATGTTAAACTGCGGCGACCGATGAAATAATGGTAATCCGAGGCTTAATTATAATACTATGCCTGATTCGTAAGTCAAACTCGCCAAAATCTATTTTGACATCTTTTTATCAATTGTAATATACTAACCAACGGTTTTTGACAGGAGAACTGTAAAAGTGCTGGAACAGTACGGCTACGTAGGGATTTTACTCATAGTCGCTATTCTTTTCACCGTTACTATCCCCATGTTGCCTATGCTGCTGAAGAGGATTGGCCTTATCCCCAGCAAGAAGAACCCCACCAAGGGCACGCAATACGAGTGCGGCATGCAGACGGTGGGCAAGACCTGGGTCCAGTACAACTTTAGATATTATTTCTTTGCAGTGCTATTCGTGCTGCTCGACATGCTGACCATATTTCTTTATCCCTGGGCGGTTAACGTCAAGGACCTCGGAGCTGGCGGGCTTGTTGCGGTGGGTATATTGTTGATCATCCTGACGATTGGATACATTTATGCCTGGCGCAAAGGGGCCCTGCAGTGGAAATAATAAGGCCTGAAGTATTCACCCCGCAGGAAGCTGACCTTGCGGAAGGTAAGCTTATCAACTCCTTCCTGGAGAACTGCACCAGCCCGTACCCCGACCCGGATAAGTGGCTGGATGAGGAGATCCATCGTAATATATTACTGACTACCGTGGATGCTGCAGTTGCCTGGGCAAGGCAACGCTCCATCTTCCCCTTAATCTTTGGAACCGCGTGCTGCGCGTTTGAGATGATTGCGGCATCCGGTCCCCGCTTTGATCTGTCCCGTTTCGGCATGGACATTATCCGCTTTTCGCCGCGCCAGGCGGACGTAATGCTCATAACAGGTACGATAACCTGGAAAATGGCTACAGCGGCCAGGATGATCTACGACCAGATGCCCGAACCCAAGTGGGTCATCGCAGTAGGCGCCTGCGCTATCAGCGGCGGCACTTTCCGAGAATCCTACAGCGTTGTCCCCGGAATCAACCACATCATGCCGGTGGATGTATATGTGCCAGGCTGCCCGCCCAGGCCGGAAGCCATGATCCATGGCGTCAACAGGCTGCATGCCAAGATAGTCAAGGGGACTATAGACAATCCCAATTTAGCATTGAAGTAAGAGACGGGTAATCGTACTACATGACAATTGCTGTTAATACTGAAGAAACCGGGAAAAAGATAGAGGAAGCAATTCCCGGGTCCGTTGTTTCCAGTGACAAGGGGTCGCTTACTGTCGACAGCAAAGCGCTAGCGAAGGTGTCTGATTTCCTCAAGAATACACCGGGACTGGAGTTCGATTATCTTACTGTCCTGACCGCTGTGGACTACCTCGACTATTTCGAAGTGATTTACCGCCTGGTATCCCTGAAAAATAACCAGAGTCTGATCCTGAAAACACGTGTCTCTGGCAGGGAAAACCCTGCCGTACCGTCGGTCACCGATACCTGGCGCGCTGCCTATTACCAGGAACGCGAGATATTCGACCTGCTGGGCATCAAGTTCGAAGGGCATCCCGACCTGAGAAGGCTTCTTCTCTGGGAGGGCTTTAACGGACATCCTCTGCGGAGGGATTACCTGTAAAATGCCTATTAAGACAGAGCAATTTTATCTTAATGTCGGCCCTCAGCATCCGTCCACGCACGGCGTTTTCCGTTTGAGGCTATCACTGGACGGCGAAGTGGTCACCGATGTCGAGCCCATTATCGGCTACCTGCACCGTGGCATAGAAAAGCTGGCCGAAAGCCGCACCTATACCCAGATTATACCGCTGACGGACAGGCTGGATTACCTGGCATCAATGACGGACAACGTAGCTTACTGCCTGGCCGTGGAAAAGCTGGCGGGAATCAAGGTCCCCGAGCGTGCCGAATATATCAGGGTGATTTTCTCCGAGCTGATGCGTATCTCCAGCCATATGATGGCCGTCGGCTTCTACCTGAACGACTGTGGCGCATTCTTCACTCCCGTGCTCTACATGTGGCGTGAGAGAGAGAAGATCCTCGACCTTTTCGATATGGTCTGTGGACAACGCCTGCTGTACAACTACATGCGGGTGGGTGGGGTCAGCCAGGATATCCCGGACGAATTCATACCGGCGGCTAAAAAGTTCGTGGCCGAAATGCCGCAGTATATCGGGGAATACAATCAACTCATCAAGCAGAATGAGATATTTTTAGCCCGCAGCAAGGGAGTCGGCATACTGCCCAAGGAAACTGCCATCAATATCGGCGCCAGCGGCCCGGTTCTGCGCGCCAGCGGCGTTAAATGGGACATCCGCAAGATGGACCCCTATTCTATCTATGACAGATTTGATTTTGAAGTGCCGACCGGTGACGCCGGTGATTGCTATGACAGGTACTGGGTGCGCATGCAGGAGATGACGCAGAGCCTGCGCATCATCGAGCAGGCAATGAACCAGATGTCGGTGAAAGGGCCGGTATGCTCGGATGTGCCCCAGTTTTTCAGGCCGCCGCCGGGTGAAACGTACGGGTACATCGAAGCTCCCAAAGGCAACCTGGGTTTCTACATAGTGAGCGATGGATCGATAGCGCCCTACAGGCTGCATATTTATCCTCCCACCCTGATTAACATCACAGCGCTGAAAGATATGATGATCGGGTGGAAGGTAGCCGACCTGATAATCATTTTCGGCAGCATGGATGTCGTGCTGGGAGAGATAGACCGCTGATGACACTGCTCGATCAGTTTCAACTAATACTAAAAACAGCCGGCTGGCCCGACTGGGCGGTCTACCTGACACCTGCCTTAGTGGGAATACTGCTCATCATCCTGGTAGTGCTGACGGTAGTCATCGTTTTCATCTGGTGGGAACGGCGCCTGATCAGCCGGTTCCAGATCCGGCTGGGCCCCAACCGCTGCGGCCCCGAAGGTATTCTTCAGCCCATCGCCACAGCCATCAAGATCCTCCTCAAAGAGGATATCGTGCCGGAGAAAGCCGATAAGCTGATCCATTTTATTGCGCCCATCGTCGTATTCGTACCCATACTGCTGATTTTTGCGGTTATGCCGGTCGGGGAAAACGCCATTTTCGTAGACCTGAATGTGGGCATCATCTATGTCATTGCCATCAGCTCGATATCGGTGATCGGCATTTTCATGGCTGCCTGGGCATCGGGCAACAAATACTCATATATATCCGGCATACGCAGCATCGCCCAAATGGTCAGCTACGAGATACCGGTCGTGTTATCCATCGTCGGCATCGCACTGGTGACAGGCTCCTTCTCCATGCTCAAGATAGTTGAAGCGCAGAGCATACCATTTATATTGTTACAGCCGCTGGGATTCCTCATCTTCTTCCTCGGTTCCTTGGCTGAAATGAACCGGTCGCCGTTCGACCTGCTGGAAGCGGATTCGGAGATCGTGGCCGGGTACCATATCGAGTACTCCGGCATGAAATTTGCCATGTTTTACCTGGGCGAGTATGGAGTAGCCCTGGCCTACGCTGGTATCATCACCACGCTTTTCCTGGGTGGCTGGAAGGGACCTTTGCTGCCGCCGATTATCTGGTTCCTGGTTAAAGTCATGATGGTCTTCAGTGTTATCGTGTGGATTCGCTCGACATTGCCCAGGTTCCGTGTAGATCAGCTGATGTCATTCGCCTGGAAAGCCATGCTGCCCATGGCGGTGATCAATTTAATCGTAATCGCCATTGAAGTGCTGGTAATCCCGGCCTCCCTGCAGTGGGTAATGCTGATATTGAACTTAGGTTTTGCCGCCGTGCTTATCCTACTGTGGTCCAAACTGTTTACCTTAGGAGGTGGCAGGGTTGAAGTTTGAGCGGTACGGCAGCGGCATAGTAAAGGGGATGGCCTTGACCTTCAAGCATCTTTTCAGGGCGCCCATCACCGTTCAGTACCCTGATGAGAAACTGAATATATCGCGCAGGACCCGCGGCAATGAGCTGGTCTGGTTCCCGGAAAAATGCACCGGCTGCGGAACGTGCACCAAGGCCTGCTTGCAGGGCAATATCATACTGGTAACCCACCGGGGCGAGGAAAACAAATTCATCGTGGATAAGTTCGAGCTCGATTCGGGCCGGTGCATCTTCTGCGGATTATGTGTTGAGTCGTGCCCCTATAATGCGCTGGCAATGGGTCTGGATTATGAATGCGCCAGGTTCCGCCGGGAAGACTTGGTATTAAATAAGGAGAAACTGAGTGTTTCACACGATCACCGGCCCAGCGCCTATTACAGGCCGCAGTTTGCCGATGAATTACCCAAACAGAGCCTGCTTCTGTACAACAAGAAAGATGGCGGGCAGAAGCTAAAGTTCCTGCCATTGAGCAAACGAAAGAGGGGGCCCGGTGCTTGAGATAGTATTTGCCCTGCTGGCGATTGTAGCGGTGGCGTCAGCCATCGCCGTGATCGTGGTGCGCGATATTTTCCGCGCCGCCCTGTGCCTGATCCTGCTTTTCATGACGGTTGCCGGCATTTACCTGCTGCTGCATGCCGATTTCCTGGCTATCGTCCAGATACTTGTCTACGTGGGGGCCATCTCTATACTGATCATTGTGGCCGTCATGCTCACCAGGGATGCCAGGCAGGGACAGCCGCTGGGCAACCTCAAGTACCCGGCCGTCATCGTGGCGGCCTGTCTGCTGGGCGTAGTCGTTTTCGGGATCGTAAACACTGCATTCGTGATGCCGGATAACGTGCCGCTGCAGGAAACTGTTAAGCCGCTGGGCAAGGCCCTCTTCGGCGACAGCGGTTACCTCTTGACAGTGGAGATTGCGACCGTGATGCTGCTCTCGGCAATACTGGGCGCAATTGCGGTGATCAGGGAGAAATGATGTTTAGCGCAGGATTGGACCAGTACCTGATATTATCGGCAGTGCTCTTCTGCATCGGGCTCTTCGGGGTACTCACGCAGCGGAACGTGATTAAGATCATCATGTGCCTGGAGATAATGCTGAATGCCGTAAATATCTCGTTGATCGCCTTTTCACAATATGTTACGCCGGTGACGCTGACCGGACAGATCTTCGCCATCTTCGTCATGGTGGTGGCAGCCGCGGAGGTAGCCGTGGGCATAGCTATCATATTCACCGTCTACCGGAACCGCGAAAGCGTGGATATGGAAAATTTCAATATCTTGAAATGGTAACGATATGTGGGTTCAAGTTAAAAGCGCGCCGAATCTGATGATAGCCGAGATGTGGAAGGAATTCTTCGAAGGTGAAGGTATTCCCACCAGGCTGTTGCCCGATTCCGATAAACTGGAGATGAGGGAATCGGTCCCCTACAAGATCTACGTCTCCCGGGAACGGGCACACGTAGTAGAGGAGGTCTTGAGGAAATTATAATGCCGACACAGGTTCCCTGGCTTATTTTCTTGATACCGTTCCTGTCCTTCCTGTTCATCGGGCTGGTTCTCAGGCCTTTCCTGAATAAACGGCCAGAGATAGGAGGATATATCACCATCGGCGCGGTCGGCATATCCTGTGCGCTGTCGCTGTGGTTGCTCAGCGCGGTCTTCGCCGCCCCGGGCCATGTCCTGCCTGTTGACGATATAGAGTGGGCGGTGGTGGGAAACCTGAACATACACATCGGCGTCCTGGTTGATGCGCTGACCGCCGTGATGGTAGTGGTGGTCACTATTGTAAGCCTCATGGTGCAGATTTATTCGCAGGGCTATATGAAAGGTGATTCGGGGTACCTCAGGTATTTTGCCTTCATGTCCCTCTTTACAGCCTGCATGCTGGGCCTGGTGCTGGCCGACAATATCCTGTTTATGTTTGTTTTCTGGGAGGGTGTGGGGCTGGGATCGTACCTGCTGATCGGCTTCTGGTTCCACAAGCCGTCGGCGGCCAACGCGGCCAAGAAAGCATTTATCGTGACGCGGCTGGGAGATTTCGGCTTTCTGGCTGCCATCCTGGTACTCTATGCCCAGACCGGCACATTCGACACCGAAGCGCTCTACAGGATCGTCGCGACGGGCGCGCTGGCGGGGACTACGCTCACCTGGGTCGCCATCGGAATCTTCTCGGGCGCAGCCGGCAAATCAGCCCAGTTCCCACTGCATGTCTGGCTGCCCGATGCCATGGAGGGTCCCACACCAGTGAGCGCCCTCATACATGCTGCCACCATGGTGGCAGCCGGCGTGTTCCTGGTTGCCCGCTTTTACCCACTGTTTGAGCATTCACAGGAGGCCATGCTTACGGTGGGCATCATCGGCGCTTTCACAGCCATATTCGCTGCCAGTATGGGTTTGGTCATGAACGATATCAAGCGGGTGCTGGCCTACTCCACTATAAGCCAGCTCGGTTTTATGATGGTAGGCCTGGGTGTTGGTAGTGTGGCCATAGGCATTTTCCACCTTTGCACACACGCATTCTTCAAGTCGCTGCTATTCCTGGGGTCGGGCAGCGTCAACCACGGCACAGGCACATTCGACATGAGATTGATGGGCGGGCTGCGCAAGGCCATGCCCTGGACCTATATCACCTTCGTCATCGGCGCGCTCAGCCTGTCAGGCATCTGGCCGCTGGCCGGATTCTGGAGCAAGGATGAGATAATGGTTGTGGCCTTTGATAATCAGCCGATAATATTCGCCCTGTGCATCGTGACTGTTTTCATGACGGCTTTCTATATGTTCCGGGCGGTGTTTATGACCTTCCACGGTGAGTACAGGGGGGGTGCACAGCCCGAGCACGGTGGACACGGCGATGCTCATTCTCACGGTCCGCATGAGTCTCCCATGGTGATGGTTATCCCGCTGGTCATACTGGCTGTATTAGCGGTCTGTGCAGGCTGGATAAACGTAACAGGACTTTTCAATCAGTTCATGGGCGAGAGTGAGGTGGGAGGGATCGGTTTTGCAACCAGCTTTTTCGGTGTGTTGAGCCACCCCCTGCCGCTGATATCACTGGCGATTGCCTTAATCGGCATCCTGCTGGCCTATGCCATGTACTGTGCCAAATGGATATCACCCGAAAAGATCGGGAATGCGTTTAAGCCTATTTACATAATATTGTCTCGCAAATACTGGATGGACGAGCTTTACGAAAATGTCATCGTTAAGACCATTTTATACAACGGCATTTTCAGGGTGATGGCTATGTTTGACTCCAGTGTAGTGGACGGCACGGTAAACGGGGCCGCGCAGGGCGCCGCCGCCGCTGGCGGGATGCTACGCAAATTACAGACAGGGCAGACGCAATTGTATGTAATCTCAATTGCCATTGGCGCTATAGCCATAGTCGCCTGTCTCTATTTATTCAGCTGAGGTAAATGGCTTTGAATCTGAATTTGTTGAGCTGGATCGTTTTTCTGCCGGTGATCGGTATAATCGTCATTGCCCTTATACCCAGGCCGGGGCAGAAGACTGTCAGATCGATAGCCCTGGCGGCGGCAGTGGCCGCATTCATATTGTCGATTGCGGTTTTCATCATGTTCGACAGGTCTGAATCCGCGGTCGGGCAGATGCAGTTCGTTGAAAAGGTACCCTGGATACCGGCCATCAATTCATTCTATCACCTGGGCGTGGACGGACTGAGCCTGCCCCTTGTCATACTCATGACCTTCCTGGGCGTGGTATCGGTGCTCGTTTCCTGGAATATCCAGCTTCAGCCGAAGCAGTATTTCATCTGGATACTGCTGTTGGAAAGCAGCATACTGGGCGTATTCTGCTCATTGGACCTCATCCTCTTTTTCCTCTTCTGGGAGCTGGAACTGATACCTATGTTCTTCCTCATCTCCATCTGGGGAAGCGGTCGTAAGGAATATGCCGCGTACAAGTACCTTATCTACACACTGGTCGGCAGCGCATTCATGCTGGCCGGTATTCTGAGCGTGTACTTCATCACGCACACCTTTGATATGACGGCCCTGGCCGGCATACAGATCGCTTCGTCGTTCATACCGCTGACGGTACTCTTCTTCCTGCTCATCGTCGGCTTCGCCATCAAGCTGCCGGTCTTTCCTCTGCATACCTGGCTGCCCGATGCACATACAAATGCTCCCACTGCTGCCAGCGTCATACTGGCTGGCGCGCTGCTCAAAATGGGCGGCTACGGCATGATCCGCCTCTGCGTCAGCATGCTGCCACAGGTGGCTGTGCAGTATGCTCCCGTTATGCTCACGCTGGCCGTTATCGGCGTTATCTATGGGGCTGCGGTAACAATGCGGCAGACCGACCTGAAAAGGCTCATAGCCTACAGCAGCGTCAGCCATATGGGCTACGTGCTGCTGGGCATATTTGCCCTGGACCAGGTTAGCCTGGTGGGCGCCAGCCTGCAGATGTTCAGCCACGGCGTGATAACCGGCCTGCTCTTCGCCATGGTGGGACTGGTTTACGATAAGACACACACCCGCGATCTCAATAATTTAAGCGGACTGGCCCGCCAGATGCCGATTATAGTGGTTGTTTTCAGCATCGCCGGACTGGCTTCACTAGGACTTCCCGGCACCGCCGGATTCGCAGCAGAGTTTATAACGTTCGCCGGAAGCTTTGCCAGCACTGTGATAGCCGGCATGCCGGTATTTACGCTGATAGCGGTGCTGGGCATCGTCGTCACATCCGGATATATCCTCTGGATGCTGCAAAGGGTCTTCTACGGTTATCCGCTGGATAAGTATAACAGCGTGGGTGACGCTGACGTAGTCGAGATGATAAGCACATTCTCATTCGTGGCAGTCATCATGATAGTGGGCATCTACCCCGCCGTACTGACCAATGTAATAAATATGGGGATAGCACCTATTGCGAAGTTGATAGGTATGTAAGTATATAGCCTTGCGGACGGTTAAGACAGATGATAATGGATCAGATTAAATATATAGCGCCGGAGTTAAGCCTGCTGTGCTTCGCTCTGATTATCATCATAGTAGATCTTTTTATCTCCAATAAGAGGGCGCTTGCCGTCCTCGCAGTCGCCGGAGCTCTGGTAGCGGCTTTCTTTGTGCTGATGCTGTGGAACGGACAGGCCACGGAAGCCTTTTACCGCACCATTGCTATCGATCAGTTCGGCCTCTTTTTCAAGCTGCTCATACTGGTGGCAACAGCGCTGGTGATACTGGCATCGAATGGGTACGTCGCCAAGTTTGAAAGGTTCCAGGGCGAGTTCTATGCCTTGTTGATGCTGTCTGCCGTCGGCCTCATGTTACTCGTCTCAGCTATAAACCTTATTACCATCTTTGTTGCGCTGGAGCTGAGCAGCATCTCTCTCTATGTACTCGTAAGCTTTCTCAAGGACAAGAAATCCAGCGAAGCCGGATTGAAGTACCTTATCCTCGGATCGGTTGCCTCTGCCATACTGCTTTACGGCATGGCGCTGGTTTTCGGCCTTACCGGCAATACTTGTCTGACCTGCATCGCCGACTATGTCAAGGGTATGCCTGCCACTAACCTGCTGGGCACACCTGTCCTGCTGGTAGGGCTCGTGTTAGTGGTGACGGGATTCGGCTTTAAGATCGCCAGCGTGCCTTTCCAGATGTGGGTGCCGGATGTTTACGAGGGCGCCCCGACCCCCATAACCGCCTACCTATCGGTGGCCAGCAAAGCAGCCGGATTCGCCGTCATTGCACGTGTCCTTCTGACCGCTTTCGGAATGCCTGTTTGGCTTCATAACGAGTGGGCGGTGATCATCGCCGTGCTGGCTGCCGTTACCATGACGGTAGGCAACGTGACGGCGCTGCTCCAGGCTAATATCAAGAGAATGCTGGGGTATTCCAGCATAGCGCAGGCGGGTTATCTCATGGTCGGCCTGGCTGCCATGGGCATCGGTTCACAGGTGGACAGCAACGTGCGAAGCGGCCTGCTCTTCTTCCTGTTGAGCTATACACTGACCAACCTGGGCGCCTTCATCGCCATCATAGCCATCTCCAACAAGATCAACAGCGACCAGATAGAGGACTACACGGGCATGGGCAAGCGCGCACCCCTGTTGGCCGTAGCTCTGACAATCTGTATGGTCTCTCTCACCGGGCTGCCGCCCACCGCCGGCCTGATAGCCAAGATCTACATATTCAGCGGCGCCGTCGACCAGGGCCTGTTATGGCTGGTCATCGTGGCGGTGATCAATAGCTGTATCTCTGCCTACTACTATTTCAAGGTCGTCAAGGTCATGTGGATGGGAGAGCCGGCCTCACCGGATAAGGTGACTTCATCCTGGCCGGAATGGCTGGCGCTGGCCCTTTGCTGCATCCCTGTCGTTATCATCGGTGTGCTCCCCGGCGCCTTCATTGCGCTGGCCCAGAGTGCCTCTGCCCTTTTCGGAATTTAGGCCGCACGTCCACCGGAACAGATTGCAGCCTGGTCGCTTGCTACTGACTGCAAACACACCCTCACCGTCATATGTCGGACGCACTATATCATATTTGACACTGCCAGAAGCTTATGATAGTCTGCTGCACTGTGAAAAGGATAGGTATTTTATATCATCCCAAGGTGGAGAAATCGGAGCGATTCGCTCACGAAATCGAGGCGTTCCTGCAGGGAAGGGGTATCCGGTGCTGGGTTCACTCGTCCTGGGACGAGGGAGAAGCCAGGGGCTCACTGGAGGGCTGCGACCTTGTCGTCAGCGTGGGTGGAGACGGCACCATATTGCGCGCTGCACGGATCATCTTCCCGCTGGCAATACCCATCGTGGGCGTGAACTTCGGAAACCTGGGCTTCATGACCGAGCTGGAGGCTGAGGACGCTCGCGAAAAACTGGTTGAGATCATCGGTGGCGCGGGTTGGATAGAGCAGAGGGCGGTCCTGCAGGCCGTTGTCAGGTCTTCCGGGAATACATACCATGCGCTTAACGATGTTGTGATCGGTCGCGGCAGGTTCTTGCGCCTGATAAATATTGAAGTGGCCATCGACGACGAGATATTTACCACTTACCGGGCCGATGCCGTCATAATAGCCACTGCCACCGGCAGCACCGGCTACTCAATGGCTGCTAACGGCCCCATCCTGTATCCGGAATCGCGTGATATACTGATGAAGGCGGTCTGCCCTCATTTAAGCATGGATAAAGCACTGGTGCTGGCGCCCTCCACAACAATAGCGCTCAAGGCCTTCACCAATCACGAGGCCATGCTCAGCATGGACGGGCAGGTTGAGGAGAAGTTGAAAAGCGGCGACGTAGTTGAAGTATGTATGGCGAAGCAGACTTCAAGATTTTTGCGTTTGAGGCCAAAGGACGGTTTTTATAAGACACTTGTGTCCAAGCTTAAAGGAAAATCGATATGAAAGTAGAGAAAGCGACAATCAATGATGTAAAAAAAATGCACGAACTGATCAATAAATTTGCCGGAAAGGGAGAGATGCTGCCCCGTGCGCTCAGCGAGATATATGAGAATTTGCGAGATTATTTCGTTATAAGAGATGGTGGTGGCGTGGTTACGGCCTGTGCGGCGCTGCATATCAGCTGGGCCGACCTGGCCGAGGTGAAGGCCCTGGCAGTCCACGAGAGCAAACATAAGAGCGGTATGGGCGCGGCGCTTGTCAGCGCCTGTGTCAGCGAAGCCAAATCACTGGGAATACCCCGAATATTTTGCCTGACCTACAAGCCCGGTTTTTTTCAGAAACAGGGCTTCACACTGGTTGAAAAGGCGGAATTGCCGCGCAAAATCTGGGCCGAGTGCTACAGTTGCCCCAAGTTTCCGGACTGCGACGAAGTGGCGCTTGTGCTGAATGTGCCGGTGGGACGATGAGCAGGGAGAAGTTACTATCGTCCAGGACGGTTTTCGAGGGTCGGGCGGTCAAACTGAATATAGCCACGGTTGAGAAAAGCAAGGGCGAAACGGTTATCAGGGAGATCGTGGAGCACAGGGATTGCATCGCGGCGGTCGTGCCGGATAACCGTGGCAACGTCATCATGGTGCGGCAGTTTAGGGTGCCTACAGGAAAAGACCTGCTGGAGATACCTGCCGGCGTCATGGAGGACGGCGAGAGCCTGGACGAGTGCGTCAGGCGCGAGCTGCAGGAGGAGATAGGTTATCTGCCTGAGAAGGTAGTCAGGCTGGGGGGTTTTTATGCGGCTCCCGGGTATTGCACTGAATACATTCATTTGTTTCTGGCCACTGATCTAATAGAGAGCCGTATGGTGGCCGAGGACACAGACGAGATAGAGGTTGTCAGGGTGCCTGCGATCAAGATAGCCGGTATGATCGAAAGCGGCGAGATATGCGATGCCAAGAGCGTTGCCGGCCTGCTCAAATATCTGTCTACGGCGCCGTGACAGGTTACTTTTTTCTGTGAGCGGCCTGGCCGCTGTCATAAAGATCCCCGCCGTAGATATCGTTTATCACCACGGCAGGGAAGTCCTCGACTTCCAGGCGGTATACTGCCTCTGCTCCCAGCTCACTGAAAGCGACAGGATCGATCCTTTTGATAGCACGTGAAAGCAGTGCGCCTGCGCCTCCTACGGCTGCCAGGTATACGGCCCCGTGCTTCAGCATCTTTTTCCGGACCTCGGCCGACCTTTTGCCCTTACCTATCATGAGCTTTAATCCCTGCTCGAGCAGGACGGGAGTATATTTGTCCATCCGGATGCTGGTAGTAGGTCCTGCCGAACCTACTATATGCCCCGGCCTGGCCGGCGTCGGCCCCGTGTAATAAATGGTCTGACCGTCCAGTTTGAAGGGCAGGTCTCCCCTTCCGGCAAGCAGTTCAGCGATCCTTTTATGCGACGCATCGCGGGCGGTCAGCATGCTGCCCGTCAGCAGCACGCTGTCTCCACACCTCAGCGTGCTGATGTCCCTGTCTGAGATCGGCAGGGTTATACGTTTTACTTTCATATCAGAGCACCATTTCGCTGTGCCGTGAGCACCAGCACTGGATATTGACTGCAACAGGCAGGCTGGCTATATGGGCCGGGAATACCTCAATATGCACGGCCAGGGCGGTGACGCTGCCCCCGTACCCCATCGGGCCGATGCCCAGCTTGTTCACCTTGGAGAGGATCTCTTTTTCCAGCCTTTTCACCTCGGGATCAACGTTGTGTGCCCCGGTTTTGCGCAGCAGTGATCTCTTGGCCAGCAGCATGGTCTGCTCTGTTGTGCCCCCTATCCCCATCCCTATTATCAGCGGCGGGCAGGCGTTGCCGCCGCATTCGTCAACCAGGTTGACCGCGTACTCGATAATGCCTTGATGGCCATGTGAAGGGGGCAACACCGTGAGCCTGGAGCAATTTTCAGCGCCGCCGCCCTTGGGCAGTACACATACTCTCAGGTTACTGCCGGGCACGATCTCGGTATGTATTACAGCCGGTGTGTTGTCTCCAGTATTCTCCCTGGCAGAAAACGGCCGGTGCACCATCGACTTGCGCAGGTACCCCCTGTCGTATCCCTTTCTAACCCCTTCGTTGACCGCGGCGGCCAGGTCGCCTCCGGTTATATGGACATCCTGGCCGATCTCCAGGAAAATCACCGCCGTACCGGTGTCCTGGCATACGGGCAACCTGTATTCTCCAGCCAGTGCGATATTTTCCAGGATGGTCTGAATAGTCTGCTTCCCCAGGGGCGACTTCTCCACCCTCCCTGCGCGTCGTAACGATGTGACTACGTCGGAGGGCAAGTGAATACAGGCGTCCTGGAAAAGTGATGCGACGGTCCTGGTTATGGTGCGGCAATGGATTCTTCGCATAACAATGCTTGACCGGGGTCCGGGCTGAATATCTCCGCGCTGATTATATTACTTTTTGAGCTTTTCTATTATTGCATCAGTGACCTGGGATGTGCCTACGCTGGGCTCGTTGCGGTCCCTGCGCATGTCATAGGTAACGTTCTTCCCTTCTGAGATAACGGCGCTGATGGCTGCCTCCATCCTGTCGGCCGCCGATTGTTCTTCGAGATATCTCAGCATCAGCACGGCCGAGAGCATCTGTGCCATGGGGCTGACCTTGTTCAGCCCCTTGTATTTGGGGGCGCTGCCATGCGTGGGTTCGAATATGGCCAGGCCCTCGCCGATATTGGCGCCGGGGGCCAGCCCCAGTCCACCCACCAGTCCCGCGCACAGGTCCGAGATAATGTCACCGTAAAGGTTGGGCAGTACCAGTGTATCGAAACGCTGCGGGTTCCTCACCAGTTGCATGCACAGGGCATCAACCAGTATCTCTTCGTATTCAATCTCGGGATACGCTTTGGCCACTTCCCTTGCGGTTGACAGGAATAAACCATCGGTGTACTTGAGGATATTGGCCTTGGTTACGGCCGAGACTTTTTTGCGTCCGTACTTGCGCGCGTAATCGAAGGCATATTTTACGATACGGCGGGACCCCTGCTCGGAGATGGTCTTTACGCTGAACCCCGAATTTTTATCCAGGCTGCCCTTGAAGTTCTGCATTATCAAATCGTACAGCTTTGCGGCCTCAGGCGTGCCCCTGGCGAACTCGATCCCGATATACAGGTCCTCCGTGTTCTCCCTGACTATTACCAGGTCCACATTGCGGTACGGTGTGGTTACCACTCCGGGGTAGCTTTTGCAGGGCCGCAGGCAGGCGTAAAGGTCGAGCTGTTTGCGCAATGCCACGTTCACGCTGCGGAATCCCTTGCCGATGGGCGTGGTGACCGGCCCCTTGAGGGCGACCTTGTTCCTCCTTATTGACTGTAGGGTTATATCGGGCAGCGGTGTCCCGTACTTCTCGATGGCGGATTCGCCCACGGTATGGACTTCCCAATCGAAGGCGATGCCGGTAGCCTCCAGTACGCGGGTGGTGGCCCGGGTTATCTCGGGCCCGATGCCGTCGCCGGGAATCAGTGTGACGCGGTAAGTCATTTTACATAACCTCTCAAGTTAGCCTGTTTTTTAAAGCTTCAAGTCGCCGTGCCTGTTTATGTAGGGGATAAGCCCTCCCTCGTTTAATATGTTCAACATGGTGGGCGGTATCCTGGTGAAACTGTAGCTCTCATTCCGGGTGATATTGCGGATCAAGCCTTCGTCCAGGCTGATCTCGAGGTTGTCGCCCTCGGCGATGCCGCCGGTCTGGCAGATCAGGGCGGGCACGCCCTGGTTGATGGCGTTCCTGAAGAAGATACGCGCGAAAGACTTGGCGAGTATAGCGCTCACGCCCGCCATCTTTATCACCAGCGGCGCATGTTCCCGGCTGGAGCCGAGGCCGAAGTTGGACCCGGCCACGATGAAGTCGCCTGGTTTGACGAGCTTGACGAACTCGGGGTTGGCGTCCTCCATGGCGTGCTTGGCCAGCTCGGCGAGGTTGCTGCGAAGGTGCGCATACTTACCCGGTATGATCAGGTCGGTGGATATGCCGTCACCGAACTTAAAGGCCCTTCCTTTGAGGATGGTCAGCGCCATTACAGCACCTCCCGGGGATCGGTTATATTACCCGTCAGGGCCGATGCTGCGGCTGTAGCCGTGCTTGCCAGGTAAATCAGCCCCTCGGGATTGCCCATGCGCCCCTTGAAGTTGCGGTTGGCGGTGGACAGGCATACCTCCCTGTCACCCAGCACACCCTGGTGCAAACCCAGGCATCCCGCGCATCCGGGCGGCAGTATGATGCCCCCTGCCTCGATAATAGCCTGGATATGGCCTGCGTTGATGGCCTCGGTGTATATCTTTCTGGAAGCGGGGCAGACGATCAGCCTGACCCCGGCGCGAACCTTTTTATTTTTCAATATGGAGGCCGCTTCCGCCATGTCCTCCAGCCGCCCGTTAGTACACGTGCCGATGAAGACCTGGTCTACGCGGATGCCGGCCAGCGACCTGGCCGTTGCGGTGTTGTCCACCGCGTGGGGCATGGAGACCATCGGCTCCAGTTGATCTGCATTCACCTTGATCATACGCTCGTAACCCGCATCGGTGTCTGCGGCTATGGGGGTGTATTCCTGTCCCCTTCCCTGACTCTTTAAGTATTTCTCGGTGACATAGTCGGAGCGGAAGAGGCCGACCTTGGCGCCGGCCTCGACGGCCATGTTTGAGACAGTCAGCCTCTGCCAGACGGGCATATTGTCCACCGCGCTGCCCGTAAACTCCAGCGCCTTGTAGGTGGCGCCGTCGGCCCCGATCATGCCGATCATATAAAGGACGAGGTCCTTGGCGCCCACGCCTTTGGAGAAGCTTCCCGTTAACTCGATACCGATCGTCTCCGGCACCCTGAACCAGGTCTTGCCCAGCGACATGGCCACTGCCACGTCGCTCGATCCCATCCCGGTGGCGAATGCGCCCAGCGCGCCGGCGGTCACGGTGTGGGAATCGGCCCCGACTATGACGTCGCCGGGCCTGGCCAGCCGCTCGGCAACGATCTGGTGGCAAACGCCGCTGCCGGCATCGAAGAGCAGGCAGCCGGTCTCGGCCGCGAACTCCCTGATAAAGATATGGTCGTTGGAAAGTTGTCTGTTGGGGCTGGGGCTGGCGTGGTCGATAAAAAGGGCCGTCCTCCTTGGTGATGCCAGAGTCTGCTTTTTGCCTGATTTGAACTGCCTTATGGTGAGCGGTCCCGTCGTGTCCTGCGCGAACACCAGGTCGACGGGGGAGATGACGATATCCCCCGCCCGGGCATCGCTGCCGGATTTGACGCTTAATATCTTTTCACTGATTGTTTTGCCCATGAAAATGTAGCCTGTAGCAATGCCTTTTTGATGACTGTTTGGATGTTCATTTTAACATATTTACCCCGCATCTGAATAAAGAAACGCACAACGCCCGAGGGCAAATGGTAAAATACATATGCATGGAATCACGGGGTATCACGCGTTGCGGGGACAGCCTGTTCAGATGGGGACAGCGCACCTATATCATGGGCATTGTCAACCTGTCCCCCGATTCATTTTCGGGAGACGGCTGCACATCGCTTGATTCAGCCAGGCAGAGAGCCCGGCAGATGGTTGAGGATGGCGCGGACATCATAGACGTGGGTGGGGAATCCACCAGGCCGGATGCAAATCCCGTATCGGTGGACGAGGAGATACGCAGGGTCATACCGTTTATCAGCAGTATCGCCGGACGGATCGGGGCGCCGGTCAGTATCGATACCTACAAGTATGAAGTTGCATTGCAGGCGCTGGAGGCCGGCGCCTGTATGCTAAATGATATCTCCGGCTCCAGCGTTGAATCCGGCATAGTGAAGCTGGCAGCCGAAAAGGATGTGCCAATCGTTTTAACCAGCAACCAGCGGGGACAAATGATCATTAATATTGTTGACGCTGTGATGTCACAACTGAAGGATATGATCGACCGTGCGGTCGGCGCCGGCGTCAGGCCGGAGAACATAATAATCGATCCGGGCATAGGGTTCGGCAAGACCGTAGAGCAGAACCTTGAGATCGTCAGGCGCCTGGGTGAACTGAAGGCGCTGGGACGACCGGTGCTGCTGGGCACCTCGCGCAAGTCCTTTATCGCCGCTGTGGCCGGTCCCTTGCCGGAGGAGCGTGCTCTGGGCACGGCTGCTTCAATAGCCATAGGCATCAGCGGGGGCGCCGACATTGTGCGCGTGCACGATGTGAGGCAGATGAAGCTGATCTGTCGCATGAGCGACGCCATCGCGGGAAGGGCTGTAACTGAATGACCGTGGCATACATCGGCCTGGGGTCGAACATGGGAGACCGGGAGGGCAACCTGGCCCAGGCCGTACGCCTGATATCACAAATCGCTCCTGTGCTGGCGGCCTCATCGCTTTACCTGACTGAGCCGGAGGGATATAAGGACCAGTCCGACTTCCTCAACAGCGTGGTTTGCGTTGATACAAAAGCCACAGCGGTAGATCTACTGAAGGTAATAAACGGCATCGAAGCGCAGATGGGCAGGGAGAGGCCTTTCGACGGTGCGCCGCGCGTAATAGACCTCGACCTGCTTCTCTTCGATGGGGCTATAATTAATCAGCCGGGATTGGAGGTGCCCCACCCGCGTCTGCACCTGAGGGCGTTTGTACTGGTGCCGATGACGGAGATAGCGCCCGAGCTTGTTCACCCGGTTTTACATAAGACTATGAAGGAGTTACTAACAGGATTGACACCCGGTTACAGGATTGAGAAATTGGCAGGTGATAAATACAAGGGGTCAGGTTAAGCATGTATATTATTGCAGTTGAGAAGAGCTTTGATGCCGCCCACTACCTGCGCGGGTACGGGGGCAAGTGCGAGAAGCTCCACGGTCACAGGTTCAAGGTGGTGGTGAGGTTGAAGTGCAACAAGCTGAATGAAGTAGGGATTGCCTATGATTTTACCGATCTGAAGAGGCAGGTGATGGAGGTCCTCGGCAAGTACGATCATCAGTGTCTCAATGAAATCGATCCCTTCGATAAGATCAACCCGTCGTCGGAGAACATTGCTTCTGCCTTCTATGGTGCGCTGGAGCCCGCCTTCAGCGGGGATACAGGCCTGGACAGCGTGGAGGTCTGGGAATCGCCTGAATCGTGCGCCCTATACCGGCCTGGATAAAATCTCAGGCGTTCGTATCGGGCGGCAGCAGGTTGGGGATGCTGTCCTTGATATCGTAGGTGTAGTTGCATTTGGCGCAGAAAAGCGAGCCGGTGATTATCTCCACGTCGTTCTTTTCAGCGATCTTGAGGTCTAGGGGTCCCTTGCACACAGGGCAGACGATGATCTCCATTATCGATTCTTTCATCTTCGCATCCTTTGTTATTCCTAAGCAGCCTTTAACTGAGCGGCCGGGATGAATTTCCCCGGGTACTTATTCTAACATATCCGGCAGGTATCAGGAGTCTCAGTCCGACCAGTAGCTTTCCTTATTCTTGAAGAGGGGGGAAATCACCTTGAACTCAGGTATGCCCGCCCTCTGCAACAACTGGAACACGGCTATCTCGGTGGTTGTGATGACGGCGCCCGCGTCCCGCATGTATTTCAATGCGCTTTTCCAGTCGGTCTTGTACCTTGAGCATACGGCGTCGCTGATGACGTGGACATAGTATCCCTGTTCCACCAGGTCGACCACCGACTGCAGCACGCAGACGTGCGACTCGATGCCGGCCACCAGGACGTACTTCCTGTTTAGAGCCGGGAAAGTCTTCTCAAAGACAGGGTCGCCCCAGCAGCTGAAGCTCAGCTTGTCGATGGGCTTGTATTGCTCCTTCAGCCTGGCTTTGACGGGCTCCACGGTATTGCCCAGCCCTTTGCTGTACTGCTCGGTAACGACCACGGGCACCTTCATGGTTTCACACGACGTGACTATCAGGTTCACGTTGTTTTCGCAAATGGCGTAGATATCCTTTTTCATGGCTACCGCGAGGTTGCTCTGAAAGTCGATCAGCAGGAAAACTGCATTGGCAGCATCCACCTTGAATTTATCCATACCGTTGAAGCCCTCCCGGATTAAAGAGAATACCTGCTGATATTACCGAGGAAAGGCCTGCCGTGTCAAAACTATTACATTTGCCTGTGCGAATAAGTTTAAGATATTATTCGTTAAGTTGGGAGAACAATTAGTCACAGACGGGTTAATAGAGGAGATATTATCATGACGATTGAACATGTAAGCGGTAAAAATGCGGGGAAACTGATGTTATATGCGCTGAGCACCTGCATCTGGTGCAGGAAAACCAAACAGTTGTTGACCGACCTGGGCGTGGAGTACGATTACGTGTTTGTTGACCTGCTGCAGGGTCAGGAGAAGGAGCAGGCTATCGCATTGATAGAAAAATGGAACCCGGATTGCTCGTTCCCGACGCTGCTGGTCAACGATAGCAAGTGCATCATCGGTTTCAAGGAGAACGAGATCAAAGAGGCCCTTAAACTGTGAGCACGTCTGAACCCGTTGCCCAGGCCGAGATCGAAAAGGCTTATCAATCAATCAGGAAGGACGCCGAGGCAGGGGGATATCATGTCAACCCGGACGCGGAATTTGCCCGCGGCCTGGCGAGCGGACTGTTGGTCAACCAGGAGAGATACGGTTATCAGTCCTGTCCCTGCCGTTTGGCCAGCGGAAATAAGGACGAGGATATTGATATCATATGCCCCTGCGATTACCGGGACCAGGATGTGGTCGAGTTCGGCGCCTGCTACTGTGCCCTCTATGTGTCCCGGGAGGTTCTGGAGGGAAAACGGGAGTTGATCTCCATACCTGAGCGGCGGCCCCAGCGTTCACTGCGCAAAAAGGCCGCTGCAACCGTCCCGTCAGGCCCCCTGCAGGTTCCGCTGCCGGTCTGGCGCTGCAAGGTGTGCGGCTACCTCTGTGCCCGCGACGGCCCGCCCGAGATATGTCCCATCTGCAAAGCCAAAAAGGAAAGGTTCGAGCGGTTCCTTTAGCTGCATGCTCTGTCCGGTCCGCGTCATGGGAGTTTTATGTGCTCCACAGACGGCGAGATTTCACCGCGTAATAGACAATTATCAATGCTATGCCGCAGAGCAGGAGAACCCCGCCGTATATCGTCAGGACATTGGTATAGTCTCCGACCATTCTCAGCAGCCAGCTCTGAATCAGAGGCGGTAAATTGAACTGTAGTATCGCCGACTTTCCCAGACCATTGACGGGCAGGACGCTCACAAACTGCAAAATCCCGCAGATAGCGAAGATCAAACCCAGTTCGCCTGAGATAAATCCGGGCTTGCGGGCGATGAGTTTGATGGCAACGATCAGCGCCAGAATAAATATTATCAGCGGAATATAGATGATATCGGCGGTAGCAACTATATTTTTTAAAGCTGCCACTTGCTCGAGCATGTCGAAATAGCCGTTTATCTGGTCGACGTCGATATATTTCTGTATTGAGTCTGGACTGATGCCCAGTGCTGCAAAGGCGGGGCTCAAGCCAGGCAGATCTAAGATGGTCTGGATGCGGGAGGCCATATCGTCGACCAGCGGTCTCTGTGCCGTCACTGTCTCCAACAACTTACCTTTCTCCAACCTGTCCAGGAGAAAGGCGTACGTATTCCGGACACATGCCCGCACCTGCTCTTTTATCTGTGGTTCAAAATTAATGATCACCAGCTCCGCGGCTTCAGCCAGTACTGGATTTTTAGGAGCCAGGTTCTGGTTAAGCCAATCATGCGCCAGTGCCGGAACGTCTATATCGTCCGCGTACGAAGCTATGCAATCGGGGTTAAATACTGTTTGCTGAAGTGCCAGTACCGGCCCGAACGAGAAAAGCGAAATAAAAAGTAAGATCCCCAGGAAAATCAGCAATAGCCGCTTGCCGGACGATATTTCGGGTGCATTTTTAAAATAGCCGATAAACGATCCCGTCATCTTTGTTTCCTCCCTGCGCTGCCTTTAAAAAGTATATACAAGTGAAGACTTGGTATCTTAATTGTATCACCGGCATAAAGCATTGCCAACGAGGCGAATTGATAAGGGGCACTGTATGCGATAAGATATCACAGCCCCTCATGAACACCCTTGGCAAAAAATACGAGCTACACAGGCTTGCCTGGCTGCAAAGGCGGGGCTCCGTCTATTTCCCCTTCTGGGACATGGTATTCAAATACCCGCCCCTGGCCTGTTTCAATGCCTTGTTGAAGCTGAAGGCGAGGCTGTTCAACACCTGTATCATACATACCATAGGGGACAGCCATGTAATGCCCTTCATCTACCGCTGCCCCTTCCTGGTGCACCATATATCCCAGGCCACGGCACACAACCTGGTCAAGTCCGGCAGCTTCACAAGGTCGTCGGAGTACCTTGCCCTCTTTCTCACGCGGGTGAATAAGCAAAGGGACGTCGTATTTTTAGTCTTCGGCGAGATAGATGCCAGGGTACACATCTATTTGCAGTACGGAAAGAGCGGCAAGAACGTCAGTCTGGAGACACTGATCGATAACACCGTGGCTAGATACGGACTGGCCGCACAACGCATCAAGGAGCAGGGTTATGCCGTCTGCATCCACGGCATACCTCCCGCGGCCAGCAAGGAATTCATCACGGCACTTCCCTTTGCGGGCAACCCGCGGGAGCGCAGCGAGATATCGAGGATATTCAATGAAAAACTCAGTGCTTTCTGCCAGACTATTGACGTTCCTTATATTGATATACAGTCGATAGCATCCGACAGTAACGGCTTTATCAAGAAGTACTACCTGGCGGATGAAGTCCACTGCAATAGCAGGATCGTGCCCTTCGCACGAAAAACAATAAAGGCCGCCTTCGTGGGAAGGAAGAAATTTTAGTCGAGCTGTGAAGTGTGAAAATAGGGGCCGGAACTGAAACCGGGTTCCGGCCCCCGCTATTTAGATCTTGATGCCCGCTATCCTCTTGACCATGTTTTTACGGGCTTGGATATCGTACTGGGTGGTAATGGCGATGCTCTCCATAACGGGTGAGCCGCCGCCGTGGAATCCTCCTACCTGCGCGACGCCGCCGCTGGACGAGCAGAGTATGTCACCCACGTGCATCCACAGCTTGATGGCGTCATCCACATTAACATCCGGGTTGCGCATGGTGTACTTCTCCAGCAGTGCCCTGGTCTCGGGATTGAGGAAATCGCCTTCGTGGGGGAAGGTGGCAGGTATGCCGCCCGCCACGTCGCAGAGTATCTCTGCCTCGCGGTAGACCGCCTCTCCGGTCAGGCAGCGCCCTACATTGCAGTAAATCGAGTTGGGGATGTAGCTGCCGGGGCCGTAGGGCACGAAGCCCACGCCGGGCATATAGACCTCAGGTTTGCCCAGCTCAGAGGCGGTAAAGCCAGCGGCGTAGCCGAGTTCGGATACCATGATCAGCTCGGCCAGCTTCTCCCTCACATGGCCAGCCTTCTGAATGCCGTTGTACTCAGCGGCCAGCGCCACTGTTCCCAGCATGAGGTCGCCGATAGCCGGCTTGCAGCCCGAATAGCTGTGGCGGTGGAAGAGGGCGAAAAGCAGCGCCCCCACCGCGCCGTGGATGGTCTCGCCGGCCAGGAATACCCTCTCCCAGGGGATAAACACCTTATCAAATATAGTGTATGAATCGGTGGCGCCCTGCATGAATCCCTTCTTGTAATGCTTGCGCTGCCTCAGATTGTGGATGGTCACGACCTGCTTGACGCCCTCCCAGTCGCCCGGGATGGCGAAAGCCACCGCCCAGTCCTTTTCCTCGGGGAGCAGCGAGCGAGTGGGGACGACAATGATCTCGTCGGCCACGGATGCTTCGGAGTTATGTAACTTGCATCCCTGTACCACTATGCCGTCGCTCTTCCTTTCGATGATCCTCACATAGAGGTCGAGGTCTTTCTGCTGGCTGGGCCTCTTCATCCTGTCGCCTTTCACGTCGGTCTGCGCACAGCAGCCCATCAGGTCGTTATTCTGAAAGCGCTCGAGCCATTTGATGAAATTCTTGTGATACTCGGTAGCGCCCTTGTTCTGCTTGTCAGCCTCGAACGAGATAGCGTTGCAGGCGTTGGCTCCGTCGATGCCCATGCAGCGTTGTATGCAGCCGCCCACCTGCTGGCAGACAGCGCGGGTCATATCCTGCTTCTTGTGAAGGTCCTCCTTGCTCTGGTGGATGTGAGTGAAGCGGTTGATGGTTTTGCCCGTGATATGGCTCTTGGCCAGCATCAAGTCCTGTAAACTGGGGTCCTGGGCGAAATCGTATGTCGATCCGGTGGTGTTGATGGTGTCCATCTGCAACTCGTCGGTGCGGTCGATCAGATGGCCGTCGTAATACACGTTGCGGCGCATTTTGCTCAGCCTCTCGATGTACTGTTTCTTGGTGCTGAGGGTATCTGATTTTGGCTTGCTGTTTGTAGTCATAATACCTCCTGTGCTCAAGTTAATATCTTAGCATGCCTGCTATCTCCTGCCAAAGGCGAGAATAATCTATCGTGCTGATGTATAATTAGTTCGGCTTTTACCATACGTTTTCCGCATGATTTGGGGCTGCCGGTATAGGCTGCAGATATCCGATGGGAAGGCTTATTAAAAGTATCGGAGGTTTTTCAAATGGGCGGCCAGAATGAGTTTCTGAATTACATAGGGGGCGGATGGCGCCCGTCGAAATCCAGTGAAGTACAGGACGTGATAAACCCGGCTACCACCGACGTACTGGGGCAGGTCCGCCTTTCTACCATAGATGAGGTAAACAGTGCAGTAGATGCCGCCTCTGCAGCTTTCTCCTCCTGGCGCAGAACCCCGGCAACTGAGCGTGTGCAGCACCTGTTTAAGCTGAAGAACCTGCTGGAGGGACATCTCGAGGACCTGTCGCGTACCATAACCATGGAATGCGGCAAGACCCTGGACGAGGCGCGTGGTGAAACGCGCCGACTGATCGAGAACGTGGAGGTTGCCTGCGGAATACCGCAGTTGATGCAGGGCTACAACTCGGAGGATATCGCACGGGGAATAGACGAGGTCATGATCAGGCAGCCCGTCGGGGTATGCGCCGTGATTGCCCCGTTCAATTTCCCGGGCATGGTGCCGTTCTGGTTTCTGCCATATGCCGTTGCCTGTGGCAATACTTATATAGTTAAACCGTCCGAAAAGGTGCCCTGTACTCTGCAGAAGATATTCGGCCTGGTGGAGCAGGCCGGGTTCCCCCCGGGTGTACTCAACCTGGTCAATGGGGCCAGGGATGCGGTAGATGGTATCTTAGATAGTCAGGCCGTGCGCGCTGTGAGCTTTGTGGGCTCAACGCCGGTGGCTAAATACGTGTACAGTCGCGCCACGGCCGCCGGCAAGCGGGCGCAGTGCCAGGGTGGGGCCAAGAACCCGCTCGTTATCATGCCCGACGCAGATATGGATATGGCGGCGCGCATCACGGCTGACAGCGCATTCGGCTGTGCCGGTCAGCGCTGCCTGGCGGGTTCCCTGGTCATTACGGTAGGAGAGGCAAGGGGTGCTTTCACTGAAGCGATAGTAGAGGCAGCCAGGACCCGGGTGGTCGGATATGGCCTGGAAGAGAAGGTCCAGATGGGGCCGGTCATAACGCAGCAGAGCAGGGCCAGGATAGAACATTTTATCGGGCAGGGTGAAAAAGAGGGAGTGCGCGTATTGGCCGATGGCAGGGGCACAATTATCAAGGGTTACGAGAACGGCAGCTTTGTGCGTCCCACAGTGCTGGATAATGTATCCCCGCAGAGCGAGGTCGCGATTACCGAGATATTCGGACCGGTGCTGGGATTGATACACGTCGATAGCATCGATGATGCCATAAACCTGGTAAACAGCAGCCGCTACGGCAATATGGCCTGCATATTTACGGGCAGCGGCGCTGCTGCCAGGAAATTCCGCTACGAGGCTGAGGTCGGAAATATGGGGATCAACATCGGTATAGCGGCGCCCATGGCCTTTTTCCCCTTCAGCGGCTGGAAAGATAGCCATTTTGGCGACCTGCACGGCCAGAGCCTGGACGCAGTAGAATTTTTTACGCAGAAAAAAGTTGTGGCTGAACGCTGGCCCAAAGAATGGACGCGTAAATTCTGATATAGTCTATTAAGTCAAAGGAGATACAATAGACAGTGATTTACGAAGAAATCGACTCGGCCCGCCGGGCGCGCGCGGCGGCTATCGCTAAATACGGGAGCCTGGATGCTGCGCTGGTCAGCGACGGCTTCCCCCGCCGTCATGACCTTATCCTGTCGGAGGCGGTGGTACTGGGACTGCTGAGGCAGAACGTACGCTCCTATTTCGCGGTCTTCGGGCACGGCAGCACCGTTGTTGCCGAGGTGTTGCGGGTCTACCAAGAGGCCGGCCTGGTCAGCGTATTCAATGTACGCAACGAAATTGAGGCTTCGCACGCCGCCACCGCCCTGCGTTGGGCCACGGGCAAGAAGGCGGCGGTCGTAACGTCCATAGGGCCGGGCGCGTTGCATGCTATGGCCGCCTCGCTGGTGCCGGCCTCGGACGGTATTGGCGTGTGGTATATCTTTGGCGACGAGACCACCGAGGACGAGGGTCTCAACATGCAGCAGATACCTAAATACGAGCAGGGGCTCTTCCTGCGCCTATGTTCCACCATGGGGCACGCATATTCACTGCATACGCCCCTGGCTGTGTCTGCGGCTCTGCGACGTGGCCAGGCCGTCGTCGACCATCCCTACCGGGCAGGACCTTTCTTCCTGCTGCTGCCCATGAACACACAGACTGCTATGCTCAGGCAGTTCGTGCTCAACGAACTTCCCCAGCAGATGTGTATAAAAATCGGGCCTGCCGCGGGAGATTACGCGGCTGCCGCACGAAGGCTGCTGGAAGCTGGGCGCGTGGTTGTACGTGTGGGTGGCGGAGCTCGAGGCGACGAAGCCGAGGTGGGCGAACTGCTCGAACTGTCAGATGCAGTGGCCGTGGTATCGCCCATGGCCGGAGGCGTGGTCCCTTACAGCAGCCAGCGCAATATGACTGTGGGAGGGTCCAAGGGTACGCTGTGCGGCAACTATGCCATGGAGAACGCCGATCTGCTGGTGGCCATCGGGACACGCTTCGTGTGCCAGTCGGACTGCTCACGCACGGCCTACCTGCGCCTCAAACAGGTCATCAATATCAATGCTGAGATAGAGGCTGCCATCAATTACAACAGCGACGAGCATTATGGCGGCTCCATTGTCCTGGTGGGGGATATCCGTTTGACACTTCAGCAACTGCTTCAGGAGTTGCGCAAGTGCCGCAAGAAGGGTGCCGGAAAGACGTCGGAATGGCTGAAAGAATGCAGTGCCCATCGCGCGGAATGGGAGCAGTTCAAGCGGCAAAGGTATGAACATCCGCTGCTCTTCGATGAAGCATGGAAGAGGGAGGTGCTTACCCAGCCCGCTGCTATCAAGGCCGCCGCAGACTGGGCTAAGGGAAAGAATGATATCGTTAAGTTTTTCGATGCAGGGGATGTACAGGCCAATGGTTTCCAGATAGTTGAGGACGAGTTACCCGGCCTGACTTTTACGGATACCGGGGCCAGTTACATGGGATTTGCCGTTTCAGCACTGCTTTCCACGGCCGCGGCCGACCGCAAATTCTACGGCCTGGCCTTTACTGGAGACGGCTCCCTTACTATGAACCCCCAGGTGCTGATCGATGGCGTTCAACACGGCGCCCGCGGCTGCATCCTGCTGCTGGACAACAGGAGGATGGCGGCCATCACGGGCCTGCAAATGGCGCAGTACGGCCGGGAATTCGCCACCAGCGACTCGGTGGAAGTGGATTACCTGGCGTGGGCTCGCTCCATTAAGGGAATACTCGCGCTGGATGGCGGCGCTTCCATGAATTCACTGCAGGAGGCACTGGAAAGGGCGTATGCCCATGACGGACTGTCCCTGGTACATGTCCCCGTCTACTCCGGGGATAATGATCTGGGTGGTATGGGCGTGTTCGGGCGCTGGAATGTGGGTAATTGGTGTGAAAGCACCCAGGCGCTACGGCACGACATAGGGTTGTAGCAAAGAGTGATAACGGCATGAAAAGTAACAATAGCAGCCTGGTAGACGCTCTAAAAGAACAGGCCAATTACCTGCGCAGGCAGAGCCTGACCATGATATACAGGCGCCAGGCCGGCCACCCTGGAGGATGCCTTTCGGCGGCCGACATCGTGGCCGCGCTGTATTTCAATATCCTTCGCATAGATCCATACAGGCCGGAATGGGAGGACAGGGACCGCTTTATCCTCAGCAAGGGGCACGCCTCGGCCCTGCTGTACTCCGCCCTGGCGCGCCGAGGGTACTTTCCCGAGTCTGACCTGGAGCACTGGGGGGAGTTGGCATGTCACCTGCAGGGGCACCCCGACCGCCTCAAGACGCCCGGCGTGGATATGACCAGCGGCATCCTGGGCCACGGCATTGCCATCGGTCTTGGCCTGTCCCTCGGGGCGCGCCTGCAGAAAAGGGACTATCATACCTACGTTCTGCTGGGCGACGGCGAGTGCCAGGGAGGTATCGTCTGGGAGGGCGCCAATGCCTGCGCCAAGTACAATCCGGGCAACCTGACGGCCATAGTCGATTACAATGACGTGCAGCTCGACGGGGCCGTCCACGATATCATGCCCATGGAGCCATTCGCGGATAAGTGGCGCGCCTTTCGCTGGGAGGTGATCGCCATTGATGGTCATAATATGAGCGAGATATTGAATGCGCTTGCAGAGGCCAGGGGCATAACGCAGCAGCCAGTGGTCATCATAGCGCGCACGGTCAAGGGAAAGGGAGTATCCTTCATGGAGAATAAAGCACACTGGCACGGCATACCGCCGGACAGGGAGCAATACGAGGCGGCTATGGCGGAGTTGGCCGGGGAGGGCAGGTAGCCGTGGCTAACCTGTCCATGAGGGAAGCCTATGGTCGGGCGCTGGCGGATTACGGCGCCGTTAACCCGAAGGTAGTGGCGCTGGATGTCGATACGGCTTCCTCCACGCTGTCCAACTTCTTCGAAAAACGTTTTCCCGATCGCTTCTTCAACTTCGGCATCGCCGAGCCCTGCATGATCGACGCCGCGGTCGGGTTCGCCCTGGCCGGTATGATACCCTTCGCCAACGCCTTCGCAGCGCTGGCAGCCCTGCGCGCACTCGAACAGGTGCGCACCTGCGTTTGCTATGCCAGGACCAACGTCAAGATCGCCTCCAGCTATGCAGGCGTGTCAGATTTCAAGGACGGCCCCACACACCACGCCATCACCGACATCGCCATCATGAGGTCTTTGCCCGAGATGACGGTTATCGTTCCCGCCGACGGCGGCGAGGCGGCTGCCTTCGTCCCGCTGATCGCAGAGTACGACGGTCCGGTATATTTCAGACTCAACCGGGCCGCCACCCTGCCCGTATCCAGCCCCGGCGAGGCCTTATCGATCGGAAAAGGCATAGTGCGCAGGCAGGGGAAGGACTTAACGATTGTAGCATGCGGCTCAATGACGGGTCGCAGCATGCAAGCGGCCGACGCACTGACATCCAAAGGGGTGCAGGCGCGCGTTATCGAGATACATACCATTAAGCCGCTCGATGCGGAGCTGATTCTACAGGCGGCGGCTGATACTGGCGCCGTTGTGACGGCTGAGGAGCATACTGTGATAGGCGGGCTCGGCTCGGCTGTGGCCGAGGTACTGGAGACCTGCAGGCCTGTTCCGCTGGCCATGGTGGGGATACACGATACTTTCGTTCGCACCGGGCCGGACCCGGAGGCGATTATGGACGCCTGTGGCATGGGCGTGTACGACATCGTGAATTCAGCAATGTCCCTGATCGACAGGAAAAAGGCGTGAGGAGAAGGTGAGATGCGTATAGCCGTAATAAATGAGACGAGCGCAGCAGACCGGAATGCAGATATACTGGATGCTCTGGATGGGATCGGTCATGATATCATCAACGCCGGCATGAAGAAAAGCGGAGAGAAGCCCGAGCTATCATATATTCACACGGGGCTGATGGCAGCCGTGCTGCTCAATGCCGGGACGGTCGATTTTGTAGTAGGTGGGTGTGGTACGGGGCAGGGTTTTCTCAACTCCGTCATGCAGTATCCCGGTGTCACCTGCGGGCACATCATCACTCCGCTCGACGCCTGGCTGTTCACCCAGATTAACGGCGGTAACTGCGTTTCGCTTATGCTCAACCAGGGATACGGCTGGGCGGGCGAGGCCAATCTAAAATTTATATTTGAGAAGCTGTTTTGCGTTGAGCCGGGCTCAGGATATCCACCCCACAGGCGGGAGCCACAACGGGAGTCAAGGGAGTTGCTTGGCAGGTTGAATCGGATAACCCACCCCAAAATGGCGGAGATACTTACGAAGTTGCCCGGCGAGGTCGTTTCGCCGGTCGCCGCCTATCCAGGCTTGATAAAACTGATGGAATCGCGGCCGGGTACCGATGCGGCGATTCTGAGTACGTTGAAAGATAGGTTAAAGGGCTGAAAGTCCTTGAGGAGGAACATATGAAACCGACCGGCGTTGCTATTGTAGGATGCGGACGTATTTCGGATCTGCATCAGTTAGGCTATCAGGGTCTGTCGGACGCGCGCATCGTGGCAGTTTGCGACCTGAACAGTGAGGCGGCGGAGAAACGTGCCAGACAGTGGGGGGTGAAAAAGATATGTACAGACTACCATCAGGTTCTTGAAGATACGGATGTAGATCTGGTTGAGATTCTCCTGCCGCATCATCTTCATGCGGATATGACGGTGGAGGCCTGCCGCGCGGGCAAGCATGTCAGCGTGCAGAAACCTATGGCTAACTGTGTATCAGAGGCCGACCGTATGATTGAGGCAGCGAAAAAGGCTGGCGTAATGCTGCGCATATACGAGACCTTCGTCTTCTACCCGCCTGCGGTGCAGGCTAAAAAGATGCTGATGGCGGGGGAGATAGGGGAGCCGCAGATGCTGCGCATGCATGTCAGCACTGGTTCAACGGATTGCGGATGGGAAGTCCCCATGGACGCCTGGATCTGGCGCTTCAACGAGGAACAATGCGGGGGAGGTCCCCTGGTATTCGACCACGGCTATCATCTTTTCTCGCTGGCATACTATCTGATGGGCCCGGTAGAGAGAGTGAAAGCCTGGATCGATCACACTGAGATACTGCCCGGCGTCAACATAGATGCGCCTGCCACTATCATGTTCCAGTTCAAAGCTCCGCGCCGCTACGGAGTATTCGATGTAGAGCACACGCCCAACACGCAAATTCCATCCGATTATTATGTTGACGATGACAGGATCGAGATAATCGGCGATAAAGGCATAATCTTCATCAATCGTTACACGGCGCGGACCGTCGATCTGCCGGAGCTTATGATTTTTAAGGACGGGAAGACCACGCCTATACCGATCGACCGGGTGGACTGGTCGCACTGTTTCGTTGACTGCACCCGTCATCTGATAGACGTATTGAGAAAAGGGGGAGATCCCGTATTGGACGGCCCCACGGGCAAGTCCGTGCTACAAATCGACCTGGCGGCCCTGCAGTCGGCAAAAACAGGGAAAGAGGTCAGGCCGGACGACCTGACGCTCTGACCTTTGTCTATCAGGGCTGTAGATAGAAACAGGAGATATCCCGTTAATGTCCATAGCAGGGGTATATAAATGAAAAGACAGAATGGCCTTATTTTGATCGCTCTGATCCTTGTTGCGATCTCCATCAGTATTTACGTTGCGCATTATCTGATTTTCCATGATCTGCAGCATATTTTCATCTACATGGTGGGCGACCTGGCTTTTTTACCGCTTGAGGTGCTGATTGTAGGCATAGTGGTGGAGCGCATACTGACGCGCCGGGAGATCGAAGAGAAACTGCGAAAGCTGAACATGGTCATCAGCGCCTTCTTCTCCGAGGTGGGCAATCCCCTGGCGGCGATGCTGTTGGATGCGACCTCGCAGAGGGACTTACTGATGCAGAACCTCGACATGACAGCAGACTGGAAGGAGGCCGATTTCAAGAGGGCAAAAAAGTTCGTGGAAAAGATTTCGGTTGACAAATTTGACAGGGTGAATGTCGCTGAATTGGCCTCATTTCTGCTCAGGAAAAGGGCATTCCTGTTGACACTCATTGAGAATCCCAATCTGCTTGAGCACGAACGCTTTTCAGACCTGCTGTTATCGGTATTTCACCTGACCGAAGAGCTTGAGTCCAGGCCTGCGTTCACTAATTTGCCTGACAGGGATACCGCTCATATCGATGAAGACATCAAACGGGTATACAGACACCTCGTAACGCAGTGGCTCGATTACATGCAGCATTTGAAATCCAACTATCCTTACCTCTACTCACACTATATACGGATACACCCTTTCCAGCTTCATCCTTCCGCCATAATTGAATAAGTCTGCAGACAAAAGACATGGGCTAACTCATTATGACAATATGTCCAGGTAAGTTTCTTATAGCCGCTCCGACCTATGAGAGCAAGAAACCGACTGTAAAATATCCATACGCTGTAGATAATCAAAATTATCTTGACTAATCGATATACATATTGATAGTCTTATACACAAAAGAGGCGAGCGGCTATCGACTTTTAGCCGGCTTGCTTTGGTGCAATGAGGTCGGTGATAGTGCTCGTCCG
>Ga0268284_1000205_pt1 | contig 50181 bp, 46 predicted proteins | sample saktaG_14_FD_190137 | JGI IMG/M metagenome (GOLD analysis project Ga0268284, IMG submission 190137) | Saline water microbial communities from Sakinaw Lake, British Columbia, Canada - sak_2013_06_06_40m | ecosystem: Environmental > Aquatic > Non-marine Saline and Alkaline > Saline ...
TGCAACTCGAGAAAATCAAGGCGGTGGTCACGGATAACGGTCAGGTGTTCTATTCTGAAATAACTAAAAAACAAAGAGAACTACTCGAATTATTCAATGCTGTGCCTAAAGAATGAAAAATTACGGTTAGATGTATGGGTTTGGAAATATTTTTTGTGAGTATCGGGTATTTTTCCGAAAAAACCGGATAAACAAATAAAAGACTTATGGGAAAATATGAAGAATTATTGGCTTTTCAAATCAGCTATGGTTTAGCAAAGAAGGTTTTTATTAATTCAAAAGGATTTCCGAAGGAGGAGATATATAGTTTAACCGATCAGTTAAGACGATCATCGAGATCTATTTGTGTAAACATTGTAGAAGCTTACCGTAAAAGGATTTATCCAAAACATTTTATTTCAAAACTATCTGATGCAGATGGAGAGTGTTCCGAAACCCTTGTTTGGCTAAAAATGGCATATGATTTTAATTATCTGGATAAGAACACTTTCAATGAATTAAATGAAGAGTATGAAAGAGTTGGGCGGATAATTGGATCTATGATGAAAAATCCAGAGAAATTTCGCTAACAATTCAATCTCGACCGCCGACCGCTGACTTTTTTTCCTCAGTATTTGCAAATTATGAAAAAATTTCTAACTTTGCCTCCCTTTTGATTGGTACCATAGCTCAGTTGGTAGAGCAACGGACTGAAAATCCGTGTGTCGCTGGTTCAAATCCCGCTGGTACCACATGTAAAATGAAGATAAGCCCCGTTAATATTGAATTATCGGGGTTTTTTGTTTGCTAATTGCGAAACTATTGCGAAACAATTCAGCGATAATTGAATTTTAGATTTATTTAACCTATGATTTTTAATTGACCTCCCCCCAAAAATCGGAGAATTCTTTAAGTTAACTTTTATAAGATTTTCATTCAAATTCCAACTCTTTAAATATTTGCCGGAATTATTAGTATTTTTAAGAGCGAAAAAGGTTAAGGATTACTTTTAAAATAGATGTATTTTTTTTTATTTCAGTTCATCATTATTTTATGAAAGATTAAGATGGATTTGACTCCCTATATTGCCCATTCAGAAAATGAATTTGGGAATGAACATTTGCTTTCTGAGCATTTGGAGGGAGTCGCTGTTCATTTGGAAAATTTTTTAGATTTTTTGCCATATAAAAGATTATTCCGGATTACAGGATTATTGCATGATATAGGTAAGTATCAAACTGAGTTCCAAAAATACCTTCGTGAAGGCGGGCGAAGAGGAAGCGTGCCCCATGCAAGTTGGGGCGCGGCTTTGAGTAAGAAATACAACCAAGTAGAAGCAGCTTTTGCAATTGATGGACATCATAAAGGATTGCCTGATAAAGGAGATTTAAGAACCGATTTGTATCAATTTGAAGAACCTGAACATCCTTTATTTACTTCGATAATAAATGAATTTTTAAATCAAAATCCAATAAAAGAAGACGATTTATTCTATTCTGACACCAGTTTACGAGGTACCGATAAAGAACTGTTTATCAGAACGCTTTTTAGTGCATTGACTGATGCCGACTGGCTTGATACCGAAAGACATTTTAATAGGTCAATTTCGGAAAAGAGAATTACAAAACCGTTTGACCCCAACTATTTGTTAGAAAAATTGGATAACGAAATGAGAGGAAAAAGTAAGGAAGGGTATATAAATGCTTTGAGAAATAAAGTTCGCAATTATGCTATCTCTAAAGCACAATCTGAAACTGGTTTCTATTCAATGACCCTGCCAACAGGCATGGGTAAAACATTAGCTTCGGTAAGCTGGGCATTGCACCACGCCAAACACAATAACTTAAAGCGAATAATTATTGTACTACCGTTTATCAGCATTATAGACCAGACAGCAAAAGAACTGAAACGTATTTTTGGTGAAGAATGGGTGCTGGAACATCATTCAAATTTTTGCGAAGATGAAGAAGCTAATAAAGACATTGCGGATGAATCCTTGCAAGACGAGGCCTACACCAAGCGACTTGCAACAGAAAATTGGGATTATCCTATAATAGTTACAACGTCGATACAATTTTTTGAATCGTTGTTTGGCAATAAACCTTCGCGATGCCGTAAAGTACACAATATTGCCCAATCGGTTATTATATTCGACGAAGTTCAAACTTTGCCAAAGGAACTGGTATTACCAACGCTGTCTATGTTGAAAAATGTCCAAAAAGTAATTGGCGCCTCGCTTCTTTTTTGTACAGCGACACAACCGGCATTTGAAAAAAGTGATTATTTTAATGGAATCGAATCAATACAACCATTGGTAGAAAATCCAAAAGAAATTTTTGATGCAACTCGAAGGGTTAAATACTTATCAGTCAATAATTATCAACCTGTTTCAATTGACGAGTTATCCAAAATCGTTTTTGAACAAGGCGATTCGACCTTAAGTATTTTCAATACTAAAAAGCAAGCTCTTTTGTTTTTTAATGCCCTCAGGAAAGATGCAAACTGTCGTGTTTTCCATTTATCTACCAGTATGTTTCCTGCTCACCGAAAAGAAGTGATTGAAAAAATTCGCAGTGGCTTGAAAAATAAGGGAAAATTATTAGTTTCTTCTACCCAATTGATTGAAGCAGGAGTTGATTTTGATTTTCCTTGTGTTTTCAGGGAGATAGCACCTTTGGAATCAATTATTCAGTCAGCAGGACGATGTAATCGGGAGGGGAAAATGCTTGAGCCTGGTAATGTTTTTATCTTTTCTGTTGATGGTGCAGGTGCACCAAACAAGCAATATCGTTCATTAGCTGAGTTTGCAAATAATTTATATAAGGAGAAGGAAGAATTGCTTTTTGAGCATGATTTTTTTGGAGATTATTACCGAAAAGCTTTCCGTCTCTTTATACCTGAAGATATAAAGAATATAGAGCAGGCCCGGCTCGGATTCAATTTTAAAACTGTAGCCGAAGCGTACCATTTAATTGAAAACATTACCACTCCTATTTTTATACTCTGCGACGAAAGTGCCAATCTATATGAACGGATTCGGTACAAGCCAATGTTGTCACGCAATGATTACCGGGACATGCAACAATATTCGGTTCAGGTATATGATAATTTTTTGAAAGAAAACATTGGTAAGATGGGCAAAGAACCACAGGGATACTGGATATGGTATGGAACTTACGATAAAGATTATGGCGTATCCAATAATACTCAACTCGACACTTTTATTTTATAATAATTAAACGGAAAATATATGTTAGACAGCGAAATTGTTAGGGTAAAGGTGACAGGGGAATTTGCCTGTTTTACCCGTCCCGACTTAAAAGTTGAGCGAATGACATACCCTTGCATGACTCCATCGGCGGCACGGGGAGTTCTCGACTCAATTCTTTGGAAACCAGAATTTCAATGGTGGGTGCATCGGATCATTGTATTAAATCCTATTAAATTCTTCTCTGTAAAGCGCAATGAAATAAATGCTAAGCAAGGAAAGACACCTATTGTTATTGAAGAAAAGAGGGCTCAACGAAATAGCATTGTTTTGAAAGATGTTGCTTATATTATCGAAGCATCAGTTTATTTCAAAGGATTTAATCCCATAAACCCTCCAAAGAAGTATAGCGAAATGTTTAAACGGCGGGTAAAGAAAGGTCAATGCTGGAGAAGACCATTTCTAGGGACTCGCGAATTTTCAGCTGAGTTTTTTATTCCTGATGGTAATGAACAACCTATCAAGGAAATCTTACCAATTGGCAGTATGTTGTTCGATATTTTTTATGATGAAAAAGGCAAACCATCGCCCTTGTTCTTTTATGATGTGGCTATAGTGAATGGAATATTGGAATGCCCGCATTCTGAAAATGAAAAAATGATGCTTTCCACACACTTCCAGCCAGAATCAGATAGTGAATTTTCTTCAATTATTTATGAGTTTAACCAAAAGGAAGAAAGAGAGGATAATGTATGATAAGAGAATTGGCAGAATTTGGAAAACGGATACGTTCGGGGCATGATGCATTAAAAGATGAGCCAATATCAATCGATTTAGTAATCAAAGAAGACGGATCATTTTATAATTTTCATCCAATTGATAAGATTTTCCGACCGGCCGAAGCTGTTACTGCAAAAAAAGGGAGAGCACGTCTTTTACTAGATAAAGCGGAGGAAGTTTTAAATTTTGTTTCCCCTAAAGAAATTAAAAATGCAAAAAATGATATTGAAAAAGCCAGGAAAAATGTATTATCTAAGCATGACCTTTTCCTCAAAAAACTTATTGAATATAAGCAAATTGATATTTTAAAACCAGTTCTTCTATTCTATTTTGAAAACAAGGAAAACGGACTTAACCAAGCGGTAAATACTTTTGAATTACAATTCCTGGATAAAGAAAGAGAAGGAAACATTGCATTTAGGGTAAATGATGTTAGAATACATGAACAACAAGTTGTTTACGATGCAATAATTGAAAAGTTTGAAAAAGAACAATCAGAACTTTTAAAAGGAGAAAAAAAGCAATGTTCTATTTGCGGAAAATTCGACTTTCCAATCGTAGATAAACCTCATGGGTATATTAAAAATGTTCCAGATGGACAAGAGGGTAAAAATGTTTTAGTAAGTTTTAATGAAAAGGCATTCGAATCATATTGTTTAAAAGGAAATGATAATTCGTCAATTTGCACTAATTGTGCAAAAAATTATGTGGAAGGGTTGAATTGGTTATTAACACATGGGAGTCCCAAAATAAGCGAAGAAGTAAAAGGAAAGTCAAAATCTACTTATGAATATTCGCACCGGAAAAAGTTTGGTAAAGATACAGCAATGATTTACTGGACAAGAGAAGATGAACCCATGGATGAATTAAAACTACTTGATAACCCGGATGTTGGGGAAATTTCAAATTTAATAAATTCCGTAGTCAAAGGAGACCATAAGCTAACGCGAGGTATCAAAACTAACCTGTTTTATTCCTGCACCCTGTCAGGCGCTGCAGCACGCATTGCTGTTCGCGATTGGATTGAAATTAGCCTGGCTGATTACAGGCGAAATATAGCCCGATGGTTTCAGGATATTGCAATTCAAAATGATGGAACAATAAAATATTCCCGTTTATACTTTCTTGCACAGGCTGGGCATAATTCAAAATTGGAAAATGACCCGACAAATTCTCGCATCGCTAATCATTTATGGAAAACTGCTTTGTTGAAAGATTATATTCCGCCATTATGGATATTAGCTTCGGTATTGAAACGGGTTCGACATATTGAACCTGTTGAAGATGGAAAGAAGCGAAACGATCCAATTTCTTTGGAGAGAGCAGTGCTAATTCGATTAATTATTAATAGAAATAATTCAAAAAATGGAACAATTATGAAAGAACAATTAGACTCAGCCAACATGGGCACAGCATACATGTTTGGGCGTATTTTTGCTATTCAGGTTGCTATACAAAGAGCTGCACTTGGGAAAAATATTAATGCAGGTATTCGCGAAGTGTTTTTTTCTTTTGCATCAACAAATCCGGCTCCTGCATTTGGTCGCATAATGCGGCAAACACAAAGGCACCTTACAAAGCTAAAGCAAGAAGATTCTGGAGCATTTATAGTACTTGACAGAAAACTTCAGGAATTATGCAGTAAAATTAGCCCATCTGATTTTCCACCAATATTCTCTCTTGAAGAACAGGGACAATTTGCATTGGGCTACTATCAACAGAAGCAAAAGGATTATGAAGAATTTAAAGAACATCAAAATAATAAACTTAAATCAACAACTGAGGAGGAATAAACTATGGCAACAAATGCAATAAAAAATCGTTACGATTTTATTTTTTTATTTGACGTTAAAGACGGTAACCCAAACGGAGATCCAGACCAGGCAAACTTACCACGCACTGATGCCGAAAATCAGGAGGGTTTAGTTACCGATGTTTGCATAAAAAGAAAAGTAAGGAATTATGTAGGATTAAAAAAGGCAATCCTGACTGATGAAGGGAAAACTATTGCAGAGAAAGGTTTTGACATATTTATCCAGGACGGGGCTGTTTTAAACAGAGCCATAGATAAAGCCAAAAAAGAAAAAGGCGAAGAAGCTAAGAAGTCGTTATGTGATGATTATTATGATATAAGAACTTTTGGCGCAGTATTATCTACAGGAGAAAAAGATGAATCGGGGAAAAAAGGAGTAGGAACGGTTCGCGGACCTGTTCAATTCACATTTGCACGTTCGGAAGATAGAATTTATCAGGCTGAACATTCGGTTACAAGGTGCGCTGTTACAAAGGAAGAGGATCTCAAAAAAGAAAGAACCTTTGGTCGAAAATCAACCGTTCCTTATGGCCTATATCGTATGCATGGTTTTGTTTCCGCAGTAGATGCCCAAAAATCTGGCTTTTCTGAAGAGGATTTGAAATTGCTTTGGGAAGCTTTGCTCAACGCTTTTGAGCATGACCGTGCAGCAGCCCGTGGTGAAATGAACCCAAGAGCATTAATTGTCTTCAAACATAATAATCATTTAGGATCAGCCCGGTCAGGTGAACTATTCGATATGATAAAGATTTCGAAGAATACTGATTTACCTAGATCCTGGAAGGATTATTCTATAAATGTACCCAAGCAAGAAGAAATGCCCATAGGAGTAGAAATGATTCTGTTGCTGGTATAATCTTAATATTGGATTTCCATGGTTTGCTTGGATAAGCTATTAAGGCATATAAACATTTAATAATCATTAATCATGCAAGAGGATGACTTGCTCATGCTATCAGGTATTCAACACATTGCATTCTGTGAGAGGCAGTGGGCTTTTATTCATATCGAACAACAATGGTCGGAAAACGTCTTAACAGTCGAAGGCCATCATTTGCATGAGAGAGTTGATGATCCACTTGAAAGTGACAAACGTGGCGATACTATTGTACTTCGTGCAGTTTCGCTATCATCATACTCACTTGAGTTGAGCGGTAGAGCAGATGTTTTGGAATTAAAGAAGGTCAGCAATGATGCAAGTGAAAACGCAATTTCATTAAAAGATCATATTGGAAGATGGAAGGTAATACCGGTCGAATATAAGAGAGGTAAGCCTAAACCTGATGAAAGGGATGAAGTACAGCTTTGTGCACAAGCTATGTGTCTCGAAGAAATGTATCAGATCCGGATTAATTATGGTTTTCTGTATTATGGTGAAACGCGTCGCCGGATAGAAGTTAAATTTTCGGAGGAACTTAGAAATCTGGTTAAGAAATATTCTAAGCGTATGCATGAATTGTATACAAATGGGATCACTCCTTTACCGGTGTTTAAATCACATTGTAAATCTTGTTCATTGCTTGATATTTGCCTTCCTGATACATTATCAAAATCCCAGCAAGTAAGTGCTTATCTGGAATCCATTATACTTGATTCACAGGATATCCCATATGTCAAAGAGTAAATTTACAACCTTAAAAAATGCGCAAACTTTTGAATACACTTTACGTGACCACACCTGAATCCTACCTGACAAAAGATGGTGAAAATTTGGTCATTAAGTTAAATGATACTGAAACTTTTCGGATACCAATTCATAACCTTGAAGGTATAGTATGTTTTGGTTATATGGGCGCAAGTCCTGGCCTTATGGGTATGTGTGCGGAAAAGAATGTGGGATTATCGTTTGTATCACCAAATGGCAGGTTTATAGGACGTTTTCAGGGAAAAGTAACCGGAAATGTATTATTAAGGCGAAAACAATATCGGATTTCAGATTCTGATGAATCTTCGGCAATGCTGGCACGCATCTTTATAATGGGTAAAATAGCTAATTGCAGAAATGTATTGCAAAGAGCCATCCGTGATCATTCCTCTGAAATAAATAGAGTAGCAATAGAAGAATCTTCTGCGATTCTTCAGACTAAACTGAAGAGCATTAACAGGGCCAAGACACTCGATCAACTACGAGGATATGAAGGGGAGGCAGCTCTTGCCTATTTTGCCGCTTTTGATCACCTGATCCTTTGTCAGAAAGAAAATTTTTACTTTCATGATCGGAATCGCAGGCCTCCGCTGGATAATGTGAATGCAATGCTTTCATTTGTATATGTGTTGCTTATGCATGATATACAATCAGCATTAGAAACCGTTGGTTTGGATCCCTTCGTTGGTTTTTTGCATCGCGATCGACCGGGAAGGGCTTCCCTTGCTCTTGACCTGATGGAAGAATTTCGTCCATACCTAGCTGACCGACTAGTACTTTCTCTCATTAATCGCAAACAAGTCAGTGCTGGAGGATTTATAAAGAATGATGCAGGTGGAGTTTTAATGACAGATGATACCCGTAAAGAAATTATCACTGCATGGCAAAAAAGGAAACAGGAAAATATCCTTCATCCTTTTCTGCTTGAGGATATTCCTGTCGGTTTGTTGCCTTATGCCCAGGCATTATTGTTTGCCAGGCATTTACGGGGCGACCTTGATAATTACCCTGTTTTTGTAATGAAATAGTTAATGTCATGATGGTATTGATAACCTATGATGTAGAGACCGTGAACCGTGCTGGGCAAAAGCGCTTAAGACGAGTGGCTAAAACTTGTGAAGATTATGGTCTGCGTGTTCAGAACTCGGTTTTTGAATGCGTGCTTGATCCCGGCAAATTTGCGCAATTAAAGTTTGATTTATTAGAAATTTTAAATCCAAAGAAAGATAGTTTGCGTTTTTATTTTATGGGTTCAAATTGGGCCGGGAAAGTTGAGCATATAGGAGCAAAACCTACGATAAATCCTGAAAAGGATTGTTTAGTGGTATAATCTGCGAACCTTGAGTGATCAGCATAATGCTGGATCTATCGCAATTATTATAAATCAATGACTTACGGTGGCAGAATATTTAATCAAATCATAAAAAGTTCATTGAAATCTTGAATCGCGAAAAATGCAGCATAATTAATTATAAATTAGCAAGTTATATTTGTACAGTCGCGTCCCGCGTGGGACGCGGGGATTGAAACAAATCAGCGACCGGAACCATTACCGATTGGGATGAGTCGCGTCCCGCGTGGGACGCGGGGATTGAAACACCATATCTTCGTTGAAGCGCTTTCCCGTCTTATGTCGCGTCCCGCGTGGGACGCGGGGATTGAAACGATCATGGTACTGCCGTATTTTTCCCTCATTTGGGTCGCGTCCCGCGTGGGACGCGGGGATTGAAACATAAGTGCATTATCGCCAAATGCGTTAACATACTGTCGCGTCCCGCGTGGGACGCGGGGATTGAAACATTTAAAATAATTGTTTATTATGACAATCCAAGGTCGCGTCCCGCGTGGGACGCGGGGATTGAAACTTATATACAATTATTCTTACTTGACCATTTGTAAGTCGCGTCCCGCGTGGGACGCGGGGATTGAAACAACTACATCACGCCGGATGCAACGCCCCGGTCCTGTCGCGTCCCGCGTGGGACGCGGGGATTGAAACTGTAATTCCGGTTCGTCTAAAATCATACCTTTTGTCGCGTCCCGCGTGGGACGCGGGGATTGAAACTTCTGTGATTGTGTCTCGATCCCAAATTGCATATGTCGCGTCCCGCGTGGGACGCGGGGATTGAAACGTATTTGTCCAGGTTATTAAAGTTCCTCGTGTTTGTCGCGTCCCGCGTGGGACGCGGGGATTGAAACACGATAAGGCTGTCATTAATTGTTACCGTACCGGGTCGCGTCCCGCGTGGGACGCGGGGATTGAAACTATGAAGGTCGTATCCTGGGCGGCACCACGCTTGGGTCGCGTCCCGCGTGGGACGCGGGGATTGAAACCCCAGAGGGTTTGATATTTCCTCTTGTCACCTGGAGTCGCGTCCCGCGTGGGACGCGGGGATTGAAACACATAGAACATAATACTCCTATCTGCGTTACCCAGTCGCGTCCCGCGTGGGACGCGGGGATTGAAACACATAGAACATAATACTCCTATCTGCGTTACCCAGTCGCGTCCCGCGTGGGACGCGGGGATTGAAACAGACTCTAGCTGCAACTCTGGCTGTTACTCTTGCTGTCGATTTACAGTTTAGACATGGGGATTGAAACTTTTGAGTTTGTGTCCTCATGGAGGACACAATTTATATCGTTTTACATTGAGAAAGTGGATAGAAACTTAATTAAATTTTTAGTTTGTTTGATTCTTTAAACGTTTGGTTAAAGCCAATCTTGGATTATCCACTGAAATTTGACTAATTCTACCTGATTATATTAAGTCATTTGAAGTGGTCGCAATTTGCGTCCACCTCTTGTTTTTCCTGCTCAGAAAGCTGAAACAGAAAATCGGACAATACGATCACTGTTGTCCGGTAAAATATTTGAGTATCCGCTACGCGGAAATAAATGTCTTGTAATTGCCACTGCTACAATATTATATCCGCTACGCGGAATTCGTCGTAGGCGATTTGATAATGTAGTAAGGATATGAATTCACCGATCTAAATACCTCGTAGAGGTTTTACAGATAAAGTATTTTAGAAGGTTATTGTTGTTGAACCCTTGGTAAATGGAATATCGTCCATCGTCCATGCGAACATCGTCCATGACCCATCATTGCGAACTGCGAACTGCGAACTGATCTCACTTCTTCCTGTTGATCTGGTATTTCTTCTGAGGAAGGATTGTGCGTGTCATCCCGCTTTGAATGGTTTTCCAGAGGTAGTTGATGATCCCTTTGTTTTTGTCGCGCTCATAACCGATCTCTACAATTTTCAAGTCCTTTCCGGGAGCCGGATTGTCGGATAATGCCACAGTATTGACAAGTGCGGATATAAACCCCCTTTCCTTATCGGGATCTTTCTTCAGTAAAGCAACATCCAGGTCTTTATACAGAAATTCCATCCAGCCTTTTGAATTGTTATCGTTGCCGGAGAAATCAAAAGTCATCCGGTTAAGCCTGCCATCTTTGAAGGTCATGTTCATCGAAGGCTCCATCATGTCATTCAGCGGGCTCAGCTTCATGGCGCCTACACTACCGGTACATGTAAATTCATGAAGATTTCCTTCAAGCGGTAAGACCAGTTCTACCTTCAGGTTTCCTTCACCCATTACTTGTGCATTAAGGAAAATACGCATCTCTTCAGCCATAGTGCTGTCGGCTGACTGGTTAGAAAGCCCAAAGGTGCTGAGGTTAAAATCGTTGAGCATAATCTCTCCGGCTTTTACATCCCCTTCGACTAATTCGCCGTATCGGATATTGGAATTGGTGACCAATAAAGTATCGATCAGCAGGGGAAAATTTATTTTGAGGAATAATTCATTGTAAAATGGAGGAAAGCGGCTGAGATCCATGGCGACATTCCTATCACGGTATACATCGGCGTCGAGGCTATCGATCAGGGCCTTCGAAATCTCAAGCGGCTGACCGGCCAGCCATCGTTCCAGACCGATACCGTCGATATTGATGCGGTTGATTTTCAGATCAAAACAATCGTCCTGGCGTGTAAGTTTTTTTGAAAATTCCGTCTTGTCATAAAGCGGGGTGAATCTCAACCCTTCCAGTATGATTGTCGAATCTTGACGGTTCAGGGCGAATTTCTCAAGCTTTACATCATATAAACTTGATTGCGGATTCAGATTAATATCCGAAATATTAAGTCTGACATCTCCATATTTCAAGACGAATTGCTTATCATCGCCGGTTTTCTCCAGGGTAATCTGCTGGGCCAAAAAGCCGATATCCTGTGAACTGGCCAGCAGGACTGTATCCCTGAATACTTTCAGCGTTCCTTTGGAGATCACGATCCCTTGAAGCGACAATGATTTGAATGCTGCCGGTTTGATTTTTTGGGGTGATATTACTGCTGAGGCTTCTCTGACTTTATCTTGTTGAAGGATTGGGATATGTATTTCCACTTTTGGATTCAGGAAAAGGAAGTCACCAATGGAAAGCTTCTTATTAAACAGGAAATCCCTGATGCTGAAATCCGTCAGTTTTACAGATGAAACATTAAACTCCCACCAGACATTTTCTGATTTCACCAGGGTTGAATCGGGATAAACACTGAGGTCTTTGATGCTTATAATACGCGTGATGAGATTTACCTTCAGTCTTCCAAAATCGACCCGGTGGTTAAGTGGTTTATTTTCATCAAGAAAGGATCGGACAAAGGGCTCGATTACGCGACCAGCATACCTGCCGGTCAAAAACAGGATGGTTCCACTTATTAAAACGAGCAATATTAATGCCCAGAATATTTTTTTTTTCATAATAAGAAGGGGGTTAGGGATTAATTATCTTCCTCCTGACCTGAGCCGGATGCATAATCATCTTCTTTAAACTCCTCGAAAGAGATCTCTTCGGGTATCTCATCTCCGGTTTCTAATAAAAAGTCCAGCCCGGAATCCTGGCTGCTGAGCCTCTGCAGTGCCTCTTCATTCAAAAATTCATCAGTTTCGGATTGTATATCCTGATAAATGAACTCATCGATCAATGAGATCACATCACCGTAATTTTTGCTTTTGATTTCCCCGAAAAGTTCCTGGAACTCCGGGTCGTCCTTAACCTGGTCGCGGATATCCTCCACATAATCATCCAGTTCATCGTAATCGCCCATTTCAATGGTTTCACGGATGGTTTCCAGGTATTCAAATTTTCTCGTTTCCATAATAGTTATATTTAGTCACCATATCTAATCGCACTTTAAATATAAGCATTTTTTTTAAAAAGCAAGAGGTTTTTCGAAAAATTGCGTGAAAAAACATCTTCAAAACTTAATGTTTAATTCATATTTCCGATACTGATATCTTCTAATTTTGTTAATGAAGAAGTTAAAAAAGTAAGTTTAAAACTATGGACAATCAAGCGTTTCGCAGTTATGCCCACGAGTTTGTCGACTGGATGGCCGATTACCTTGAGCAGGTTGAAAACTTCCCGGTTAAGGCACAGGTCGAGCCCGGGGATATTTACAGGCAGATCCCCGAAAAGGCGCCGCTGAAAGGGGAATCTATGGCGGAGATCTTCATTGATTTCATGAAGATTATACTTCCGGGGATGACTCACTGGCAAAGCCCGAATTTCTTTGCTTATTTTCCGGCCAATTCGAGCTATCCATCGGTTTTGGCCGAGATGCTGACGGCCACCCTGGGAGCTCAATGTATGAAATGGGAAACCTCGCCGGCTGCCGCCGAACTGGAAGAGAAAATGATGAACTGGCTGAAAGAAATGACCGGACTGCCGAAACATTTCCGGGGGGTAATCCAGGATTCGGCCTCCACTGCCACTTTGGTTGCCATACTTACTGCCCGTGAAAAACATTCCGATTACCAGGTGAATGAAAAAGGCCTGAAATGGTTTGACAGCTTCAGGGTATACTGCTCTACCGAGACACATTCTTCCGTAGAAAAGGCAGTAAAAATAGCTGGCATTGGCAGCCAGAACCTGGTGAAAGTCGGCGTGGATGATCAGTTCCGCCTTGATCCCAGGCTGCTTAAACTGGCTATCGAGTCGGACCTCAAAGTGGGCAACAAGCCAATTTGCGTTGTAGCTACGCTGGGCACGACGGGAGCCACGGCCATCGATCCGCTGGAGGAAATTGCCGGTATCTGTTCGCGTTATGGCATCTGGCTTCATGTCGATGCTGCATTTGCCGGCTCGGCCCTCATCCTGCCTGAATTCCGCTGGATGATCAAAGGGGTGGAGTACGCCGATAGTTTCGTCTTCAATCCCCACAAATGGCTTTTTACAAATTTCGACTGTTCGGCATATTTTGTCAAAGACAAATACTCTCTTTTGAGGACCCTTCAGGTAGTCCCGGAATATCTGCGGACACAAGACCAGGGAAAGGTCAATGATTACTGCGACTGGGGTGTCCCGCTAGGGAGGCGGTTTCGTGCGCTGAAACTTTGGTTCGTCTTGCGCAGTTTTGGAACAAAAACTTTGCAGGAAAAGCTCCGGTACCATATCCGGATGGCCCGCGATCTGGCTGAATTGATAGGACAGGAAGAGGAATTCGAGCTGATGGCTCCGGTTACTTTAAACCTGGTTTGTTTTCGATTTAAACCAAAAGGTATTGAAGATGAAAAACTGCTTAACAATATTAATGAAAAATTGTTGAAAAAAATCAACGATTCAGGTCGTATCTTCCTAACCCACACTAAATTGAACGGTAAATACGTCCTCCGCATGGTGATTGGACAGACGAATGTAGAACAGCGGCACGTCGATGAAGCTTGGAAATTAGTTCAAAGTTCAAAATCTGTTATCGACCTGTCAGGTCCTCCATACGTTGGACGCTGACAGGTCGTGGTAAATGAAAAACCTGACGGCATCGTCAGACCCGACAGGTTGAAATTATAATTTTGACGGAATATGAAGAAAAAATCTTTTTCTGCTATCTCCACGCAGGATTCACCCAAGGAAAGCCGTCCGCTCTACAAGATTTTCACTGCTGTTCCGCCGAGTTATGACCTGGTCAACCGGCTGTTTACGCTGCGACTGGATGAGCGTTGGAGAGTCCTGGCAGCGCGGGAATGCCTGGCTGACCATCCTGAAAAGATCATGGACCTTTGTACCGGTACAGGCGACCTGGCCATCAGGATCGCTAAAATGAGCAATAGAAAGCCGGAGATCACCGGATACGATTACAGTAAACCCATGCTGGATATCGCAAAGCGTAAAGCCGCAAAAACCAGGCGGCATAATATCACTTTCCTCCAGGGTGACGCGGCAGCCATGCCTTTTACCGACGGTTATTTCGATGCTATAGGCATCACGTTTGCTTTCCGCAACCTGACCTTCAAAAACCCCGACACACCGAAATTTTTAACGGAAATACACCGGGTGCTGAAACCGGGCGGAAAGTTTGTCATCATTGAGAGCAGCCAGCCGCAATGGCCATGGCTTCGGGCTCTATTCCGCTTTTATACCCGTTTTATCGTTTATCCGGTTGGTAGCCTTGTCTCAGGCAACAAGGGAGCTTACAAATACCTGAGTTATTCCGTGATCAATTACTATAAACCTGAAGAGATCTGTAAGCTATTGAAAGATTACGATTTTTCTGAAGTTACCTTTAAACGCCTCGCCGGCGGCATTTCGGCCCTGCATGTGGCAGTGAAATGATCCGGTATCGTTAGTGGTAAATAAAACGATCCGGGCAGGAAGATTACTTTCGTCCAATCGACCAATCGCACAATCATTTCACCGCTTCTGCCTTCCCAAATCCGATCTTTTCAAGTGGTTCCATTTGTGTGGCGGCATCACCGGCAATCACGTAATACATTCTTGAAGGATCGATGTACTTTTCTGCCAGGGCTTTATGCTGTTCCAGTGTCATGTCACTGACGATTTTTTCCTGTTCTCTGACATAATCTACCGGCAGGTTATACATGCTGATATCCTGAAGCATCCTGATCTTGGCGCCAAGAGTCTCGAACTCCCTGGCTTTGGATTTATTCAGGGAATTTTTTGTGAAGGTCAGATCTTCCATGGGGATGCCCTTCCGGTAATCTTCCATGAGTTGTTTGAAGATTTCCAGTGATTCGAAGGTGGCTGAGGATCTTACACTGGAAGAAGCAATAAAAGTGCCGGGAATGTAAGAACCTGAGAAGCTTGTCCGTGCGCCGTAAGTAAAGCCTTTCTCCTCCCGCAGGACCAGGTTGACGTTACTGTTGAAAGAGCCGCCAAGTTTCTGGTTCATAACAATGGCAGCGTAATAATCTTCATCGTTGCGTGAAAGGCCCGGTCCGCCAATATTAATAACCGATTGCTTGGCGCCGGGGATATCAATGAAATAGATCTTCGATTCAGCAGGTGGAACAGGGAAGGAATATTCCGGATAAATAACCTCCTTTCCGGTCCATTTTTTACCAAGGCTTTTCAATGAAGCGAGGACTTTATCTTCCGTGATGTCACCGGCAATATGGAAACTGGCTGCTGCAGGGGAGAAATTGGCCTGGTAATAAGCCTTCAGGTCATCCATCGTGATGCCGGCAACAGTAATTTCTGTGCCCTGACGGTCGATTGAAAAAATATGTTCCGGGCCGTAAACCAGCTTCATGAACGCGTCTCGGGTCAGGGTGTTAGGATCGGCCTTAGAGCGGATCAGACGGTTTTGCAGCCTCGATTTGGACATTTCAAATTCTTCGGCATCCCATCGGGGCTCCAGCAGGATCTCTTCTACCAGAGCAAGAGCTTTATCATATGTCCTTTCAAGTGTGTTTACGCTGATGGTGATATCGGTAGTGGAAGCGTTAATTGAAATATAGGCGCCCAGCTTTTCGATCTCTTCTTCCAACTCCTGCGGGGTTTTATTTTTTGTGCCTTCCATCATCAATTCCGCAACAAGGTAAGCCGTGCCGGCTTTATCCAGCTCATCCAGGTAATGCCCGCCTTTCAGCACGATATTGAACTGGACCAGTGGTAATTCATTATTTTCGACCCCGAGTACCCGCATACCATTATCCAGCTTTCCTTCCCACACAACAGGCAAGTTCAGCATCGGGTCAGGCCCGTCGACAGGGATAACGTTGCGGTCGAAAGAAGAAGGTGTCTGTCCGATGACTTCTTCTTTCATCTCTTCAATGGATACCTGGGTTGCGTTTGTAATATCTTCTTCTTTGACACCGGCATCCACAGAACCTTCAGCGACGAGCTGCAGCTGGCCTTTTGGTACAAAGCTGGTGGCTAAATAAGGCTTGTCTTTGATATATTTTTCGTATACCCGGAGAATATCCTCCCTGGTCACTGCTTTCAGTTTTTCGATATCAGTTTTGTAATACGACGGATCTCCTGCATATTCGTTATAGGAAGCCAGTTGAAAGGATTTCCCGAGGATGCTGCTGATACCGTTATAAAAATTCGTCTCCTGGCTGGCTTTGATCCGTTCGACATCTTCTTCTGTAAATCCGTCTTTTTCAAACATTCTGAAGGCCTCGAAGATCCCTTCTTCCACATCTTTAAGGCTTACTCCGTCATTAGCCGTGACCACAATGCCGAAACTGCCGGTAATTTCCTGGCTGTTGTTATAAGCATTTTGACTGGTGGTTAGTTTACCTTCTTTTTCCAGGACTTTGTATAAAGGAGCCTTTTTTCCCTGCGACAGGAGCTGGCCGAGGTAAGAGAGCGGGTATGAATCATCGCTGTATTCCTCGGCTGTTGGCCACATCATCCGGAACTGGGGAGCTTTGGCAAAGTTATCTTCATGATAAAGCTTTTTGGTTCTTTCAAGTGAGAACGGAACCGGTGCCGGATCGGTGACAGCATTTCCACTGGGAATTTCGCCAAAGTACTTTTCAATCAGTTTTTTTGCCTCCGCAACGTCGAAATCGCCGGCAAGCACCAGGGTAGCGTTGTTAGGCAGGTAGAATTTGTTATGGAATGCTTTAACATCTTCCACCTGCGCGTTGAAGAGGTCTGCCATTTCCCCTATAACGGTCCAGCTATAAGGATGCCCGTCGGGATACAGGTTTTTGGCGATCACTTCCTGGGTGAACCCATAGGGTCGGTTATCATAAGATTGTCTTCTCTCATTCTGAACGACATTTTGCTGTACGGCAAAGGATTTTTTAGTCACCGTATTAATCATAAATCCCATCCGGTCGGATTCCATCCAGATAATTTTCTCCAGGGCATTTTTCGGGATGATTTCAAAATAGGTCGTAGCATCGCTGGAGGTGCCGCCATTGAGGGTGCCGCCCGCATCCTGGATCAGCTTGAAGAACTGGTCTTCGGGGACATTCTCCGAGCGCTGGAACATCATGTGCTCAAAAAGGTGGGCAAAGCCCGTACGGCCTTTCACTTCGCGGTTGGAGCCCACGTGGTATTGCACAGCCAGGGCCACGATCGGGTCCGACCGGTCGATATGAAGGATGACATCCAGGCCGTTGGCCAGGGTATATATTTCGTAATCTATTTTCAATTGTTTTTCCTCTGGGCTGGAACCGGACATCATCATCCCGGCAAGCAGTAAAAGTAGTAGTGTTCTTCTCATAATTTGAAATTTTCTATAAAACTATAAAAAATCTTTGGAAGAAAGTAAACGGATGACACGCCAGCCTGACTGACATCAGTCGGGCAGGGATATAACGGATTTTCGCGGATTAAACCAGTGATCATCCGTCGCATTCGTGTCATCCGTGTTCTATTTTATCTATCCGAAAATGGCCCGGTTTTTGGAACTCAATTAAAAATCTTATAAAGGAATTATCATCATATCAATATTATTTGATAATTTAGCATCATCAAAATATTAATTGATAAAACAAAAGAGTAAGAATAACGAATTAAAAATCTTTTAAAACAGAAAGGAACTTATCCATGTTAACAAAAAAAGTACTGTTTATCAGTTGTTTGTTTTTTCTGGCAGCGAATATACTATCAGCTCAGGACTATGCTTACATAGGAGCTGCAAAATGCAAAATGTGCCACAACACCGAAAAAAGCGGATTCCAGTACAAGATCTGGTCAGAATCTTTGCATTCTAAATCAATTGCCACTTTGAGCAATGCGAAGTCATTGGAATATGCGAAGAAGAATGGGATTAAAGACCCTGCCACCGAGCCGAGTTGTTTGAAGTGCCATTCTACTGCAGCATCAGTCAGTGCAGACATGGTTGAAACCATAACCGTTGCAGAAGGGGTGTCGTGTGAATCCTGCCATGGCCCTGGAAGTGCTTACAAAACCATGACCATTATGAAGGATCAGAAACAGGCTCTGGCGAAAGGAATGATCCTTCCAAAGAAAGAAGTGTGCCTGAAATGCCACAATGATAAGAACCCATTTCACAAGCCTTTTGATTATGAAGCCGCGAAAGCAAAGATTGCTCATCCGAAACCAAAGGTTTAACAGGAAGAATTAATTCTACTTTAATAGTTATAAATAATTGCCAGGCTGTGAGGCCTGGCAATTTTCTTTTGATATCATTTTTTTCACCACATTAGGCACAAGGGCACATAGATTTCTATTGTGCCTTTCTATTATGTTCAATGTGACTATGTGTTTAATTATCTAATAATTATGATCTTCCTCAAAATCAATGATCCATTTGTTTTAATACGACAGAAATATACCCCAGCCGGCAAATAGCTCACATCAAATTCCATCATCTCCGAGCCCCATCGTCCTTCAAACAAAACCGAAACCACCTTTCCATTCAAATCAACTATCTCAACTTTAATAACTTCAACTTTGCCCTTTGAACTTTGAACTTTGAACTGTCCGGAGGTTGGGTTTGGATAAATATTTACATCCAGCGATGCTTCCGGCTCGCCGGTCCCCGTCTGTATATCCCAAACTGCCGTAGCCAGTCCTCTGCCATGGGTAGCCGCGATCACCGTATAATCCGACAGCCTCATCTGAAGCATGTCAACCCTCACATTGGCGAGCCCTTCGATATCCTGTGCCCAGACCGTACCGGCTTCATCCAGGTTGGAGGTGGTCCAGATGCCCAGCTCCGTGGCCATCATAGCATGTCGTGTGCTGTTTGGGTGATAAAGAGCCCAGCGGATAGGTATATCAGGCAGGTTGGTCTCTTTTTCCTCCCAGTTGCCGCCTCCATCATAGGTTTGCCAAACCGATGAAATCCCGTAATTAGAGAATGTGACTAACAGGGTATCGTCAGACCCGCCAATCGCAATGCTTGATATAGCTCCTTCCGGGAAATCATTTCCGGTAATTTCAGTGACCTGTGGGATGGCTTGTGCATTTGTCACCCTGAATAATCTGCCGGAAAGAGAACCGGCATAAATGGTTGCAGTATTTAAAGGGGAATGAGGGCTGTATTCCACCGCAGAGTAATATACATTTAAACCTGTATTAAGGTTGATGAAGGTGCCTGAGATGTTATTCGGAATACCTGAAATGCGGAGGAGCTGGTTGGCCTGGCTTCCGCCGAAAGAGCAGGCATTGGCATAAAGGACATTGCTGTTGTAGTCATAATCGGCCGCGCTTATAAATGTCCCACTCGACCAGTCGCTCATGGATTCATAATAATTACCGTTATTAAAGAGCGTGTATTGATTATAGTAAACCGAAGTGATCATATACTGTGGCTGGTTCTGGTCAATGAAGCAGTAAGCGCCATCACCGCCATCGATCATATCGAAGATGGTCAAAGGAGTTCCGGTGTGATAAAGGGTCCCGTTATCCTGCAGCCCGCCGACATATTTTTGCGATCCGGCCGTGGAGTGGATGGCGCATGAATAAAACTGCAGGGTACCATACCCGAGGTTTTTCTCCTGGAAAGCAGGTGCTATAAGTTCAGCTTCAGCGGTATAGAAAACGCCGCCATCGGTAGTGACCAACAGTTCGTCGGAAGATCCCGGCTTGTAATCGATATCATGGATATCAGCATGGACGTAAGTGTCACCGCCGCCATAATACATTCCCTGCCAGTCAGATACCTGAGTCCAGTTATTCCCGCCATCGGTCGATTTATATACATCCAATCCTCCGATGTAAAGGGCATCGGCATTGTTCGGGTCGACGCCAAGCGTCAGTGCGTGCCAGCCGATGGTAGCCCAATAATAATCGCCTCCGGTCGGGATTGATTTCGGTGTCCAGGTCGAGCCGGCGTTGTCGGTCCTTAAGATATACAGTCCCTGTGTATAAATAAAACCATTGTCACTGTTCACATAACCGGCATCCAATAGGGCATAGGCAATGTCAGGATCGGAAGGTGCGCAACCAATCATTACTCGATTGGGAATATATAAATAAGGGTTAGCCTCAATGATGGCTAAATAATCGTCGAAGATGGTCCAGGTTCCGATGATACCCTGGTCGGAGTAAAGTATCGTAGCGCCGCCTTCTCCATTTAGGTTGGCCATGGAGCCGACCATGATCCGGTTGTTTGCCGTGATCTCAATGTCAGCCACTGCATAAGGATTGTTGGTGCCAGCTATATTTGGCATCACCTGCATCCAATTCAGGCCGCCGTCAGCAGAGCGGTAAAGGCCATCGGTGGGTTCACTCTGCTGGGTCCCGTGATATTCGCCGGAAGCAACGCCTGCATAAATCACACTGGTCCCGTTTTCATCGCGAACCTCGATATCTGTGACGAACTTCCAGTTTAGGGTTGATTGAAGCTGTTGCCAGCTTTGTCCGCCATCGGTGGATTTAAAGATCCCTTCCCCGATACCGGATGATTCACGGTAAATAACGCGGGCGGTAAAAGCTTCCCCGGTGCCCACGTAAAATATTTGTGTGTTGTTCGGATCGAAGGTGATGCTGCTGATAGCCAGTGAAGGCCAGAAGTCATTAACAGGTATCCAGGATGAGATCGGGCTGGTGATATTGTTGTTATACCAGAGCCCGCCGGTGACGGCGCCGGCCCAGACTTTATTACCAGTTGAGGTATTGGGATCATACATAACAACCCTTGTCCGGCCGCCCATGTTAGATGGGACGATGTTCCACTGCAGGGGATTGCCGGCTTTGAGCCCGGAATTACCCTGTGCTTCCCTGAGGTCGCGGTATGCCTGGTGCAGCCGTTCTACCGGTACCCTGTGCTCCTTCGGGTCAACAGTCTGCAAAAAATCCTGGAAAGCATTCATCTGGGGTTCATCCAGTGATTTATTCTCTTCCTTTGATATGGACACATCGACTTTCCGGGAATTTTCGAGCAGGAAAGCTTCAAATTTTTCCCGTTCATTTTGATTGTTCCTGAGCAGAATGAAGCTGGTGATCAGTGAAAAGAGAGTTATGGCAGCAACGATGGCAGGAAATAGTCTTGTCTTCATAAAATGGACGTTATTAATCTTTTGGTTTATTAAATGCTACGAAATTAAAGAAAAGGATTCACCATTTGTCCTGGTGGATCCTTTCAATATTGTAACGATCGGGTTGTTCACTGTATTCATCGGGTTTGCCGATAGAAACCATGGAGACTGGCAAAATATGACCGGGTATTTGCAGGATTTTAATCAATGGCTTAAGGCGGTCTTCACGGGGATGCACACCAAGCCATACAGTGCCAAGTCCTAATTCATGAGCGGCTAAGAGAATATTTTGCGTCGCGGCAGAACAGTCCTGGATGATGTAACTTTCCGCATCCTCCAGCTCCAGGTCCCCGCAGACAACGATGGCGTTGGCTGCTTCCTCCAGCATTTTCCAGGATGGATTTACTGCTGCTAACTTATTTAAGATTTTGCGGTCGCTGATGATGATAAAATGCCAGGGCTGCCGGTTCCGGGCCGATGGAGCATGCATGGCAGCCCTCAACAGGATCTCATAGTACTCTTCCGGAATATTTTTTTCTGAATATTTTCTGATACTTCTTCGTGTAAGTATTGCTTTCAGTGTTTCCATTTCGTATATTTAGAGTTTGAAATTATAGGAGGTAAAAATATGAATCTTTTTCAACTTTTTAACAGGACAAAGCCTGGTGAACACCGGATCAGGTACATCGTCAAAGGCGATGTTGATGATTTCAATGTAACCTTTAAATGTGGCCAGGAGTGCAAAGTCATCCAGGAGCCGCATATTCACAAGGGGTGGAAACACACTTTCGTCGGACATAATGGTGATTATGTCTACATCGCGGCCCAGTCAAACAAGCCGCATTCCGCTGTTAATGTATTGATTTATGAGGATGGGAAGCTCATTGAAAAGGTTACCAAAGCCGGGGATTACCCGCTTGTCCAGGCTTCAGGTACAGTTCACTGAATCTTCACATTCTTGCAATAAATATCAAGGGCTTTCTGGGCATTGGCTGATCCCATCAGGGAAGCCCGTGTCCAGTCTATGCAAGCATTAACACTATCTCTTTTGAAGAAATTCGCCAGTCCACGGTTGAAGTAGGCTTCCGGATAATTGGGATCAATGATGATCGCTTTCGTAAAATCTTCAACAGCACCTTTGTAATCTTTCATTTGACCACGTGAAATTCCCCTGTTATAGTAAGCTTTGGAGAAGCCTTTGCTTTTTAAGATAGCATTGCTATAATCCTGGAAAGATCCCTGGAAATCATTTTTATAATATTTTGTAAGACCTGAATAGAGCAGTGCCATGGTATCCGATGAGTTTATCTTCAGTGTATGCATGAAATCGGCCAGCGCCTCGTCGTATTTTTTCATGCTGTAATAGGCATAGCCACGATTGAACAGTATCCTCGAATTTTCCGGATCAGTTTCCAGTGCACGGTTCAGGTAACTAATCCCTTCTTCATAATTTTGTGCCTGGATCTGCTCCAGTCCCCGGTGGAATAAAGTAGAAGCATTTTTTGCATCTCCACTGGGAGGATTGACCTCACTTAACCCGGAGCCCCGGGGCGATTGGTCGCTCTGAACCACAAAAGTTTCAGATGGCTTCTTATCACCTGAAGCCTTATCGGTTTTTGCAGGACCCTGTTTGGATTGACAGGCAAAAAGCATTAAGAGAAAAGGAAGAAGGAGAAAGGCTGACTTTTTCATATTCTGATGATCTAAATAACGAGGTGCAAAAGTAATGAAATTTTATTAAAGCAGGGAAGCAGGGAAGCGGGGAGGCATGGAGTATTTGTGGATTTAAAGAATGGCGTCTTCAGTCTTCTGACTTCTGACTTCTATTTTTTATATGGAAATTTCAGGAAATCTTCGTAAACTTGCAGCGATTTCAAAGAAACCGTTTTACCGAGTCGATCAGCATGCAGGAACCTATTGTAAAATCAGCTGTTTTACGAATTCTGATCCTTTGCCTTTTCATGTTTTCCCTGGGGATATACACCATTAAGGCTGAGGAAGAACATGGGACCGTTGCAGGACAGCAGGAAACTGCTATTCACGAGGAAAAGGCCGAAAATTTCAACGCCGGCGAAATGATCATCGAGCATATCGTCGATTCTTATGAATGGCATATCCTGGCTATTGGCCATACGCACGTTTCTGTTCCGCTGCCGGTAATCCTTTTCTATGATGGCAATCTGACCGTCTTCATGTCGTCGAAATTACACCATGGTCATGATGCCTACAAAGGCTTTAAGATCGAGGACGAAGGAGCTAAAAAAGGAAAGATCGTCAGGGTGAAAGAAGGGACAATGGAAGCAGACCCGGATGCAGGAAGTATCATTGACCTTTCGATCACCAAAAACGTTTTCGCCATATTTGTCAGCGCTGCACTGTTGTTGATCATCTTTATTTCTGTTGCAAAATCCTTCCGTAAAAACGAAGGCAAAGCGCCCAGCGGCATACAATCGCTGACCGAACCTATCATCATTTTTGTACGGGATGATATCGCCAAAGCAGTCATCGGTGAAAAGAAATATGAGAAGTACCTGCCTTATCTTTTAACGGTGTTCTTCTTCATCTTCCTGAACAACCTCATGGGGCTGATCCCGATCTTTCCCTTCGGGGCCAACGTAACGGGCAACCTGGCCGTGACCGGTATCATGGCTATGTTCACACTCCTTATCACCACATTCAGCGCGAACAAGAATTACTGGAGACATATATACAATGCCCCGGGCGTGCCCTGGTGGCTGAAATTCCCGGTACCGCTGATGCCCTTTATCGAATTCCTCGGGGTCTTCACCAAGCCTTTCGTCCTCATGGTCCGTCTCTTTGCCAACATCAGCGCCGGGCATATCATAATCCTGGGCTTCATGAGCCTGATATTTATTTTCGGTAATATCAAAGGCATGCTGGGCATGGCAGTAGCGCCGGTATCCGTTGCCTTCGGCATATTCATGGGATTTCTGGAATTGCTGGTGGCTTTCATCCAGGCTTACGTTTTCACCCTGCTCTCGGCCCTCTACTTCGGAATGGCGATGGAAGAGCATAATCACGCAGAACACTAATTCGGAAATGTTTTTTTCACTTAATAAATACAATTAACTATGGAACTTTTAACGGTTTTATTACAGGTAGCAGTAGACCTCACCCCTTTAGCCAAGATGGGAGCCGGAATCGGCGCCGGCATCGCGGCCATCGGAGCGGGCATCGGCATCGGTCAGATCGGCAAAGCCGCGGTGGAATCCATCGCCAGGCAACCTGAAGCAGTGGGTGATATTCGTGCGAATATGATCATCGCCGCTGCTCTTATTGAAGGGGTTGCTTTTTTTGCTATCGTTATCAGCCTGTTGGTCTTGTTTGTCTGAGAAAGTTCAGTTGTCGTGAAGCATCCCGGCGGTTGGCCTGGATGTCACAGACCTTATTAATTCAACAAAATCATTAAAACATGGAACTGATTCAACCGGGATTAGGACTTATTTTCTGGATGACCCTGTCATTCGCGTTAGTGCTGTTCCTTTTGGGCAAATATGCCTGGAAGCCGATCATGAAAATGCTGAAAGAACGCGAGGAATCGATCGATCAGGCGCTGCACGCCGCCGACAGGGCCAGGGAAGAAATGAAAAACCTGGCGAGCGATAACGAAAAGCTGCTCGCCGAAGCTAAAAATGATAGGGACGCCATCTTAAGCGAAGCACGGAAAATCCGCGAGAAAATGATCGATGAGGCTCGCATCAAAGCCAACGAAGAAGCCCAGCGCATCGTCGAAAATGCCCTCGAAAGAATTGAAAATGAGAAAATGGCGGCCATCACGGAACTGAAAAACCAGATCGCCCTGCTTTCTATTGAGATCGCAGAAAAACTGGTCCGGGAAGAACTTTCACACGATAAGAAACAGGAAGAGCTCATTAAGAAGATGCTCGACGATGTTCAGGCCAATTAATTGAACCGCATGCTCGACTCTATCATAGCAGAAAGATACGCCAAATCATTGTTCGAACTTGCTCTCGAAACAGGAAAGCTTGAACAGGTCAGAAAAGACATGGACCTTATGGTGGATGTCTGCCTGAATAACAGGGATTTCAGGCAAATGCTGCTAAGCCCGGTGATCAGGCCTGATAAAAAAATTGCCGTGATGGATGCTATATTCACCGGAAAAATTGAAGAAGTGACTCAGAAATTTTACCAACTACTCAGTCATAAGCGGAGGGAAAAATTCTTAGAAGGAATTGCCAGGCAGTTTATCGCTAAGTACAAGGAACATCATAATATTCTTGTGATCGAGATCAGGTCAGCCGTTCCCCTAAGCCAGGAGCTCAGGGAAAAGATTGTAGCCATCATTGAGACAAGGAAAAAAGGAACCGTGGAGCTGATCGAGATCATCGACAAGAGCCTGATCGGGGGTTTTATTGTATCTGATGAAGGAAGAAGATACGATGCGAGCCTTACGACAACGATCAAGAAATTAAAGAAGGAATTTGAAGAGAATTTATATATCAGGGAAATATAGACAAAGTCATCTGAAATGGCACAAATTAAACCCGCTGAAGTATCTGCTATACTGCGCCAGCAACTGGCAGGATTTAAAGACGAAAAAGAGTTAGAAGAAGTTGGTACGATATTGGCCGTAGGCGACGGCATTTCATTGGTATATGGCCTCAGCAATGCCCAGGCCGGTGAACTGGTTAATTTTGAAAAGACGGGGGTCAAAGGAATTGTATTGAACCTCGAAGTCGATAACGTGGGCGTGGTGCTCCTCGGATCATCCAACAACCTGAATGAAGGGGACAAGGTCACACGCACAGGCCGTATTTCTTCCATCGATGTGGGTGAAGGCATGCTTGGAAGGGTCATCAATACTATTGGCGAGCCGATCGATGGAAAAGGGGAGATTAAAGGGAAAAGATACGAGATGCCGATGGAGCGCAAAGCCCCCGGCGTCATCTTCCGCCAGCCGGTGAACGAACCGCTGCAGACCGGAATCAAAGCGATCGATGCCATGATCCCTATCGGCCGCGGACAGCGTGAGCTGATCATCGGCGACCGCCAGACAGGGAAGACCGCCATCGCTATTGATACCATCATCAACCAGAAAGAATTTTACAAAAGCGGCAAACCGGTTTACTGCATTTATGTAGCTATTGGCGCAAAAGGCTCCTCTGTTGCCCAGACGGTCAAGACCCTGGAGGATCATGGCGCCATGCCTTATACGATTGTCGTTGCGGCAACTGCTTCCGATCCTGCTGCCATGCAGTTTTATGCTCCATTTGCCGGCGCCTCTATCGGCGAGTTTTTTCGCGATACGGGCCGTCCCGCGTTGGTTATCTATGATGACCTTTCGAAGCAGGCTGTTGCTTACCGCGAAGTATCTTTGCTGCTGAGAAGGCCGCCGGGCCGTGAAGCTTATCCCGGAGATGTGTTCTATCTCCATTCAAGACTTTTGGAAAGAGCTGCACGTATTATCTCCGCCGATAAAATCGCCAGGCAAATGAATGACTTGCCGGAGTCTATCAGGGATATGGTGAAAGGAGGAGGATCCCTGACCGCACTCCCGATCATCGAAACGCAGGCAGGCGACGTCTCGGCCTATATCCCTACTAACGTGATCTCCATCACGGACGGGCAGATATTCCTCGAGACCAGCCTGTTCAATTCCGGCATTCGTCCGGCTATCAACGTGGGTATTTCTGTGTCGCGCGTCGGTGGAACGGCCCAGATCAAATCCATGAAAAAAGTAGCCGGCACATTAAAGCTCGACCAGGCCCAGTTCCGCGAACTGGAAGCTTTCTCCAAATTTGGCTCTGACCTTGAGCCCTCTACCAAGGCCGTGATCGAAAAGGGAAAACGTAACGTGGAGATCCTGAAACAGGAGCTGCACGATACCATGCCGGTAGAGAAACAGATTGCTATCATTTTCGTGGGAACACGCAATTTGCTGAAAAATGTACCGGTCGCAAGCGTGAAAGATTTCGAAGTCGAATACCTGCACCACCTGGAAGAAAATCACCAAAATGTCCTTCAGGAGCTTAAAGCAGGCAAGCTGACCGATGAAGGCATCAAGCTGATGGAAGAAGCGGCTAAGGATATTGGAAAGAAATATGAAAAATAGTTCAAAGTTCAAAGTGCAAAGTTCAAAGTTCAAAGTGGTCATGCTACTTTAAACTTGTCAACTTCAACTTTGCACTTTGAATTTTGAACTTTGAACTAAAACGAAGTTTTTGTGGCTAGTCTAAAGGAAGTACGGATACGGATCGAGTCGATTCATTCGACGCAGCAGATCACCAGCGCGATGAAGCTTGTCGCGGCCAGTAAGCTGCGCCGGATGCAGAATGCCGTCCAGGCGCTGGCGCCTTATGCTGCCAAGCTCAGGGAGATCCTGGGAAATCTCAGCTCGAGCATTGAAAATACCGATGAGGCCGTCTATTCCGCAGTACGCCCTGTGCAGAGGGTGTTGCTTGTGGTAATCACTTCAAACCGCGGCATGTGCGGCCCGTTCAACAGCAATGCCATCAAGGCAGCCAAGGCTTATATAGAGGAGCAATACGGGGAAATAAACCGGAAAGGGCAGCTTGATCTTTTTACAATCGGTAAGAAAGCGACTGATTTTTTCAGGAAGAATAAGTTCAACGTCGTCAACGCAAAAAATGATATTTTCGACGCACTGACGTTTGCAAATTCAGTGCCGATTGCCGAAGAACTGATGGCCGCTTTTGCCACGAAAAAATACGATAAAATCGAAATCGTTTATAATCACTTCAAGAATGCCGGCCAGCAGGTCCTGACGATCGACCAGTACCTGCCGATCATTCCGGCTGCCCCTGCACGTGCACCTGACGCAAAAGTCGGCAAATATAATGCCATTTACATTTTTGAGCCAGATGAGGCGGTGCTGGTCAGGGAGCTGATCCCGAAGATGCTGAAGGTGCAGCTTTACAAGACCATTCTTGATTCTTACGCCGCCGAGCACGGAGCCAGGATGACCGCCATGTCGCAGGCCACAGAAAATGCCAAGGATATTCTGAAGCAACTTCGCCTGTCCTACAACAAGGCCCGCCAGGGCGCCATTACGAAAGAACTGCTCGAGATCGTAAGCGGGGCGGAAGCGTTGCGGGGATAGTTCAAAGTTCAAAGTTCCGCTCTTCGTAAATTTATTTAACTAAATCCTTGACAAATAACGAATTATATTGTATATTTACTGTACCAAGCCACTATCCATTAAGGTTCTTCTAAACAACAGACCTCTGATCAATACAACCATTGGTTTTTGAAGGTATTGATTATTATCTTGGATTTTTTTTAATGCATTACTGCTGAGTAGATATTAAAAATTTAAACGATGCAAAATTTGATCTTGCTAATAACCGGAATATTTATCAACCTATTTACTCAATCACAAATAATTTTACAAAGCGACACACACTGGTTTAGAAATGGCCCATTTTGTGCTCATGTACAATCATTGGCAATGGCTCCATCAAATCCAAATGTCATTTATCTTGGAACATATTCAACAGGCCTCTACAAAACGAATAACGGGGGTGCAACATGGATATATTGTTCAAATTATAACCTTCCTTCGTATGAAGATACGCTTAGTAATACTCCGTCATTGCCTTGCTGGTGGTACGGCGATCATTATCCAATTGATGCTATTGCCGTTAATCCACAAGATGAAAATTATCTTTGGATAAGTACGTTGGAGAGAGGTTTATTTGAAAGCACAAACGGTGGCAATAGCTGGCAAAAAGCAAATGAAACATTGCCAGATACATTGGCTGTAAATTTTATTAACATAAACCCTCAAAATCCTAATGATATTTTCCTGGGAACAGGTATGTATTATACACCCGGCTCTCTTCAAAACGGTGGATTATACAGACATTATAATCGATCCTTTACATCCGGATACTGTTTATTTTGGAAGGCACAGAAGCCTTGATGGCGGACTAACATGGGAAGAAGATGCACTCGAATTAAGAATTGACGGAATACATCCGCAGAATTCAAATTCTTTATTTGGTTCAAGCATGCAAGGAGATGATATACAAATATCTTATGATTGGGGAAGTAACTTTCAATTAATGGACGAATACTTATCCGGGCCTTTTCACTATCAAAATATCAGAAATTTTACAATTGCAAAAGACAATCCTGAATATTTATTTTACTGCACTGGAAATGACGGTATTCATTACAGCAATAACTCAGGAAACAACTGGCAGAAGTTAGAGGGTTCCTATGAAAATCGCACCTTGGAAATAATTCCTCTCATTAATGAAAATAAATTCTACATAGCAACACACGGCGATGGTGTTTGGGTGTACGATACAACTTACACTACTGAAATTGATGGCAACCTAACGGTTAAGAATGTTAATCATATAAAAGTGTCACCAAATCCATTTACAAACCAAACAAGTATCACTTTTTACATCAAAAATTCAGGCTATACAAATATCTCAATTTATGATATGCAAGGGAAATTAATCAATATATTAATGGATGAATATAAAATGAAAGGTGAATTTGAAATAATATGGGATGGTAAAGACATAAACGGAAAGGAGGTTAACAGTGGTCTTTATATCATATGCTTACAGTCAGGAAAGAACCTTTATTCTATTAAAGTAGTTTTATTTAAATAGTTTGCATTATTAACCAGGTTGATTTCCGGCAAAAAGGGAGTTGATCATCATAAGCAAAGATAAAGAAAACTGGTGATCACTCCCAGTCACCGGAAACAGCCACAAATTTAAAAATTATGTGGTACAAAAAGCTTTTTATTTTGACATTGGCCATATTTGGCATTTTGTGTATTAGCAATGCACAGACAAAATCAATCAATGGCATTATTTATGAAAAGATTGATTCAAAATGGTATCAACTTTACAATGGGGATCAATATGAAATTGATGAGTCATCCTCATCGACAAGGAACTGGGTGGCATGGCAGCACCGTCTGGTGGAACCGCTTCAGGGACGTAGTTTTAAAGAGATTTTTCTTCACTGAGCCTGAAAGCAATTTCCGCTTCGAGCTTTTCATACCATTTCAGCCCGAACTTCCTGACCAGGGCTGTCCTGAGGAATTTATACAACGGGATCCCTTCTTTATTTCCTTTTTTGAGTGCCGGTTTGCAGATATTCCACTTATGGTAGTTTACCGCAATAAAATTCTCATAAGTAGTTATCCTGACCGGGTAAAGATGACAGGAAACGGGTTTGCGGAATTTAGTCTTTCCTTCTGAATAAGCTTTTTCGATGGCACAAAAAGCGATTCCGTCCGAAAAATTGGTAAAGGCACATTCCCAGTCATTTACCAGCGGTGTAACGAACTTTCCGAAGATATCATAATCGAAAACCCCGGTCTCTTTAATGGTGTTAACCCCTCTTTCGGTCATAAAAGGCTTGATATTCTCAAGTTCATCTTCGAGGATGGAGATTTCCGCTTCTTCCAGCGGTGCCCCCGCGTCGCCTGCCACGCAGCAGGCCCCCAGGCAGCGTTGGAGATGGCAGCAGAACCGGACGAAGTAAAGGTCATCGGATATAGATGTATTGTCGATGATGATCATTACTTTTCCTGGTTTAATTTCCAGTTGATCCTGGAAGCCAGCAATTCGATGGCTACTTCATTTTCCCCGCCCTGGGGTATAATAAGATCGGCATACCGCTTGGAGGGCTCAATAAACTGAAGGTGCATGGGCTTGACGAAAGTTTCATAGTGAATGAGGACCGTATCCACTGAACGGCCGCGTTCCAGGATATCGCGCTGGATAATGCGTATCAGACGATCATCGGCATCAGCATCGACAAAGACTTTCACGTTGAAACGATTCCGGAGCTGTTCGTTGGTCAGGATGAGAATCCCATCTATTATGATCACCCGTTTGGGTATGACGGAGATGGTTTCCTTTGACCGGCCGCAACTTACATAGGAATAAACCGGCATTTCAATGGGATGCCCGGCGATAAGGCAGTCGAGGTCATGAATGAGCAGTTCCCACTCGATGGAGTCGGGATGGTCGAAATTGATCCTTTTTTTTTCCTGGGGCGACAGGTGGCCGTTATCCCAATAGTAAGCATCCTGGGAGATGATGGAAACGGAAAAAGACGGAAGCCCCTGGATGATCTTATTGACAACGGTGGTTTTCCCTGATCCCGATCCGCCGGCGATACCAATGACGAGCATAATCTGCAGAATTTCTGCGAAAGTAATGATTTACAATTTACAGTTTACGATCTTAGATCTTAGATCGGAAACTGTAAATTGTAAATCATCCCGAGGGATTAATCGTTATACATAGAATTTATCAAATGCACCCAAGAGGTTTCCTTCAAGGATCATCTTGTTCATTTCGTTGACATTTTCTTTGATTGTGCTCATTTTTGAATTGTTTTTAGATATAAAAATTGATAGTAATGGTTTAACAAGATTAAAGGGAAATAGTTCCGGATATAAATAAAAAATCGCTTCCTCCCGGAACCTTACCGGAAAGAAGCGATCGAATGATATCAGTTTAAATAAGTGTCTAAGCAGCTTTTTTCTTCAAGCCGAGGATAAATCCGATCAAGCCACCCATAAGGGCTGCCATAATTGTGTTCGCAAGGACATCCACAATAATAAGGGTGCCGCTGTATAAATTCATGAAGGCCATGAAATTTAAATCAAAGCTCAACATGATCGGTAAACCGATAATAATACCGCCCACTATACCACGGCCGATAGTTCTGAACCCTGCCCACGTATCAAAAACAAAAGCGAACAGCAGTCCCCATACCAGATTACTTAAGAGAATTAAAACAATGTTTGGCGTTTCCTTCATAAGGCCCACATACTCTGTAGTGTTCGCGGTGTAGAAGTCCATCAGGAACATACCGAAAATGAACCGACCCAGAAGAAAAGCGAAAATGCCCCCGGCAATGCCGGCTAAAATTGCTCTTGTACTCATAGTTTCATTTTTTAAGGTTTAATGGTTGTAATTTAAACGATTGATAACTGATATTGTTCAAAGATATTCGTATTTTCGTATCATACATATAAATAATTAAATTAAAAATGAAATTTATCACAATTTTTTTCGTCTTCCTTCTGATTGGAGCCACTGTGCACGCCCAGGTGCCGCTGAACTGGACCGTCGATGAGATCAATCCCAATGAAGATGTCACCCTTTATCCTGATGAATCTTTCTTTTCGGAAGGGATGAAATCGTGCCATCTTCAACTGAACAGCGGTGCGGTTCCTTACCTGGTGTCTGATGTTTATAATGTTACACCCGGAGCAGCTTATGAATTTTCTTTTGATGTTTTTGATAACGATACCGCCGGCCAGGTCAAGGTTTACGCCGACTTTTATGATACTTACGGATTCGATGTATTCGGGCAGGCCCCGGTATTTTCCTCTGATTCATCCGAATGGCAGACGATAAGCCGGGAAGGCGTTATCCCAGCCCAGGCTGTTGTCGGCTATGTACTGATCAAATTCTATAACCAGCCGGATCTTTATAATTTCACCACAACCGCCCACATTTGGATCGATGATATCCGGTTCCGGCAAACAGGTGGTGATAACCTCGTTACCAACGGAGGTTTTGAAGAATGGGTCGTCGGGGTGGATGATATCTGGAATGATGAAAACACGCTCTTGATTTATCCTAACCCGGCACAGGATGCAGTGAACCTGAAGCTTCCCGGATCCGCTAAATTCATTGTCATTTCTGATATGATGGGGAGAGAAGTGCTCAGGATCAATTCAATAGCAAAGGATAATTATCGAATTGAAATTAAAACGCTGCCTGAAGGGATATATTTAATATCAGCAGTTCAGGAAGATAATAGGTTATTTCAGGGGAAAATTGTTGTTTCTCGCAGATAATCGCAGATATTCAGCGCAAATACATACAGGTAAAATTACAGATTTACAATTTACAGTTTAAGATCTAAGATCTTAGATCGAAATTTGTAAAATGTAAATCAGCAAGAAACTTTTACCAGGAAAACCTCTATCCAAGCAGATCCTGGTACACCGGGTGTTTCTCAATATACCTCGTGGTGTATGAACAATAAGACCTTACCTTAAGCCCTTCATTTTTTGCATATTCCAGCGCCGCCCGGGTCATCTCCCCTGCAATGCCCCGTCCCTCAAAAGGAAGAGGCACCTCGGTGTGAAGCAGAATAAACAGCCCCGCTTTGATCATATAAATCAGGATAGCCTTATCCTTTCCAAGATCAACCTCAAACCGGTTGTCGGTTGACCGATGTTCAACATTAAAACTTGTATGTTTCAGGGTCACAATTATTTAGATTAGAAATTAGAAATTAGAAAATTGAAATTAGAAATTAGAAATTGTTTAGCCGGTAAAGCAAAATCCCATTACTAAAATCCTTTTCAACAGAATAATTATTTTTGATGAAATCCTTCATTATCCCTGCCGGGTATTCTTTCTCTAAAATAATATAAACCGGCCAATGTGCCATAATATGCCTGAATTCTTCATCAGCATTTATCTTCAGTGCTTTAATATGATTGTCTCTTAACAGCAGTGAACGGTGGATATATTTCGTCGGGCTGTCTTTTTTCAACAGGTAATAAAGGATGTGATGATAATTTCCGGTATAGATGACATCTTCTGCTTTGAGCCTTGGTTTCAGGTAGGTTGCTATTTCCCGGGGAATGTCTTTCCGTAAAAAATATTCAAGTTTCATCATGGTTATCAAAAGGATAAGAACTACCAGGATAACTCGTCCCGTTTTCCTGTTGAACGGCTGGTGCAGGAAAGCAGAGAGGTACCTCTCTGAATGAAAGAAAACACCGGCCATCAGGCTGACAGGCAACATAAGCTGGATAGTATAGTGCTGGAATGCCTTCCCGGCAATTAGCACGGCTGCCAGGGCCAAGAAAGACCATAGAATGCAAAGCTTTTTCGTTAATGAGATTTCCGGTCCGGTGAACTTTTTATTGATCAAAACATAATAGAAAAAGAAGAAAACAGGAAGAAAGTGTATCTGGAAATCGAGTACAAATTTCAACATCCTCCAGGGATCGAATTCCAATGGATATCTCGCCGGCGCCAGGTATACGATTTTGTATAAGGCATCGAAATGACCATTAAGATAATAGCAGAGGTTCATCAGGGCAAAAGGAATGAAATAGCCAATCCCGGCGAGAATGATGGAAAATGTCATCTTTGTGAGGTTCAGTTTCTCTTTTTTTCGCAGGTTCAGGATAATAAAGAAGATCATGAATGCCGCGAAATCGAATATCACCAGGTATTTCACCATAAAACCCATCCCGGCTAAAAGCCCTGCAAGCATATAATTCACAAGGCTTTGCTTTTTCAGCAGGACGTATAAAGCTGAAATGGTAAACAGGTTGAAGAAGATCTCGGGGGTGATGGAAATACCATAAAACGACCAGGTTGAAATAAGAAAGATGTAAATGACCCCGGCGGTCAGGGAAGCCCTTTCGTTCTTCATCAGCAGCCTGCCTGTTTTATAGATCATGAAAGCAGTTACAGCGATCCATAAAGCTACTAGCAGCCGGAGAACAAAAATAGAATATCCGAACACCGCTTGAAAACCCGCCAGGATTAGGAAAATACCCGGCGGCTTGATGTCGATCATATCCACATACAACGTATTGCCCGCCAGGATCATCCTGGCTATTTCAAGGTAGGTAGATTCGTCGTGATCAATCACGCTCGGGAAGAAACTGAAAAAGCGGAGGATTACGGCCAGCAGGGAGAATAAAATGATAACAACGATCGGATTTGATGTTTTATATGAGAAGAATGCTTTCAGCATTTTTTTTAATCAAAGATATTGAATTCGGGTTATGCAAAGGCCGAAGAGCTTATTTAGAAGGATGCAAAGAGTGTTAACTGACATTCCTGATTTACGCTTTTTGTGCGCAAAGCACTGATTTCTAATCAATAACCGACATCAACTAAAGATCTGCTAAATCTTTTGTTTTCAGATCAGAATTTTGTAATTTTCCTTTTTTTAAACTTACATTTGAAAAAACCAAACCAAAAAGTTTAAACTATGAAAAAACTCCGTGTTTTATTCGTTTTGATCTTATGGGCAATTCTTTCGATGAAGAGTTATGGCATCGGAACGGTTGAGCCGGAATGGCTTCCCCAGAAAGCCTTTTGTAATTATCAGATTAATTACGACACTCCCGGAATAACAGGTGACACGATTGTTGATCCGCCTGCAGAGATCCTGTTTGATTATGGTCAGAACGTATTAAAGATTGGTTCTAATAAGCTGAGAATAGACCTTTCCGCTCTTGGAGCAAATTCATATGAAGAACACACTATTGAGATTCCTGTGTATGCATCGGATGTGGGTTGGGTGCATTATGTCATGGACCCGGACTGGCATGGGGTTTTGGTCCTTTGGGAAATTGACGGGGAGATAAAAAGTGATTCCCGGGCAAGCTATATGATCATTCCTGCCGGTGACGAATCGAAAGTGCTTCTGGCCACTGCAATTCACGACGATTCAGGATTTTTCGCTGTAGCAAGCCTGAAAGGGATCCTGCTAAGAACCTGTGAAAACAAAGGATACTATTTTCCACTGAATGATGCCCTGGGCATCAACGAACTGGAAGGGATTCAATTAAAAATAATCGGGTATGACTCAGAACTGGGACAAAAGGCAATTGAAGTAAGGGTTAGTAACGCTACGGTCGAAGGGATAAAAGTTGGTATCAATACCCGGGAAGTAATCTACTTAATGAAATGACCTTTTATGCCCTTTGCATAAGCCTGCATATCTGCTCTTGCCGCATCGGTATGCCATTCATCCATAAAAGCGTTAAGCCGGATTTTCAGGGAACCCTGGGAGAAGAGGAAAGACGGGAGCAGGATTAAAGTGAGGATGAAGGCTTTGATCATGGGATTTTTGATCAAAAGCATTTACTCGCTTTTCTTGCCATCTTTGGAAGGACAACATCCGGCGGATTTTGCGCCATCATTGTGTCCTGTGCAGGCTGCCGGATCACATCCTTTCGCGGATTCGCCCTTGCATTTTTCCATGCAGTCCTTTTTGGCTTTGTTATAAGTATCACAGATGCCATCATTGTTGGCATCCACCCATTTGCAGTCCGATTTGACGACAGTAGTCTGGTGACCCGGGCACTCGCCGCTTTTGCCCTGATCAAGGTTTACGACCTGAGCAGGTGCGTCTTTTTTATCTGAAGGAGCAGAAGTTTGTGCTTGTGCATAAGTTGCAACCCCGATTCCCAAAAAGAGAACAAATAAGATGAAGAATTTTAGTTTCATAGGTTGGTTTTTTAATTTATGGGGTAAAAGTAGGAAAAATAATTGAAAAAAAGCGAAACACGATGCAAAATTGAATAAGGAATTTAAAGCTGAATGTTCGGCGCTTAGAGCCGCTGCATCCATCTCCGGAAAAGAACATCATAAAAGCTGGAAAGAGTAGTTACGGATTTTGCTACATTTACGCGACCATAATAATTACCTAACTCCTGTGAAGAATAAACTTACGATCCTGCTATTTTTCAGCCTGCTGCCGGGAATTTTCACCCAGGCTCAAACCGGTTCCGTCGTTGAAAAGATCATTGAGACCGGGAAAACCGACAATCAAACCATGAACCATCTCGACATATTGTGCAACCGGTTCGGGGGCCGGCCCATCGGATCAGATGCATATGAAAACGCCGCCGAATGGGCCGCCGGTAAATTCAGGGAGTGGGGCATGCAGGTTGAAATGGACGAAGCCGGGGAACTTCCGGTAGGCTTTAACCGTGGCCCCTGGTTTGGAAGGATGCTTTCGGATGAAGGCATGGACCTGCACTTTGCCACCCCTTCCTATACTTCGGGAACAAAAGGTGTCCAGCGCGGCCATGTGTTGATCGAGCCGCGGACACAGGCGGAGTTTGAACGCATGAAGGGAAAATTGAAAGGCGCCTGGGTGCTGATCTCGGGAGAAAACGATGGCTGGCCGGTTGATTTCTCCGTGAGAGCCGACAGCATCCGGGATTCCATCAAAATAGTGAATGCCGCAACAGAGGAAGAAAACAACAAGATCAGAAAGGAGAACCGGGACAACCGTGACAAGGGCATTCCTGAAAAAGAGCTGCTGCCCCTGAATGAAGAACCTGCGCTCTTTTACAAAGAAATGCGCGAAGCAGGGATACTGGGCATCATCCAGTCGTCCAAAACACCAATCCGGGTGATGTACGACAGGAAGAACATCAACAATATGACATTTGAGAACCTTCCATCCGTTCCTGACATAAAACTGGATGAGCATCAGTACAAGATCATCAAACAAATGACAGAGGAAAGGCGCTATTTTCTGCTTGAATTCGACATCCGCAACCATTTCAAGATGGGGCCGGTAAAATATCATAATGTCATAGGAATTATTCCGGGAACTGAATACCCCGATGAATATGTCATCATGAGCGGACATCTGGATTCTTATGATGTAGCTACGGGTGGCGTGGATGATGGTTCCGGGGCTACTCCTACCATGGAAGCCGCCCGGCTGATCATGGAAGCAGGCGGAAAACCCAGGCGGACCATCCTGGCCATTCTCTGGGCCGGTGAAGAGTTCGGACTTTTAGGATCCGAAAGCTGGATCGAGCGGAACGGGGATAAACTGGACAGGATCTCCAACATGGTCAACCGTGACGGAGGCCCTACCGTACCGACGGGAGTGAGTGTTTCCGCGACAATGATGGATGATTTTAAACAGATCTGTGCGCCATTGAACGATATCAACCCCGATTTCCCATTTACCATCAATGAGCGACAACCCACGGAGAAACCTGAGAAAGCGTGGGGGACCGACAGCGGCCCGTTCGCAGTATTGGGAGTGCCCACCATCAGCTTAAATACCGGTGATCTGAAAGGATATGACTTCAGCTATCATGAGATCTGGCATACCGAAAGAGACCTGTACAACAAAAGCATCAGGGAATACCAGGAGCACACCTCCATTGTAACGGCCGTGGTTGTTTATGGCATTGCCAACCTTGACCACCTGCTTTCAAGAGACGGCTATTACATAGAAAAAGTCATCGAACCTAAAAAGAAGAAAAATAAATAAAGCCGTATCCATAAAAGAACTCAAGGAAGAGTTAAGGCAGCGTTCTCCAAAGGAACTGCTTGAGTTATGCCTTCGCTTATCGAGGTTCAAAAAGGAGAACAAGGAATTGCTGACCTACCTGCTGTTTGAATCGTCCGATGAACTGGCCTATATCAAAACCGTTAAAAGAGAGATGGACGAACAATTTGAGCAAATAAACAGGACATCCTCCTATTTCATCAAAAAGAGCATCCGGAAAATCCTGAGAAACATCAGGAAATACATACGTTATTCACAGAAAAAGGAGACAGAGGTTGAACTGCTGATCTATTTTTGTTCCAAACTGAATCAGTTCAAACCTTCGATTCATCGCATTACTGTACTGAAAAACCTCTACGACAATCAAATAACATCCATCAGGAAAACGATGCTGTCCTTACACGAAGATCTGCAATACGATTATGGGAAGGAGCTGGAAGAATTGCTAAGATAAGCGTGGACTGGTCAAAATCAGTTCGTTCCAGCGCATCATTAAATGTATAATTCACTTCTTTCAGAATTATTAGTAAATTGGTCACTTATTTCAGAAACTCCGCCAATTGTTTCTAATCCATGATTACAGACGAACAAGCAAACAAAGTCTATTTGTCATCTCGCCTGAAGGCGGGGTCCTGAATTGCATTACCTGGAATGTGTTTGAAAAAATGTAAATCTAAATGAATCAGAAAGTTCACAATCAAATAGTAAGTTTTATCTGGGGCATTGCCGACGATGTGCTGCGGGATGTTTTTGTGAGGGGGAAATACCGGGATATCATCCTGCCTTTTACAGTATTACGACGACTGGATTCACTCCTGGTTCATACCAAGGGAAAAGTTCTGGAAGCCAATGATTTTCTGATCAAAGAAAAAATTGATGATAAATCTGCCCTTCAAAATGTCACCGGCGGCTATCCGTTCTGGAATATTTCAAAATTTACTTTCGAATCGTTACTAAATGATGCGTATAATATCGACAGTAATCTTGAAGCGTACCTGGATGGATTCAGTCCTAATATACAGGATATAATCAGCAAATTCAAGCTTCGTAACCAGTTGGAGACCATAAAGGATGCGGGGATAACCTTCCTGCTGATAGAGAAATTTGCTTCAAAAGACATCAATCTCAGCCCTCTTGAAGCAGTTAATGGCAGAGGTGAAAAACTACCGCCTCTCACCAACCTGGGAATGGGTTATGTTTTTGAAGAACTGATCCGGAAGTTTAATGAAGATAATAATGAGGAAGCCGGGGAACACTTCACTCCCCGTGAGATCATTAAACTGATGACTCATCTCCTGTTTCTCCCTGTAAAAGATAAAATTACCAAAGGGACATACCTTGTTTACGACCCTGCTTGCGGTAGCGGTGGAATGTTGACTGAAGCGGAGCAGTTTGCCCTTGATATTACCAATCATCAGGCTAAATTTCTTCTGTACGGACAGGAAGTTAATCCGGAAACTTATGCTATTTGCACCAGCGATATGCTGATAAAGGATGAAAAACCGGAGAATATAGCATACGGCTCAACACTTTCCAAGGATGGATTTCCTCAACTGCATTTCGATTTCATGCTTTCAAATCCACCTTACGGGAAAACCTGGAAGATCGATGAAGAGGCTATTGTGAGCGAGAGAGGCAAGAAAGGGAAAGAAATTATCAGGGATTCAAGGTTTAATGTGGGGTTACCGACCATTTCCGATGGACAATTGCTCTTCCTGTTGAATATGATAAGCAAGATGAAGCATAATACCGAATCGGGAAGCCGTATCGGTACGGTTCATAATGGCTCAGCACTTTTCACCGGAGATGCCGGGGGCGGAGAAAGCGAAATCAGGAAACATATCATCGAAAATGACTGGCTGGAATGTATCATTGCCCTCCCGAAAAACATCTTCTATAATACCGGTATTCCTACCTATGTTTGGATTGTCACAAACCGCAAGCCCGAACATCGGAAAGGTAAGGTTCAACTGATAAATGCGATTGAATTGTACGAAAAATTGCGCAAGAATTTAGGGCAGAAGAATTGCGAAATGACCATGGAGCATATTAACCAGATTACCGGCTTGTATCTCGATTTCAAAGAAACTAACATCTCGAAAATATTTCCCAATGAGTATTTCGGGTATAATAAAATAACGGTTGAACGTCCGTTGCGGCTTTCATGCCGGTTTACTGCGGAAGCCATTGAAAGTCTGCGCTTTTCAAATGGTATCATTGAAGAAATGCAGTGGGCATATAAGCATTTTGGCAACGAGTTGTATATCAGCTTAAATGATTACAAAGACAGGATCGAGAACTATCTTGTAAAAAGTGAAATTAAACTGACACCAGCCTATAAAAAGAAACTGTTGGATTCATCAAATTGGCAGACCCAGTTAGATTGGTTAAAGGATGCGGAGAAACTGGCAGAACACTTTGGCGACAAGCAATTTGACAATTATAACGAGTTTGTCCCTTTGTTGGAGAAAGCTGTGAAATTGCTGAAACTTAAAACGGATGCAATTGGCATAAAAGCTATTTTGAATGCCATAAGCTGGAAAAATGAAGAGGCTGAAAAGGTGATAAAAAAAGTTGAAAGGGATGGTTCTGTAGCCTATGAACCTGACACGGATCTTCGTGATACGGAAAATGTTCCGCTTGACCAGGATATTCATGAATATTTTGAAAGGGAAGTATTGCAGCATATTCCCGATGCCTGGATTGATGAAAGCAAGACCGTAAAAGGTTTTGAAATTTCATTTACCCGGTATTTCTACAATTATATTCCCCCACGCAGCATTGAAGAAATTACCGCTGAAATACTGGAGTTAGAGAAAGAAACAGAAGGAATACTGAAAGAAATTGTAAACGACTGATGGCCGGTAAATTACAACCATACAATGCCTATGAGCCAGTCAGCTATGATTACGTAAATCAGTTGCCGCCTGGCTGGAAATTGCTTCCCAATATTGCCATTTTTGAGGAACGGATTGAACGTGGCCACGAAAAAGAGGAACTGCTTTCAGTTACTATCGGGAAAGGGATTATAAAACAGACCAATGTTGAAATAAAAAAGGATAGCAGTAATGAAGATAAGAGCAAGTACAAATTTGTTAAGGAGGGTGACCTTGCATATAATAAAATGAGAATGTGGCAGGGAGCTTTAGGCTATAGTAAATCCAATGGCATTGTGAGTCCTGCCTATATTGTTTTAAAACCAAAAATGAAAATCAACCCGAGGTTTTTTCATTATATGTTTCGTTCATGCCTTTATACTAATTATAGCAAGCGGTTTTCCTACGGTATTGTTGATGATCAGCTTAGTTTACGTTACACAGATTTCAAGCGCATGTACAGCATTGTTCCGCCGCTTGAAACTCAGAATGCTATTGTGGATTATTTAGATGGAAAGAATGCGAAGATTGATGAGTTTATCAGGAAGAAGGAGAGATTGATTGAGGTGCTGGAGGAGAAACGTAGGACTATTATAGACAATATTGTGAATTCGAAAAACAATTATGAAAAAGGGAACAAACCACTGAAATATTTAGTCAAGATAATTTCTGATCAAACTCATCAAATTTCAGATGGTGAAACCTACCTAGCCTTAGAGAATATTAAAAGCTGGACTGGGCAAATTGATTTATCTGTAGGTTTAGGTGAGTTTGATAGCACCGTGAAAAGATTTAAAACAGGGGATGTTTTATTTAATAAACTAAGACCATATTTAGCAAAAGTGGTTATTCCAGAATTCGACGGTGTTTGTGTTAGTGAATTATTAGTTCTAAGACCATCTAAAATTGTTTGCAAAGAATTTCTTTTTTACAAATTAATTTCAAGAAGTTTCATTGATTATGTTGATAGTTCAACTTTCGGAAGTAAAATGCCCAGAGCAACATGGGATTTAATTGGCAAGATTGAAATTAGCTATCCTATGAGTTTAAAAGCCCAGAAAGATATGGTTGAAAAGATTCAATTCAAGGAGAAACAACTTGAAAGGCTTAAAGAACAGTATATCAAAGAGATATTAACTATCAAACAATATCAAGAATCATTAATCTCTGAGATTGTAACTGGCAAAAATAAAGTTCCTAATTCAATCACTGCTTCAGCTTTTGATGATGTTTTTGGTATTGCTGCTGAAGAAGTTGCCGGATATAATAGCAATAAACATCATGATTGATATGAAGATGGCAAAGATTTTAAAGATAACCCCTGCAAGTTATATTCTGCTATTATAACCCGTGCAGGTTATAATGCTGATAAATAACCTATAGAGGTTATATTTGCAGATGGAACTGGAAATGGAGAATCAGGAGAACATAATAATCTTACTCAAATGGATATAAATGCTGTAATTACCGGTGATCTGGTAAAGTCCAGGAGAATTCATGAGGGGGATATGGATACGGTTATCAATTCTCTGAAGAGCACTTTTGGTGATATTAATAAATATCTTTTAGGTAATAATGGGAAATTTGAGATATTCAGGGGCGACAGTTTCCAGGGATTAGTGCCGCAACCTGAGCTGGCATTGCTTGTTTCAATAATTATTCGTGCAAAACTGCGCACCTTCGAGCCTTCTTTCAGTTCTGCCGGTAAACGGAATCCGAAAAAACCCATCCTTCATGCCTATAGTGATGCCCGGATATCTGTTGGAATTGGTAAGATAAGCTATAATGGAAAGACCATCGCAGAATCACAGGGAGAAGCATTTGAAAGATCAGGGCATGCTCTCGATAGAATGAAAACCGGGAATGAACGGTTGGCAGTTATAACACCCTGGGAACAGGTGAATAAGGAACTTGAAGTTGAGTGTCAGCTGGCAGATGTAATCATCAGCCGATGGACATCAACCACAGCCGATGCCATGTATCATTATCTTCTCTTTGAAAAAACACAGCAGGAACTTGCCACACAATTTAAAATTACCCAGCCGGCTGCACGTAAACGCCTGGTAGTTTATGGGAATGTCAATAGTATCAATGCTTTCATTAACAGGTACAAGGAATTGATCAATAATCCCAAATAGTATGGAAGCTGTAAATATTGAATTATTGATACGCATCCTGGTAGCTCATCTGCTGTCAGATTTCCTGTTTCAACCTAAATTATGGGCCGAAAACAAGGACAAGTATGGCTTAAAGTCGAAGTATTTTTACCTGCATATTGGGCTTACAACCGCAATTCTTCTGGTTGTTACCTGGGATTTTAGTTTATATCCTGTGGTTCTGTGGATTACGGGCGCACATTTTATTATCGATGCTATAAAAAGTAAGATTCCAAATTCAAGTATCCGGATATTTCTGGTTGATCAGTTACTTCATCTTATAGTTATCTTATTTGTATGGTTATATTTCACCCATCAGTTCCGGGTATTTTATGATGCAGTCTTTGCTATCATGGTTCTGCCAAAATTATGGCTGTTATTGTTCTTCTACCTCCTACTGACCATGCCATCAGCGGTTTTAATAGGAAAAATGACACAAAAGTGGAGTGACGAAATAGAAAAGGAAGGCAAGGATAAAAAGACCGGTTTAAAGGATGCAGGTAAATGGATTGGAATTATTGAACGGGTCTTGATTTTCACATTCGTTGTGGTAAATGAACTAAGCGTTATTGGATTTCTACTGGCAGCTAAATCTATTTTTCGCTTTGGTGATCTGAAGGAATCATCAGAACATAAGAAAACAGAGTATATCATCATCGGAACATTATTAAGTTTTGCGTTGGCCATAGGGGTTGGACTTCTCTATAAACTATTAATGAAATAGAAAAATGCAGTTCACCGATACATCAGAAAAGGGTTTACAGAAGTATATCGTCAAGTACCTGACCGAAACCCATTGCTATTCAGAAACCGTATCCGCGGACTTTGACCGTGAATTTTGCCTTAATACCCGGCAATTGCTCGATTTTATTGAGAAAACACAACCGCAGACCTTTGAAATGATTCAAAAGAAAGGTGAACGTGGTTTTTTGGTCCGGTTGGATGAAAAAATCCGGGAACTTGGTGTTATCGAGGTTTTGCGTAAAGGAGTCAAGCACTTTGATAAAACAGTAGAGCTTTTCTATCGTCAACCCTCCTCGGTCTATAATCCCAAAGATGCCGCCAAATACGCTTCAAACATCTTTTCTGTTACCCAGGAATTGAAATATAGTCTTGAACATGAGAACCGCCTGGATTTAACGGTCTTTCTGAATGGTATTCCCGTGATAACGATGGAACTGAAAAATCCATTGAGTGGACAGACTGTTCATCATGGCATCCGGCAATACCAGAACGACCGTGACCCGAAAGAAAAAGTATTCACTTTAGCCCGCTGCATGGTTCATATTGCAGCCGATTCAGAGCTGGTTTTTATGTCGGCACATCTTAAAGGCAAGAAGACCAATTTCCTGCCGTTTAACAAGGGTTTAAATGACGGTAAACCGGTTAAACCATTTGGCGCAGGTAATCCTGTCAATCCGGAAGGATTAAAAACAAGTTACTTGTGGGAAGAGGTTTTAAGCAAAGATTCCCTGAGCAATATCATAGATAAATTTGCCAAACTGATTGAGGAAACCGATGAAGATACAGGAAAGAAGACTCCAAAAATGATTTTTCCGAGGTATCATCAGTTGACTGCTGTAAGGTGCATTTTATCACACGTCAAGAATTATGGCATTGGTCAGAAATACCTGATCCAGCATTCAGCGGGTTCAGGAAAATCAAATTCAATTGCCTGGCTCGCCCATCAGTTGATAAGCCTGTATGATGATTCCGGCGAAAACCATCTTTTCGATTCTGTTGTTGTTATAACAGACCGGATTGTGCTCGACAGGCAACTTCGTGAAACCATCAAACAGTTCTCTGCGATCAAAGGTGTTGTTGAAGCCATAACAGGCGAAGGAGGCAGTAAGACAAACCAGCTACGGGAAGCCATCGCAAACAGGAAAAAGATCATCATTTGCACGATCCAGACATTTCCACACCTGCTGAATGAGATGCAGGAAATGCCGTCATCACAATTTGGCATTATCATCGATGAAGCGCACAGCAGCCAGAGCGGAGAGACATCGGCAAAAATGAATGCTGTTTTAGCAAACAAAAATGATGAGGAAGATCAGGAAGATGAAGATGAACTAACGATTGAAGATAAGATCAATGAATTGATTGAAGGCCGGAAAATGATAAAGAATGGGTCTTACTTTTCATTTACTGCAACTCCTAAGAATAAAACGCTGGAAACCTTTGGCGTTCCGCATAGTGTAAGAACTGAGGATGGTGAAAAGACGCAATTCTATCCATTCCATCTTTATTCAATGAAACAAGCCATTGAAGAAGAATTTATACTTGATGTTTTGGAGAATTATACCACCTATAGTTCATTTTATAAACTGATAAAAGCCGTTGAAGGTAACCCGGAATTCGATACAAAACAGGCGCAGAAGAAGTTAAGGGCTTATGTAGAAGGTCATGAATTTGCCATAGCTGAGAAAGCAAAGATCATGATTGACCATTTTCATCGGGATGTAAAATATCTGATAAATGGTGAAGCAAAGGCCATGGTGGTAACCAAAAGCATTTTATCAGCGATAAAGTACAAGCATGCATTTGATGCGTATCTGAAGGAGATCAAATCGCCATACCGGGCAATTGTGGCGTTTTCGGGCAGTAAAACCTATGAAGGTCTGGATTACGATGAAACAAGCATGAACAGCTTTGAAACGTTTAAGACAGATATTCCAAGAAATTTTAAGAAGAGCCGGTATCGTTTTCTGATTGTTGCCAATAAATTCCAGACCGGATTTGACCAGCCCCTTCTTCATACCATGTATGTCGATAAAAAGCTGCGCGATGTCCAGGCCGTTCAGACGCTTTCACGGTTGAACAGATCTTATAAGCCTTTCAAGAAGGACACGTTTGTTCTTGACTTTTACAATTCTGCTGAAGACATCAAAGAAGCATTTGACCCATATTATACTTCAACCATGCTCAGTGAAGAAACCAACCCGAACAAACTGAATGACCTGGTTGATAAACTTGAAATGTTTGAGGTATATAATCTATATCAGGTAGATAGCTTTTTTGAGAAGTTGGTCGGTGCAGTTGAAAGACCTCAACTTGACCCGATTCTTGATGAATCTGCACATATTTTTAAATATGAATTGCCTTCTGACAAACAAATAGATTTCAAGATAAAAGTCAAATCATTTTTACGCACATACAGCTATCTGGCCAAGATCCTGGATTTTAACAACCAGCAATGGGAAAAACTCTTTTGGTTCCTGAAAAATCTGTTGCCAAAACTCACATTAGAGGAAATAGAAGACCTTGCTGACGGAGTTCTTGAATCCATTGATATGGAAAGTTACAGACCATCCAAACAGGCAACTCAGAATATTGTCCTTGAAGAAGGAGAAGGGGTTGTTGATCCCATACCAGTTGAAGTGAAAGGTGGAAAGCCGGAACCGGAAATGGATACGCTGGAAAATATATTAAATGCATTTAATCAGCGCTTTGGCGATATTGAATGGACTGACAGGGATAAGGTCAATAAAATCCTGACGGAGCACTTGCCTGCCGAAATGCAGGCAAATAAAGAAATCACTGATGCCATAAAATATTCCGACCGTCAGAATGCCAAAATAACTACTGATAAAAAGCTGGAAGAATTAATGCAGCAATACCTTTTCACCCAGACCGAAATATTTAAAAAGTTCACTCAAGATCATGATTTCCAGAGAAGATACAAGGAATTTATTTTTGATATGTTGATTCAAACCAATAGGCAGCAAGGAATTGGGCTCTGAAAAATATTGTTCATCAACCTGTCTGAAGAAAAACACGATGCACGATTGCGAAAGGAAATCTCATTCTGAAATCTTGCATTGTTAATTGTACATTTGATATCTTCAGCCACCAAAACACTAAAACACCAAATCCTACAAAAATTTGCTGCTTTATAAATCTTCTTTTGTGATAGAATTAAACTTGACATTAACCCTTGACACAGTTTAATGAACATACCCTATTGAAAATAAGATAATTCCAATTAAAAATTCATTAGTGACCTTCCTTCTTATTAAAATATTCTTCAATTATTCTAATATTATTTTCTGCAAAAGCTTTTATACTGATTTTGGGAACTTTTTCCTTTATTTCATCGATTATAATTTCTCCAGTTTCATTCAGAGATAACAAATGTAACGCACCTGCGTCATCATCAGCTTTATTATATATATTTGCATATGAAATTATGCTCTTAAAACCACTAAGTCCTTCTTGATAATCCTTCATTTTTATCTGTACCATAGCTAAATTGTACAAAACAAGGAGAATATTAGAATAATCCTCTCCTTCAATTTCATCCTTAAATATTTTTCTTTTAGCTTCAATCAACATTTGGTTAGCTTTATCAGTTTCATCTTTAGTTAAAAAAACATATGCGGAATTATTTAACATTCTTGGGTCTAAATCGAATCCTTCATCATAAAGTTCGAAAAAGAAATTTGCTATTTCATAAGACTTTGCTATGTCAGCGTGTGTTATATAAGCATCAATTAAATCGGACATTTGATCATCAAAAATTATCCCAACTTTCTTTTTATCTCGGGATTTCAATATTGATTGCTGAAAATTATTGAAATTCGGTTTCTCAACGGAATTAATTGAAAGTAGCAACTCAAAATTGTGCAGATCGGATTTATAGCTATCTACTGCTTCAATGAATCGGGTTAACCGTTTTTGAGTATACGAAAAGGAAATTAGAACGCCTTTGTCATCATAATTATATACGTTCCAAGCTTTAGTCATTCCGGAGCTTAGATCTTGTAATTTTGCAAATAATATTTGTCTTTCCCTTGAATGATCAATTCTTTTGAGCGTTTTATATAATCCTGAAATTCTTTGGTATGGTTCATTACCCACGTCAAATTCATTTTTATTAATTTGATTAATTGCTCCTAAAAGTGTAAAAGGTTCCGTATCATGGTCTAATTCTTCGAAGAAAAAATATGCATTACTGAGCTCTACAATTAAATCATTATTAATCTGTTCAATGAATTGATAATGAGGTGGCATTCTGCCAAATTTATATTTTCCGCCAGAACTTATTTGTAACCACTGCTTTATAGTATCAGCATTTATGCCAAAAGCAATATAAGGTTTATCCAGAAAATCTTTCACTTTATCAACACTTTTAAAACCGATTTTTTTTGCAGTATCATCCCCTATTATTTCTATTATTCCATCATGAATTAGATTTTCGCAAAATTCCCGGTAAGCATCGATTGAAAGAAAATTCTCATCAATTAGGGTCAATTTTGCATAAAAATAAACTGTATTTAGCGTACTAAATTCGCTTGCAAAAATTTGAGATAGCCATTTTTGATATACTTTGGGGATAGAACCAACTAAATCCAATTTTAATTTATCGATTAGTCCACTATTTTCTAAGAGCTCTTTGACATCAAACTGTGCTGGTTTATCAAATCTTAGAATATCGGATTCCTCTTTCATACATCTTTCAAACATTTTTAATGCTATAGTATTAATCCAATCAGGTCTACCAGAAGTTAATTCATAGATTTGGGCACAAGCACTTTTAAATTTATAAAATAGGGTATCTTCAATTTCATTAGGACTCCATTCAATGGATTCTAATGATTTAGTAAAGAACTCTTTAACATCATCAACATCATCAAAATAATCCAATTTAATTATTTCAAAATCGCGATATGAACCACCAAACACCTTTTCCCAGGAAGAATTTTCATAGCTATGATCCCCAGCAAAGCAAAAGCCAATACCTATTTCTTGGTCCTGCAAAATGTATCTAAGATCTTCCAGAATTTTTGCATTAGAATAAATATATTGAGACTCATCAACTAAATAGAGAAGCTTTGTTTTGTCGTTATAATTTGAATCCACGGACTCACATACTTCCTTTCTGATTTTTTTTAGATCATTTTTAAATAATTCGAATTCAAAAGCAGAATTAGAATTAGTCAAATATTTTTTTCTTAAAATTGGTGATTGAAATATCCAGTAAGCAGGATCATATATCCCATCAGAAATTAATATTTTTTTAATAGCGATATCAGTAGTACCATCTACTCCATCGAGTAATCCTAAACTAAAAATCTTATCAATAGTTTGCCTAAATATGTACCAGAAAAACTCGTCCGGGGACGAAGAGTTTGATTCGGATAAATATAATCTAATGGGTATAAGGTTATTCGTCGCACATTCATTCTCTATTAAATTAAGAAAGCTTGTTTTTCCAGTTCCCCTTCCTCCGCATATTAATAAGTGTTTAATTTGATTTTTCTGTTTTGAAGAATTTCGTAATAGAAATTTAATTGTTCTGAATTCGCTAGTGTTAAGTTAATAATATTATGACGTATTAATCAAATATTTTTGTATCTTTGCAGAAAACTGCTGCATATGATACGGTATACCATTAAATTAACAAGACCTGAGGTGGAAGAACTGAGGAG